>JADMIO011827266.1_pt1 | contig 13564 bp, 7 predicted proteins | sample 8958161 | NCBI WGS metagenome assembly JADMIO01 (sample SAMN16585339, study PRJNA669376) | soil metagenome | isolation source: Crop rotation soil | place: USA: Cullars Rotation, Alabama | collected 2011 | reverse complement strand
CTTTCCCTTTCAATCCGCGGTTTTTCGAAGCGAAGCCTGTAGAGGCGAAAAAATTGCCTTCGTAACGCACGATCTTTTCCTCCCACATTCCTGGCTCAAAAGCTCACTGAGCTTTTGCCCCTTTTCTTCTAAAGAAAAGTAACAAGAATAAAAAGATTTTAACTTCACCAGAACGATTTTTTAAAAGCAAAATCACATTTTAAAGAAAAAGAAATTTACAGCAACCCATTCTTTCTTAATACCTTTTGCATAACCGATAGTACTGTGGCTGCTGTTTTCAACGGTTCCGTCATCTTTAACATAACCGATTGTACTGTGACTGCTGTTTTCGACAGTTCCGTTCTTCTTTACATATCCAATCGTGCTGTGACTTGAATTTTCAATAGTTCCATCCTGTCGTATATATCCTATCGTTGAATGACTGCTGTTCTCAATCGTACCGTCCTTCTTTATATATCCTGATGTGCTGTGACTGGAATTTTCTATCGTTCCATCAGCGAGGATATATCCTGAAGTTGAATGACTGCTGTTTTCAATTGTCTGCGATAATGCGCTGTTACTCATAAATGCAATGAGAAGATATGTAAATAAGGTCTTCATTTTCATAGGTAGTTATCTTATCACTCTTTAATTTATTATACCAAAAGTAGGCTTTTCAGGATACATATTGTTTTAAAAGGTTTAGGAGCCTCTTTTTTCTTAATACGATCTCCTAAATTACTTAATGAAATCTCCCAAATAGAAATATAGTTTCGTCCTAAATTTTAATATAATAAATATGAAAAACCAAATTACTTTCTCTAAACTAACCGGGCTTAAAAAATCTTTAGCCGCCTTGATTGTATTCTCGGCATTATCATTTTCGCTTGCTGCTCAGCCGGCAAGCTGCAATGCACATTTTTATCGTTATGGTTCATGGCTGAATGTAAATTTTTATTCAAGCACGAATCATTCAGGAACCACTTACTCGTGGAACTTTGGTGATGGTGACACTTCTGCATTGAGGAATCCGTCACACACTTATGCTTTACCCGGAGCTTATTATGTATGCCTGACTGTTACCCGTACGGGAGCCGGCGGGTCAGTATTATGCACGTCAACGCAGTGTGACAGCATTCATGTTTCATTGCCGCCTCCCCCTGTTTGCAATGCTCATTTCTCTCATCATACAATTTGTAATTCCGGAAGGATTGATTTTGATGCGCCGCACAACCCGACAGGCTCAACCTATTCCTGGAACTTTGGTGATGGTAACACTGCTAACGTAAGAGATACTGATTATACATACGCAGCTGCCGGTACATATTATGCCTGTCTTACGGTTACAAAAACTGATACTGCAGGAAATATTCTTTGTACTGATACATGGTGCGACAGCGTTCATGTTACTACGCCGGGAACCCAGGGCGCAGTATGCGACGCACATTTTTCTCATCGTAATAAATGGAACTCAAGTGCGATTGATTTCGATGCATTTCACAACCAGTCAGGTGCAACTTACCTGTGGAATTTCGGGGATGGAAATACTGCAACAGTAAGAGATACAGACTATACCTATGCAGCTCCCGGAACTTACTATGCATGCCTGACAGTTACGAAAACAGACACCGCAGGAACTATACTTTGCACTTCAACATGGTGCGACAGTGTACATGTTGCTCCGCCGCCTCCGCTCTGCAATGCACATTTCCGTTCCATCCATCACGCAAACAACCTGAATGTATTTTTTGATTCTGCTCATAACCCATGGAACGTAACATACGCCTGGGACTTCGGTGACGGCTCAACTTCAACTAGCCGTGATCCTCATCATTCATATGCTCAGGCCGGAGTGTATAATGCATGTCTCACTGTTACAAATACAGACACCGCAGGTGTTGTTATTTGTACTGAAACGTGGTGCGACAGCGTTCATATTGATTCTGTCCATGTTTGCAATCATCCGCACAGCTGTTGGAGATATATTTCTGCCCAGGAAAACAGCGGCGTTCAAATGACGGCATCTGTGTATCCGAATCCTTTTACAGAAAATGCAACATTACATATTGAAAATTCAGCAGGCAATGTTACTCTCAGGATATTTGAAAATACAGGCCGCCTGGTAAGTGAAATCAATAACCTTCAAAATGGTGATATTCAATTGAACAAAAATAATATTGGCGCCGGGTTGTATTTCTACCAGCTCAGCGACAGCAATGGCAGTGTGTTAAAGGGGAAGCTCATGATTCGATAATTGGTTTCATTGCTTCGAGTGTGAAAGGCTGCTCCGTGTGGGGGCAGCTTTTTTTGCTTTAGACCTGAAGGTTAATTACAAACAGTTAAATTATTTACCTTTCCATCATAAATAAAACTCATGAAAAAAATTCTTTACCTCATCATCCTGTTTTCTCTTTTTCAGTTTCAGTCAATAGCACAATGGACAACTGATACCTTGCTAAACACAACAGTGAGCGACACTGTTGGAGAGGAAGAAGCCACTCCGTTGTCGGCTACAACATCCGATGGCAAAACTTACATTTCATGGTTCGTTCCTGTCGGTGGAAACTATGAGCTTCGGATGCAACTGCTCGATAAGTATAGCAACAAGCTATGGAACCCAGGAGGATTGATCGTAGATAACAATCCGCAGAACAGTGCCTTGTACCGTTACGATCTTAAGGTAGATCATAACGACAATGCAATTGTTGCATTCCAGGATGAGCGGACAGGCGGCCTCAACGCTGTTGCATACAAGATTGATACGGCTGGAAGTTTTGTATGGGGCGCTTCGGGAATCTCGCTTGTTGAAGATGTTCCCTCGCAGGGAATATCACCGGCGATAGGGATTACTGCCTCAGACAATATTATCATTGCGTGGAATGCAACTGCGCCTCCTTTAACGTGGGTGTCCTTTCAGAAGATTTCTTCAGCAGGATCACTTTTGTGGAGCACTGTTCCTCACAGAATTATTGACTCAACCAATGCGAAAAAATATTCCCGCCCTTCCATAGTGCCGGCAGGCACTGATGATTTTGTGATGCTGTACATACAACAAACCGGTTCGTTCCCGTATACAAATACTTTTTTCGCGCAACACTTTGATGTAAACGGAGATGCTGTGTGGTCGCCTGCCACACAGGTTTCAACGAAGACAACTTCATTTTTCTTTTTCCCAAAAGCAGTTTCAGATATGAACGATGGATTCTTCCTTGGTTTCAATACTTCGAACCCGGTGAATACCTCTTTGAATGATGTTTACGTTCAGCATGTGAATGCATCGGGACAGCTATGGAGTGCAACAGGAATTGAAGCTTCTGTAAATACAACGATGCATGTAACACTACCTGCTGCAGTTGACTTCATTAGTTCCTCTTCGGAAGTGTGGGCGCTTTTAGAGGTGCAGAATTCAGGACAAAGCAATGCGGGAATTTCCGTTCAGAAATTTGATACGTCGGGTACTGTATTACTGGCGCCAGGCGGAGCACAGATAATTGCACCGAACACCCTGTTTGACATACCCGCTGATTTTGAAAGCACAGGAGACGGGATGATCATTGTCTTTCGTGAAAACTCAGGTGTTAGTGAATTCCTTAAGGCAATTAAAATTGATTACTCAGCAAATACTTTATGGACACCTCCTGTAGTCGCAGTTTCATCCGTAACCAGTTCAAAGCTGAATATAAGTGAAGGAAGTTTTCACAACAACCAGGTTGTGGTGGTTTGGGAAGACCAGCGGCTTGATGGCGGCATATATGCGCAGAATATTTTTAACGATGGTACAACAGGTCCGTTAAACATTTCTCATGATAGTTTTGCCTTCGAAAATTTTAGCCTCTTTCCAAATCCCTCTCACAATTTTCCAGCACTGAAGTTTAACAGCAACAAAACCGGCGAAATACAAATCAGAATTTCAGATGCTATCGGACATCTTCTTTGCTCGAAAAAATTCCTTCTTAATTCATCAATCGGTTCTGTTGAATTATCAGGCTTACTGAATTCAAATCTTCCGGCAGGAATTTATTTTGTGGAGATGAGTGATAAGAATGGGAGTGAAGTAAAGAAGTGGGTAAAGGAATAATTAAATTCAATTGAATCTTTTGTCTGATCAATTGCTTAAAATCTCAAATCTCAAATCTATTCATTCACCATTTTCTCCAGCTCATACATTTCATCGCGTAGTCTTGCGGCCTCAATGAAGTCGAGTTCCCGCGCTGCTTTCTCCATTGATTTTTTTGTGGCAGCAATTGTTTTCTTCAATTGATCTTTGCTCATGAAATGGACTACAGGATCAGCTGCAACACTTGGCCGGTCAGGCTCAATGTATGCATTCTCTTCAGTGTATTTTGAATCCGCGACCTTTGTCTGGCCCATGATGCTTTCTTTCGATCTTACTATCTGTGTTGGTGTGATGCCATGGTCAGTATTGTATTCGAGCTGTTTTATTCTTCTCCGGTTTGTTTCATCGATCGTTGTCTTCATGCTTTCTGTAATCTTGTCGGCATAAAAAATAACACGGCCGTTTACATTTCGTGCCGCACGGCCTGCCGTCTGTGTAAGTGAACGGTTACTTCTGAGAAAGCCTTCCTTGTCTGCATCAAGAACGGCAACGAGAGATACTTCAGGCAGATCAAGCCCTTCACGGAGGAGATTGATTCCAACAAGCACATCAAAATTTCCGAGACGTAAATCGCGAAGCAGTTCAACACGATCCAATGTTTCAACTTCAGAATGGATGTAACGGCAGTTGACATTCAGCTTTGTCATGTACTTGGTAAGCTCTTCAGCCATTCGTTTTGTAAGCGTTGTAACAAGTACACGCTGTCCGGCTTTAATAGTCTTGTCGATTTCATCCAGCAAATCATCTACCTGGTTTATGCTCGGGCGAACTTCTATAACAGGATCAAGCAGGCCTGTCGGGCGGATTACCTGTTCCACTACAATGCCACCGCTTTCCTGTAATTCATAATCTGCCGGGGTAGCGCTCACATAAATTACCTGGTTCAGCATTGCGGCGAACTCATCAAACTTAAGCGGGCGGTTATCCAATGCAGAAGGAAGGCGGAAACCGTATTCAACTAAATTCTGTTTACGTGAACGGTCGCCGCCATACATTGCACGGACCTGCGAAACGGTGACATGACTTTCGTCAATCACCATCAGGTAGTCATCAGGAAAATAATCAAGCAGGCAGAATGGACGCATGCCGGGCTCACGTCCGTCAAAGTAACGTGAGTAATTTTCAATGCCGCTGCAATAGCCAAGCTCTCGTATCATTTCCAGATCATAAGTAACACGGTCCTCAAGCCGTTTTGCTTCGAGATTCTGACCGAGCGATTTCATGTACTCAACCTGCTTCATCATGTCTTCCTGGATGTGCCAGATAGCTTCGAGCTGCCGGTCGGGGCTTGTTACAAAAATGTTAGCAGGATAAATTGCAACGGCAGGATGTTTCTCCAGAGTTTTTCCGGAAGCAGGATCGATCGATGTTATCTCTTCAATTTCATCACCGAAAAAATTAACGCGGTAAGCAATATCGCCGTAGGCAAGAAATACATCAACAGTTTCTCCACGAACACGAAAATTCCCGCGGTTGAATTCTCCCTCTGTTCTTGAGTATAATGAGGAGACGAGCTTATGCAAGAGGCCGTTCCTGCTTATCCGTTCTCCCTCTTTTATGCGGATGATGCTATCCTTAAAATCTTTCGGGTTTCCGATACCATAGATGCAGGAAACGGAGCTTACTACAATCACATCCTCGCGGCCGCTAAGAAGGGAAGTGGTGGTGCTCAGGCGAAGCTTTTCTATTTCTTCGTTTATAGAAAGATCTTTTTCAATGTAAGTATTGCTGCTTGGAAGATAAGCTTCAGGCTGGTAGTAATCATAATATGAAACAAAATACTCTACAGCATTGTTCGGAAAGAACTGCTTGAACTCACCATACAATTGCGCTGCCAGTGTTTTGTTATGACTCAGAACAAGCGTTGGCTTCTGAACACGCTGGATGACATTTGCAACAGTAAAGGTTTTTCCTGATCCTGTAACTCCGAGAAGCGTTTGCGCATGATCACCGCGCATGAGACCCTCTGTCAGCTGATCAATTGCCTGCGGCTGGTCGCCGGTCGGTTTAAATTCTGATTGAAGATTGAAAGGCATTTTGCAAATGTCGGGAATTCCCTTCAAAGAAAAGGATAAGGCAGGAGAGAAGGCCGGCAGAGAACAGCTGAATTATTTCAATGCGAAACTGACAGGGAGGTTATACCTCACGAGCATAGGCTTTCCCTTTTGCTTTCCGGGTTTCCACAATGGCATCGTCCGGATAACACGCAATGCTTCATCATTGCATTTCTTATCAATACCTCTTGTGACATAAGGCAACAATATTTTTCCTTTCCTGCTGATGATGAAGTTTACATACACGCGGCCTTCTATCTTTTTCTTCTTTGCTTCTTCAGGGTACTTAAGATTTTTCTCCAGGTATTCCATAAGGGCTGAAGTGCCACCGGGAAACTCAGGCATTTCATCTACAACAGAGAGTGCATTCGAATTATGAGAAAGCTTTTTATTATCTGCCGCAAACATTTTGTGATATTGAGCTGCGTGAAGCGTATCACCTTCGATCACCATCGTTCCGTGACATTTTGCATCGAGAAGCTTGAACGCTGCCGTATCTCCTAAAGCAAGAAGGTAGCTCCAGTCGCGGCAGGCATCTTCCTCGTTATTCATTTCCCATAAAGCATTTCCGCGATTCAGATAAGCATCCTTGTCTGCTTCGTCCTTTTTAATTTCTTCGCTGAAAAATTTATTAGCTTCTTCGTATTTAGCTTCCTTTATTAATTCGACGCCCCTGCTTTGAGAATCGATAAGCGGATCGTTACCCTGTGAAAAGCATGGTATAGTGAAAACATAAAACGAAATGAATGCAAGGATGCGCTTGAAGCGTCTGGAAAATAAATTGAAAGAATTCATAGATGGGAATTATTAGTTTAGTGCAACTTGCAAAACTTTCTTTTGATATACAAATAGCAGATCAAATATGTATCGGACCAGTCTGAATTTTTATCAGAGAGTCCTGCAGGAAGCATCTTGTTTATGATTATACTCGTCTTCTATCCTGGTACAAAGTATATTGAAAGTGCAGTTGAGAAAGAAATGCTTCATACTTTGGTACTAATAACTTTTCAAAAACCACAGATCAATTTCATGTCTTCCAAAATAAAATTATATTTGAAGAGATTATAAAAAATTAAGTAATATCATCATTCTTTATGAAAAAAATCAAGTCCCTTTTTTTTTCAATTGTTCTTATATTAAATATTTCTGATTCCTGTTTTGCACAGATTACTGCAAACTTCATAGGTTTACCTACGTCAGGCTGCTCACCACTTACGGTAAATTTTACGGACCAGTCGACAGGTAACCCTTCAGCATGGAACTGGACTTTCGGCAATGGCAATACTTCGACGATCCAGCATCCAAGTGCCACTTATTCTTTGCCGGGAACATACACCGTAACTCTCGTTGCTTCGAATGGAACTTTTTCTGACACTAAAACACGCACTGCCTATATTACGGTCTATTCAAATCCTGTTGCATCTTTCACATTAACACCCGACACTGCCTGCGTGGGATCAACAATTTCGTTCTCCAGCACTTCATCCCCGGGAACGGGAGGTCCAATCACCCGATGGCTCTGGACCTTCGGCGATGGCGCACTCGACAGCACAGCGGGCGGATCAACAACTCATAGCTATGGATTTGCACAAACTTTTCCTGTAAATCTTTTAGTGAGAGATATTCATGGATGTAACAGCACTATTTCACACAGCGTAGTTGCATTGAACGGACCAACGGCAAATTTTACAGCGAACCCGGTATCTTCCTGCAGTGCACCTGTAACTGTTAACTTTACGAATTCTACAACGGGGAACCCTACAGGTTACGTGTGGGATTTCGGTGATCCCTCCAGCGGAGCTTCAAATACATCAACTGTTTTCAGCCCGTCGCATACGTTTAATTCTACCGGGAGCTATGTTGTGAAACTGACAGCATTGACACCGGCATGCCAGAGTATTCATCTTTTCACCGTTCAGGTTCTTCAAACTGCTGCGGCATTTACAGCAAGTGATACAGCAATTTGCCTTGGAAGCAGTGTAACTTTTACGAACAACACATTGCCAACCAATGCAACTTATGCATGGAATTTCGGAGATCCGGCAAGCGCACCAAATAACACATCCACATTGCCAAATCCATCTCATCTTTTTTCACTGACTCCCGGAATTCATACTGTTACACTTGTAAGCACAGCGAACGGATGCCCCAGCACCATAACTCATACTATAAATGTTAGGCCGCATCCGTCACCTTCAATCACAGCCATACCATCAAGCGGCTGCCAGGCTCCCTTCACTGTTTCTTTCAATGTAACTACACCTGGAATTGCGACGTGGCAGTGGAATTTTAATGATCCTTCAAGCGGAACAGGCAATACTTCGACAATTCAAAATCCAACACATACGTACAACACCGGGGGAACCTATTTGCCTACAGTATCAGTTACGGATTCATTCGGGTGTACAGGTTCGGCGTTGTTCAATAATATTCTTATACAACCTCCCAATGCGCAGTTTATTCCGGCAAGCCCGGACAGCGGATGCGTGCCCCTAACAGAAGTTTTCGCCAGCACCAGTACATCGGTCGATCCTATTGTTCAGTACACATGGATTTTCGGTGATGGTACTGCACCTGTTGTAACATCCTCTTCTGCTCCTCAGTCACATACTTATACAACTGTGGGAATATGGGATGTTACTTTAATAGTTCAGACTCAGGGCGGTTGTATTGATACTATAGTGAAACCAAACTGGGTGCGTGCAGGGACGCAGCCGAATGCAGATTTTTCATGGATACCTGATACGGTTTGTTTCGGTGAAGATGTACAGTTCACAAGCTTAACGCCGCAACCTGTAACAGGATGGACCTGGTCCTTCGGCGATGGAGCCAGTTCTTCCGGCAGCCCTACAACATCTCATATCTATAATATTGATACCGCAACCATAGTTCCGTTTACTGTCAGATTGATTGCATTTTATAACGGCTGTCCTGATACAATGGTGCATGAACATATCATTACAGTTTTACTTCCTGTACCTGATTTTGTTCCGCAGCATTCCTGCGCCACGCCATATACATTTACTTTTCTCAATACATCACGTGGAGCAACAGGTTACAGGTGGGATTTCGGTGATACTACTGCAATCGATACCTCAGCGAACCCTGTGCATACATACACGCACCGTGGAAATTTCAATGTGACACTTACAGATACCAGCAGCACTACAGGATGCAGTTACTTTAAAACAATTCCTGTGCGGGTTACTGATCCGAAAGCACACTTTACTCCAAGTGTGGTAAGCGGATGCTTTCCGCTCACTGTACATTTTACTGACAGCTCACAGGACAATGCTCCGGGGTTGTATCCTAATCAATGGAACTTTGGTGATCCGTCGAGCGGTTCTCTGAATACTTCTTTTCTTCAGAATCCGAATCATCTATTTAATCATCCCGGATTTTATTCAGTAAGATTGAGTGTGTTTGATATTTACGGATGCCAGAATGATTCAACTTACCTGATTCATGTGTTGGGCCCGACTGCCGGATTTAATGCTACGCCGCGTTTCGGCTGCGCCCCGCTGAGCGTTTTGTTTTCTGATAACAGCCTTACGGAGGGTAGTCCGATCAATCAGTATACCTGGAGTTTTGGAAACGGAAATGCGATCACTACAGTCGACAGCATCTATCATTCTTATTCTGTACCAAATGTATATACAGTTACACTTACTGTGAGGGATACAAACCTTTGCACTTCAACGCTGGTTCAGACAGCTTATATTTCAGTCACCCTTCCTTCACCGTCACTTGCCTTCGGCGACAGCATTGTTTGTCCCGGAGAATTAATAACGGATACCATCACGTCCGGAAATTTTATAGCGTTGCCGATTAAGTATCATATAGATTACGGTGATTTCACATCTGATTCTGCTGTCAGCAACCTGCAAACACAGTTATTCTCTCACTCGTATTCATCAAACGGAGTCTACCCAGTAACAGTAACAGTTACCGATGGCAATGGGTGCGACAGCATAATTTCCCGCAACATAACTGTTCTGAAACCAACTGCGGCATTCAGTGTTACCTCGTCTTTTGACTGCACCAACCAGGCACCATACAATACGCCCGTGGCAACTGTTTTTGTAAATTTTTTTGACCAGTCAACAGGTTTAACATCATCAGGAAATTTGTGGAGCTGGGATTTTAATAATCTTTCCCATGCGCATATTCAGAATCCATCCGGGATTCTTTACATCATCCCCGGGTATTATTCTCCTCAGCTTATCGTTACTAATGGTGCCGGCTGCGCTGACACTATAAGGCCTGACAGCCTTGTAAATGTTCCCGGCCCGAGAGGAAATTATACTTTTTTTCCGTTGAACGGATGCAGGCCCCTCACAGTTAATTTTAATGCTTCAACGACTGGTGGCGGGTTCTCATATACATGGGATTTCGGTGATGGAAATGTTTCTTCCCAGGTTCCTGATACTGTTATTTCACACACGTATATACATGATGGAGTCTTCCATCCTTACTTTTATATCGACTACGTTTTGCCCGACAGCTCAACATGCAAGTCGGTAGGAGTGAACCCTACAAACGATACTGTTGTAACAGTTCACACTGACATTTCTGTAGATATTGATTCTTCTTTTATCACTTTGCCGGAAGGCGGAGATGCAACGGTGCATGCAATTGTTTTTGACACGACGGCATCAGGTGGCCCGCCATATTCATATTCATGGACTCCTGCTTATGATATTATTTCATATGGTGAAACAGCAACCATTTCAGTAAACAACCTTGCGGACCAGGCATATTATTATTGCACCGTTACAAACAGCGAAGGTTGCGAAGCGACTGACAGTGTGCTCGTAATCATCATTCATTGTGATGCGCACAGTATTATTCCGAATGTATTTACCCCTGACGGAGATCAGCTCAATGACACATATCATATTGACAATCTCTGCCCGGGTTCCCGGTTTCATTTTACAATTTATAACCGGTGGGGAACAATAATATATGAATCAAATGATGTTCGCTTTCATTGGGATGGCAAAACCACCGGCGGATCAGATGCTTCGGATGGAACATATTATTATGTGTGTACAACAGGCAAAAGTGAGCTTCATGGTTTCCTGCAGTTGATCAGGAAAAGGTAAAGAATCAACCTTTGTTATCGGGTAATATTTTTCTTTACCTTGTTCCGATGAAAAATAAAATAAGTTCTGTTATCCTCCTTTCAGGATGTGTATCGTTGCTTGGCTTATCCTGCAGCAGCAGTGTGAACACTGATAAGAAAAGCCCCGTTGATTCAGTTGCTTCGGTTGTAACGCCTCCTGTCCGGGAAAGCGTTATTTCGGATTCACAGCCGCCTGTGAGCCCTCCCAAACCCGCGGAGCCTGCGCCCGTTGAGGCTTCCAAAAATGTCTCCCTCTGGACGGAATTACAGCCAGGCGCGTTGAAGGAGCCTGATATAAAACAAAAATTTAAAAGTTATAAGCTCTTCGCTCTTGATTCCTTGAAGATGCAGAAGATCCTTGCAAAGGCACCTTCTGAAAAAGAAAGAAACAACGACGCATTGAAAGTGATTCTTGAAATACCAAGACCCGACGGTGGATATATGAAGTTCAGGATTTACAGGACAACCGTTATGGATCCGTCACTTGAAGCCCAGTACCCTCTTCTCCGTACGTACGGCGGGCAGGGAATAGATGATCCGAGTGCAAACATCCGCCTCGATTTTAATCAAAACGGTTTTCATTCATATGTGATAAGCCAGGCAGGGGAGTGGTTCATTGATCCTGCAAAGAGGGGGGTAACACACCAGTTGCTGCTTTGCTATTTTAAGAGCGATGCAATTATTAAAAAGAGGAGAGCATTCGAGCTGCCGGATTCCCTGAGACGTTAAAAAATCATAATCGATACAAATTATTTTCCTATTTTTGGAATTCAAAACTTAGCACCTAAAAAATCACCATGAAAAAAATTTACACCATCAAAACTTTGAGTTTTGTTATTGCTTTAACCTTAGTGCAGCTGATTGCATCCGCTGAAAATTCATCGCGCTCTTTCTGGAGTAAAACCACAGATATCAGCAGCCCGCCTGCTCAGTGTACATGGTTACCTGCTCACTATGAAACTTTTTCGCTGCAGATAAATGCAGTAAAAAACTATCTTGCTGCAGTCCCTTTGGAAACAACCGTATCGGCCCGCGCTTCCTCTTTTATAATTGATCTTCCTATGCCGGACGGCAGCTTCAACAGCTACACACTTGTGGAATCGCCCGTAATGGAGCCCGAGCTGGCTGCTGCGTATCCTTATATTAAAACATATGCTGGGCAAGGCATTGATGATAACACTGCAACCATTCGCCTCGATGTTACCCAGCTTGGCTTTCATGCTTATGTACTGTCTGCCAGCGGAACTGTTTACATTGATCCGATGTCGTTGGATAACACTGCAGATTACCTGGTTTATTACAAGCATGATGTTCCTTCTGCGCTTGCTACTCACCGCTGTGAAGTGTTGTCAGAAGAAGAAAAGACTGAACTAAATGCTGATCAGTTCAGGCTTTACCAGCCATCATCAACTACCGCAATCGGAAACCAGCTTAGAACGTACAGCCTTGCTTTAGCTGCCGATGGTGAGTACACAACTTTTTATGGCGGAACTATCTCAGGTGCATTTGCGGGAATGGTAACTTCAATTAATCGGGTGAATTCAGTTTATGAAAGAGAGCTTGCTATTCACCTGAACCTCGTAGCGAATGATACCGTTCTGATTTTTACAAATTCCATTTCTGATCCTTATACTGACAGTAATGGAAATGCAATGCTTGGGCAGAACCAAACAACTGTTACAAACCTGATTGGTTCAGCCAATTATGATATCGGTCACGTTTTCAGCACTGGTGGCGGAGGAGTAGCAGCAAGAGGTTGTGTATGCACAAGCACAACAAAGGCGAGAGGAGTTACGGGACTGGATGTATCTTTTGGCGGACCGATAGGCGATCCTTTTGATATTGATTTTGTAGTTCATGAAATGGGTCACCAGTTTGGCGGAAACCATACTTTCAATGCCGTAACCGGTAATTGTACTAACAGCACGCGTGCTGCAGTTGCTGCTTATGAGCCAGGAAGCGGAAGCACAATCATGGCATATGCAGGAATATGTGCACCAAATGATTTACAGCTTCACAGCGATCCTTACTTCCACACAAAAAGTTTTGATGAGATTGTTACCTTTTCCCAGCTTGGTATCGGAAACGGATGTGCCACAGTAAGCTCTACCGGAAACTCAGCACCGGTTCTTACGATTCCAACATCAGTTTATAATATTCCTTACATGACTCCTTTTAAGCTTACAGCTTCTGCCACTGATCCTGAAGGAGATCCTGTTACATTCTGCTGGGAAGAATATGATCTTGGTCCGGCAGGTAACTGGAATGCACCCGTTGATACAGGGAAAG
>JADMIO010842091.1_pt1 | contig 13564 bp, 8 predicted proteins | sample 8958161 | NCBI WGS metagenome assembly JADMIO01 (sample SAMN16585339, study PRJNA669376) | soil metagenome | isolation source: Crop rotation soil | place: USA: Cullars Rotation, Alabama | collected 2011 | reverse complement strand
CTTTCCCCCTATACTTTTAAGTTGACTGACAGTACCCAAAACGTGCTGAGCAGAACTTGGTACATCAATGGCACCCAACTCACAGATACAGGTAAAGTTATTACTCATATCTTTGACAATACCGCCTCAGGGCTTCAGGATGTGACACTTGAGGTAATAAATACCGATAGCTGCAGGTATATTACCACCAAAAAGGGCTTTTTAAAAATACCTGCCCGAGTAAGTGCAGATTTCTGTGCATATATGACAGAAAAGTCGCCATATAAAAATGTTGAGTTGACCTTAAAGCCGAATGTCGACACTTCTAGTACTAAAGTAGTCAGCTATCTCTGGACCTATACTGGTGGCTCAGATGCAGTATCTGCAAGCTCCTCCAAAAAGGCGGTTCCGCCAGGCCCCATCACTTACACAAACGTAGATACTTTGACTCCCAATGACGTAACCCTAAAAATAGTGACCAAGGATGGATGTACAGTGAGCTTTACAAAAAAAGGCTTGGTAATGAAGCACTATAGCATCAATAAAACCTCCCTCTGTATAAAATACGATACCTCTACTCTTTATTTTTACTCAAAGACCATGGGGAATGCCTCTGTTAGCACCAGTGTGCAGAGCAATGTTAAAATAGTAAGCAATAAAGTTAGAAAAGTGACATTCTTGGATTTTGGCACGTCGAATCTGAATGTAGGATGGAGCTACCCGAACAGCGGATGTACGGACAGTTTAATAGTGTCTAGCCTATTTAACGTTAAGGCGCCTAAGTCAGATTTTGAATCAAAAGACAAGGCCCAGTGCACCCCCCCCGATACCGTTCATTTCACCAATCCCACCAATCTGCCTACCAGCGGGGTAAACACCTATACTTGGTACTTTATGGATACTGTCGGCGTTGCTGCAGGCAACCCAGCCACTATAATTGGCAAATACGGTCCTTATAAAGATGCTAGCAATACCTTGAGAGACACCGCCTTTATTTTTAAAAACTTTGGCGTTTATTCTGTGGCACTGGTAACCACCAACAACCTGTCAGGATGTAAAGACTCTGTTGCCAAGCTTGGTATTGTGAAGATAGCCAACCCTGTTCCCTATGCAGTTTTTATTAATGATACTATTTGCTTAAATGATGTAGCAGAGGCTGCTGACTCCGTTCAGCCAGTGGATGATAAAACAAACCCATATAAGCGGCTTTGGGTATTGTTTAGTCAAACGAATAAGAATGCCGTAATGACAAAAACAAGTAAAACATTTAAGAATACCATAGATACCACTATGGGCTTAGGGGTATATGACTTGGCATACTCTGTGGTAAACGGGCCATGCAGCAATGTAGATACCATGCGCAATGCCCTCACCGTGTTTGGCGTAAGAGCAAAAATCGGAGTATCCAAAACAAAGGGATGTGCCCCGCTCACCACTGCTGTTACTGCCACCATTACTGAAAAATATCCGGATACAGCAAACTTATATATTAAGTATAAATGGTCAGTAAGCCCGAGCATTGGGGTCACTATTGCAAACGATACCCTTGCCAATACAAATATCACTTTTAATGAAAAAGGACTCTACACTATTACGTGTACCTTACGTGATTCTATTATAGGAGATAGCCTCTTCTGTGTACAAAGCTATAGTTATAATGGAACCAGTATCGGCATAGGCACCGTGGCAGCTTTTGACATTGATAAACTACCTTGTAAAAACATCAGCGAATCAGTTACTGACAAAAGCCTTAACACGCCTGATAAATACTTGTGGGACATCACTTTAGGCAAAAAATCTGATGTTATCATTGGCCCAGGCAATGCCCCGAATTTCACTTTTAAGAAAGATGGGAAGTACGCCATTCAGTTAATCACCCAGCAAAACGCTGGGGCTGCTTGTTCTGATACTGCTTATGATACTGTAGAAGTAGTAACGCCAACAGCCAAATTTGATACCAATACTATCACGCGCAGGTGCTTTCCGCAACAAGTGGGTTTCAACAGTAGCTTGTCCTCAATAAACAAGCCGGGGGCAATCAAGTATTTTTCATGGGATTTCAATACGGATAACCCAGGAAAGGATATAATCACTAATACCAGCGACTCCTTCCCTTTCTACACGTTCAATAAAACCAACCCGCTAGGATACTCCGTGCAACTTATCGTTGAAAGCACGGGAGGCTGCAAAGACACTGCAACGAAAGCCAATATGGTAAAAATATTAGGCCCAGTCGCCTCCTTTACCATGGACAAGCACAGGTCATGTGGCGAAGATATTGTCACCATCGTAAATACCAGCCAATACTTAAATAACTTCAGTATTGACTATAGGGACGGCTCGAAAATAGACGTAGGCCTCGGCACAGGCCAAGTGTACAAGCATGTTTATCATTACCGTGATATTACCAAGGATAGCAATGACTATCACCCAACCCTGATTGCGGAAGGGGATGACTGCTATGATTTTTATTCAGACACCATCACTCTTTATCGCTTGCCCGAAGCGGCTATCTATTCATTTGATACCGCAAGGTGCGCCCCCTATAAGGCATTTTTATATGGCGATTCTTCTCGTTTTGAAGATACCTATAACTGGGATTTGGACGGGGATGGCGTTTTTGGAGATGACTTTTTCAGGAATACAAGCCACCTTTATACAGTACCTGGTAAATATACCATCGGGTTGGCTCTGTCAAATATAAAGGGCTGTGCAGATACAGCTTATAGGGATAAATACATTCATATTTACGGTAGTTCTACCGCCAATTTTAGTTGGAGCACTAGTACTTCCAACTGGTACCCTAAAACAGACTCGATTTGTAAAATTGACATGGCATCATTCTTTGACAAGAGTGTGGCATCGCCAGGCACCAAAAATATAAAATGGACTTGGGATTTTGGGGATGTTTCAGTATCCGGTGATACTTCTCACATCACTACTCCTCAATATCAATACTCCGATCCAGGATTTCATTCCGTTTCTTTGATTGTTGAAAACGATCAAGGTTGTAGCGATACATTTACGAAAGATTCTGTCATATATGTATTCAGCCCTGCCCCGCCGCCACCGCCTGAAATCAAAGTTGTGAGCGTGGATACGACGTGGACACCGCTGGTAAAGACAGACAAGAACCGCATATCTATCAAATGGGATAAAGCCAATTTTGACTTTAGCAGCTATCACCTTTATAGAAACGATGGCACGGCCAATGTAGATATACTAGATGAGCCTAACATCAATGTCAGGAGCCATATTGACAACGCAGCCTCGCCACACCCTGACGCTACTGCACAATCATATACATACTCTATGGATATTACCACCCGTTGTGGCGATCCATCAGTACTGAATACTCCACATTCAACCATATTCCTTGACGTTAAATCCACCAAAAGTGCTGAAAACTACCTTGCATGGACACCTTATAAAGGATGGGCTGGCGTGAAAGGCTATGATATATATAGAAGGAACGATACTTTAGGTACTTATAAAAAACTTGCATCTGTAACTCAATATGATACAACATATACTGACACAACGCTTTGCGATTCTTTGTATAGTTACTTTGTTAAAGCCACTTCTGCAAGTGACTCTACCCTTTGGTCAACCAGTAACGTAGATACTTGTAGCCCAATTTACATATTCCAAACAGGTGGGATTAATCTCGTAAGAACTACAGTACTCAATGATAAATATACCCTCACTGAGTGGCAGCAAGGCCAGCAAACCAATATCAAAGGCTATATTATAGATAGGTATACCAATGTGAATGGATGGCTCACCAACTATGCCTATATACCAGGCAATGCGCCACTTCGCTTTATAGATACAGCCGTAGATGTGCATCAAAAATCATATACCTACCGCGTAAGCGTAGAAGACAAGTGCGGCAATGTGAGTATCTATGGCAATGTGGGCAAATCCATATTGCTCACAGGAAGTGTGGTACAGATTGGCAGCGATCCATTGGATGACGCTAGGCTATTTTCATGGAATCCGTACATCGACTGGCAATCACCTGACAATCTACAAGGCTATGTGCTCCAAATCAAGAATAGACAAGGCGTTTATACTTCTATCTATCCATTTAATGATGCAACGGATACCACCTACCAAGACACAGCAGTGCATAGTGATATTGACAGCATGACCTGCTACCGAGTGGCAGCTTGGAGGTATAGGGGAGGAGTTTCCATTGACTCTAGCTACTCCAATGAAGAATGCGTACTGCTACCTGCCCGGGTATTTATGCCTACGGCATTTAGCCCTGATGATAATGGGGTGAACGATATCTTTTTGCCAGTTTCGTTGACACTCTACAACTTTATTACAAACAACGAGCTCAAATACAGGTTTGATGTTTATAATCGTTGGGGAGTTCGCGTATTCCGTACTGAAGATGTCAAGGTCGGATGGAATGGCCGAATAAACAATACCGGTGCTAAAGTAGAGCAAGATGTATATGTATACGTTATATCTGCTCATGGAAGAGACGGGCGCAACTTCTACGTAAGAGGCAACGTTACAATACTTGATCCGAAAAACAAATAGCGTAAAGCTTTAAAAATAAGACTTAGGGAGACCCGGCATTAGCCGGGTTTTTCGTTTTATAGGCAATCATATTCCCTTGAAATACTGGACTATTGAGTGCCCAATCTATCAGCGGTTTGGCCTATTTTAAAAATGTATCTTCTGTAGCAATTATCGAATAGGCCTTCATCCCATTCAGCCCTCATGGTGTTCCGTTTGAAATAATCTTCAAACTGTTCGCGGCTCACCGTTCGTGATTCGAAATTTCTGAGTGCCCGCTTTACCACCAATTCTTCAAAACTTTTTACCCAATCCATATATCACTCCTTTGCTTGTGGTTAATAATACAACACTCCGATTTGCAATTAGGTTTAAAGTTTTTTTTAACATCTTCAATTGTAAGAAAAGGAAGGATTTTACCTTGCTAGCTTTGCATTAATGTAGAAATAAGCTGAAATTTGCTTGCATAAAGAATGAATACCGATGGGAAGAGCATTTGAATTTAGAAAGGCCCGAAAGTTTAAGCGATGGGATGCCATGAGCAAAACCTTTACAAAACTTGGCCGTGAAATAGCCATTTCAGTAAAGCAAGGGGGCACCGACCCTGACACCAATCCCCGGCTGAGGGCAGTAGTACAAAACGCCAAAGCTGCCAATATGCCCAAAGACAGGGTAGAAGCAGCCATTAAAAGAGCTTCCTCAAAGGATGAAAAGGATTTTCAAGAAGTAGTATATGAAGGCATTGGCCCCCATGGCATAGGCATTGTAGTGGAGTGCGCCACTGACAACCCAACACGCACGGTAGCCAACGTGAGGATGTATTTCACCCGGAGCGGGGGTACATTGGGCAAAACGGGGTCTCTTGATTTTATTTTCGACCGCAAAGGGGTATTCCGTATTTCCACGGAAGGGAAAAACGTTGATGACTTGGAGCTTGAGCTGATAGACGCAGGGGCTGATGACCTGATCATGGAAGATGGGGAGATTACAGCCTATACTGAGTTCACCCAGTTTGGTGCCATGCAGAAAAAGCTGGAAGAGAAAGGGATTGCTGTCATCAGTTCTGAATTGCAACGAATCCCCAATAATACCACCCAACTCACTGAAGAGCAAGAAGACGAAGTAATCACCCTCATAGAAAAGATGGAAGAGGACGACGATGTATTATCCGTTTTCCATAACATGAAGGAATAAAAATTCGTCGGAAATTCCTTTTAGTCCATTGCTTTCAATCGCTGCAATACCGGAGGATGGGAATAGTGAAAAAATACATAAGCGGGGTGGGGCTTCATATTTGACAGGTTGTCTACTGATAGCTTGAGCAAAGCCTCCTTAAATGCCACTTTATCTGCTGTAGACGCCGCAAAGGCATCAGCTTCATATTCATGTTTGCGCGACAGCATATTCATGAAAACACCTATTGCTAAAGAAACAGGCTCATACAATATCCCAAAAGCGATGAGATTGATGTGAAGCTGCCAATGTTGCGCCCCAAGTGCTTTTGAAAGGTCTTCGTTAAAAATGAAAACCGATAGCAGCCAAAGCATAAAGCCAACTTGTAAAACAGAGGCTATCATGCTTTTAATGATATGCTTTTTCTTATAGTGGCCCACCTCATGCGCCAATACGGCCACCAGCTCTTCTTCCGTGTGTTTTTCAATAAGGGTATCATACAGCACTACTTTTTTCTTTGAACCAAAGCCTGAAAAAAAAGCATTAGCCCTTGAAGAGCGTTTGGAGCCATCAATCACGTAGATATTGGTCAGCGGAAAATGCACACCTTTAGCGTACTTGGAAATCTTATCCCTTAGGCTACCCTCCCCCAGAGGGCTAAGTTTATTAAAAAGCGGGACAATGAGAGAAGTATAGAACATATTGAGAAAAACCATAAAAAAGGCAGCAGTAATCCAAGCATATATCCAAAAGCCAGGCCCCAATTTCATAATCAGCCACAGTATAAAGTACCCGAGCCCTCCGCCAACAATAGCCCCTAGTAAATACCCTTTTATTTTGTCCTTTATATAAGTGGCTGGGGTCGTCTTGTTAAAGCCATATTTCTGTTCAATGACAAAAGTGCCGTATAGGCTAAATGGAAGGTTGAGTAAATCGGTAATGAAACCAAGGGTGCCGAAGAACACCAAAGCAAGAAGGATTTTATTTTGAAAATGAGGCGAAAGTATCTCAGTCCACCAGCTAAACCCACCTAACAGTAAAAATGCCAATAGTCCAATCACATTCACCGTTTCTGATAAAAAACCAAGTCGTTGCTGATCATGATGATAGTTAAGGGCTTTTTGATATTTCTCTGCATTATAGAATGGCGCAAGGTCGGCAGGCAATTCCGGTGTCCAACTTTTGTCATTCAAATAATCCAGCAAAAGACCTAGGACATAATTGAATAGAATGATGGCTACTACTATATATAGGATGGTTTGGGACATGGAAGGCTAAAATAAAAGAATGAAAAAATAGTTTGCAAACCCTAACCTCAAAATTCGGGCTATAATTTATTCAAGAATGCCTTAAAGTCATTCTCCTTTCTGAATTTGTCGAAATCTTTATCTTTTTGCAGCAATCCAACATTGGATTTATCCTTGAAATACCCTGCCTTTTTTGCCATTACCAAGTATTTGAGCATAAATTCCTTGCTGCCTGAGAGAGAGTATAACCTTGCCATATTAAAATATACTACAGGCTTATAACGTGAGTCATTTTGAAGGAGGGTCTTATAATCCTCCATGGCTTTTTCATAGTTTTGGGTTTTGATGTGCAATTGCCCCAAGCCTAGCCACAGCTCGGCCGACGAAGGGATAATAGTGGCAACTTGATCGTAGTCTTTTTCGGCCTCCTCGTATTTTTCTAGCTTTTCCTCTACCTCAGCCCGATTTAGATAATAGCGGGGGACATTGGCATTGCACTTTATGGCATCATTGTAGTCGGCCAATGCCGCTTCATTGTTGCCCAATAGTTTATAACAAAAAGCCCGGTTGCCCCTTGAGTCGCATAAACCGGAATCCAATTCGATAGCTCTGGTAAATTCTTTTATTGCTAACTCCAAGTCAACCTTGCTTGGGTCGGCTATGTCTTGGTTCCTAAAAATAGCCGCCCCGTGATTATTATAAGCCAAGGCTATAGTAGAATCATATTTCATGGCTGCACTATACTCTGCCAGTGCCGACCTAATGTCGCCCAAATCTTGAAAAGTAACCCCCCTATTGAGATGCGCCACAGCATTGGTAGGATCAATAAGTAAAGCCTTGTTGAAATAATGAAGGGCTTTCTTATTTTTATGTTTTAGGTTATAAACCAATCCTAATTCAGCAAGGCCTTTAGAATCATTAGGGAAAGCTTTTACAAAAACAAGATAATCCCTTTCGGCAGCATCCAGGTTATTAATATTCAAATAGCAATCCCCGCGCAAGCCGTAAGCTTTATATGCCTTAGGATCGGAAAGCAACATCTTGTTTAGGACTGCGATGGCCGAAGCGTATTCATGACCTGCAGCCAACCTTTGTGCAATATCATAAGGCTCGGTTTTCTGCGCCCACAAAAAGGTAGAAAAAAAGAAAAAGGGCACAAAAATGTAAGCGGTTCTCATCTTCATTTGATAACTAACGCAAATATGAGGAATTTGTGATGAGGGTAGTTATGTATTTAGAAAAATAGCCTTTTCAAATCGTATTTCACCGCTGGAGGTTCTACCTGCAGCCCGCCAACCCGCTCTTCGATAAAATTTTTCTGCCCTTGTGTCTGGGCTAGTAGATAGCCAAAGCGGGTAAGCGTAGTTTTTAAACCACCATGTTAGCAGATGATCATGCAATGCCCTGCCTATACCCTTTTTTTCGTGTGCAGGCGAAACAAATAAAGCCCACACATTTTTATTAGTGATGTCAAGAAATGCAAAACCAAGAATATTTCCTTTTTCCTCATAAACCCAACCTCTTCCATGCATGTTTATCATTTCTTCATAATGCACATGTTTCACAAGGTCAGGGTTTGAAAGCCTATTTTCAGTTACTGACAGCCTTATCGTGTGCATCGCTTCAATGTCCTTTAGGTTCGCTATCCTTAGTCCCATGGTTTCAATTCAGCAAAAATGAGGCAATTAATTTTACCGATAAAAACCAATTTTATGCTATTTTTGCATGTACAGCGCAAAAAAGCTACTATGAAAAAGAAAATATTATTTTTATTGGCTCTCCCATTGGCTCTTGCCATGTCATGCCAAAAGCCTGCCCCCACCCCAAAAAAAACTACCAAGCCTCCAGGAGGCGCAGATACTTTAAGAGCTTGCTTTACTATTGACTCTCCTTCAGTTTGCCCCTATGAAACGGTGCATTTTAAAAGCACGTGTAGTAAGCTTGCTGTTTCTTATTTGTGGGAATTTAATGATGGCACCCCCAATTCCATTGATTCATGCCCTTCAAAATCATTTAACAGGGTGGGCAATTTCCCAATAAAACTCACCGTTTTCAATGCTGATAAAACCAAGCAACAAAGCTTGCAAAGCGGGGTATTTGTAGGTACAAGGCATATTTTTCAAATAAATTTAAACTTATTTGCTCCCACGGATGCAAGCGGTGCACCATGGGATGCTGATGCTACCGGCCCAGATGTTTATTTGAAGATTGGCCCCAAAAGTGATTCTTTAAAATATTCATCCTCCGTGATTAAGGATATAGCTATACAGGACTATCCTAAAATATTATATTTCAATAGCGCCACAATCCCTATTACCAATGAAGATTGGGTTATCAGCATCTTCGATCAAGATGCCAGTGGAACAGACCAGTACATGGGCAGCGTTCACTTTACCCAAGCACAAATCAGAAGAAGTACGGATGCCACGCCTGCGACCACGCTTAGCCTTAAATGGACACAAATGGGCGGATTGCGTGATATTGACGTGAAGTGGACAATGAAATAAGCGGCGCTTCTTTAAAAGCAGATACTAAGAGAAATTCATTTCTTCTCCTTGGGCAGTGATGGTCACCTTTTTGCCCTTGCCTTCTTTTACCCTGCCTACTACTTGTGCGTGTATTTGAAACTGGTCGGCTATTTTTATCAATTCACCAGCCGTTACTTGGTCGGTATATATTTCTAGCCTTTGCCCCATGTTAAACACCTTGTACATTTCTTGCCAAGGAGTATTGCGCTGTTGCTGAATAACCTGAAATACAGGAGGTATTTCTATGACGCTATCTTTCACAATATGCAAATCCTCTATAAAATGCAACACTTTGGTTTGCCCCCCACCTGTATTATGTACCATTCCATGTATCTGTGGGCGAAAGGCCTCTAGAGCGCTTTTGATAAAAGGCAAATAAGTACGGGTAGGAGAAAGCAACAGTTTGCCAATCGAATGAGGTTGGCCTGGCACAGGGTCAGTCAATTTCATTTTTCCTGTGTATACATATTGGTCTTCAATATTTGGGTCAAAGCTTTCTGGGTATTTTGTCGCATAAGTATGGTTCAGCATTTCATGCCTAGCAAAGGTGAGCCCATTACTGCCAATGCCGCTATTGTATTCTGTTTCGTAGCTTGCCTTGCCATAGCTTGCAAGCCCTAATATTACATCACCGGGTTTGATTTTTATTTGAAGCACATCCTTTTGTGGCAACCTTGAAAAAACAGTAAAGCCCACATCAGCGGTGCGCACTATATCACCCACGTCGGCCGTTTCACCGCCAGCATGGTCGATATTGAAACCCATGGATTTTAACTTGTCGATAAACTCCATGGCGCCGTTGATCAAATGTGTAAGTACCTCGCCAGGTATAAGGTTTTTATTTCTCCCAATAGTAGATGATACCACGAACTTTTCAACCGCTCCTGCACAGGCCATATCATCAAAATTCATCACTAAGGCATCTTGCACAATCCCCTTCCATACTGATAGATCACCTGTTTCCTTCCAATAAAGATAGGCAAGAGAAGTTTTGGTGCCTGCTGTGTCGGCGTGCATTATGTTGCAATAATCTGGGTCGCCAGCGGCTAAGTCGGGCAATATTTTGCAAAAAGCGTTGGGGAATATTCCTTTATCCAGATTTTTAATAGCCTTGTGGACTTCTGATTTGTCGGCTGAAACTCCTCTTTTTTCGTAAGACATGGTAGTGGGTAATTAGCGGGTGCAAGTTAGTCAATCATCAATAAACAATAATCATCAATCGATATACTACGCCTTTTGAATGTCTATAGTATTAAAGAATCTAGGCACCGCAATATTACCCGCTTGTGCCTTAACTTTGCCATTCACATCCATTGAAAACACAAACACCATTGAATACGAATATAAAAACCCTTGGAGAACTGAAAAGGGCTGGCTACAAAGCCATTGGACTAAAAGACGAGCTTAGAAAAAACCTTATCAGGCACCTCAAAGAGAAAACCGACATCTTTAAAGGCATTGTAGGCTATGAGGAAACGGTTATTCCTGACCTTCAAAGGGCAATATTATCAAGACACAATATTATTTTATTAGGGCTAAGAGGCCAGGCAAAAACCCGTATCGCGCGTATTATGACGGATTTATTGGATGAATATATCCCAATAGTAGCAGGTTCGGAGCTAAATGACGACCCACTCCAGCCTTTGTCCAGATTTTCTAAAGACCTCATTGCAGAAAAAGGAGACGATACTCCTATTGAATGGCTGCATAGAGACGCTCGATACTCAGAAAAGCTGGCAACCCCTGATGTGTCCGTTGCCGACTTAATCGGCGATGCTGACCCTATCAAGGCGGCCAATCTTAAATTACCTTATTCGGATGAAAGGGTCATTCATTTTGGCTTAATACCTCGATCGCACAGGTGCATTTTTGTCATCAATGAATTGCCTGATCTTCAGCCTAGGATACAAGTAGCGCTTTTCAATATTTTGCAGGAAGGCGACATTCAAATTCGAGGATTTAAACTTAGGCTTCCTTTGGATATTCAGTTTGTGTTCACCGCCAACCCCGAGGATTATACCAATCGGGGATCCATTGTTACGCCATTAAAGGACAGAATACAAAGCCAAATACTCACCCACTACCCCAAAACGGTAGAAATATCCAAAACCATCACCAAGCAAGAAGCACAACATATTGAAGAACAGCACGAGTTGGTAATAGTACACCCTGTAACAGAAGACTTGATCGAGCAAATTGCTTTTGAAGCCCGTAATAGTGAGTATGTAGATCCTAAAAGCGGAGTATCCGCCAGGCTCACCATCTCTGCTTATGAAAATATGCTAAGTGCCGCCGAGCGCAGGGCTTTAATGAGTGGCGATGTGCCAACTTATGTGCGGATTGCAGACTTTTGGGGAGTAGTGCCTGCTATTACAGGTAAAATTGAACTAGTGTATGAAGGTGAACAAGAAGGCCCAGCAAGTGTTGCCCAAATACTGGTTGGCAAGGCATTGCGTACCCTATTTATCAATTATTTCCCAGATCCTGAGAAAATAAAAAAACGAAAAGCCGCTGACCCCTACACAGAAATTACTCATTGGTTTGGGCATGGAAACACCATTGACATCCTGAACGATGCCACGGACAAGGAATATGAATCATCCTTGAAGTCAGTACCGGGGCTTGAAAAACTCGTAAAAACATATCACCCCGAGGCAAGGGAAAAGGATCAGCTTTTTATGATGGAATTTGCCTTGCATGGCTTAGCTGAATATTCGATGATAAGTAAGAACCGGCTTGAGCGTGGCACTCAGTTCAAAGACTTGATGAGCAGTATGTTTAATATGAGTGAGGAGGAATAGGATGCTTTTTGAGGAGGAAGCTAAATAAAAAAACCGGCCTTACAGGGGTCGGTTTTTGGTTTTTGTAGGCCTTACAGGGCCAAGTTTTTTTAATCGGACTTACGGGTCTGATTTTTTTTCTTCGGCCTTACGGGGCCGGTTTTTCTTCCTCAGCCTTACGGGGCTGGATCTTTTTTTCATCAGCCTTACGGGGCTGGTTTTAGCAGGCTTACGGGCTTGCTACGTGATTGTAAAAATTCCTTTGTCGTTATTAAATTTTTATTATGAATCAAAGATACAGCGTCTTTGAGAACTGAAAAGCTGATATTCATATCCCAAAGCGCAGATGTAAGGTTTTCACTAAAGAACCTTTGTTTTTTGACCTTAAATAACCTTAAAAACATCGTTTAGCCTTTAAAAATTAAAAAAATTGCTTGTAAGATTGGTGCAAGGTTTTTGGAAATTTTGCGCATTATTGAAACAGAAACCATGAAAAATGGGACTAAATTGGCTTTATTGATTTGCCCCATAAAAAAAATTATCAAAAAAACTGGTTGCTTGCCTATTCAAACACCTTGGTTGCCCCGCTTTTGCTTGGTGCATTGCCCATACTAATACTATATTTGCGGTAAAATTTAGAACAAATGCAGCCCATACGTATGGTTGACCTTCAAGGTCAACATCGTAAAATAAAAGCCGAGTTAAATGCTGCCATTGAGGAGGTATTTGAAACTACTGCCTTTGTGAAAGGCCCGGCTGTTGCCGCATTTGAGAGAGAACTGGGCGAATATCTTGGTGCAAAGCACGTCACTGCTTGTGGCAATGGCACCGATGCCCTTCAAATTGCATTGATGGCTTTGGACTTGCCTCAAGGTGCAGAAGTCATCACCCCCGATTTCACTTTTGTGGCTACCGCCGAAGTGATTAAATTGTTAGGGTTTACTCCAGTACTTGTCGATGTTGATCCGCATACCTTTAATATAGATCCTAAAAGTATTGAAGCGGCAATTACTGAAAATACCAAGGTCATCATTCCAGTGCACCTCTTTGGGCAATGCGCCGATATGGAAGCTATCATGGACATTGCTTATCGCTATAATATATATATAGTAGAGGATACAGCCCAAGCAGTAGGGGCTCATTACCTATTTAAGGATGGCACTAAAAAAATGGCAGGCACTATAGGCCATATTGGTACCACCTCCTTTTACCCTACTAAAAATCTTGGATGCATGGGTGATGGCGGGGCTATCTTCACCAATGACGAGGCTATTGGCAAAAAAATACATTGTATTGCCAACCACGGCCAAAAAGATCAGTATTA
>JADMIO012736557.1_pt1 | contig 13567 bp, 8 predicted proteins | sample 8958161 | NCBI WGS metagenome assembly JADMIO01 (sample SAMN16585339, study PRJNA669376) | soil metagenome | isolation source: Crop rotation soil | place: USA: Cullars Rotation, Alabama | collected 2011 | reverse complement strand
CTTTCCCAACACAGCGAACCTTCGGCTATTGCCTTTGTATGCTTGCGCACCATTTCAATACATGGGGCAACATTAGGCATCCAGTTCAGTGAATCGAAAATGCGGAAAATATCGACGCCTTTCTCCCACGATTGCTCCACGAATTTTTCCACAAGATTATCCGGGTAGGCTGCATAGCCAACGCCGTTACAGCCGCGTATCAGCATTTGCAGCAGCATATTGGGCATGGCTGCGCGCAAGGCTTCCAGCCGCTTCCATGGGTCTTCGTTCAGGAAGCGCATACACACATCGAACGTGGCGCCGCCCCATACTTCCATGCTGAATGTTTGCGGGAATGCGATAGCGAAGCTGCGGGCTACTTTCAGCATGTCGTGTGTGCGCATGCGGGTAGCTAAAAGGCTCTGGTGCGCATCGCGCATCGTAGTATCGGTATAGTGTATCTTCTTTTCTTTTTTCAGCCACTCGCTGAAGCCTTCCGGCCCAAGCTCCGTGAGTAATTGTTTGGTGCCCGGAGGTACGGGAACATGGGTATTAACAGGCGGTAAAACAGGCTTTTCAAACACCCTGTTCGGGTCCTTTGTCTTTACATCAGGATTGCCATTCACAGTAACATCAGCAAGGTAATTCAGCATCTTCGTGCCCCTGTCCTGCTTCTCTGAAATATTGAACAGCTCGGGGTGCTCCTGTATGAAATTTACGGTAGCCTTGCCTGAAATAAAGTCTTCGTTTGTGATAAGGTTTTCAAGGAACGGAATGTTGTTCTTTACCCCGCGGATACGGAATTCCCGCAGTGCCCTGTGCATTTTTAAAGTGGCATCGCGGAGCGTGTTGCCCGATGTGCTCACCTTAACCAGCATAGAGTCAAAGAACGGGCTGATCTTCATGCCGGGGTAGCTGCTGCCCTCATCGAGCCGAACACCAAAACCTGTGGCATTACGATAGGTAACCAGCGTTCCATAATCGGGCTTGAAATTATTTGCCGGGTCTTCAGTAGTAATACGGCACTGCACCGCAAAACCTGTTTTGGGAATCTTGTTCTGATCGCCCAGACCAATTTCGGGGTCCGAAAGTTTGTAGCCTGAAGCAATAAATATTTGGGTCTTTATCAGGTCAACACCGGTTATCATCTCCGTAACGGTGTGCTCCACCTGTATGCGGGGGTTGACCTCTATGAAGTAAATATTTTCGTCGGCATCAACAAGAAATTCTACGGTACCGAGGTTGTTGTAATTAACTGCGCCCGCAATTTTAACGGCATAGCTATACAGCTTATCCAGGGTTTCCTGCTTTAATGTAGCCGAAGGGGCCATTTCCACCACCTTCTGAAAACGCCTTTGCACAGAGCAATCGCGCTCGTACAAATGCACAATATTCCCAAAACTATCAGCCGCTATCTGTATCTCGATATGCTTGGGGCGGTCCACAAATTTTTCAAGGAAAACAGTATCGTCACCGAATGCGTTTTTGGCTTCGCTCCGGGCTTCATGGAACGATTTGGTTAATTCTTCATCACTTCTTACAACCCGCATACCGCGCCCGCCGCCGCCAGAGGCAGCTTTCAGCATCAGCGGGTAGCCGATCCGATTGGCCTCGCTCAATGCAGTCTGTTCATCATTCAGCTCACCTATGTTGCTTTCTATAAGGGGTATTCCCGCCTTTTTGGCAACATCTTTGGCTGTAACTTTATCCCCGAGGGCTGCCATAGCCTCCGGACGGGGTCCTATAAATATAATATCTTTCTCAGCGCATTTACGTGCGAACACCGAATTCTCAGACAGGAAGCCATAGCCGGGATGAATGGCATTAGCGCCGCAGCCAAGCGCCACTTCAATGATCTCATCCATGTTCAGGTAAGGCTTCAGCGGGTCCTTGTCCTCTCCCACCTGGTAAGCTTCATCGGCTTTGTACCGATGCAGTGAATATCGGTCTTCATAAGTGAATATCGCTACCGTTGGTATGTTCAATTCAGTAGCTGCCCGTGAAATACGGACGGCTATTTCTCCTCTGTTCGCAATCAATAGTTTTTTAATCTTCATCTGCTCAGTACGTGGTTGATTTCAGGTACAAATATAGCCAGTGAGGGGCGTAGTTACGACGTATCGGAAATCAAATTATTGTAAAGATGGCTCACATATGCATGAACCGATTCATTTGAAACTTATTTATTTTAAAGCACTATTTTTTTGACCCGAAGGCTATTTAGGGATAATGGGCGATATAGAGCACACGGCATGCTGCAAAAACGTTTGAAAATAAACGGGTAAGGCAAAAATAACGGGTAAAGAGCTATGTTGCAGAGGCCCGAACTTTTTGAGTACGGCCTTGAGTTGATAACAAGGGATAAATCAACCTCCAAATAATTTATATGCGTGGGTGGGCAGCGGAGCCCGGATTTATCAGAGGATTTTTCCTGTTGGGCACAATCGGATTTGGCTTCTTTCCCACGCCGGATTTTTCTTCGGCCTGATTACCTGATTCGGTATAAGAGGCCAGTATTGGAATATTAAGTGCTGTTTGCAATTTAATAATTGTTTCCAGTGTCAGGTTTTGCTTACCCCTAACAATTTTATTGATCTGCTGCGGGCTTACCTGCAACCTTGCTGCCAGTTCTTTTTGCGACCATCCTAATTCGTCCAATTTCAGGAGTACCTTTATACCGATCATAAATGACTCTTTTAATCTTTCTCTGTGTTGAATTCCATTTTCCAATTCTTCAACAAAAGAATCATCCGTTTCAGTAACCAATGCCAGAAATTTCTCTTTATTTGCCCTCATTTGTTCTCGGTTAAAAAGTCATTGAAAGAGGTAATATCAAATACGTTTTCGGTAATTAAATAATTGCGATATTTCTTAATTTTATCTAACTCGGCAGTTGTATGATCTCTTTCGCCCATAAATTGGGTAAATTTTATAGCCCCTCCAGTTACTAAAAAGCAATTATCATCAATTTTTATTGCATAAATTCTCAAATAGTTTTTCCTTCCTTTCTGCCCGGCCAGTTTTCTAATTTGGTATTCCTGGTTGTTTAATGGCCTGAAGAATTCCTCCAGTTTGGCGTTTTTATTCTTTTGCAAGCTTAATAAACACGTCTTCAATATAAAAGGCGTTTTCAATAATTGTTTCCGCCAGTTCCTCAATGGATTTATTTTCCGGCAAGTCACCCTTATTTTGCTTGAGGAAACGGTACACATACCCGAAGTCTTTCCACAGGCCTAATAATCTCCGCAATTCATGTTGATCGAATTCTTTTACGGCATACAGCCTATCAGCAAATATACATCTATTTTCATAAAATCAACCTGTAGGTTTATTTTTACATTTTCTTTGTAATGTACAAATGTTTAAGAAAGTTCCGCTGCAACCAGCTCCAAACGGCGGTTCCCTCCCCATCTTAATAGCTTAGCCATTGAAAAGCCGCTCACTCAAAAAAACCCACCCCCACCTATTTTTTTACCTTTCAGTTAAAAACTCGTCACTTTCCCGGTTTTTTTTGTTAATTTGGTGTTTAAACAGGGGGTTTACCCAACCTTTTTAAATGTTGGGCTGTCTTGTTTAGAGTAATGAATTAATAACCACAATACTTGTCTATAGCATTGGCATATACCGTAACAAGTCAGGTAAGTGAGTTAGAACAACTCATCCAGGGGTGTATTCGCAGCGAGCGGAGCGCACAGGAGAAGTTGTACCACCTGTTCTACCCGAAAATGATGGCCATGGTACGCAGGTATATTGATTCTGAAATGCAGGCGGAGGAAGTAATGAATAACGGTTATCTCAGGGCATTTCAGAAGCTGGGGCAGTATAATTTCCAGGGTTCTTTTGAAGGGTGGCTGAGAAAAATAATATTTCATGCCGTATCAGACTATGTGAAGCAGAATACCCGTTACAGTGAAAAGATTGTGCTTGTTGAAAAAGATGAATCTGTTCACCGCGACCACGCAGACAAATTGTATTACAATCAGTTGCTCAAATTAGTACAGGGATTACCAGAAGCAACACGGGCAGTATTTAATATGTACGTTATGGAAGGGTTTACACACAAAGAAATAGGTAATTTATTAGGAATAAGTGAGGGGACTTCAAAATGGCACCTTTCGGAAGGAAGGAAGATACTGAAGGACAAAATTGAGTCGATGGAATTGCATTTAAAAGCTTAAAAAAACTTATCCATATGGATAACAATCTTATTAATATTGATGACCTGGTCAGGCAGCGCTTAGGCGGTGGCGAGGAGCAGGAGCGCGCCGGAGCCTGGCTCCGGATGCAGGATTTGCTGGAGCAGGATAAAAGGCGCAAGCCACTGGGAATGTTCAACTGGAAGAGGGCAATGACCTTAGGCGGTCTGTTGCTGTTACTCGGCACTGCCACTGTTGGCACTTACGAAGTAACAACCGCATTCCGTGGAAACGGTAACAATACTGCATCTGAAAACACGGGCGCAGTCACCGGCAAAGAAATTTCCGGATCTGCCACTGCTGCTGCAAAGGATAATAATGGAGCAACCGCTTCTGAAAACGCTGTATCCAACCCATCTGCTGAACATATCACTAACAATAAATCAGTTGCGGCAGCCACCGGTAGGGCCAAATCTGCCACCGTTGCTTCCAATAGCCATGTAAATAATCATACTGATAACCATACCACTAATCATACTGAAAACAGTTATACTACAACTTCGTCTGTGCCCGCCAGTGCTGCAACTGCAAACACAACCAATGGCAATGTAAATAATAATGGCGTTCATACGCTGACAAAACACAACGGCCAAACTGCAGGAACGAAGGAAGTTGCTATTGCAAGCGCGGTTAACACGCCTGCAAAGGGTACACAAACTAACCGTGCCAGCGATGTTGCAGCTGTAAATAAAATAAGCAACAGCGCCGCTGGCCCCCGGCCAGCTATGGCATCTGGCTCTTCGATGCAATCGCCTGATGTACAGCCCGATATTGATTTAAGCGCTGCAACAGCATCCGCTGATAACAGCCAAAAAAATACCACAACCAGCACTGGCACCCGTGATAATATCAGTGTCGATAAAATCGCTTTGAGCGCTGCGGCTACTTCCGGCAAATCAGGCGTAAAGCAAGCCGATAACATCGGGCTGGTTGAGCCAACTGCAAAAAACAATAATGCAGCCGCCGATAAAAGCGCTGTTGTCGGAAACAATAATAACAGCAATGTAAATACTACAGCCGCTTCTGCAACTGTACTTAAAAAAGCGGCAGATTTAAAAGCTACAGCGAGGAAACAAAGCAAATCGAAAATGAGTATGGCAATTACCCCGCGTAAAAATACAGTGGTAGTGAACCATACCAACACCGGCTATACTAAGGGCACTCCTTCCGCTGCAGTAGCCATGGTCGATGCCGGTTCCGGCAGCAAATCTCCGGCTGCAACAAAGGGTGGCATGAAAATGACCGAAGAAGAAGACAGCAATTTTAAGATCTACGGATCGAAGAGCCACAATGCAGTGGCCGCTAAAAAGAGCGTACCTAACTTATTGCCGGCAAAAACTGCTGATAAAACTGCGGCCCAGGCTTCACCTGCTGAAAAAGAGGCGGCTGAAAAGGGTAGCGAGGTAGCTGAAAAGAAAATTGTTAAGAATGTAAAAGTGCACCAGACAAGGAAGGGTACCTTCCCCGGAAGAACCGAGGTGCAACTGGATACTACCGGTATTGAGGACGAAGAAGTTACAATAGCCGCTAAAAAGATTGAAGACGCCGCACCCGTTGCCGCGCAGCCAGAGAACAACTATGGCAGCGGCGCCGCTTCAACCGCTGCAAAAAAATCTAATGCACCTGATTTAACAAAGAGTGCAACAAAAACAGCACAAGCTAAAACCAGTGCTGCACCCGCAGGAGGAGCTAAGTCAACCGCTGCAACAAGTTCAGCAGCAGTAACTTCCGGAAGTAATAATTCAGTCGCCGCGTCAACCGTTGCTACTGCCCCGGTTACAAGCGCTGCGTCGGCCGCTGCTGCGCCTGTGGTGCCTGCTGCCACAGCAACTACTGCTGAAATTAAACCAGCCGCGGTGGTTAAAAAGAAGAGCAAATCTCATTTCTTTGAAAATCTGAGTGCTGCATTCAATGATATTAAGTATAAGTTATCTGGCGCGCAGTTTGCACCGGGCCTTACAGCCGGTATTAACGGTACTTTCTTCGGACCTAACAGTTTTAAGGGTTTCCAGTTCGGTGGCACTGCTAATTTCGAGATCGACGAAAAATGGAGCTTTATGGCGGAGCTCAAGTACTTCCACCGCATGAACAACAATTTCGCGATGTACGATACCTATATTGACTACAAGAACAATGACTCGATAACCAATACGTTCAGCTTTTCCACATTGCACAGCTTCGAGCTTCCGTTTTCTATCAGGCATTCGTTCTATAAATTCGATTTCTTTGCAGGCGGCAACCTCGTTTATACGCTAAGTGTAAATACAGGTCCTGCGCCACTGACATACGCCGGCGGCAGCATACCTTACGCCCCCGGTTACGCAACAGCGCCGCAGTTGTCTGAATCAGATTTCAGCTCGCGCTTTGGAGTAGGTTACCTCTTCGGAATGGCTTACAAGGCTGCACCAAACGTAACTTTAGACTTCCGCACTGTGCAAACCGTTTGGGACAATATGAAGACCTCCGGCGCTGAAAGGGTATCGAATCAATTATACAAGAGCCCGTCACTGCAGTTCTCTTTAATATATCGCCTCGGCGCAAAAAAAGATAAAGACTAAAAAAATGTTTGTTTGTTTGTGAAGAAATCCTGCCGAGTCTCTCCGTGCAGGATTTTTTGTTAAAAAAACATTTTGTAAACCAATAGCAAAAAATATAGCTAAACTACATAAAAACTAAGCAACATGAGAAAACTACTTGCTATTACCGCGTTATTGCTCTGCTTTAGTGGGGTATCCATTGGCCAAATGAGTTTGGCGCATCATTACCCGGGAACAAATCAGGATGAAGGTGCCATGGTCAATTTAAGCAGATCAGGCAAAAAAATACTAAAAATGCAGGATAGAAATGGCGGCACATTGGACACATTATTTTTCTATAACTTGGATTATAGCTTTTGGAAAATGATACCCTGTCCGGCGATTCCGGGCTATCGTGGTCTTTTTAACTTTTATCATGAACAAGGCCAGTCTATTGGAGTGTTTTATCCGTCAGAGACGCTTTTTAATTTGGATACTTTTCTTGAAGTTGGTGTTACATATTATTTGGGCAGCACGACCACAAAATTATACGTCATAAATGAACTTGGGAATATTGTTGATTCAATATTAAATTTAGATGATGCGAAAATTTCTGGTTTTCATGTAGCGCAAGATAGTTCAGGTGCCTTCAAGGCTTTTGCAACCACGAGGACAGGTCTCGAAATTTATAATCTTCCCGGCACGCTCCCCTGCGAAACATGTGTAACCCCTTCCCTCGGAACTGCGATGACGAAGGACCAGCCTAATAACATCATTACCCAACCCATACCGAACCCCTCAAAGGACGAAGTGAAAATCACTTTTACCTTGCCCGAAGGCAGCAGCCGCGGTGAGCTGCAACTGTTCAGCAATACCGGCGTAAGAATAAAGACCTGCCAGGTCGATAACCGTTTCGGATTTATCATGCTCGACAATTCACTGCTGCCGCCAGGGTTATATTATTACAATATTGTGGTGAACGGAGTTGTTTCTTCTTCGCAGAAGCTGCTTGTTGTCAAGTAGGGCTAATTCCTTTTTTGAGGTGCTAAGGTTTTGGATAGCACATCACCATTGTCAGGCTAAAGCCGTTGAAATAAAATCCTTCCCCGACCTGAAGGTCGGGGCAACTGAGTTTTTATAAGAATAACAGATAATTGCCCCCGGCTTTTAAGGCGGGGCGAGGAGTACTATAGCTTCGGCTTTAACCCAATTACATTTTTGTGGCAGTATTTGAATATCTGGGCTAAACCTGGTAGTGATCGTTTTTAGCAACCAAAAAAAGGAATTAGGTTATGACATCAGTAACGGTACAGGCTTAAATAAACGCCCCGCACCACGCTCTATTCAATTCACTACTTTTTATTGATTCTTGGCTGGATCTTGCTCCTATCGGCCTGCATTTTCTGCATCTCTTCCAGTTTTTGCTGCCACTTGGATTGCACCGGCGGCTTGCTGCGGTTTTCCTGCATTTTGGCGTGGATGGCCTTTTCGTCGATGAAATATTTCTGTATCACGAATTGCTGGGTGATGCTGAGAATATTGGAAAAAGTATAGTAGAAGGTAAGGGCCGCCGCCATTTTATTGAATACACCCATCAGTATTACCGGGAATACGTAGGGCATGTATTTCATCATTGGGTTATTCGGATCCTGCGGAGTCATATTCCTGTTATAAACCGCAAGGAATAAGCTGGAAGCAGTCATGAGCAGGGTAAACAGGCTGATGTGATCGCCATAAAAAGGTATAGTAAAATGAAAATTGAATATGCTGTCGTACGTGGAAAGATCATCGGCCCAGAGAAAACTCTTCTGGCGGAACTCGATGAAGGACGGGAACATGTAATACATGGAAAGCAGTATTGGCAGCTGGAACAGCATGGGCAGGCAGCCGCCCAGCGGGTTTACGCCGGCCGACTTATACAGCTTCATTTGCTCAACGCTCATTTTCTGTTGGTCGTCGCCAATTTTAGCGCGCAGCTCATCGAGCTCCGGTTTCAGCACCCGCATCTTAGCCGACGACAGGTAACTTTTATAGGTAAAGAAAGAAAGTATCAGCCTGATGAAAATGGTCATCAGCATAATGATAACAGCATAATTGCTGGTGAGGCTGGCCAGGAAGTAAAAAATAGGAATAAGTGCAAATTTATTAATGTACTTCACAAACGACATAATGCCATAGCCCAGCGGCACCATATTATCGAGCCCCATCTTATAGCCCTTCAGAGTATTGTAATCGTTAGGGCCAATGTACCATTTCAGCGAAGCGCTCTGTTCATTGCTGCCGGGTTTTAGAGGCAATATCATTTCAGCAAAGGCATGGGCAACCACTGTAGTGTCTTCCGCTTTTGCGCCTGCCTTTATATCCGTTTTGGTGAAACCATCATCTGCAATAAGCACTGTACTGAAGTATTGTTTACGAAACCCTACCCAGCTGGTAGTGCCATCGTTATGTATCACTTTTTCTTCGTTATTACGAACGGTAAAGTAGTCGTTGTCGTCATTTTTCAGGCGGTAGTACACCTGTGTATTCAGGCGCTCATTGGCAAGGTCTTTTTCCGTATGCAGCCCGAGGGTTTGCCACGTAAGCTTAATGCTTTCGGCCGGCATGCCTGTCAGCACAATGTTGCAGCGCATCATGTAATCATTCGCAGGCAGAAAGTAAATGATGTTTACTTTTTTGCCGTTGCCGAGATCACCGGCAAAATCAATGGTCTTGCTGCCGTCGGCCTCATTTTTTACAACCGGGGTAAAATACAGGCTTTCAGTAGCCTTGCCATTGTCGAATGGCAAAATGGCGTTCAGGTAGTTGCCGGTTCCGTTGAACAGATAAAGCGGCGCCTTGCCATAAGTCTTATATTCCTTTAAAGAGGCGGCAATGGGAAATGCACCCTTTGTGTTAAACTGTACAGAGATTTTTTTATTCTCAACTGTAATTGTTTGGGCAGTACCATTATAAGCGGGTGGCTGCAATTTCTTCAGTGCTTCGGTGGCAGAGTCCGCTACAGCCGTCTGTCCGGCCGCTGGCGTGGTAGAAACAACACTGTCCTTTTTCGGTGGCTGAAGTTTCGCTCTCGCGATAGAGTCTGTTCTTTTCTGACCTTCATATAATTTCTGCTCATACTGGTTGTAACTGATATAACCGATGAGCAACAATGCGAGCAATACAAAACCAATAACCTGATTACGATCCATGAAAAACCTGAAAATAAGTTCGCAAAGGTAGGTATTAAAAAAGTTAAAAATTAAAAGTTAAAAGTTAAAAACGGAAGAGTTTTGGACCGGAAATGTGGGCTTAAGATCCTGGCAGGGGCATTATTACGGCTTTTTGCTGTAGCTGTCTGCCGCCTTCTTCTTATTTATCATATATACTGCTGCCATGCCCAGCAAGCCGCCGATAGCAGTATGCAGTTTTATTTGTTCGCCAAGCAGCAGCCAGGAAGATACTGCGGCGGCGAGGGGAACAAGGAAAATAAAGCTGCTGGCTTTTTCGGCCCCGAGGCGGGTTGTCGTATAAAAATAAATTGTTGTTGCCAGCGACGTTACAATGGCCGAACCAAAGAACAGATTGCCCCAGAATAATGGGTCTTTTATGTGAAGGGCCGCCTGCAGCTCTGCTACATCCATCATGGGTAAAAGACATAAAAGCGTAATTAAATACTGCCATAAGCTGAAACCCAGCGATGAACCGTACAGCGCGCCTTTCGACGTAAACTTGCTCATAACGGCCCAGGTAAACGCCGCAACCAGGAAAAACAGGTTGCCGCTTTCAAATATATCCTGCGCATTACTCCAGAGCTTCAGCAGCACAATGCCAGCCGTTATGCCAAGCAGCAAGCCTATGGATTCATTTTTTGAAGGTAATTTCCGGCTTAAAAAAACACCGACAGCATAGGCCATTATCGGATTGAGCGTGGTAACCAGTACGCCCCCGGCGCCCGCTGAACCGGCTTTCAGGCCTTTAAAGAAAAAGAAACTGTACAAAGCAAGTAAGCCGCCCGAAACTAAAACCGCAGGTATTCCTTCCCGCCTGATCCGGTAACTTATTTTTGCCGCCAGCAGCATAATGACAAGCGTTACCACCACAATAAAATAACGGTAAACAATAAAGTTAGCCGCAGAAGTATAGTGGGTCAATACCTTGCCCGACGGCCAGCTCAGCCCCCAAAGAAACATGCTGATGATTATGCCAATGATTAAAATTCTGTTGGTAACAGGCTTGCGCATGTGGTTTCCGGTAAATGACGCGGCGAAGGTACTATAGAAAATAGTGTTTGCTTATCCGTTCTTTTTTGCAGAATCATTTCCGGTCCCCGCCTCGCCTGCAGCTACCCTGGCATTCCTGTTGCCAGGCCCAGGCAGCTCAACGTGTCTTACATTCCGTCTGATGGTATCATTATTGCTGGAAATCACAATCGCATCGCCCTTCGGGCTATCCCGGTTGAAAACGAACATCAGCAGGGCAAAAAGCAGGACTGCCCAGGCAAACGATTTTGCAAAAAATATGACGTTGTTCCTTACTTTCCCTTTCATGATGCGAAGTGTCGTATAAAGTTAAGAACATTTGCACACAAATAAAAATACTTAGCTTTGCCGTTAATAATCAATATGTATGAGCCCCTTCTTAAAGGTTTTTGTTGTGCTTTTCCTGCTTTCGGGCGGACATGCTTTCAGCCAGGATGTGACAACTGCCCAATCATGCGTGCACAAAGCAAGGACCGCTGCCAAGCCCACGGTAGCCGATTGGGCGGAAGATAGATATGACATAAAATACCTGAAGTTTGATCTGAAGGTGAGCAATACATCCACGTACATAAGCGGGAGCGTAACCACGAAAGCTGTGGTTACCGCGAGCGCCATGCCGACCTATTTCTTTGAATTGAGCCCATTGCTTTCTATTGATTCGGTACTGATAAATGGGGTAAAACTTGTAGATGGGGCCATGGGTTTTCTGCGGGCTGTCGCGCTGCCCTCCCCCCTCAGCGCCGGAACAGCATTTACAGCACAGGTATTTTACCACGGCACGCCGGTGTCCGGCTCGGCCACCACGGGGGCAAACGGCATCAATTCTTATGCTTCTTCAACCTGGGGCAACAGGGTTACATTTACGCTCAGCGAGTCTTATCACGCATATGAATGGTGGCCCTGCAAGCAATCGCTCACCGATAAAATCGACTCTGTGGATATGTGGCTTACTATTCCGGATTCGCTCAAAGCGGGCAGCAACGGCACACTGCAGGCAATTACGAGGATCGATGGCAGCCACGTGCGGTACGAATGGAAGGAACGGTACCCGATAGACTACTACCTTATTTCACTGGCCGTTGCCAACTATGTAGATTATTCTTATTACATGCACTTTACAGGCTCGGCAGACTCCATGCTCATACAGAATTACGTTTATAATAACAGCGCCACACTGCCCTATTTTAAAAGCGTTATTGACTCGACGGGTATGATGGTTAATTTCCTTTCATCGATATATGGCCGGTACCCTTTCTGGAAAGAAAAGTATGGCCATTGCATGGCGCCGATAAATGGGGCAATGGAACACCAGACCATGACTACAATCGGCTCCTTCGACTGGACTACCGTGGCGCATGAGCTGGGCCATCAGTGGTTCGGCGACAATGTTACCTGTGGCACCTGGGCCGATATTTTTATGAACGAAAGCTTCGCCGCCTACACCGAGTACCTGTGTATAGACCACTTCAGAGGCCATTCCGACGCCCTCGCAAGCATATTTGACCGGCAGTACAAGGTACTGAGCCAGCCCGGCGGCGCCGTATATGTGGACGATACCTCCTTCGAGAGCCGTATTTTTGATCCGCGACTTTCTTATGATAAAGGCGCCTGTGTGCTGCATATGCTTCGCTTCGTCATTAACGATGATACCGCCTTTTTTAGCGCACTAAAAGCCACACAACTCCACATGCAGGGCACTACGGCAACGATAAATGATTTTAAAAACGAGACTCAGGCAATAGTCGGAACTTCAGTTAATGGCCTCGACCTGGATACCTTTTTTAACCAATGGGCTTACGGCGAGGGTTTCCCTGTTTATAGGGTCAGATGGAATCAGTCGGGCAGCGATATTATGATTCTGATCACCCAAACCACATCCATGCCGTCTTCTGTCTCCCTATACACTATGCCTGCCGAAATAAAACTGGTTTCTGCCGCCGGAGATACAACCATCAGGATATTTAATAGCCAGGCCACGCAATGGTATCACTTTACCTGGAACAAAACCATGCTGGGTATGTATTTCGACCCTAATGACTGGCTGCTCGGCCTAAAGAATGTCAGAAGAGACGGGACGCTGGACATGCACACTGTTCCGCTTTCTGCTTTAACCATCCAGCCAAACCCTGCCGCCTCATTCTGGCAGGTCGATGGCCTCCCGCCACTCAGCACGCTCACACTTTGCAGCTTAACCGGCAATGTTATCTGGCAGCAGGAGCAACGCTCCGCCTCTGTGCAGGTTCCGGCTGAAAAGCTGCCGCAGGGAATGTATTTACTGAAAGTGGTTAGCGCCGGCGGAGCCGAGAGTTTTAAGGTGCTAAAGGAGTAGAAGAAAGATAAAGCATAGTGCAGACCCACTTTTTTTTACAATAGCTTAGAAAAATGAACGCAAAAGGTTAATTTTGCGGCATTATTAAGAAAACATATGTCGCACGAAACTAATAACGACGCCAATTCAGAGCGGACAAAAAGTAAAGTATCCTTCACCGCCTCATTTTGGCTCATCATTATTCTGGTCGGTTTATTTGTAGCCGCGCTTAACTTTATCCCCGCCATGAGCTCAAAAGAAGGGCATGGGGAAAGCGCTGAAAAACATGAAGGCACAGAGCAGGAGCATGGCGTAAAACCGGGAAAG
>JADMIO011667604.1_pt1 | contig 13567 bp, 10 predicted proteins | sample 8958161 | NCBI WGS metagenome assembly JADMIO01 (sample SAMN16585339, study PRJNA669376) | soil metagenome | isolation source: Crop rotation soil | place: USA: Cullars Rotation, Alabama | collected 2011 | reverse complement strand
CGCGACAACTTGTCCACGTGGAATTCTAAGCTTAGGATCCCAATGTGCTGGAAAGGTACCAGGCAGAGGTTTCCGCCGTCTCTGCTGCGGATAGCCCTTCCGGGCAAATGCCTCTTTATCCTAATGAAAACGAACTTAGGGCGCAGATTGCCGTCGTAGCGAATAATACGGTAACAACTTGGCTGGAAGAGCTTGGTTCTGATGCCGTGGGATTTGCATTATTCGGACCAGCATTCTTCTTCGCGTGGATTCACCTTGTCGTATCCATACAGTTAATTGAGAACGCGTCACCATCCCACCCTCCTAATAGTCTTAGGATAAAATTGCTTTTAATGATGATGGGTTGCTTTGGTCAAAATACGGCAAGTTTGGATGGCTTGGACGATTTGCCCGACGATATTAAAGCTTACGCAAATAATTGGAAATCAACTTGTGATCCACTGGACCTCAGCGATCAGTTTTGGGCTATCATCAAAACACCAATCGACAAATCCCTAGAAGACATGGGAAGAGTGGCAAAGGAAGCCGTACGAGACTGGAAATACGTTAATAATCAAGCCAAAATAATTAACCCTCTTCGTGAATTAGTAATTCATGGAATTCCTCCGAATGAAATTATCGATTTTGAAAACAAATCGTTCGATTATCCGGGAATGATCCATATTCTTAACGCTGGATGGCAGGTACTGCTTACTGAAATGGAACGGTTTGCTCAGACGTTCGGTAAGGATTACAAAACTAATAAAATTGCTATTAAGGAGATGTTGAATAGCATAATTCTGAAAGCCGTTGAATTAGATAACATTCGACGTATCTGTCAGGGTATTGAATGATGATAAAGTCGGGAAGCGCCATTCGTGAGTTGTTGTTTGCTGGAGGCCCGATTAAGGATCGTCTCGTAATCAGCCCAATCCTCGATTGGGATTCACAACTTCAATCTGGAAGCGGTTCCATCGATCTTAGGCTGGGTAGTACCTTTAGAGTTAACCGGCGCTCACAAGTTCTTAGTTTAGATCCTTTCGATAAAGCGAGATATGAGATCAATAAGGCCAAATATGTAGAAGAGACGTACGTTGAATTAGGCCGGCGGTTCGTTCTTCATCCTCATCAATTTGCCTTGGGAATAACTTTAGAGTGGGTTCGTTTACCTTGGAACCTAGGTGGCTTCATCATAGGTAGGTCTACTTGGGGAAGGGATGGTTTAGTAATCGAAACCGCGGCAGGCGTGCACCCGGGATATTCTGGAAATTTAACATTAGAATTAACGAATGTTGGCGACGTGCCGGTGATTCTATATCCCGGTTTGGCTTACGCCCAATTGTTTATTTTCGACGTGTATCAAACCGTAAGCAAATCAGGTGAGTTGTCAGCGTTTTTGGGAACTACAGTACCTAAGAGTGGATTTATTGCTCAAGATGCAGTTTCTTTGGTAATAGAGAAGCTTCGGAACGCCAATCAACAACCTAAATGACGTATTGGCCGCATTGAGAGAGACCTATTGAACCGGCCAAGCCTACAAAGCTAAGTCCAATAAATCGTTTTCTTTGGAAGCAACAAAATCTCGGGCCAATGAGAAATTCCAATAAGGCATCCTTTCCTTCAACGACTTAACATCATATAGTTCTTTTCGCGTCTGAAAAACCCTAATAATTTCGTCGAACGCTGCCTTAAATTGTGGAACCCCCGGATCCACATCAGATACCGATAGCGAATAAAATTTTTTACTAATTTTCCCTATGTTGAGAACTACCCTATTCATGTGCAACTGTTCTTTCGGTTCATCCGGAGTCAAATACTTAAACTCTAGGTGTAATCGTTTATGTGGTTCGTCGTACCAGATTCTCGCATGCCGAGGGATATCAAATGGCGATAGCGTTTCATGTCCCGCATTGTCCAACTCAATAGATTGCCTCGTTACATAGTCCTCACCGAGTTGTATTTCGATATCAACTGCTCGCTTCATACTTTCTCCATTTCACGAAAGAAACAATGCCTGAATAGTTCTAGAAATCTCGATCCAGTTTTCACCTTCAAGTTTTGAAAGACCGTCTGGTCTTTCACTTTCCATCATCAGCAGGCCCACCTTTTCATTGGATCGGTTTTTAACCACTAATGCCTGATAACTACGGGAGCGAACATTCAGTTTTGTTGCCTTTTCTCTGGTCAAATACGTCTGTTCCAAATATAAGTTTTGCTCGCCTTCGGCCCCTCCCTCATAGTCTGGAAGATTAGGTTTATTTACAAAGTTTCCGGTTGCCCAGGCGTATCCTGCGATTCCGTCAAATTTGGCTTCATTCTCTGAAGATGTAGCATCCCAATAAACCTTGGACTTTGGGAAAATGTCGCCTGAACGGGTATAAAGGACCAAGTACTTATGTCTACAAGGGTAGGGAATACCATTCCATTTAAGCCATCGCGTCGGTATGAACAAAGATACTCTAAATTCCTTGTCAAGACCACTAAATCCGTGTGGAAAGAACTTTTCGTGAATAACATTCAAGTAATTGTGTAAAGTCTTTTTCGTAATAGATTCTTTGGAAACTTTGCGAATATTGATGAGGACTATTGCAACTGCCAAAAAGACAGGGATGGGGTATTTTAGTCTCAAAAATGCAGCCTCGAAGAACGAAGGAAGTTCAACAGCCGAATTGGACGCTTTGGCGGCGTTAACTCGCATTTGTTGTTGATCATTTGCCCAAGCCAACGCATAGGTCCAAATCGGGAAAATAATGCTGAGTAAGGCGAGAATGAAATCATGCCAGCGAAAAGCTGTCCATCTCATTAGAGGGTCCCCGGCAATTTTAGAGGAGTTGGGCCGAGCGGTAAGAGTTAGCCTTATGAGGTATCTATTAGTCAAGGATTTATTTGCACACACCTTTTGCGCGCGGTTAAATCGGTTCGGTTCTTCCAATGAGAAACGGAGGCGCTCCTAGATTAGGGCTCTCAAGGCCGAAAGTCCTTAAAGGATTATCAAAGATTTATCGGTTTTAGATTTGGTCTAGGAATTGTGTACTCAGATCAATAACCTAATCAGGTGGTGTTATCGCGCCAATTGAGACAAACTTGTGACAAGACAACAGCGAAACTGGGCTGAATAGGTGGTAACAAATGGACTCGTTGGCGGCTGCAACCTGTAACGAATGTTAGTAAATCGAAAGAGCCGTAACCTAATGCAGTGCTGGAGATCGCACTGGCAGTCATGAGGTCAGGGGTTCGATCCCCCTCGGCTCCACCAATATCGTCGGAACTCTCCGCGCTTCCTTTCCGTTTTCAAAGAAATATAAAACTTCCGAGGGTGAAGACTATGACTTCACGATCGCTAGCTGCCATCGCGGCGCTTTTGTTGTACGTATCTTTTAGCGGTCCAGCACAGACTGGCACTTTCGATTGGCCTCAATGGCGGGGGCCGGAGCGGAGTGGGATCTCGCAGGAGAAGGGGCTGCTCAAAGAGTGGCCCAGGGAAGGGCCAAAATTGCTCTGGCAGGTAAACGACCTCGGCGACGGTTATTCAACGCCGTCAGTTGTCGGGTCGCGTATCTACCTGATGAGCAACCGCGGGATGGAGAATGAGTTTGTGCAGGCTCTTTCAACTCAAGATGGAAAAGTCATTTGGACCACGCGCGTAGGAAACGTGGGTAACCCGAATCAGGATCCTCCTTACCCCAAGGCCCGCTCCACGCCGACGGTGGACGGAAATCTTCTCTATGCACTGGGCTCGGACGGCGATCTCGTTTGTCTTGACGCGAAGAACGGCAAGATTCACTGGCAAAAAAATCTTCGTAAAGATTTCGGCGGCCAACCGCACGAATGGGCGTATGCAGAGTCTCCATTGGTTGATGGCGACGTCCTGGTGGTCACCCCCGGCGGCGAGCAAGCCACGATCGTGGCGCTTAACAAAAAGACGGGCGCGGTCATTTGGAAATCGGCGGTTCCGGGTGGCGAGCCCGCGGGTTATGCGTCGGCGATTGTCGTGCAGGCGGGTGGGCGCAAACAATACGTGCAGTTTCTGAGCAAAGGGATCGTCGGAGTTGATGCAAAGACCGGCGCGTTTCTCTGGCGCTACAAGGAAGTGGTCAAAGGCCCGGCGCAGGCGTTCACACCGGTCGCGCGTGGTGAGTATGTGTATGGTGGGGCGCTTGGTATCGGCGGCGGCCTCGTCCGCTTGAAGCCGGACGGTGACGGAGTCGCCGCAGAGCAGGTTTACTTCGAGCGCGGACTCCCGAACGGCTTCGGCGGAGCGGTGCTGGTCGGCGACTATCTTTATGGAACGCAAAGCAGGGGCGGACTGGTCGCGGTTGACTTCAAAACAGGACAGGTGAAATGGAAGTCCGAGAATTTCGGCATGAGCTCGGGAGCGTACGCCGACGGTAATTTATACATTCACGATGAGAGTGGAGATCTAGTTTTAGTGGAGGCGACTCCGGAGGGATATCGCGAAAAAGGCCGCTTCACGCCACCGAATCCGCCGGCGAAAAAACAGACAGGGCAGATGTCGGAGAAAGCGTTTGCATATCCGGTTATTGCGAACGGCAGACTGTATATTCGCGATCTCGAATCGTTGTGGGCCTACGACATCAAGGCAAGCCGGTAGACTATTGTCTGAGGAGGTGTCATGAATACACTGCGACAGGACCTGCGCTATGCGTTGCGACGGTTGACGCACAAACCCGGATTCACCGCTGTGGTGGTTTTGATCCTGGCGCTCGGAATCGCCGCCAATACGGCGATTTTCTCAGTCGTCAATTCAGTTCTGCTGGCTCCGTTGCCCTATCAGGACCCGGACCGCCTGGTAGTCGTCAAGGAAACAAATCCTTCTAAATCTGTCGAACGAAACAGCGTATCGCCAGGTAATTTTCTGGATTTGCGGCAAGCACAACTTTTCGACTCCGTCACAGCATTCTATGAAACCGCAACGACGCTTCAGGGAACGCAAGACACCGAGCAAGTAGCGACGGCCCAAGTCTCAGTCGAATTCTTTAAAACTCTTGGCGTCAAGCCGGCTCTGGGCCAGCCGCTTCCCGAGGGGATTACTGGCGCCGCCTTTGAAGTGGGACGCTTTATGAGTGGCGACCGCATGGTCGTTATAAGCGATGGTCTCTGGAAACGCCGTTACGCCTCTGATCCTTCGATCATAGGAAAGAAGATCACAATCAATGGCAGCGATTGGGAAGTTGCCGGAGTGATGCCCGCAGGGTTTAGCGTTCCGACCAAGGAGACCGACCTGTGGCTACCATGGGACATCGCAGGCACTTATAACGCGCAAAGATTTCGGAAAGGACCACCGCGGGATTGGCGTTTTCTTAACACCGTGGGCCGAATCAAACAAGGCAGTACCACTGAAGAGACAGAGAACCGGCTGTCGTTATTCTTCGGAGGACTGGCGGAACGATTTCCCGAGACGAATCGTGGGTGGACCGCGACCGTTGTTCCACTTCACGAGGAAGTGGTGAGCTCCAGCCGCCTGATACTGATGGTGTTGTCCGGAGCCGTTGGCATGGTGCTGTTGCTGGCGTGTGCGAACGTTGCCGGTTTGGTGTTAGCCCAATCAGCAGCTCGCAAACGCGAGTTCGCCTTGCGCCTCGCCCTCGGTGCGTCTCGCGCTCGAGTGGTCCGGCAACAGCTCACAGAAAGTTTCATGCTTGCGCTCATTAGCGGAGTTATCGGCCTCGGCCTCGCATGGCTTGGGCTCGATCTTTTGCTCTCACTGGCGCCCGTCGACACACCGCGAATCAGTGAAGTCGCAATTGATGCTCGAGTGTTGCTGTTTGCCCTGGCAATTTCGGTCGCGACCGCTGTTATCTTTGGTTTGCTGCCGGCCCTAAAGAGCTCGAAAACTGAACTTTTCACCACACTCAAAGACGCAGGCGCCAAAGGTCTTACGGGAAGACTTTCAAACCATAGATTACGTAACGCCGTCGTTATTGCGGAGGTCTCATTCGCGTTGGTGCTTGTTACCTGTGCAGGTTTGTTTGTGCGTAGCTTTGCGCAACTGATTTCAGTCAATCCAGGGTTTAATTCCGAGAATCTGCTCACGATGCATATCACGCTTGACGGTGCGACATACGATCGCCGAGCGGCAGAGTACTACCGGCAACTTATCGACCGTATCGAATCTCTCCCTGACGTGACTTCCGCCGCGGCAGTCACAACACTTCCCATGAGTGACGTTGGTGTTGACTTTGCACGGCCATATTGGCGCCAGGGTGATGCGGAACCGGTAGGCGATGGAGACAAAGTAGCTGTACGCATGGCTACTCCTGGTTATTTCAAAACCATGGGTATTTCACTTTTGCAAGGCCGCGGTTTTACCGAGCAAGATCGGCGAGACACTGTAGCCGTGATAATTGTGAATCAAAGCATGGCCGACAAGGTATGGCCCAATGAGAATCCTCTCGGTAAACGTTTGATGCTTGACTACAATCGAGGCAAGTACGCTTACGAAGTTGTTGGGGTAACCGGTGGCATCAGGTATTACGGGCTTAAGACAGACCCACGCCCGGAAGTTTTTATTCCGCACGCGCAGAACGCCTATCTCCCGATGAATCTCGTCGTGCGAACTGCCTCCGATCCGAATCGAATGGTGGAAACGATCAAGACCCAAGTGAGAGAGATGGATCCGACGCAAGCCGTCAGTAACATCAGAACGATGGAGACACTGGTTTCTCGTTCTGTTGCGACCGATCGTTTCTCGATGTGGTTGCTTGGACTTTTAGCTTTCCTTGCCCTGGCACTTGCTACCACCGGCCTGTTTAGTTTGTTGTCTTACCTGGTCAGTCAACGCACACACGAGATTGGGGTACGGATGGCTTTAGGTGCCCGTCAACGTGACGTCTTTCGACTGGTGCTCGGGCAGGGAGCGCTTTTGCTTGCCGTGGGACTCGCGATTGGATTGGGTGCTTCATTCATCTGCGCACGACTGTTTTCAAGTCTGTTGTTTGAAACCAGCCCCACGGATCCGTTGACATTCATGATCACTCCCGCGCTTCTATCATTGGCGGCTTTGCTGGCCTGTTATGTTCCCGCGCGGCGGGCGACGAAGGTGGATCCGCTGGTAGCACTCCGAACCGATTGAAGCCACAAAAAGGCACAAAATAAATTTTCAGAGCTTCACTCGTCGTTGCGCGACGCGCCACACGCGTCGATCCGATCATTGCGCTGCGGATTGAGTGACGCGGCAGCGGGGGCAAGCCCCTCTTCCTGACTTGTTCTTTCTCAAGTGTCTAAATACCTTCAGGCGCCATCAAAATGAACAAGTCAGGAAGAGGGGCTTGCCCCCGCTCTCCAAACAATCAACTGTCTTTCCAGATCGCACCCAGGCCGGCGTCCCAGAGGCGCTTGTTGAAGGCCGGGATGTCGCGGTCGAGGAGTTCGGTGCCGCGGGCTTTCAATGTGGCCCACTGCGCGTTTAGTTCGCGCATGCGATCGAGCGATGGTTGGTTCACGCGTGGAATGTCGCTCTCTGTTTGATTGATCATGAACAGGTAATTCGCGGTGAACTTGTTTGGAAAGTTTTCGACGTCGTCGTACGCCTTCGACTTGCGTTGGACCATGTCTTCGTCCCACGCCTTTATCTTCCGCAACAGCGCCTCGCCGTCTTTCTTGATCGCAGCGAACTTCGCACCTGCCGGCAATGAGTTGAGAAGTGATTCCAGTTGTTTCTGCTTTTCGTAGAGACTGTTGACCATGCGGTGCATCGCAGTGAGCTCAGTCTCCATGCTCGACATGGTCTGGTCGTATTCCGTGTAGACGGGCGCCGTCGTTGGATACAAAGGATTCGCGAGGATCTCGGCGTCGGTTGAGACGGTCTGTCCAGACATCTTCAACACGATACTGTACTTGCCGGGCGGCGCTTTGTGTGCGGCGAAGCTGCCTTCGATTCGCACGCCAGGCACGCCCACCATGGTTTCGTGACGCATGTCCCAGACAAACCTGTTCAATCCCTTAGCCTTGGGCAGCACGGGATCCGGCCTTGGCCCACCGTCGTACCTGACAAACTTCTCATCAGCCTTCGATGAAAAACTGCGAACCACATTTCCCGCCGCGTCCTTGATCTCCATCGAGATCTCATCAGTCTTCTTCAACTCAGGCAACTCGTAATAAAGCACGACACCGGTCGCGGGATTCACGCCCCTGAACGTGTTGGCGCCCGTAAACTCATCCTCCGTTCGATCAAGCTCGCTCGAGCCGTTCACAAAGTAAGCACCGTCAGGACGATAGATCGCGAACGACGGCGCGTCTTTCTTGTACTGCCGCAGCACGCTCAAATCATCGAGTATCCAAAACGCTCGGCCTGAAGTAGCCGCGATCAAGTTGCCTTTGTGAACGCGTAGATCAGTGATCGGAGTGATCGGCAAGTTCAACTGAAACGGCGACCAGTCTCTACCGCCGTCCCACGAGATAAACAGCCCCAGCTCAGTGCCGGCAAACAGCAGATCGCGGCGCACTTCATCCTCACGCACGACGCGCGTGAAAGCATTTGCAGGCAGGCCGTTGCTGATCTTCGTCCAGGTGTTGCCGTAATCCGTGGTCTTGTACAAACCCGGTGTATGGTCGTTGAACTTGTAGCGAGTCGTCGCGATATAAGCAGTCGCTTTATCGTGCGGCGAGACTTCGATCGCGTTGATCAAACATTCCGCCAATCCGCGCGGCGTGACGTTCTTCCAGTTCGCGCCACCATCGCGAGTCACATAAACAAACCCATCGTCGCTGCCCGTCCAGATGACACCTTTCTCGTGCGGCGACTCGACGATGTAACTCAGCGTGCCGTAGTTCTCCGCGCCAACGGCTTCGTTCGTGTATGGTCCACCGCCCTTGCCCTGCTTCTCTTTTTCGTTGCGCGTCAGGTCCGGCGAGATTTCTTTCCACGTCCGGCCCATGTCGCTCGTCTTCAGCACGTATTGAGCGCCGTGATAATAGGTGTTGGGCTCGTATTTGCTCCAGACGATCGGCGCGTTCCAGTTGAAACGATACTTCACGTCTTTCGCGTCCATGCCGAGGTACTGAATCGGCGCGGCCATGATGCTCGTAGTGCCCTTCGCGTTTACGTCGAGCACCTCGATCGTCCCCTGATAACTGCCGCCCAACACAAATTTCGGATCGTTCGGATCGAACGCGAGAAACGCACTCTCGCCGCCCGCGGAAGGCTCCCAGCTCGCAGTCGTGATCCCGCCGCTGCCTAACTCCCGGCTCGCTATCGAAACGGACGTGTTGTCCTGCTGCCCCGCGTAAATGCGATACGGAAACTGATTGTCGACGTTGATGCGATAAAACTGTGCGGTCGGCATGGTGCTTTGCGGGCTAAACGTCTTGCCCGCGTTGAAAGTGATAGCCGAACCGCCGTCGTTGGAGATGATGAAGTTGTCCGGGTCGTTAGGATTGATCCAGAGGTCGTGATAATCGCCGTGAGTGCCTGACAGTGTTTCCCACGTCTTGCCCGCATCGGTCGAGCGCAGCGCCGGCGCGCTCAACACGTAAATCGTATTCTCGTCCTTCGGATCGATAAAGAGCTCGATGTAATACCACGCGCGTTGGACGAGGCGATGATCGTTGGTGATGCGGCTCCACTTCTTGCCGCTATCGTTCGACACAAAGAGCCCGCCCGCTTCTTTATCGGAGTCGCTCTCGATCAGCGCATAGACCTTTTCAGGATTCGAACGGCTGACGGCGATCGACATCTTGCCCATCTCTTCAGGCAAACCTTCTTTGAGTTTTTGCCACGTCTCGCCGCTGTCGGTCGATTTGTAAAGACCGCTGCCGGGGCCGCCGCTAATCACTTTCCACGGAAGCCGCCCGTGCTCCCACATCGCGGCGTAAAGTATGCGCGGGTTGGTCATGTCCATCGACAGTTCCGAAGCGCCGGTCTTGTCGTCCACGTACAAAACATTTTTCCACGTCGCGCCGCCGTCGGTGGATTTGTAGAGACCACGCTCTTTCGATCTGCTGTACAGCGCGCCCTGCGCGGCGACGAAGACGATGTTGGGATTTTTCGGATCGACGACGATGCGCGAGATGTGCTGCGTTGATTCGAGTCCGACTCGCTTCCACGTTTTCCCGGCGTCGGTCGATTTGTAGACGCCGTCGCCGTGGTGCGTCATCACACCGCGCACCGCGTGTTCGCCCATGCCGACGTAAACCACGTTCGAATCGCTCTCGGCGACGGCGATAGCGCCGACAGAACCCGTCTTGAAATAACCGTCGGAGATGTTGCGCCAACTGACGCCCATGTCCTCGGTTTTCCAGAGACCGCCGCCGGTGGTTCCCATGTAGTAGGTCTTCGGGTCGCCGACCACGCCGGTTCCGGCCACCGAACGCCCGCCGCGAAACGGACCGATCGAGCGCCACTTCAACGGTTTGAAAATGGTGTTGTAATCGTCAGCAGATGGGGTTTGCGCGGTTGCGCTAGCGATGCAGAGACAGAGAAAGAGAAGCGCGAACAGGGTTTTTGTCATGGCGCGGATAATACAAAAAACTTAACCACTAAGGCACCAAGACACAAAGTTAAATTTTAATGTTCGTACGCGGACGTAATCGCAATACAGGCCGAACAGACATAAAACTGATCTCTTATCCGTGTTCACCTGCGTTCGTCTGTGGCTTACTATAGAAACAATGGAAAAGCGCCGGTTCGAGTTTCTCAGTCTATCACTCTTGCTTGGTCTCGCAGCCGCGATCGGGACACTGATCTTCTTTGGCTGGCTAACCGGCGAGGTGCTGGAAGGTGATTCAGTGCAGTTTGACGAGACCACGAGAGCTGCCGTCCATCAACTCGCCTCGCCAGCGCTCACGACGATCATGCGTGGCTTCTCTTTCGTCGGATCCACGCTCGCACTGGCTATCCTGACAACCTTTGTTATCGTGCAACTCGCTCGCAAGAAACTCGGGCGTGAAGCAAAACTCTTCGCGATCACGATGGTTGGAGCGGCGCTGCTGAATACGACGCTGAAGCTCACATTCAAACGCGCGCGTCCGGTGCCATTTTTTGATCTGACACCACCGGAGACGTACAGCTTCCCCAGTGGACATTCACTGACCAGCGCCGTCTTCTTTGGCGCGCTCGCTGCAATCTGGACAGCGCGAATCAAGTCGAGACGCGCGCGAATGATCGTGTGGATCGTCTGCACGGTGATGTTTCTGTTGATTGGGTTTTCCAGAATTTATCTCGGCGTGCATCACACGACTGACGTGATCGCCGGCTTTGCCGCGGCATTGATCTGGATCCTGATGGTGAGATTCGTCGAGCTGGAATTAGCGCGGAGAAAAAGAAGAAAACAAGCCGCGGATTAGACGGATAAATGCGGATTCAGGTCTAAACGCATCTCGATCGCCAGCCCGCCGTCCGCGGCGTTCGTTGCCTGGACCGAACCGCCGTGCATGCGCACTGCGCGTTCGGTGATCGCGAGACCGAGTCCGGTGCCGCCGCCACTCTGGCGATCGCGCGCATCTTCGGTGCGATAAAAAGGTCGAAAGATCTTTTCGAGCGCTTCCTCGGGAACGCCCTTGCCGCGATCGCGCACGCTGATCACTGCGTCACCATTTTGTTTGCGCAACTCGACTTCAACTGCCGTTCCCTCAGGCGTGTAACGAACTGCGTTACGCACGACGTTCTCAACCGCACTGCGCAATAACTCTTCGACGCCATTGATCGAACAGTTATCACTCGAAACAACCTGCACCGAACGGTTCACACTACGTGCTTCGTAATCTGCATCGTGCACCACTTCCCGCACCAGCGCCGTTAGATCGACTTCGGTTCGCTTGCGTCCATCCGTGCCGCTCTCCAAACGCGTCAGCGCCAACAACTGGCTAATCATCTCGTTGAGATTGTCTGACTCACGCTCGATACGGTCGAGCGCGCCGTTAGCTTCCGCGCCGGAGCGTTGCCTCGCGAGGCCAAGAGCAACTCCGAGCCGCGCGAGTGGCGATCGCAGCTCGTGTGAAATATCGCCGAGCAGCCGTTGCTGAGCTTTGACCATTCCTTCCAAACGTTCCGCCATTGCGTTGAAGTCGCGGCCGAGTTGGCCAACTTCATCACGGCGCCTCGCGAGTTTAGTCGAAACGCGAGCGCCGAGATTTCCTTCGGCGAGCTCGTTCGTGGTAGTGCGAAGTTTGAACAGCGGCGTCGTGAGATAGCGCGCCAGCCAGTAACAAAAGATCCCGCCAATCACGAGCACTACCAGCAAACGCAGGCCTAGCGTTTGGAAGCTCGGTTGAAACGGCGGACGAGGAATGTGGGCGACGTAAATATAGCGCTGGCCCTTCGCGCTCACGGTTGGCCGAGCAATCAAAGTGCCTTCCACGTCGAAGTTGAATTCGATGTCACGAGTTTCTGTCGCCTTCGCGCTCAGCTCCTGAGCTTTCGGAGGCACCGGTCGTCCTGACAGCTCTGCTCCGTTTTCGTTAAAGAAAGTCGCACTTGCGCCTCCAGCTTTTTCTGTCGCTTGAAGCGCCGCACTCAATGCTGCTGGTCCTGATTGCTCGTAGATCTCGGCGGCCCTCTGCGCGTTTGGCCCAGTCTGCGCGAGATCGCGAAACGAACGTCGCGTGGGCGTCGGACGCGTGAGCGCAAACGCCGCAAACAGCACGACGTTGATGATGATCATGGCCAGCCAGAACCAGATAAAGATTTTTAGATACAGACTGCGAAACGAGATCTTCATTCGGATTTCTCAGAGGTGGCGCCGTAAATGTAGCCGACGCCGCGAATGGTCTTGATTCTTTCCAGACCATTCAGTTGGTGGCCCAACTTCTTACGCAGGTTGCTGACGTGCATGTCGATGCTGCGGTCAAACGGCGAGAGCTCGCGCCCCAACACTTCCTTCACCAGATCTTCTCGCTTGACGATCTGTCCCGCGCTGCGCAGCAGGATCTCGAGCAGGTCGTATTCGACACCGGTGAGTTCAACTACTTCCCCCGAGCGGCGGACATTACGCGTGTTGCTGTCCATTTCGATGTCGCCGACGCGGATCGTTTCACGTGCTGAAGTAGTTGACTCAACGGGCTGGGCTCGCCGCAATACGGCACGAATACGGGCCACAAGCTCGCGAGGATTGAAAGGCTTTGGGAGGTAATCATCCGCGCCGATTTCGAGACCGACGATGCGATCGACATCGTCGCCGCGCGCGGTCAGCATTAAAACCGGAATGCGAGAACGTGCCCGGATGCGTCGCAGCACGTCGAAACCGTTTGTGCCCGGCAGCATTACGTCGAGCACTACGAGATCGTGTTCGTTTGAGAGGGCGCGATCGATGCCGCGTTCGCCGTTATGAATCGCTTCGACACTATAGCCCTCGGGCTGTAGATACTCTCCAACCAGCTCGCAAAGGCCGACGTCGTCGTCAATTACCAGAACGTGTTCCATTGATTGCTCAGCCAGATTGAAAGACATAAAGCGACCTCAAGGCAAGTGGCGAAGATCCTACATGAATCGCCCGTTTTCGTGCGTAAAGAAGTGTCAATCGCAAACTTTACGGAACTGACAAAACTTTACAATTCGTTGACAGACTCTTTACGACCGGTTTGGATACAATTCGCGAGTTCAAATTGGGCGTCTCCCTGGAGTGCGGCGGCC
>JADMIO012753002.1_pt1 | contig 13569 bp, 15 predicted proteins | sample 8958161 | NCBI WGS metagenome assembly JADMIO01 (sample SAMN16585339, study PRJNA669376) | soil metagenome | isolation source: Crop rotation soil | place: USA: Cullars Rotation, Alabama | collected 2011 | reverse complement strand
CTTTCCCTGAGCTGCGCTGCCGGGGCTTGTGCGACCTGCGCCGGCCCGGTAAAGAACGTAGGCACGGCCATCCACGCGACGAGCGCGACCGCGGCGACGCTTGCAGCCGCAGGCAGCGCCCAGCGCGTCACCGGGTGTTCGAGAGGCGCGGCGCGGCGAGGTTGCGGCGCCAGCACCGTCGGCTCGGCAGCGAGCTGCGCTGCCACACGCTCGCACAGCCTCGGCGCCACGTGGCCGCGCAACGCGTCGCCGATGCGATGGTAGTCGTCCCAGGCGTGGCGCAACTGCGGATCCGCCCTGAGCTGCGCAATCAGCCGGCCACACTCGGCCTCGCCGAGCTCGCCGTCCACCAATGCCGAGATCTGATCTTTCATTTCAGATCCGTCCCTTCACTCAATCGGGCGCACGCGCCCGCGTTGCTCTTCCGGCCCCCCATCGCCCGCTACCACCTCTGGTCCTTGTTCGTATCGAGCAACGGTCGCAGCTTCTCGGCGATCGCTTCGCGCGCCCGGAAGATCCTCGACCGCACCGTCCCGATGGGACAGTTCATGATCGTCGCAATCTCCTCGTAGCTCAAGCCTTCGATCTCGCGCAGCGTGATCGCCGTTCGCAGCTCCTCTGGCAGCCGCTCCATCGTCTCATTCACCGTCGTGGCGATCTGCTTGGACATCATCACGTTCTCGGGCGTGTTGATGTCCCGCAACTGCTCGCCATCGTCGAAGCCCTCGGCCTCCTCCGAGTCGAACTCGGTGGCGGTCGGCGCCCGCCGGCCCATCGCCACCAGGTAGTTCTTGGCGGTGTTGATGCCGATCCGGTACAACCACGTATAAAAGGCACTGTCTCCACGGAACGAGGGCAGCGCCCGGTACGCCTTGATGAAGGCCTCCTGCGCCACGTCCTCCACCTCGCCCGCGTCCCGGATGAACCGGGACAGCAGCCGCGAGAGCTTCCGCTGGTATTTCGACACCAGGAGCTCGAAAGCGTGCTTGTCTCCGTGCTGCGCACGCTCGACGAGCTGCCGGTCGAGATCCCGGTCACTCATCCGCCGTCCTTCGCGCCTTTCTTCGCGGCGTTCTCAGCGCCGGGGCGGCGGCAGTATACCCGGTGTCAGGCACCCAAAGCCTTGCCCTACAGACCCGGTCGAGGGGGAATAGTTCATTTGATTCATGGGCTGCGCGGGCGATCTTCATGCCGGCCGCCACCGCAGCCAGACCCTGAGCCGGCGCAGCGCCTCGGCCTCGGCCGCGTCGGGCAGCAAAACGAGCCAGCGCGTGCTCCAGCGACGCTCCTTCAGGCCGAGCACGACCATGCCCGCGCCGAGCCAGGTCGGCACGACCTGCAGGATGCGATGCTCGCGGCCCGACCGGTCCTGCCAGGACCCGCTGCCATTCTCCTCGAGGTCGAACGAGAGCACAGAGGACGGGAGGCTGCGCAGCGCGTCGGCCACCGTGCCGGCCGCGGAGACGAGCGTGCCGCCGCCGATGAGCCAGAGCGCAGCCCCGGAAAAGCTCGCCGACGCGGCGACCAGCGCCAGCGCATGGATCGCGATGAGGCCCGCCGCCAGCGTGGGGGACGGCTTCAGGACGACGTGGCAGGCGGTCAAACCCGGGAGAAGATGAGCGTGCCGTTGGTGCCGCCGAAGCCGAACGAGTTCGACAGCGCGGCGCGGATCGGCATGCGCCGGGCGGTGTTCGGCACGTAGTCGAGGTCGCACTGGGGATCGGGCGTCTTCAGGTGCGCCGTGGGCGGAGCGACCTGCTGGTGCACCGCCAGGGCCGAGAACACCGCCTCGATGCCGCCGGCGGCGCCGAGCAGGTGGCCGGTCATCGACTTGGTCGAGCTCATGGCGACTTTCCCGGCCCGGTCGCCGAAGCACGCCTTCACGGCGATGGTTTCGGCGAGGTCGCCGAGCGGCGTCGAGGTGCCGTGCGCGTTGATGTAATCGATGTCCCCGGTGTTCAGGCCGGCGTTGCGCAGCGCGTTCCTCATGCAGCGCGCGGCGCCCTCCCCGTCCTCGCAGGGAGCGGTGATGTGGTGCGCATCGGCGCTGACGCCGTAGCCCTTGAGCTCGCAGTAGATGCGCGCGCCGCGCTTCTTCGCGTGCTCGTATTCCTCGAGGACCACGACGCCGGCGCCTTCGCCGAGCACGAAGCCGTCGCGCTCCTTGTCCCACGGACGGCTCGCGGTCTCCGGCTCGTCGTTGCGAAGCGAGAGGGCGCGCGCGGCGCAGAAGCCCCCAACGCCGAGGGGCGAGACGCAGGATTCGGCGCCGCCCGCGATCATCACGTCGGCGTCGCCGTACTCGATGTGGCGGCCGGCCTCTCCGATCGAATGGTTCGCGGTGGTGCACGCCGTCACCACGGCGAAGTTCGGACCCTTCAGCCCGTACATGATCGACAGCTGCCCGGAGATCAGGTTGATGATGCTGCCGGGGACGAAGAACGGGGAGATCTTGCGCGATCCCCCGGCGAGGAAGGCATTGTGCGTGTCCTCGATGAGCGGCAGGCCGCCGATGCCCGAGCCGACGCACACGCCGATCTGCGTGCGGTCCTCCTTCTCCAGGTCCAGGCCCGAGTCCTTGAGCGCGTCGATCGACGCGCCCAGCCCGTAATGGATGAAAGTGTCGAAGCGGCGGATCTCCTTCGCCGGCAGGTATTTCGCCGGGTCGAACCCCTTCACCTCGCCGGCGATGCGCGAGGGGAAGGCCGAGGCGTCGAAACGGGAGATCCGGGTGATCCCGGATTTCGCTGCAAGGACGTTCGCCCAGGCTTCGGAAACGCTGTTTCCGACGGGGGAGATGATTCCTAGGCCGGTGACGACGACACGACGGCGGGTCAACGGTGCCTCGAGGCGAAACGGAGGCTGGAGCTGTGCAGAGGCCGCATCAGCCTTTCTTGTGCGCGTTGATGAAGTCGATGGCCTGCTTGACCGTCGTGATCTTCTCGGCCTCTTCGTCGGGGATCTCGGTCTCGAACTCTTCTTCCAGCGCCATCACGAGTTCGACCGTGTCCAGGGAATCCGCGCCCAGGTCGTCCACGAAGGACGATTCGTTCTTGATCTCCGCCTCGTTGACGCCCAGCTGCTCGGCGACGATCTTCTTGACGCGCTGTTCGATGTTTTCCATATCGGGCTCCTTCTCCCTGCAGGACTAGGTGGGGTCCGTTCTTGGTGTCTGGTAAAGGTTGGATGCGGCTGACGCGGCCCGTGGCTTCCGCGCGAAGGGCGCGGAGAATGCCCGGATCGGGACGTCTTCCGTAGGGCGGCGCGGATTGTATCAGATTTGACGTTCTCGATCTAAACCCGAGCTAATTCATGAACATGCCGCCATTCACGTGCAGCGTGCTGCCCGTGATGTAGGAAGCTGAAGGCGATGCAAGGAAAGCCACGGCCTCGGCGACGTCTTCCACGCTGCCCAGGCGCCCCAGCGGGATCTGCGCGAGCAGCGCGGTGCGCTGCGCCTCGGTCAGCGCCGCGGTCATGTCCGTGTCGATGAATCCCGGCGCGACACAGTTGACGGTGATGCCGCGGCTGCCGATCTCGCGCGCGAGCGAGCGCGTGAAGCCCTCGATCCCGGCCTTCGAGGCCGCGTAGTTCACTTGGCCGGGATTCCCGGTCGATGCCACCACGGACGTGATGCTGATGATGCGTCCCGAGCGGGCCTTCATCATGCCGCGCAGCACCGCTCGGGAGAGCCTGAACACCGACTTGAGGTTCGTGTCGATCACATCATCCCAGTCCGCATCCTTCATGCGCATGGCGAGCGTGTCCTGCGTGATGCCGGCATTGTTGACCAGGATGCCCACGGGCCCCGGGTCGAGCTCGATTTCTCCGAGGAGGGCCTCGGTGCGCTGGATGTCCTTGACGTCGAGCACCGCTCCGCGGCCCTTGCCTGCCGCGGCGAGATACTGGTTGATCGCCTGCGCGCCGGCGTCGCTCGTGGCGGTGCCGATGACGGTGGCGCCCTGCTTCGCCAGCGCCAGGGCGATGGCCTTGCCGATGCCGCGCGACGCGCCGGTGACGAGCGCAACCTGTCCCTGGAGCATCACTCAGGCTCCCTTGACGGTCGCGAGCGCCTGCTCGAGCGACACGCGATCGGACAACGCGACACCTTTCGTGCCGCTGCGGATGCGGCTCGCGAGCGGCGCGAGCACCTTCCCGGGGCCACACTCGAGGAAGAGCTCGACCCCCATGTCGGCGATCGCCCCCACGCACTGGGACCAGCGCACCGGATGGTCGGCCTGGCCGACGAGCGCATCCCGAACGCCTTGCGCCGTGGGACGCGGGGCGGCGTCCAGGTTGTGGATCACCGGCAGGCTGGGCACGCGCACTTCGATGTGCGCGAGCGCCTCCCCCAGGCGCTTCGCCGCGGGCGCGAGCAGCGACGAATGGAACGGCGCGCTGACCGGAAGCATCACGGCGCGCTTCGCGCCCCGGGCTTTCGCCGCATCGGCGGCGCGCTTCACCGCCGCGGCGTGCCCCGCGATCACGACCTGCCCCGGCGAGTTGAAATTGACCGCCTCGACCACTTCGCCTTGGCCAGCTTTCGCGCACGCCGCAATGACTGCATCGTCGTCGAGGCCGAGCACCGCGGCCATCGCTCCGGTGCCCTCGGGCACCGCCGCCTGCATCGCCTCCGCGCGCAGGCGCACGAGCGGCAGGCAATCCGCGAACGACAGCGCCCCGGCCGCGACCAGCGCGCTGTACTCGCCGAGGCTGTGGCCGGCGACTGCCTGCGGCTCGGCCCCCCCGAGCGCGCGCCACGCGCGGTAGACCGCGATCGCCGCGGTCACCATCACGGGCTGGGTGTTGACCGTGCGATTGAGCTCTTCGGCCGGACCGTTCGCGATCAGCGCGGCGATGTCCTGGCGCAGCACGTCGGACGCCTCGGCAAGCGTCTCGCGGATCTGCGGCAGGCCTGCATAGGCCTGCATCATGCCGACCGACTGCGACCCCTGCCCCGGAAACACCATAGCGAACTTCATCGTCGTGGTCTCACATTTGAACGAGCGCGGCGCCCCAGGTGAAGCCGCCGCCGACGCCTTCGAGCATCACCTTGTGGCCCGCGCGGATGCGTCCGTCGCGCACCGCGACGTCGAGCGCGAGCGGCACCGAGGCCGCGGACGTGTTCGCGTGGCGGTCGACCGTCACGATCACCTTCGCCGGATCCACGCCGAGCCGCCTAGCCGTGGCCTCGAGGATGCGCGCGTTGGCCTGGTGCGGGATGAGCCAGTCGATGTCTCCGGTCTGCAGCCCGCAGCGCTCGAGCGTCTCGCGGGCAACCTCGTCGAGCACGCGCACCGCGAACTTGAACACGGCCTGGCCGTCCATGCGCAGGAACGGCGAGCCGGTCACCTTGCCGCCGCACACGGTGCCGGGCACATTGAGGATCTCGGCATAGGCGCCGTCGGCGTGCAGGACCGTGCCGAGCACGCCGGGCTTCGCATCGGCCTGCAGCACCACCGCCCCCGCGCCGTCGCCGAACAGCACGGAGGTGGAGCGATCGTTCCAGTCGAGGATGCGCGAGAACACTTCCGCCCCGACCACGAGCGCGCACTTGTGCTGGCCGGCGCGGATGAAGTTGTCGGCGACCGTGAGCGCGTAGACGAACCCGCTGCACACCGCCTGCAGGTCGAACGCGGCGCAGCCGTGGATGCCCAGCTTCTGCTGAAGCAGGCACGCGGAGCTCGGAAAGATCTGGTCCGGCGTCGAAGTCGCGAGCACGATGAGGTCGATGTTCGACGCGTCGATCCCGGCCGCGGCGAGCGCCTGCCGGCTCGCTTCCAGCGCGAGGTCGCTGGTCGATTGCTTCGGATCGGCGATATGGCGCTGGCGGATGCCGGTGCGCGAACGGATCCACTCGTCGGAGGTCTCGACGGTCTTCGCGAGCTCGTCGTTGGTCACGACGTTGACCGGCAGGTAGCTGCCGGTGCCGGTGATGCGCGAGTAGGTCACGCCGGCGCGCTCTCCGAGGCGAGGCGCTGGGTGATGCGCGCAATCACGTCGTTCTGCGCTTCCTCGAGCGCACGCTCGAGCGCGCGGCGGAAGGCGAACGCGTCCGCCGATCCGTGGCTCTTCACCACGATTCCGCGCAAGCCCAGCAGCGTCGCGCCGTTGTAGCGCCGATGGTCGACGCGGCGCTTGAACGCGCCCAGCACCGGCATCGCGGCGAGCGCTGCAAGGCGCGTAAAGGCGTTGCGCGTGAATTCCTCGCGCAGGAACGCGCCGAGCATCTGCGCGAGGCCCTCGGTGGTCTTCAACGCCACGTTGCCGACGAAGCCGTCGCACACGATGACGTCGCTCTTGCCCTTGTAGATGCCGTCGCCTTCGACGTTGCCGATGAAGTTCAGCCCGCTCGCGTGCAGCAGCTCCGAGGCCTGCTTCACGACCTCGTTGCCCTTGATCGCTTCCTCGCCGATATTCAGAAGGCCCACTGTCGGGCGTTCCTTGTGCTCGACCGCAGAGACCAGCGTCGAGCCCATGACGGCGAACTGCAGCAGGTGCTCCGCAGTGCAGTCGACGTTCGCGCCCAGGTCGAGCATGTAAGTCATGCCGCCCTTGACGGTGGGCAGCACCGAGACGATCGCGGGCCGGTCGATGCCCGGAAGGGTCTTCAGCACGAAGCGCGAGATCGCCATCAGCGCGCCGGTGTTGCCCGCGCTCACTGCCGCCTGTGCCTCGCCGCTTTTCACCAGGTCCACCGCGAGGCGCATCGACGAATTCTTCTTCGAGCGCAGCGCGAGCGCCGGTGCCTCGTCCATCGCCACAACCTCGCTCGCATGCACGAGGCGCGTGCGAGCGTCAGGGGCGCGGGCAAGCCGCGGCTCGATGTCCTCCCTGCGGCCGACGAACGCGATGCTCGCATCGGCATGCAGCGCGAGGAATTCGAGGGCGGCAGGAATCGTCACGGAGGGGCCATGGTCTCCCCCCATGCAGTCGACGGCGATGGTCAGCGCCAAGCGCGGCCCGGTCGAAACGAGCGCCGCCCGATCAGCAGGCAGCGCTCACGCGGCTACTCGCCGCGGCTCTTGACGACTTTGCGGCCGCGGTAAAAGCCGGTCGGGCTGATGTGGTGGCGCAGGTGTACTTCCCCGGTGGTGGGCTCGACGGCGAGCGGCGGGTTCGTGAGGTGGTCGTGCGAGCGGTGCATGCCGCGCTTCGACGGGGACTTCTTGTTCTGCTGGACTGCCATGGACTGCTCCTAAAAAAGAGGCGGCCCGGCCCGATGTCAGGCCCTGCCGCCGTTCTTCAGCCGCGCCAGCACATCGAAAGGCGAGGCGCGCTTCGTTTCGTCAGCGCGCGCCTCGGGCGCACAGCTGTCATGCTTCGGTGCCACCGGCAGCGCGAGGATCACCTCGTCTTCCACCAGCGCCGCCACGTCCATGTCGTGCGTGGCCAGCACGCGATCGACATCGTCTTCCGCACGCGCGATCTCGATCGCGCTGCTCGAGAGCTCGAGCTCCGAGTCGACGACGGCCTCGAAAGGCAGCGGCCCCAGGCAGCGCTGGCACACCAGCACCAGGTCGGCGCGCGCCGCAACGTGCAGGCACGGCTTTCCTTTCGCGTTGGTCCCGCCCCGCAGCGTGAACTCGACCTCGTCCACGCGGCAGTCCGGGCCGGACAGCCGCGGCAGCTGCTCGCCGGTCAGCGTCCCGCTCAGCTCGCAGGCGCCTTCCGCGAACGGGAGTCCGTCGATCACCCCCGCCTGCGACATAGGGCGCGCATGATATTATGCGGACCGCCTCGCTGTCAAAAGAAATTCCAAGTTGTTCAGAGCGTTATAGCGCTTTTTGGACACCGCCGCCCAGCCCGTTTGAAGCTCGTCCTCGCCTCCACGTCGCGCTACCGCCGCGAGCTCCTCGAACGGCTCGGGCTGCCCTTCGAGGTCGCGGCCCCCGAGGTCGACGAAACCCCGCTGCCCGGCGAATCCGTGCCGGCACTGGCCGAGCGGCTCGCGCGCGCGAAGGCGTTGGCCGTCGCCGCGCGGTTCCCCGGCGCGGTCGTCATCGGATCGGACCAGGCGGCCGTCTGCGGAGGGGAGCTGCTCGGCAAACCGGGCAACCATGAGCGCGCCGCGGCACAGCTCAAACGCCTCTCGGGCCGCGAAGCCGTTTTCCATACGGCGCTCTGCGTGCACTCGCCCTCCGGGACGCGGCTGCGCAGCGTCCCGTACCGCGTGCAGTTCCGCACGCTCGACGACGCGCTGATAGAGCGCTACCTCGCGCGTGAGCAGCCCTACGATTGCGCCGGCAGCGCCAAGGCCGAAGGCCTGGGCGTCGTCCTCATTGCGGCCATGGAAGGTTCGGATCCGACTGCGCTCATGGGATTGCCGCTCATTGCGCTCGTGGATCTGCTGCGGGAAGCCGGGCTGGAGGTGGTGTGAGCGCGGGTGCGGTGTGGCTCCTCCCCACGCCGCTGGGAGAAGGCCCGCTCGACGCAGTGCTGCCACAACGCGTGCTCGAGCGCGCCCGGACGCTCACCTACTTCATTGCGGAAGAGCCGAAAACCGCGCGGGCCTTCCTCAAATCGATCGGGCATCCGCGCCCCATGGCATCGCTGGCGATCGAGCGTCTCGACGCGCGCACCAGCGACGAGGAAGCCGCGCGCCTGCTCGATCGCGTGCGCGGCGGACAGGATGCGGGCATCCTGTCCGAGGCCGGATGCCCCGCGCTCGCCGACCCGGGGGCGCTGCTGGTGCGGCTCGCGCACCGGGAAGGCATCCGCGTCGTGCCCCTCGCCGGGCCTTCGTCGATCGTGCTCGCGCTGATGGCCTCGGGGCTGGAGACCCAGCGCTTCTGCTTTCACGGCTACCTGCCCATCCGGGAGCCCGAACGAGGCAACGCGATCCAGGCGCTCGAACGCAGGTCGCGCGCGGCGCGCGAAACGCAGATCTTCATCGAGGCGCCGTATCGCAACGACGCCCTGATGAAGGCGCTGCTCGCGGCGTGCAAGCCGCAGACATGGCTGTGCGTCGCGAGCGACCTCACCACCGCGAGCGAATCGGTGGCGACGCGCGCCGTCGCGGACTGGCGCCGCGCCGTGCCCTCGCTCGACCGGCGCCCGAGCGTGTTCCTCGTGCTCGCCCGCTAGCGCAGCTCCAGGCCGCTGCCGCCGACGATGCGCAGCAGCGTCTCGGTGCCTGCTGCGCCGAATCGCTTGGCGAACCGCTCGGCGATGTTCGCCTTCTGCGTGAAGTCGACGATGCGCTCGGCCTTGACCACCTCGCGCGCCACCCAGTCGAGGCTGCCCAGGCCGTCGGTCAGGCCGAGCTCGACGCTCTTCGCGCCCGTCCAGATAAGGCCCGAGAAGATCTCCGGCGTCTCCTTCAGGCGCTGGCCGCGGCCCTTGCGCACCACGTCGATGAACTGCTGGTGCACCTCGCCCAGCAGCTCCTGCGCGTACTGCTTGTGCTTCTCCTCGAGCGGCGCGAACGGATCGAGGAACGCCTTGTTCTCGCCCGCGGTGAGCGTGCGCCGCTCCACGCCGACCTTCTGCATGGTTCCGGTGAATCCCCAGCCCTGCATGATCGCGCCGATGGAGCCCACGATGCTCGCCTTGTCCGCGTAGATGCGATCGGCAGCCGCAGCAATGTAATAGCCGCCCGAGGCGCAGATGTCCTCGATCACCGCGTACATCGGGATGCTCGGGTAGAGCGCGCGCAGCCGGCGGATTTCGTCGTAGATCAGCCCCGCCTGCACGGGGCTCCCGCCCGGGGAGTTGATGCGCAGCACGACGCCCTGAGTGTTCTTGTCCTTGAAGGCGCTCAGCAGCGCCGCGTTGACTCGCTCGGCGCTCGCGTCGCCGCGCGCGTCGATGACGCCGGAGATCTCCACCAGCGCCGTGTGCTTCGTGCCGGCAATGCCGTCGCCGCGCACGTCCCAGTCGATGAAAGCGACCAGCACGAAGGTGACGTAAGCAAACGTCAGCAGCTTGAAGAAGATGCCCCAGCGGCGCGCTACACGCTGCTCGCGCAGCGACGCGAAGGCGAGCTTCTCGATGGTGTCGCGCTCCCAGTTGCGGTCGTTGTCAGCCATGGCTTGTTTTCCTTGTCGTCACGGTTCAAAAGGGAAGGAGGTAGACGCGCCCCTCGCGCTCCTCGACCGGGAGCCGGCGCAGTTGCGAGTAGCCGCTGGTGTTGCGGCCGGTGTCCGGCTCGTACGACCAGCCGTGGACGGAGCAGACCAGCACCAGCCCCTCGGCGTCGAAGAACTTGCCCGGTTGCCAGTCGAGCTCGTAGCCGATGTGGGCGCAGCGGTTGACGTAGCCGTAGACCTGTCCGCCGTAGCGCACCACGAACGCGGGCTCCGCGCGCCCGCCGACCGTGACCTCGAAGCGCACGCCATCGCCGCCGTCCACGAGCTCGTCCGCGCGGCAGATCTCGACCGCGGCGCTCATTTCTGCCCCCCCAGGCGCTCGAGGAATCCCTGCAGCTGCGGGGGCAGCGCGGACGCGAGCGCGAGCGATTCGCCGGTGAGCGGATGCTGGAAAGACAATTCCGAGGCGTGGAGGAACATGCGCTTCAGGCCTTCCCGGGCCAGCGCGCGGTTCCACTCGAAATCGCCGTACTTGTCGTCGCCGGCGATCGGGAAGCCCAGGTGGTTGAGGTGCACGCGGATCTGGTGGGTCCGGCCAGTATGGAGCTCGGCCGCCACGAGCGTCGCACCCTCGAAAGGCGTGACCGGCGCGAACACCGTGCGCGACTCCTTGCCTTCCTCGCGGTCGACGCTCACGCGGCGCTCGCCTTCCGTCGTCAGGTACTTTCGCAACGGCATGTCCACCCTGCGGGAGCCGCCGCGCCATGCGCCCTTGACCAATGCCAGGTACTTCTTTCCCGTGCGTCCCTCGCGCAGCGCCGCATGCATGCCCGTCAAGGCCGAGCGCTTCTTGGCCAGCAGCAGCACCCCCGAGGTTTCGCGGTCCAGCCGATGGACGAGCTCGAGAAAGCGCAGCCCCGGCCGCGCCGCGCGCATGCGCTCGATCACCCCGAACGAAATGCCGCTGCCGCCATGGACGGCCAGGCCGGCCGGCTTGTCGACCGCCAGCAAGGCGTCGTCCTCGAACAGGACGGGCAACTCGAGCGCCGGGGCGGCGCCGCGCACGGCCCGGCTTTCCGACACCCGCATCGGCGGAATGCGCACCCGGTCCCCGGCCTGGACCCTGTACGTCGGGTCCACGCGACGGCTGTTCACGCGCACCTCGCCGCTGCGCAGGATCCGGTAGATGTGGCTGCGCGGGACGCCCTTGATGTTGCGCATCAGGAAGTTGTCGATGCGCTGCTCTTCCGACCCGGGTTCGACCACCGCGGTTATCGCGTTGCTTAAACCCTTCATTTTCTTTATGATCCAGCGATTGCCCGCAAGCCGGGCGGCCTGCCGACAAGTGTCGCGCGAGGGTTGCCCCGCTCCCCGGTGTCAGCGATCCGCGACGGCGCACCTCGTCTTCGGGATGCGCGATACCCCCGCCGGCAACGGTGGGCCGGCCAAAGCCAGGCCCGTAACGCTACTGATAATACAAGCGCGCCAGACCGACCTTAGGCGGAAATTTGCGGCGCCGGCTTTCAGACCGGCACCGAGCGGCGACCCCGTTCTTGCTCATGCACCTACGTCACTGATGCAGTGCCTGACTGACATCGACAGACCGGCGGTCCGTCCTGCCCGCGCGCGCGGGAGACACCATGAAACGCATGCTGTTCAACGCGACCCAGGCCGAGGAACTGCGGGTCGCCATCGTCGACGGACAGAAGCTCCTCGACCTCGACATCGAATCGGCCGGTAAAGAGCAGAAAAAAAGCAACATCTACAAGGGCGTCGTCACCCGCGTCGAGCCCAGCCTCGAAGCGGCGTTCATCGACTACGGCACCGAGCGCCACGGGTTCCTGCCCTTCAAGGAAATCGCCCGCGCCTACTTCAAGCCCGGCGTCGACGTCGGCCGCGCCCGCATCCAGGACGCGATCGAGGAAGGCCAGGAGCTCATCGTCCAGGTCGAAAAGGACGAGCGCGGCACCAAGGGCGCGGCCCTCACCACCTTCATCAGCCTCGCCGGCCGCTACCTCGTCCTGATGCCGAACAACCCGCGCGGCGGCGGCGTCTCGCGGCGGGTCGAAGGCGAGGATCGCAACGAGCTGCGCGACCTGATGGACCAGCTCACCACCCCGCCGGGGATGAGCATCATCGGGCGCACCGCGGGCATCGGGCGCAATCTCGAGGAGCTGCAGTGGGACCTCAACTACCTCCTGCGCGTCTGGGAGGCGATCGAGGGCGCGGCGAGCACTCAGCGCGACGAGTCCGGCAAGGTCACGAATCCCGCTCCCTACCTGATCTACCTCGAGTCCAACCTGGTGGTTCGGGCGATCCGCGACTACTTCCACGACGAGATCGGCGAGATCCTCGTCGATACCGAGGACATCTACGAGCAGGCGCGCGCCTTCATGTCGGCGGTGATGCCGAACAAGGTGCACTTGGTGAAGCATTACCGGGACAACGTGCCGCTGTTCTCGCGCTTCCAGATCGAGCACCAGATCGAAAGCGCGTATTCGCGCCAGGTGAACCTGCCGGCAGGCGGCGCGGTCGTCATCGACCACACCGAGGCGCTGGTGGCCATCGATGTCAATTCGGCGCGCGCGACGCGCGGCGGCGACATCGAGGAGACGGCGTTCCGCACCAATCTCGAGGCGGCCGAGGAGGTCGCCAGGCAGCTGCGGCTGCGCGACCTGGGCGGCCTGATCGTCATCGACTTCATCGACATGGAGAGCCAGCGCAACCAGCGCGAGGTCGAGAACCGCCTGCGCGATGCCATGCGCTACGACCGCGCCCGCGTGCAGCTCGGCAAGATCTCGCGGTTCGGCCTGATGGAGCTCTCGCGCCAGCGGCTGCGGCCTTCGCTCGCCGACGCGGCACACGAGCCCTGCCCGCGCTGCAGCGGCACCGGCCACATCCGCGGCACCGAGTCGACGGCGCTGCACATCCTGCGCATCCTGCAGGAAGAGGCGATGAAGGAGAACAGCGCTTCGGTGCACGCCCAAGTGCCGGTGGACGTCGCGACGTTCCTCCTCAACGAGAAGCGCGCCGAGATCGCCTCGATCGAAGCGCGGCTCAAGGTCAACGTCGTCCTGATCCCGAACATCCACCTCGAGACGCCCAATTACAAGGTCGAGCGGCTGCGCCACGACGACCTGAACCAGGAAGGCGTGCTGCCGGCCTCGTACAACCTGGTCGAGGTGCCCGCGGAGGAAGCGGGCGGCATCGCATCGCCGGAAGCGAAGCCGCAGCGGCCGCAAGCCGCCGTGCAGAACGTGGCGCACGAGCAACCCGCCCCGATTCAGCCCGCGCCGGCGGCGCAGGCTGCACCCGCTGCGCCGAGCGCAGCGCCCGTGGAGCGCCAGGGTTTCCTGCAGCGCATTTTTGGCAGCATTTTTGGCACGGGTGCACCGAGCGCGCCTGCGGCCAACGAGGATGTCGCGCCTGCGCGAGCCACGCCCGCCCAGTCCGAGCAGCAGCGCCGCGACCGCGGCCAGCGCGATGGACGGGGCCAGCGTCGCGACGGACGCGGCCATCGCCCGGGTGAGCGGGAAAG
>JADMIO010806582.1_pt1 | contig 13569 bp, 9 predicted proteins | sample 8958161 | NCBI WGS metagenome assembly JADMIO01 (sample SAMN16585339, study PRJNA669376) | soil metagenome | isolation source: Crop rotation soil | place: USA: Cullars Rotation, Alabama | collected 2011 | reverse complement strand
CTTTCCCGTCGGCCGCGCGTGCCGAGTCGGGCGCCGGGCGGCCGCCAGCCGCTGGCGCGGCACCCTGGTCCCCGTCCGAGACCGCGGGGGAGCCCCTGATGCACAACTTGCCCGTAGGCGTGGTGGTGGTGGACCGGCAGTACGACGTCCAGGCGATCAATGCCCTGGCGCGGCGGCTGCTTAGCATCCACACGCCGGCGGTCGGCGAGGATTTCATCCACCTGGCGCGGCGCGTGGACTCCGAGCGGCTGCGCGCGGCCATCGACCGGGCGTTCCAGGCCGTGCCCGCGCTCGATCGCTTCGCGGTGCGCTCGTTCGACCCGGCGCCCGGCGGCGTGCGCCACCTGGAGATCAACTGCTTCCCTCAGCAGGTCGAGTCTCCCGCCGAGGCGGTCGACCGCGTCGTCATCATCATCGCCGAGGTCGCCGCTGCGCCCGACGAGACCGTGGCCGAGGCGACCGTCGGGCAGCCGCGGGAGGAGCTGCAGCAGGTCGCCGCGCGGCTGGACGCGCTCGGCGAGGGCTCGGCGGAGGGCGCCGATGTTAGGAAGGCGGTCGCCGAGGCGCGGGCGATTGTGGAGCGCGCGCGCCTGGAAATGGACCGCCTCGCGGGCCTGGTCGCCGACCTCAACGTCAGTCGCCAGGAGCTGCTCGCGGCCAACCAGCAGCTAACGACCGTCAACGCCGAGCTGCGCAGCCACAACGAGGAGCTGCTCGTCGGCAACGAAGAAGCGCAGGCCGCGCTCGAGGAGATCGAGACGCTGAACGAGGAGCAGCAGGCGACCAACGAAGAGCTGGAGACGCTGAACGAGGAGCTGCAGGCCACGATTGAAGAGCTGAACACCTCCAACGACGACCTGGAGTCGCGTGGCCTGCAGCTTCAGGACACTGCCGTAGCGTTGGAGGCCGAGCGCTCGCGCCTGGCCGCGGTGCTGGCGAGCATGAGCGACGCCGTGCTGGTGGTGGACCAGCTTGGGCGGACAATCCTGGCGAACGCGGCGTACGAGCACCTGTTCGAGGCCACCGAGGCGGAATTGGCGCTGGGCGACGCGCAGGGCGAGCCGCTGCCCGCCGCGACGACGCCCCGCCAGCGCGCGGCGCGCGCCGAGGCGTTCGAGATGCAGTTCACCGTCGCCGCCGAGGACGGCACGCGTCGCTGGTTCGAGGCGCGCGGCCAGCCGATCCGGGGCCCTGACCAGGATGGCGGCGGCGGAGTGATCGTTATCCGCGACGTCACCGAGCGCGGCTTCCTGCGCCAACAGACGGAGGCGCTGGCGCTCGTCGGCCACGAGTTGCGCACGCCGCTCACGGCCGTCGCCGGCAACCTGCAGCTGTTGCTGCGTGTGCCCCCCGGCGAGGACGAGGACCCGCGCCTGCGCCAGTACGCCACGACCAGCCTGCAGCAGGCGCGGTTGCTCGCGCAGCTCGTCGACGACCTCACCGACGTGGTGCGGCTGCAAGAGGGCCGCTTCAGCGTGGAGGCCGCGCCGGTCGATCTTGGGCCACTGGTGGCCGCGCTCGTCGAGGTCGCGCGCATCCAGACGGATGGCCAGGCGATTCGCTTCGACGCGCCCGACGAGCCGCTGATCGTGAACGGCGAGGCGCGCCGGCTGCAACAGGTAATCTTGAACCTGCTCACGAACGCGATCAAGTATGCGCCAGGCACCGAGTTCATCGACGTGCACCTGCGGCGCGTGAACGGGCACGCCGAGCTGCTGGTGCAGGATTACGGCCCGGGCATCCCGGAAGCCGATCAGGGGAACGTGTTCTCGCGCTTCTACCAGATTGCGAGCACGGGGGCGCGCGGGCGCGGCGGGCTCGGGCTCGGGCTCTACATCAGCCGCGAGATCGTCCAGGCGCACGGCGGCACCATTGCCGTGCGCTCGCGCGAGGGCGAAGGCGCCACGTTCGTCGTGCGGCTGCCGCTGTACCGCGCGGACGAGCCTTAGCTGGCTGGCCCCGCTAGCCGTGGAGCGCCGCCGCGGCCCGGGAGTGACATGACCAGGCTACCGGCCCAGCCGCCAGCCGACGGTCCGAACGGCAGCGCGCCCGGGGCGGAGTCGGCCGAGATCGCGACGCTGGTAACGAACGGCGCTGGCATCATTGGCGAAGCCAATGATGCCAGCGCCTCGCTACTGAACGTGCCCCCCCGGCTTTTAATTGGCAAGCCGCTGGTGGCCTTTCTGACGCGGGATGAGTACCGTGGCTTCCTCGTTCACTTGATGGCTGCCCGCAAGGGGGCGCAGGGCTGGAACACCCGCCTGGTCCCGCTGTTCATGAAGCCGACGGACGTCCGCCTATCCGTGCGGCCGATGCCGGCGGGCGCCGGGGGCGCTGTCGCCCTCTACTGGACGCTGCAGCCTCTCCGCGACGGAGCCCTGCCTGCCACCATGCCCGCGCCCCCGCGCCCGCGGCCGGACCAGCCCGCGAGCGAGGTTGAAGAGATGCGGCGGGCGTTTCTCTCGGCGATGTCGCACGAGCTGCTCACGCCGCTGGCGATCATCCAGGGGCACGCCGAGACGCTGCGGTATCCGGCCGTGCGCCAGGACCAGGCGCAGGTCAACCAGGCGTTGGGCGCCATCCGCGACGAGACTGTACGGCTGCGCCGCCTGGTGCAGAACGTGATCGATAGCGCGCGCGCGAGCGCCGGCGAGCTGCGCGTCGATCCCAAGCCGAGCGCGCTGGGGCCGATGGTGACGCTTACCGTGCGGCGCTTCGAGGCGCGCTCCCGCCGCCACCGCTTCGTGGCGGAGCTACCCGAGGACCTGCCGCTCGTGCTGGCTGACCTGGAGCGACTGGAGAGCGTCGTCTACAACCTGCTCGACAACGCGCTGAAGTACTCGCCGCGCGGCGGCATGATCCGCGTGCGGGTGACGCCTCAGCCGACCGAAGTCGAGGTGAGCGTGGAGGATGAGGGCGTGGGCATCGCGGCGGGCGAAGAGACGAACGTGTTCGCGGCGTACTATCGCGCGGGGCAGGCGCTGGACGCGCGCGCGCAAGGCAGCGGGCTAGGGCTCTACCTGTCCAAGGCAGTGATCGACGCGCATGGCGGCCACATCTGGATGGCGTCGCGCCCCGAGGGCGGCACCGTCGTCCGCTTCACGCTCCCCGTCGCCTGAGCTAAGGCGGCGCGCTAATAACTCATCCAGGTGCCTGGCGGGTCACGCCACTACCAGCAGGCATTCTGTAGTTGCCACCCAAACTGCAGGAATGCGCCGTGCCGCCTAACCGCCATTTACAACCTCACGCTCCGACCAGTATAAGTCGCTAGCTCTACGCGAGGAGGATATTCTGTGCGCCGCCCGTTCGTCGTTCTGGCCCCGCTGCTCCTGGCCCTCCTGCTCGCCTTCGCCCGCACGACCCCGGTCGCCGTGGCGCAGGCGCAGGCGCCCGCCCAGCCTCCGCTCGCATGGGGGCCGTGCGCCGACATCCCGGGGGAAATGCAGTGCGCCGGGATCCCGGTGCCTATGGACTATGCTCACCCAGACGGCGCGAGCTTCACCTTGCGGATCGGCCGCCTGCCCGGCACCGACCCCGCCCGCAAACGCGGCGCGGTGCTCATCATCCCGGGCGGCCCCGGGCCCGGCATCAAGGACATGCTCCTGGCGAACGGCCCCGATCCTGAGCTGCGGCAGTACTACGACGTGGTCTCCTTCGACCCGCGCGGCATCGAGCGCAGCAATCCCCTCCGCTGCACGCCCGATCTGCTACCCCCCGTGATCGCGCCCGTCGACCGCCCGCCCACGCGCGAGGAGTTCGACGCCGTCACCCGCGCCAACGCGGCGTTCTTCCAGAGCTGTTTTGCACTTACCGGCGACCTCATGAACCATCTCTCGGTCACGGACACGGCCGGCGACATCGAACGCATCCGCCTCGCGCTCGGGCAGACCGACGGCCTGGTCGCCTACGGCGGGTCGCTGGGGTCCATCTACGGCACGGCCTACCTGGAGCGCTACGGCGATCACGTCAAGACTCTCGTGATCGACGGGGTGGTTGACCACAGCGTCGACTGGACGACAATCGTATCGCGCAACGTTATCTCGGTGCAGCAGTCCTTCGACCGCTTCGTGCGCTGGTGCGCGCGAGAGCCCGCCTGCGCGCTGCACGGCCAGGATGTGTACGCCGCCTACGATGCCGCCGTGGCCGCGCAGCCGGACGTGAGCAAGGTAGCCGCCCAGTTCCTGGCCGCTGGGAACGACCCGGAGCTGGGCTGGTCGCTGATCGCCCGCCTGCTCGCCGACGTGAGCGCCGGCGACACGTCCACTCTGGACGCCCTGACCGGCGTCGGCTCCCTCGCTAGCGGCTCCAATGATCCGCAGATTCAGGCCGGCAAGAACGCGATCATCCAGGCCGTGTACTGCGGCACGTACGGCCCCGAGCGCGACTACGACGCCCTCCTGGACGCGGGGGCGTACGTCGCGCGCCTGGCGCCACGCTTCGCCTGGAAGTTCTGGGTGGCGACGCCGCTGGAGCTCGCCTCGGCTGGCACGCTCATGTGCGCCGGCTGGCCGAACGAGGCCGCCGACCCGTCGCATCCGCTCCAGATCAGCCCGCACCCGAACGTGCTGGTGACGACCGCGGCGTACGACCCACCGACGCCCCTCGTCAGTGCGGTGTCGGTCTGGCAGCAGATCCCGGAGGCGCGGCTGCTGATCGCGGAGACGGACGGCCACCAGGCCATGCTCGTCTCCCGATGCGCGTTCGAGTTCGTGCGAGACTTCCTGCTCGATCCGACCTCGGCCGAGCCGGTCAGCATCTGCCCGCCTGATGCCGGCTCATCCTCTCCGGGAGGCGGCCGCATCGCTATCGCCGATTAGCTTTGATGGGCGTAGATGCGGCCGCGATCGCGGAACCAGGCGACGCGGCCGTCGGGGCCGCGCACGAAGTCGCTGCGGCTGACCTGGTCGGTCGGGCTGGTCGCAACAACGTAGTCGTCGCGGTAAAACGCCAGGGTCGCCTCCAGGTCGCCGCTCAGACGTAGCCCGCCGTCCTCGGCGGTCAGCTCGATCTCCAGCTCTTCGATGTGATCGGGTGTGCCATCGGTCGGGATGGTCCCCGCCGTATAGCGGCCTGTGTAGGGCGCCAGTTCGGCGGCCGACCGCGCTTGTGGCACGGCCGGCGGGTTGTTCAACCCGACGAAGTGGCTCAGCGCCCAGCCGGAGTAGCTCAGCTCGGCGAGAAGCTTGGGGCCGGTCGTGGAGTTGGTGAGAATGGTCATGGCAAAACGGCGGTCCGGCACGATAAAGAAGTCGCAGTTCTGACCGCCCCAGGCGCCGCCGTGCTCGAAGACCGGCACCCCCTCCGCCGTACGACGCTGCCACCAGGATACGCAGACGCCGTCGATCTCCATCACGATCGTGCCACCAGGCCCGGGATTGGAGCGCATCGCCACGAGCGCCTGCCGCGAGAGCAGCGGCGTGCCGTCCTCCGCCGTCCCGTCGCCGAGCTGGAAGCGCGCGTAGGCAAGCTGGTCCCGCGCGCTGGAGATCAGGCCGCCCGTGGGATGGAGCGAACGCGGAAAGGTCCACGACGCGGGGTCGACCACCGCCGGCGCGCCCGCCGCGGCCTGGGCGGCCACCCGTTGGATCTCTCGTGGCTGCTCGTCAAGCTCGATGACGGGCAATCCGTTCTCTACGATGTGCGAGGCCGTGATGTTGTTGCCCACCAGCTCGTCGGTGAAGAAGCCCGATCGCGTCAAGCCCAGCGGATCGAGTAGCAACTGCCGGATCGCGGCCTCGTAGGGCAGGCCGGCCACGATCTCGATGACCCGCCCGGCCAGGTTGACGGCGGCGTTGTTGTAAGTAAATACCTGGCCCGGCGCTGTGCGCTGGGGAAGCTGCTGCATGCCCGCCACATAGCGGGCAAGGGCATCGTCGCCGCGCCCATAGTCCGCGTAGTCGTCACCGAGCCAGCCCGCGCTGTGGTTGAGGAGCTGGCGCACCGTCACCGTTGCCGCCACGGAGCCATCCGCCAGCGCCAGCGCCGGCAAATAGGCGCGCACCGGCGCGTTCAGGTCGAGCTTCCCTTGGTCCACCAGGCGCATAATGGCAGTGCCCGTAAAGGTTTTGGTCAATGAGCCAATACGGAACAGTGTGTCGCCGTCCACGGGCAGCGGATAGTCAACGTTGGTGATGCCGTAGCCGCGCACATACTCACCGCCGTTGTAGAGCACGCCCACGGCCACTCCGGGGACATGGTGGCGCGACATGGCATCCAGGATCTTCTCGTCCAGTGCACGAAAGAGCGGATCGTCCGAGACGCTTTGCTCTTCCGACAAGGCTCGGCGTGCAGGCGCCACACTCGTAGTCCGCGCCGCAAGCCCTGGGCGGGTGGTAAGGGCCACGCTTGCTGCGGCTGTGGCGACGCCCGCGGTTGCTTGGAGCATCTGGCGACGCGACACAAGCTGCCCCGAGGTTACTGTCCTAGCCTTACGAGCTCTGCGACACCGAGCGAGTCCGTACATGTAACCGTCCAGCCTCCCCGTGGCGTCGAGATCAAGGACGGCGATGGGCTGCCCCGCAAGACGGCCTCGCTGGCCGCCATCAAGAAGTCCCACAGCGACCGCCCTTGCTGCCAACAACCGCCACGACGGTCAGGAGCCGTTCGGCAAAACGGCTGCCGGCCGCACTATCCGAGCCGAAGCTGCCCTTGCGCCATAACACCACTGCTCCAGGAGCGGGGCTGGGTCAGGAGCTGGCAGCGTCGCCCTCAGTTCCAGTGCCAGTGGCAGAGGGGTCTCGAGCATGCCCGGTTGTAGCGCGCTGCGGGGCGGCGTGGCAAGCTCGTGGCCGGGCCCTCAAGGGGCGAGCTGAACGCCTACGTCGTGGACTATCAGGGTGCCAGCGTGCGGCTGCGGAGACAGTTCCCAGGCCGCGGCCCACAGAAACCAGCCGATGTGCCAGACCACAAAATGGTCGCAGTGAAACGTGGCCACGGGCGCCTTAGGCGAGGTTCGCGGTAATCCGCGCGTCGATGGCGTCCTGATGCTGGCGGTAGTAGGCATCCGCGGCGAGCACCGCGTCGAGCGGAACATTGTAGTCTCGGGCGGTAGCCTCACTGATCGATAAGCTGCCAGGCGGCCGAGCGTACCGCTCAAGCGCGGGCAGTGGCAGTCTGGGCGACGGCCCGGGCCTCCAAGGACTCGACGAACGTGGCCACGCGCCGGACCGTGCTGAAGTGCTCGGGCAGGAATGCCTCCTCCGGCACCGCGACGCCGAAGGTCTCCTCGATGAACACCGCGAGGCGCAGAATCCCGAGCGAGTCGAGGATCCCATTCGCCAGGATCGGCTCGTCGTCGCCAAGCTCCCCGTCGCCGGGCGCCAGGCAGGTCGCCGCGATGAAATCGCGCACCACGCTTTCCGTTGTCGCACCTCCTGAGATTGGTAGGAGGCGCGGCAGCTCGCGCTCGCCCGGGGCGCCGAGGCGCCACCAGCAGCCGACGCCCGTTTGCACAGCAGCCATGTGGGCGGCGACCTCTCGGGACCGGGCACAGGCTCGCTGCGATCGCTCAAAGATGCCCTGAGCCTTCGAGCGTAGGGCAGCACAATTGCCGGCCACGCTTACCGATTCGGCGTGCGGCACCCCGAGTAGCGCTGACTCCATGTGTCGCCTCTCCTCCGCGCTCCGCTGCACGTTAGCCCGCGCGTGCCCGCGCCGTCAACCGAATGCGTATCCTAATGCCCACGCCACCAGGTGACGCGCGGCCGACAGGCTCCGTTCGGCCGATCCGTGCTGGTTTGCGCGTGCCTAGCGCCGCCGGGGCAACTGCGCTATCGTAGTACCGCTCGGGCGTCCCCCACACCCGGGTACAACGGCCGGGGCCGGGGCGGCGGTGGCCCGCCGCTCCATAGGCCTCGGCCGTCACTATGATTTCGTTAAGACTTTGCAAGAATAGTGCCGCCCTGCCCTACGCTCCAGCCCGCATGCCGCACCACGGCGATTTGTGACGCAATTGAGTCGTCGCCGGCTGGCACCGAGTCTGCGTACAAGGCGCCGTGTGGGAGGGAGCGATGGCTGCCACACATGCTGTGCCACGGGAGACGCACCAGCCCTTGAAACAGTGGTTGCTGGAAGACACCGCCAGGACTAAGGCTGAGGGACCCTACGAGGAGGAGCACAAACACGTCACCCACCCCTGGTGGCAGGTGATGTGCCTGACGGGTGTGGACTACTTCTCGACGCTCGGCTACCAGCCCGGCATCGCCGCGCTGGCCGCGGGCGCGCTCTCGCCCCTCGCCACCCTCGTCCTCGTACTGATCACCCTCTTTGGCGCTCTGCCCATGTACCGGCGCGTCGCCAACGAGAGCCCCCACGGTGACGGCTCGATCTCGATGCTCGAAAAGCTCCTCTCGTGGTGGTACGGCAAGATTTTCGTGCTCTGCTTGATCGGCTTCGTGGCGACGGGCTTCGTGATTACCATCACGCTGTCCGCCGCCGATGCTACGGCCCACATCACCGAGAACCCCTTCACGCGCTTCCTCCAGGGCCACGAGGTAGCAGTAACGCTGCTGCTGATCGCCTTGCTGGCCGCGGTGTTCCTGAAGGGCTTCAAGGAGGCGATCGGCGTGGCGGTGGTGCTCGTCGCCGCCTACATCGTACTCAACCTCGTGGTGCTCGGCGTTGGCTTCTATCAGATCAGCCAGCACCGCGAGGTGCTGTCGCAGTGGAGCGGGACGCTGTTCACGCTCTACGGCAACCCGCTGCTGATGGTCGGCGCGGCGCTGCTCGTCTTCCCACGCCTGGCCCTGGGGTTGTCGGGGTTCGAGACGGGCGTGGTCGTGATGCCGCTGGTGCGCGGCGATCCAACCGACACCGAGGAACACCCCGCGGGGCGCATCCGGAACGCGCGCAAGCTGCTCGCCGCCGCGGCCATCATCATGAGCGTGCTGCTGACGGCCAGCAGCGTCGTCACGATCCTGCTCATCCCCGCGGCGGCGTTCGAGGAGGGCGGCGCGGCGAACGGCCGCGCGCTGGCCTACCTGGCGCACTTCTACCTGGGGGAGGGATTCGGCACGCTCTACGACGTGAGCACGATCTGCATCCTGTGGTTCGCCGGCGCGTCGGCGATGGCGGGGCTGCTGAACATCGTGCCGCGCTACTTGCCGCGCTACGGCATGGCGCCGGAGTGGGCGCGGGCACGGCGGCCGCTGGTGCTAATCTTCGCGGCCATCTGCTTCGTGGTGACGATCGTCTTCCGCGCCAACGTCGAGGCGCAAGCGGGCGCCTACGCAACCGGGGTGCTGGTGCTGATGACGAGCGCGACGGTGGCGGTGACGCTCTCCGCGCACCGCCACGGCCAGACCGCCGCGACGATCGCCTTTGGCGTGATCACCCTGATCTTCCTCTACACGACGGGCGTGACCATCCTGGAACGCCCGGAGGGCCTCAAGATCGCCAGCCTGTTCATCGCCGCGATCGTCGTCGTGTCCCTCGCCTCGCGCGTCTGGCGCACGACCGAGCTGCGCGTGACTGGGGTGGAGCTAGACGCCGACGCCGAGCGATTCATCGCCGAGGCGAGCCGCGGCGTGATCCGCATCATCGCCCACGACACTGACACCTGCTCACTCGCGGAGTACGCGCTGAAGGAGCGCGAACAGCGCAGCGCGAACTGCCTGCCGCGGGGCGAGCCCGTGCTATTTCTCGAGGTCGTCGTCCCGGACGCCTCGGAGTTCGCGCCGGTGCTGCGGGTGCGCGGGGAGGAAGTGGGTCCCTACCGCGTGCTGCGCGCCGAGAGCGCCAGCGTGCCGAACGCGATCGCGGCGCTCCTGCTGTTCATCCGGGACCAGACGGGCCAGATCCCGAGCGTCTACTTCGACTGGTCAGAGGAGCCGCCGCTACCGCAGCTCGTGCGGTTCCTGCTGTTCGGCGAGGGCGACATCCCGCCCGTCACGCACGAGGTGCTGCGCCAGGCCGAGCCCGATCCCACCCGCCGCCCGGCGGTCCACGTCGGCTAACTGCCCCTGGAGTGACGGGGAGCTCGCCCGCCGCTCCGGTGTGACGCTGCGCCTCCGCTAGCCGCCGCTGCTCTCGATCTCGCCCTCGTCGCTGCGGGGCGCGAGCGCGTCGACGGCGGCGCGCTCCTCGTCGGTCAGCTCCCACTCGGCCGCACGCGCGTTGAGGGCAAGCTGCTCGACGCTGCTCACGCCGGTGATCACGCTCGCCACCGGGCGGTGGGCGAGCAGCCAGGCGATCGCCAGCTCGCCGAGCGTGTGGTCGCGCTCGGCGGCGAAGCGCTCCAGGCCGGGTAGCAGCGCGTAGTTGCGGTCGCTGGCGGCGCGGCGCACGGCGGGGCTACCGAGCGCGCCGCGCGAGCCGGGGGGCGGCGGCTCGTCGGGGCGGTACTTGCCGGTGAGAAAGCCGCCCGCCAGCGGCCAGTACGGCACCAGCCCGAGCCCATAGGCCTCGCAGAACGGCAGTAGCTCCTCCTCCGCCTGGCGGCTGAGCAGGTTGTACTGGTTCTGCACCGCGACGAACGGCCTGATGCCGAGCGTCCGCGCCGTGAACACGGCCTCGGCCACGCGCCAGGAGGCGTAGTTGCAGCAGCCGACCTCGCGCACCTTGCCGGCGCGCACCAGGTCGTCCAGGGCGCGCAATAGCTCGTCGGGCGGCACGGCGGGATTCGGGAAGTGGATCTGGTAGAGGTCGATATAGTCCGTCTGCAGCCGCCGCAAGCTCAGGTGCGCGTGCTGCAAGATGCGCTCGCGGACGGGGCTGCCGGCCAGCGCGCGCAGGTGGAACTTGGTGGCGACGATCATCTGGTCGCGCCGGCCCTGGAGCGCCTGACCGATGAACTCCTCCGAGTCGCCGCGCGTGTAGGTGAGCGCCGTATCGACGAAGTTGACGCCCAGGTCCAGCGCCGCATGGATAACGCGGATCGTGGTTGCCTCGTCGAGGCGCGGCGGCCCGAACGTGTTGCCGCCGAGCCCCACCGCCGACACGCGCAGCCCCGACGCGCCAAGCTGCCGATACTGCATGGGCGGCCTCCGTTCGAATGGTCTTACACCGGCGCTTCCGAGATGACGGTGAGCCCTGGTACGGCGGCATAGTGACGCCGATTATGCGTTATCAGCGGGATGTCGTGAAGGAGTGCAGTCGCAGCCTGCCACGCATTTGCCTCGGAGATCGGGCGGCCCAGCCGTTCGCTGGCTGTACGCACGTATGCCCAGTGCTTGCACAGATCGTCGTTGCTGTGCCAGATGATGACTCGGCGGAGCTGGGCTTCAAGCGCGGGTCGGCGTGGGCCTCCCCAACTGTACTTAACAGCCCAGCGCTCCAGTTCAGCCAGGGTCATGAAGGAGACGAACAGCGTCTCGCGGCCCAAATGCTGGCGGTACAGCACGCGACGACTGTCGCCCCGGATCAAGAACGAGATCACGTCCGTATCGACAACTGCGCTACTCTCGCGGTCCGCGTCTATGGGTTCAAACCATCACGCCAGGCTCGAATCGTGGCCAGAAATTCGTCCTCCGACTCTTCCTCCGGCCAGAAGTCCCCGAGCAGCTCATCAATGTCTTCGATTGGCTTGACGCCCTGCTGAGCGGCAATCTCCGCTATGGAAGGTGTGTTGGTCGGCACAGGTCGCTCCGGGAGTTGCCGGTGCGCGGTGTTGATTTTGTACTTCATCAGGCAGCCCCCTGGTGTTTAGTGAGCCTTCTGCCCTGTTAGTGGCTCTAGCGCAGCCCCACCGTCATCTTATCACGCCGCGGCAGTCCGCCTGAGTTTCGTCGGATGTCAATGCCGGACTCCCAATCCCGTGGCGGTCTCTGACTCGCCGCCGGGTCAGGCGCCGCTGGCGTAGTCGATGCCGAGCAGGCGGCCGATGTGCTCGACGAGGGCGGTGAAGCGGGGATCGAGGCGCGTGGCGTTGGCGCGCGGGCGGGGCAGGTCGACGGGAACGACCTCGGCCACGCGGCCGGGGCGCGGCGTCATCACGATCACGCGGTCGGCCAGGAACACCGCCTCGGGGATGCTGTGGGTGATAAGCACGCTCGTCTTGCGGCTCTCGCTCCAGATACGCAGCAGCTCCAGGTTCATCTGGTCGCGGGTGAGCGCGTCGAGCGCGCCGAACGGCTCGTCCATCAGCAGCAGGCGCGGGTCGTGGACGAGCGCGCGGCAGATGGCGACGCGCTGCTGCATGCCGCCCGACAGCTCGCGGGGGTAGCGGGGCGCGAAGTCGGCGATGCCGGCCAGGTCGAGCAGGTGGCGGGCGCGCTCGAGGTAGGCCCGGCGGTCGAGGTGGAGGATCTCTATCGGTAGGAGCACGTTGTCGAGCACCGTGCGCCACTTGAGCAGCACCGGCGCCTGGAACACCATGCCCACGCCGGCGACTGGGCCGCGCACCGGCGCGCCGAAAATCTCGACCGCGCCGCTGGTGGGCGGCACGAGCCCGGCCAGCACCTTGAGCACTGTCGTCTTGCCGCAGCCGCTCGGCCCGACGACGGTCACGAACTCCTCGGCGCGCACGGTAAAGGCGACGTCTTCGAGTGCCTTCACCGGCCCCGCCCGCGTGCCATACACCTTCAGCACGTCGCGCACGGCGATGGCCGCGGCGACATCCTCGCCGCGCGGTTGCGCCAGCGCCTCAGTCGGAGTGGTCACAGCGCCCTACATCTTCGGCAGAACGCCGCGCGGGGCGAACTCGGGCGTCCAGAACTCGTCGAACGCCACCTCGCGCTTTAGCTCGTAGTTCGCGGTGACAAGCTGATAGGTCTGGCGCATCTTGTCTTCGGAGATCGTGCCGATGCCGTTGCGCTTGACCTCGTCCACCATCAGGAAGTCGATGGCGACTTGCAGCTCGCGGCGCGCGATGTCGCGGTCGAGCGCCGGGTTGTACTTGAGCGTGATGGCGTTCGCGGCGTCGGGGTCCTGCACGCACCAGGCAACCGCCTCGGCGAATGCTTGCAGGAACTCCTTCACCATGCCGGGATCGTTGCGCAGCGTGTCGTCGTGGATGACGACGCCGTTGTTGTACAGGTCGATGCCGTAGTCGGCATAGAGCAGCGCCGTCATCTCCTCGTTCTGCTTCTTGCCTGTGGCCTCCCAGGTGGGCCAGGAGGTGTAATAGTCGAACGAGCCGGCGGCGCGGCCGGCCTGCACGGCGGGCAGCTTCGACGGAAAGTCGGTGACGAGCGTCTGCACCTTGCTCGCGTCGAAGTTGTTAATCTTGCCGAAGGCGGGGAGCATCACCAGGCTCGCGTCGCCGGCCGTCGTGGCAATCGTCTTGCCCTCCAGGTCGCTGGGCTTCGCGATGCCGCTCTTCTTGGGCGCCAGCACGCTCATCAGGTTCTTGTAGTGCACCATGAAGGTCATCTTGGCGAGGCCGCCCTCGGCGCGGGCCAGGATGGTGGCGCCGGTGTCGGCGAAGCCGAAGTCGGCCGCCTTCGCCGCCACCTTGCGCACGGAGTCGGCCGAGCCCTGCGCCGAGGCAAACTTCACGTTGAAGCCAGCGCGGGCAAACTCGCCGTGGTCCTGGCCAGCGTAGAACAGGGCGTGCTTGCCGTAGGGCGCGACGTCGAGCAGGAACGTGACGTCACGCATGCGGCGCTGCGCGGGCGCCTGGCCCGGGGAAAG
>JADMIO012610941.1_pt1 | contig 13570 bp, 9 predicted proteins | sample 8958161 | NCBI WGS metagenome assembly JADMIO01 (sample SAMN16585339, study PRJNA669376) | soil metagenome | isolation source: Crop rotation soil | place: USA: Cullars Rotation, Alabama | collected 2011 | reverse complement strand
TTCCGATCTCTGGTCGCGCTGAGGCTGGCCGATGCTCATGAGCTGTTCGGGGCGAAGGTCGCGGGTGGAAAGCTCCGTGTAATCGGCGACGATGACGTTGGGCGTGGGCTGGCCGCCGGTGACCTTGTCGACGAAGCCGGCGCAGCCGCAGACGTTGGAGAAGACGCAGATGCCGCCGAAGGAGATGGGCTCGACCTGGGCGATGCCGAAGGGCTCGTAGATGGACTGGCCGAACTCGGCGTCGGAGCCCTTGCGGATGTCCATGAACTCCATGCCGGCGGGCATGCGCTGGCCGCAGAGGCGCGGCTCCCAGCCGAACTGGTTGACGAAGACGATCTTGATGTTGCGGGCGCGGGCGTTGAACTCCTGGACGCCCTGATAGTAGACGGCCTCGCCGTGGGAGAGGTCCGGCAGGCCTTCGCGGTGGACGACGGGCCAGTGGTAGTGCTGTTCCATGCGGCGGATGTCGTCGGGGCGGCGGCCGGGGACCTCGGTGCTGAGGGTGAAGAGGATGGCCGACTCGTTGCGGGAGCGGAGGATCAGTTCCAAATGCTCGAGGACGCGGAGGTCGCGCCAGAGGCCCTTGGAGGGGACGAGGCGCGTGACGTGGGAGAAGACGTAGTCGGGCTGATAGCCCAGCAGCGCATCGGCGTACGAGCGGAGCTTCTGCCGGCTGGCCATCTTCTCCTCGACGGAGATCTTCCAGCAGGGGACGCCGTTGTAGGCGATCTGGGAATCGACGTGGACGAAGTCCGGGCCCAGGAACCGCATTTCCTTCAGCGTGTAATCGCCGACGGCGAAGACGCCGTCGAAATAGCGCGTGGCCTTGATGAGGGCATGCTTGTAATAGCCGGATTGCGGGCCGAAGACGTCCTCGACGAAGTGCCCCTGGGACATGGCGGCGCGCATGACGTTGTAGAACATGGTGTCGTGGCCGGGGTGGCCCTCGACGATGCGGCGCATGGTGGCGACTTCGTGGGCGTAGAAGATGGTGCGGAAGTTGGAGTGGTCTCCCTCCATGATCGCGGCCAAGCAGGTTGGAACACCCATGTACTCGTGGGCGAGAATCACGCAGGGGTCGGTGGTTGTGGTGACGCCCAGGGCATGGAGGGCGGCGATGGCCGGGGGGCCGAGGCGGACGTATTGCTCGTAGTCGTAGATGTTCTCGTATTTGCCGGACTCGACGCCGAACTGCTTCCAGAGATCGAACTTGAAGACACCCAGCTTCTGTTCGTCGAAGCGGGAGACGTCGATGAGGAGAACCTCGGGGGTGGAGACGATGCCGGTGGCCTTCTCGACGTACTTGCGGCGGCCGTAGACGATGCCCACGTTGAACTGCTGCTCGATCTCGCGGAAGCGGGCGGCAAGGGGGGAGCGATAAAGCTGGTCGAGGGAGGAGTAGAGGACCTCGCCGTGGGGGCCGAGGCGCTGCTCGCCGGTGGTGTCGGTCGGCCAGAAGGGGCCGACGAGGATGTTGCGGTGAATCTGGTCGAGGTAGACGGGGCTGGTGAAGAGGCCTTGGAGAACGGCGCCGATGCCGCCGATTTTCTGGATGGCTTCGTGTGTGACGTGGACGACAGTGGGCATGGGCTTCCCGGTGAAAAACCTGGTTCGCGACGGCCGGGCCGGATTATATCGGACGAGCGGGGCACCTCAATGAACCGCGGCGGCACCGGCCGGCACGGTCTCTTCGGGCGTTGGGCGCGAGGGCTTTAGGCCTGCAAACGATTGTTCGATCGAGGTGCGAAGAACCTGAGGCGCGCCATAACTGTAGGAGGGGTCGCGGGTATATTGAGATGCGATGAATCGACGCGGGATGATGGCTTCGGTCGGGTTGATCTTGCTGGGGATGGCGCGGGGGGTCTGGGGCGAGGGGGGAAGGTTCAATTTGAGACGCAGCTCAAGCCGATCTTGGCGGCCTCTTGTTATTCGTGTCATGGGCCGGCAAAGCAAAAGGGGGGATTGCGGCTGGACCTTCGGCCGGAGGCCATGAAGGGGGGGACCTCGGGGAAGTCGATCGTCGTGGGGAAGGGTGCCGAGAGTCTGCTGGTGCATCGGCTCAAGGGTCTGGGGGATGAAGAGCGGATGCCGCTGAAGAAGGAGGCGCTCTCGGCGGAGCAGATCGCGCTGTTCGAGCGGTGGATCGACGAGGGGGCGGATTGGCCGGCGTCGGCGGATGATCCATCCGCGAAGGTATTGAAGCACTGGTCGTTCGTGAAGCCTACGCGCCCGACGGAGCCGGTGGTGAAGGATGGGGGATGGGGGCGGAATCCAATCGATCGGTTCGTGTGGGCGAGGCTGGAGAAGGAGGGTTTGGCGCCTTCGCCGATGGCGGCGAAGGAGACGCTGCTTCGGCGACTGAGCCTGGATTTGGTCGGGCTGCCCCCGACGCTGGAAGAGTTGGATGCGTTTTTGGCCGACGGCTCGCCCGATGCGTACGAGAAGCAGGTGGAGCGGTTGCTGGCGTCGCCGCACTACGGCGAGCGATGGGGACGGAAGTGGCTGGACAACGCGCGCTATGCCGATTCGAACGGTTACTCGATTGACGCCCCGCGCGTGATGTGGCCGTGGCGGGATTGGGTGATTAAGGCGCTTAACGCGGACATGCCGTTCGACCGGTTCACGATCGAACAGCTCGCGGGGGACCTGCTGCCGAACGCCACGATCGACCAGAAGGTCGCGACGGGGTTTCACCGAAACACACAGATCAACGAGGAGGGGGGGATCGACCCGGAGCAGTTCCGGATCGAGGGGATCATCGATCGGGTAGCGACGACGAGCACCGTTTTCCTTGGTCTGACGATGGGATGCGCGCAGTGCCACAACCACAAGTTCGACCCGATCGCGCAGAAGGAGTACTACCAGTTCTTCGCGTTCCTGAACAACGCCGATGAGCCGAAGCTCAATCTGGCCGACGGCAGCGAGACGGAGGCGAAGGACAAGAAGAAGGACGCCGTGACGGCGCTGGTGCTGCAGGAGCGCAAGCAGCCGCGCGAGTCGCACGTGTTCATCAAGGGAGACTTCACGCGGCTGGGGGACGTCGTGACGCCGGGGGTGCCCGCCATGCTGCACGCATTGAAGGCGAGCCCGGGGAGGATGCCAAATCGGCTGGACCTGGCGCAGTGGATCGTGGATCCGGAGAACCCACTGACGGCGCGGGTGACGGTGAACCGGATCTGGCAGGAGTATTTCGGGCGGGGGATCGTCGAGACGGAGAACGATTTCGGCAGCCAGGGCGCGCCGCCGACGAACCCGGAACTGCTCGATTGGCTGGCCACGGAGTTCATGCAGCACGGCTGGAGCATGAAGCACGTCCACCGGCTGATCGTGACCAGCGCGACCTATCGGCAGTCATCGAACGTTCGGCCGGAGCTGCTGAACCGCGACCCGTACAACAAGCTTCTGGCGCGGCAGTCGCGGCTGCGGCTGGACGCGGAGCTGGTGCGGGACGTGGGCTTGTGCGCATCAGGGCTCCTGGCCGACAAGGTTGGCGGCCCAAGCGTCTTCCCGCCGCAGCCGGAAGGCGTGACGTCGCTCGGGCAGGTGAAGCGCGTGTGGAAGGTGAGCCCGGGTGCTGACCGTTATCGCCGCGGGCTTTACACCTTCGTTTATCGCGCCACCCCGCACCCGCTGCTCACGTCCTTCGACGCCGCCGACGGCTTCAGCGCCTGCACGCGGCGCATTCGGTCGAACACGCCGCTGCAGGCGCTGCAACTGCTCAACGACGAGGCGTCGCTGGAGTTCGCGCAGGCGCTGGCGGCGCGGGTGATGAAGGAAGACCCGGGGGGCGATTCGGAGCGGATCGATCGGGCCTTTCGGCTCGCGGCGGCGCGCAAGCCGTCCGAGGATGAGCGGGCGATCCTGCTGAGGCTGCTGGAGAATCAATCCAGAGCCTTCGCTCAGGCGCCGGCGGAGGCGCAACGCCTGATGAAGCGCCCGACGGACTTCAAGCCGTGGATCGACGGGCCGGCGGACCAGTTCGCGGCCTGGGTCATCGTCTGCCGGACGCTGTTGAACATCGACGAAAGCATCACTCGGGAGTAGCACGGGCGCCTCGCCCGTGAAGTAACATGATTGGTCACGGTACACCGATGAACGACCCGCTTCTGCATATCACGCGCCGGCAGTTCTTCTCCCAGTGTCGCATGGGGCTCGGGGCGATCGCGCTGGCGTCGCTGCTGAAGCACTCGGCGGCCGCTGGAGCCGCGCCGTCCGTTGCCTCGGTGGGGAATCCGCTGACGCCGAAGCAGGGGCACTTCCCCCCGCGGGCGAAAAACGTGATTTACCTGTTCATGGCCGGCGGGCCGAGCCAGCTAGAACTGTTCGATTACAAGCCCAAGCTCATCGAGCTCAACGGCCAGGCGATCCCGGATTCGTACATCGCGGGCAAGCGCTTCGCGTTCATGGACAGCTCGTTCAAGAACCGTTCGACGTTGCTGGGGACGCGGCGGAAGTTCGCGCGGCATGGCAAAAGCGGTATGTGGGTTTCGGAGCTGATGCCGTACACGGCGCAGATCGTCGACGAGATCTCCATGGTCAAGACTCTGGCGACGGACGTGTTCAATCACGCGCCGGCCAAGTTGTTCATGAACACGGGCTCGTCGCAGTTTGGGCGGCCGAGCATGGGCGCGTGGGTCACCTACGGCATCGGCTCCGAGTGCCACGACCTCCCCGGATTCGTCGTGCTTCAGTCCGGCCCGCGCGGCCCGCGCGGCGGTGCCGTCAACTGGGGCTCGGGCTTCCTTCCCACCGCCTACCAGGGCGTGCCCTTCCGCGGCAGCGGCGACCCGATCGTGAACCTCTCGTCGCCGGCCGGGATCTCGGCCGCGCGGCAGCGCGACACGATCGACGCGGTGCGCGAGCTGAACCTCAGGCGGCTGGTCGAGACGGGTGACCCGGAGATCGCGACGCGGATCGCCTCGTACGAGATGGCCTACAGCATGCAGAGCAGCGCGCCGGACCTGATCGACCTCTCCGGTGAGTCCAAGGCCACGCTGGAGATGTACGGCGCGGAGCCCGGCAAGCCGTCGTTCGCGAACAATTGCCTGCTGGCGCGGCGGCTGGTGGAGCGGGGCGTGCGCTTCATCCAGCTTTACCACACCAACTGGGACTCGCACGGCGGGCCGGGGGAGAACCTGGAGAACGACTTTGAGAAGGTCGTGAAACAGGTGGACCAGGGATCGGCGGCGCTGGTGAAGGATTTGAAGCAGCGCGGCCTGCTGGACGACACGCTGGTGGTGTGGGGCGGGGAGTTCGGCCGCACGCCCATGGGGGAAAACCGCGAGAAGACGGGGCGGAACCATCACATCGAATGTGCGAGTGTCTGGCTGGCGGGGGGCGGGGTGAAGAAAGGGTTCGTGCTGGGGGAGACCGATGAGCTTGGGTTCTCACCGATCGAGGACGGCGTCCACGTCCACGATTTGCACGCGACGCTCCTTCATCTGCTGGGACTGGAACACACCAAGCTCACGTTCCGCTTCCAGGGCCGCGATTTCCGGCTCACGGACGTCAAGGGGAATCTGATCAAGAAGCTTCTGGCGTGAGCTGGGATGCGATTTTACTTCACATCGGGGCTCTTCCCAGTGTAGAAGAGGTTGACTCAACCCCACTTCGCTCATGAAACACTGGAACTTATTCGCGGCGGCGCTGCTCATTCTCGTTCCAACGTTCCTTTGCGCCGAAGAGCCTCCGGGCCTGTCCAAGGGGCGAGAGGATGAGCTCAATCTCTTTGGCGACCAAGGCCTTCACTTTATTGCCCGGTCCCGTCCAAAGGACCCGATCAGCGGCACGTTTGAGGTCGCGGAGCGGCCGGTGACTTGGGATGCGAGGAAAACGGCCCTGATCATTTGCGACCTCTGGGACAAGCACTGGTGCGAGTCGGCCACGCGGCGCACCGGCGAGATGGCGCCGCGGATCAACCAGCTTGCCAACACGCTCCGCGCCAAGGGCGCCTTCATCGTCCACGCCCCCAGCGACACGATGGAGTTCTACAAGGATGCCCCGCAGCGCAAGCTCGCGCAGAACGCCCCGATGGCACTTCCGCCCATCCCGATCGCGCGCTGGAATTACATCGACCTGGCCTGCGAGGCAAAGCTGCCCATCGACGATTCCGACGGCGGCTGCGACGATCAGCCACAGTGCAGGAACTACCGCGCGTGGAAGCGCGAGCACCCCGCCGTGCAACTGGCCGAGACCGACGCGGTCTCCGACAACGGCGTCGAAATCTACAACCTCTTCGCCCGGCGCGGCATCAAGCACGTCCTGCTCTGCGGCGTACACGCCAACATGTGCGTGCTGGGGCGGTCGTTCGGGATCCGGCAACTCGTGCGCGAGGGGTTCGACGTAGCGCTGGTGCGCGACCTGACGGACACGATGTACAACCCCCGCCAGTCCCCGGCCGTGCCGCACGCGCGGGGGACGGACCTGGTGGTCAAGCACGTGGAGACGTACTGGGCGTCGTCGCTGGACAGTGGCGACCTGCTGGGGGACCGGCGGCCGCCGCACGTGGTCTTCGCGATCGCGGAGCAGGAGTACAACGCGAAGGAGACGCTGCCGGCGTTCGCGAAGGCGGAACTGGAGCCGCTGGGGATCAAATGCACCTTCCTTCAGTCCGACAAGACCGACGACCTGCCGGGGACGGAGGTGATCAAGGATGCGGACCTGCTGGTGGTCTACATGCGGCGGAGGACGTTGCCGGAAGGGCAGTTGGCGGCGTTCAAGGCGCATTTTGAGGCCGGGAAGCCGGTGATCGGGTTGCGGACGGCGTCGCACGCGTTTCAGAACTACCTCGAGTTCGACAAGGATGTGCTGGGCGGGAACTACCAGAATCACTTCAGTAACAAGGAAGGCACCGACATCTCGGCGGCGCCGGGGTCGGAGCAGCACGTGCTGCTACGCGGCGTAGAGCCGTTGAAGTTTCACTCGGCCGGCACGCTGTACAAGAACTCGCCGCTCTCGTCCGCCGCCGCGGCGCCGTTGCTGATGGGCCGGTACGGAGAATCCGATTCGCACCCGGTGGCCTGGACGAACGCGCACCTGAGCGGCAAGGTGTTCTACACCTCGTTGGGCGCGCCGGAGGACTTCCAGGTGCCGCAGTTCCGCCGGCTTCTGAAGAACGCCGTGCTGTGGTCTCTGGAAAAGCCGGTGAGCGTTGAAGTGGCCGCCGTCTCAAAGTGATCGCGTCAATTTGATGGGAAAAACGGGGGCGCAATCGTGTAATCCTGCGCTGCCGTCCGGTGGGGGCGGGCTGTCGGGGTATGGCATGAACCAGGACCGCGACCGCAGCGCCGAGTCGGGGTTCGTGCGGCATTTGGTGAAGCCGGTGACGATCGAGTCGCGGGATGCGGCCATTCGTGAAGTTTGTGCATGAGGGGTACAGCCCGCCGTTTGTTATGGACTTCCGATTCGTGCCTCCTCCGTGTGGTTCATGGGCAGCCCTCGGAGGGCGCAACAAAACGGGGCGAGCCCGATGGCCCGCCCCGCAGCCGATTCAGCTGCGCTGGACTGAGCTTATTTGAGCTCTTGGAAGCTGCCGACGGTTGGCAACGTTCCAACCAGCGGCTTGGCATAGTCAATGAACGCCTGCGTGACGTCGTTCCCGTTGGCGATGTATTCGGGGGAGAGGTGCTTGGTCTCGCGGGCGACGGTGGAAAGGGGGGTGAGGTGGGTTTCGATTTCGTAAGAAGCGCCGGCCTTGCGGCGCATGGCGACGGAGCCCTCGAGGTTCTTCTCGTCGGCCGAGTATTGCACGGCGGTCCGGCCGACGAGGCGGCCTTCGCGGGCGTCGGTCTCGGAGGTGTAGCTAGGGAAGGAGCGCTGGAGGTAGCCGAAGGTGTCGGCGCGGACGCGGAGCTTCTTGCCGCCGGGGTTAGGGAGCTTGCGCGTGATCAGGCCGGCGAGGTAGTCGGCCAGCGCGCCGGTGCCGGAGAGCTGCTTGTTGCCGTGGGAATCGACCTCCTGATTCGTCACGATCTTCTCGGCCCAGGTGACGAAGTGGCCCTTGGCGTCCTTCTCCGGCAGCGACACGCCCTCGGAGACGGCGATGACGCACCGGCCCAGTTTCGAGTAAACGCGGTCCACGTCGGCGAGGAGCTTCTCCTCGGTGACGGGGGCCTCGGGGACGTAAATGAGGTGGGGGCCGTCGTTGGGGTACTTGCGGGCCAGCACGGAGGCGGCGGTGAGGAAGCCGGCATTCCGGCCCATGACGACGTTGACCTTGATCCCCGGCAGGCTCTTGTTGTCGTAGTCGTCGCCGATGAACGCGGAAACCACGAACTTGGCGGCCGAGCCGAAGCCGGGCGTGTGATCGTGGACGCGGAGGTCGTTGTCGATGGTCTTGGGGACGTGGAAGGTGCGCAGCTCGTACCCCTCGGTCTTCGCGAGGTCGTTGACGATCCGGGCGGTATCGGCCGAGTCGTTGCCGCCGATGTAGAAGAAGAAGCGGACGTTGTTCTGCTTGAAGTTGGCGAAGATCTTCTTGCAGTACTCGGCGTCGGGCTTGTCGCGCGTGGAGCCCAGGGCCGAGGCGGGGGTGACGGCGATGCGTTCGAGGAGCTCGTCGGAGGCGCCGTTGAGCTTGATGTAATCGTTGTTGATCACGCCTCGGACGCCGTGGCGGGCCCCCAGGAGGTCCTGGATGTGGGCGTGCTTGCGGGCTTCCTGGATGACGCCGACGAGCGATTGATTGATGACGGCGGTGGGGCCGCCGGACTGGCCGACGACGGCGTTGCCCTTGAGCTGACTTGGCATAAAAGCTGTCCTTGTTCTTGGATTGCCGGGTGAAAAGCGAAGGGGACCATGATAATCAAGCCCCGCGCGCGGACAAGAGGCGCCATCGGCCTCGCCTCCAGTGCGCGACATCCGTCCATGCATCGGCCCGGCTTGACAGGCCGCCCGCCCCTCGTAGCATCGACGGACTCGGCTCGCATCGTGGAAATCGGGCCGAAAAACCAAGGCAAGCCGCGCGGGACAACCCGCTTTCAATGCAGCGCGCCGCTCGTGCGAGGTGAGCGCAGGCGGCGTGTAGGGCAAGGAGTTTATTCAATGGCTAAGAAGACCGTTTCGGACGTGGATGTGAAGGGCAAGAAGGTCCTGATGCGCGTGGACTTCAACGTCCCCATCGAGGGTGGCAAAATCTCCGATGATCGCCGCGTGACGCAGGCTTTGCCGACAATCAAAAACGTCATCGATCGGGGCGGCCGGTTGATCCTCATGTCCCACCTGGGACGCCCCAAGGGAGGGCCGGAACCGAAGTATTCGCTCAAGCCCGTGGCCGATCATCTCGGCCAGCTCCTGGGCAAGCCGGTGAAGTTCGCGACGGATTCAATCGGCCCGGAGGCCGAGGCGGCCGCCAACGGCTTGAAGGATGGGGAAGTGCTGGTGCTGGAGAACGTCCGCTTCCACAAGGAGGAGGAGAAGAACGACCCAAATTTCGCGCGGGCGCTGGCGAAGGTGGGCGACGTTTACATCAACGACGCGTTCGGGACGGCCCATCGCGAGCACGCCTCGACGTTCGGCGTGCCGCAGGCGCTCGCGGGCAAGTCCCGGGCGATCGGGTTCCTGATCCAGAAGGAGCTCAAGTTCCTCGGGGACGCGATCTCCAGCCCCAAGCGCCCGTTCGTGGCGATCCTGGGCGGGGCGAAGGTCTCGGACAAGATCAACGTGATCGAGAAGCTCCTGGAGAAGGCCGACACGCTGCTGATCGGCGGGGCGATGGCCTACACGTTCTTCCTGGCGCAGGGGAAGGAGGTCGGCAAGTCGCTGGTCGAGCGTGACAAGGTCGACCTGGCCAAGTCGCTGCTGGCCACGGCGGGCGGGAAGATCAAGCTGCCGGTGGACACGGTGATCAGCGACAAGATGAGCGACGACGCGGTGACGCGCGTGATCGAGGGGAACATCCCGGCGGATATGGAAGGGTTCGACATCGGGCCCAAGACGCGGGAGATGTATCGGAGCGAGGTGGCGCGGGCGAAGACGGTGATCTGGAACGGGCCGATGGGGGTATTCGAGATGAAGCCCTTCGCGGCCGGCACCAAAGCCATCGCCGAGGCCGTCGCACAGGCGACCAAGGGCGGCGCCGTAACGATCATCGGCGGGGGCGATTCGGCGGCGGCCATCGAGCAGATGGGGCTGTCGGAGGAAGTGAGCCACGTGTCGACGGGCGGGGGAGCGTCGCTCGAGTTCCTGGAGAACGGGCACTTCTCGACGCTGGACATCCTGGACTGATCTGCAGCCGGGCAGCCTCGGCGAGGCCGGATTCGGGCGGTTTGGGCCGCTTTTTTGAGCCGGCAACTTGCGAACCACGGTTTATGAACGCAAGATGGCGTGTGGTCGCACGTTTACGGGGCAGCCCGCTGTAAATCGCCTATGCAACACACCCACGCCGCGTCCGGCAGCACTACGTTCTGGAGCTGGTTCACCGGTGGGAGCTCGACGCCGTACATGAAGCTCAGCGAGTGCATGAGCGGCGACTGGTTCTGGATCGGGGCGACGATCGCGCTGGACGTGGCGGTGGCGGCGGGGTACGTGATGATCGCGCTGCACTGGTGGCGCAACGAGCGAATGATGGCGGCCAACAGCCCCGCCAAGCGGGCGCTGGGGACGATGCGGAACATCTTCATCTTCTGCTGCATCTGCGGGTACGTGTTCATCCCGCTGAAGATGTTCTGGCCGGCGTGGCGGCTTTACGACGTGGTGATGCTGGGGCTGGTCTATTACACGTGGCGGTACGCGTGGGGGGCGCGCGAGCTGAAGGTAATCTATTCCGAGCTGAATCGGACCGAGACGCTCGCGACGGAGCTGGAGGCGTCGCGGGCGGAGTCGCAGCGCAAGAGCTTCTTCCTCAACGCGCTGAGCCACGACCTGCGGACGCCACTCAATGGGCTGATGCTTCAGGCGGACCTGGCGGAGTTGAGCGCGCAGACCAACGACGGGGAATCGCTGCGCGAGTCGCTCCAGGAGATCAAGGCGAGCGTGCGCGTGGCGGGGGAGCTGCTCAACAACCTGCTGGAGCTGGGGCGGCTGGATTGGGCGGAGGATCGCGTGAGCATCACGGAGGTGTCGCTCGCGCCGATGCTCGAGGCGCTGATCCGGACCCACCAGATCACCGCCGACCAGCGGGGCCTGTTCCTGCGGGCGGTGGTCCCGCCGGCCTTGACGGTTTGCACCGACCGGCTCAAACTGGAACGGATCCTGTCGAACCTCGTCGGCAACGCCCTGAAGTTCACCGAGAAGGGCGGGGTGACCGTTACGACGCAGAGCGAGGGCGCGTTTCTGAAGATCCACGTGAGCGACACAGGAGTGGGCATTGCGCCGGATCACCAAGAGCGACTCTTCGAGGAGTTCTACCAGGTCCACAACCGCGAGCGCGACCGGCGCAAAGGGTTTGGGCTGGGACTGGCCATCGCGCGGAAGCTGGCGAGGCAGCTCGGGGGGGACATCGACTTCGAGAGCCGCCTTGGCCACGGCACCCGCTTTGGCGTCAGCCTCCCAAACGCCTCCTTCGCCGCAACCAAAGGGGCCCGCGGAGGAGCTCAGCGCCTCGCCGCAGCCGTTGCGGACGCCGGCGCCGGTCAGGCAACGCCTGCTGCTCATTGAGGACGACCGGACGACTTCCAACGCGCTGCGGGCGATCCTGACGCGGTTGGGGTGGGACGTGTCGTGCGCGACGACCTTGGCCGGGGCGCTGGAGCATTTCGACGGATCGAAGGGGAATGCGCCGCCGGCGGCGGTGATCCTGGACCTGATGCTGCCGGATGGGGATGGGACGCGCGTGCTGGAGCTGATCGTTCAGCGGGGGCTCAGCTCGCGCGTGGTGGTGACGACCGGGTCGAGCGACGCGGCGCGGCTGGCGCGGATCCAGGAATTGAAGCCGGCGGCGATCCTGCTCAAGCCGGTGGATTTCCGATCGCTGGCGGCAGGGCTGGGCGAGCCGATGGTGTGAGGCCCTACAAAGGGGGCAATCCGGCCGATAGACTAGCCCTTTATGGCTGAACAGAGCGTGATCGTCACCGGCGCGGCGGGCTTCATCGGGTCGCATGCGGCCGAGGCGCTGGTGGGGCGCGGATATCGCGTGATCGGGATCGACAACTTCTGTCCGTTCTACGAGCGGTCGTGGAAGGAGCAGAACGTCAAGGCGATCGTGGGGGGCAAAGCGATCGAGATCGAGGAGATGGAGATCTCGGACCGCGCGGCGACGGAAAAGCTGTTCGCGCGCGTGAAGCCGGTGGCGGTGGTGCACCTGGCGGGCATGGCGGGGGTGAGGCCGTCGATCGAGCGCCCGGCGTACTACGCGAAGGTGAACGTCGAGGGGACGACGAACCTGCTTCAACTGGCCGTCGAGCACAAGGTGAGCAAGTTCCTCTTCGCGTCGAGCTCCAGCGTGTATGGCAATGCCTCGAAGGTGCCGTTCAGCGAGCTGGACCCCGTCGAGGAGCCGATCAGCCAGTACGCGGCCACCAAGCGCGCGGGGGAGCTGATGGCCTACACCTACTGGCACTTGTACAAGCTGCCGGTCTTCTGCCTGCGGTTCTTCACGGTGTACGGCCCACGGCAGCGGCCTGACCTGGCGATCCACAAGTTCACCCGGCTGATCTTCAACGACCAGCCGCTGCCGATCTTCGGGGATGGGAGCACGAGCCGGGACTACACGTACGTGGAGGACATCGTGCGGGGGATCCTGGCGGCGTTCGACAAGTGCGACCGGTACCGGATCTACAACCTGGGCGGGTCGGACCCGGTGACGCTCAGCGAACTGGTGGCGGGGTTGGAGAAGGCGATCGGGAAGAAGGCCCTCATCGATCGGCGGCCGGCCCAGCCGGGGGACGTGGAGCGGACGTACGCGGACCTGACGCGATCAACGGGGGAATTGGGGTACCGGCCGCGGGTGCAGTTGGCGGAGGGGTTGAAGCGGTTTGTGCAGTGGTTCAGCGACAACCGGCACTTGTATCGATTGCCCGGGGAAATGATCGCTGAGGCGCAGCCCGTCGGCGCGAAGGTTTGAGGGAGGGGCCGGGGAGGGCTTGGCCGCGCCCTACGGCTGAGCGCCGGCGGCCTGTTGAGGCTTCCACTCGACGAGCTTTGCATCACCCCAGAGCGAATCGAGATCGTAATAGTGCCTCGCCTCGTCGTTGAAGACGTGGACGATGACGTCGACGAAGTCGGTGAGGATCCAGGTTTCGCCCTCGTAACCCGAGCGGGAGAGGGGTTTGAAATCGCGGGAGGCACCCAGTTCGTCGATCTCGTCGACCACCGTGCGCATCTGGCGCGCGCTGGTTCCGGTGGCTAGGACGAAGAAGTCGGTCACGGGCGAGAGGTCGCGGACGTCGAGGACCACGACCTGATGACAGCGGGTGTTGGCGGCCAGGCGGGCGGCCTCGACGGCGAAGGCCTTGGCGGCCTCGACGCGCTCGGGGGCCTTGGGGGGGCGGGCGGTTGTAGCGATGCGACACCTCCAGCGTGGTTGAAAACAGGCCGGAGATTTACAAACCGTGTGCCCGGCCGATGCTGCGATATTATAGACGGTGTCGTGAGTGCGGCACAGAAATGAATGACAATTTGTGGATGAGGCGGG
>JADMIO011124223.1_pt1 | contig 13570 bp, 12 predicted proteins | sample 8958161 | NCBI WGS metagenome assembly JADMIO01 (sample SAMN16585339, study PRJNA669376) | soil metagenome | isolation source: Crop rotation soil | place: USA: Cullars Rotation, Alabama | collected 2011 | reverse complement strand
CGCGACAACTTGTCCACGTGGAATTCTAAGCTTAGGATCCCAATGTGCTGGAAAGTGGGGCATCCGCGCCAGCATCGAGGGCCTCTGGTCGAAGAACCAGGAAGACATCTTCTACGAGAACGTGAACAAGGTGCAGACCGGGACGAGCGTGCTCGACGGCCGGCCGACGTACGCCTCCATCTCCTCGGCCATCGGCAACGCCTACTTCCTCACCAACACCTCCAAGGGCAGCGAGACCATGGAGTCGCTGGTGCTCAACAAGACCTACCGCAACCTCACCTTCAACGGCACCTACGCGCACCAGAACGCCAAGTCGATCGGTGAAGGGAACTCCAGCACGGCCAGCTCGCAGTGGCAGTTCGGCTTCATCAACCGCGGCGACATCTTCAATCCGGAGCTCTCGACCTCGTCGTATCAGGTCAAGCACCGCTTCAGCGTCTCCACCACGTACAACACGGTCACCGGCCTGTTCACGCACAGCTTCGGCGCGTTCTTCACCGCGCAGTCGGGGCAGCCGTACTCGCTGATCATGGGCGGCGATCCGAACAGGGACGGCTCGGGCAACAACGACCTGCTCTACATCCCGACCGACTTCATCCTCTGCCCGTCGACCGCGAACGGCGCGCCCACCGCGGCCGCGCCGTGCCGGACCTCCGCCGGCGCGACGCAGAGCCCTCTCAGCAACAGCCTCTTCACGAACTTCCTCGACTCCGTCGGCCTCGGCAACGCGGCCGGGACCACGCCGAAGCGCAACTCCGCGTATCAGCCGTGGACCCGCCGCCTCGACTTCCACTACGAGCTCGGCCTCCCGCCGGTGAACCGCTTCCGCGTGCTCGTTCAGGCCGACATCCTGAATCTCCTCAACCTCATGGACCGCGAGTTCGGCGTGGAGCGCTTCGTCACCAACCAGACGTACAACGCGGTGACCTTCTCCGGAATCGATCCGACGACGAACAAGCCGGTCTACCGCGAGACGGCCGCCGGCCGCCTCACCCCCGGCAACCAGTACTCGACCGGCAACATCGCCTCGCGCTGGCAGGGACGCCTCGGCCTCCGCGTGAACTTCTGAGCCTCACCACACGCTGTACCGAAGAGGGCCACCGCGAGGTGGCCTTCTTCATTTAAGCTCTCGCCCCATGAGGCGCTTGCTCTTCGCCCTTCTCTTCCTCGCCACCGGCGCGCTCGCCGCCGCGCCGCCGCCGCCGAAGCTTGTCGTCGTCATCTCCATCGATCAGTTCCCGTCGTATTACCTGACGCGCTTCGCCGACGTTCTCGGCGACGACGGCTTCAAACGCCTCGAGCGCGAGGGAACGTGGTTCGTCGACGCCGCCTATCCGTACGCGACGACGTTCACCGGGCCGGGGCACGCCTCGATCGGCACCGGCCACACGCCAGCGGAGAGCGGCATCGTCGGCAACAACTGGTACGACCGCGCCGCGCACGCGCCGATGTACTGCGCCGAAGATCCGCGCGTCGAGCCGATCTTCACGGTGCCGGCCGGGACGAAGACGCGCGACTCGAACCGCATGTCGCCGCTCAACCTCGACGCCGCGGGCCTGGGCGACCGCCTGCAGGAGCACGACGGCGCGTCGAAGGTCTACTCGGTGTCGCTCAAGGACCGCGCCGCGATTCTCATGGGCGGGCGGAAGGCGTGGGGCGCATTCTGGTTCGAGCCGAAGGCGGGCTTCACTACGACGACGTATTACCGCCACCGCCTCGAGCCGCTGCTGCGCGACTTCAACAAGACGCTGGCCGCGCGGGTGAAGGCGCATCCGAAGTGGACGCTCGACCCGCGCACGCTGCGCGCGCACGTGACCGATCCGGAGTCGCTGCGCAACGTCAAGAGCGACCGCTACGGCCTCGGCACGTCGTTCGATCATCCGATCGGCAGCATCGAGGCGCTGACGTCGACGCCGTACGGCAACGAGCTCGTGCTCGACTTCGCGCGGCAGATCATCAAGCGCGAGCAGCTCGGCGCCGACGCGCACCCCGACCTCCTCTTCGTCAGCCTCTCCTCGAACGATTACCTCGGGCACTTCTTCGGCCCCGACTCGTGGGAGGCAGCCGACGCGGTCGTGCGCACCGACCGCCAGATCGCGGCGTTCCTCCGCGACCTCGGCGACAACGTCACGGTGGCGCTGACGGCGGACCACGGCGTGCAGTCGATCCCGGCCATCGCGAAGGTGAAGGATCCGTCGGCGCCCGCCGGCGTGGTCGACTTCAACAACGCGCAGTCGCCCGGCCGCGTGGCCATCGAGAAGATCGTCGGACAGAACGCGGTCTTCTGGTTCGAGGAGCCGGCGTTCTACCTGCAGTACCCGCCGAACGCGGACAGCGAGGCGCTCAAGCGCGCGGTGCGCGACGCGGCGAAGACGATCGAGGGAGTGAGCGACGCGTTCACGAACTCGGAGCTGATGCTTCCCGAGGGAGCGGGCGAGTCGGCGGAGAAGAAGGCCATGCGGCTGTCGTTCCGCGCCGACCGTTCCGGCGACGTGCTGATCACGCTGAGGCGCGGCTACATCTGGAAGTCGAGCATCGCCGCGACGCACGGCCAGCCCGTCCCCGACGACCAGCGCGTCCCGGTGATCTTCTGGGGGAAGGGCATCGTGCACGGCGACGAGCCATGCCGCACGCGCACGTCGTCGCCGCTCGACATCGCGCGAACGCTAGGGAAGGTGCTGGGTGTGGATGCGGGAGGGGCGCACAGCAACGACTTGCAGTGCGCGCGACGCCAATAAGGCGCTCCGAGCCGCGTCCTATCTTCAGGTGAAGCGGTCATCTCGACGAAGAAATAGAAAGGACCGTCACTTGCTCAAAAAAGCTCTGCTCATCGCCGCGCTGCTTGCCGTCGTCAGTCTCACCGGCGTGAACAACGTTCCGCCCGCCCAGGCGGCGTGCGAGTATCCTCACGGCCGCACCATCGAGTATTGGGCGTGGGTCAGCAACAGCGACCCGAACGACGTCTGGTGCGGCCAACCGCCGCTCCTCCCCAACTTTTTCTACTATTACACCTGGACGCAGGTCGGTGAATACACCGTCGAATGCGACGGCAGTGTGACCCAGTGGGGCATCACCTCCGGCAGCGACGCCTACGGGCAGTCGTGCACCACCGCCTACAACAAGGTCCAATACGGATGGGACTGCGATCCCATCTGCGAATAGCCAGCGAATCCGCCGCGGCCGCTCCCCCTACCCTCAGCGCCATGCTGCGCGCGCTGCCAATAACGCTCTCCCAATCGCGTCTTACCTTCAGGGGCAGCGGTCGTCTCGAAGAACCAGAAGAGAAAGGAACGTCACTTGTTCAAGAAGGCTTTACTGATCGCAGCACTGCTCAGCCTCATTGGCCTCACCGGCATCAACAACGTCCAGCCCGCGCAGGCCGGCTGCTATACCCCGCACGGCCACACCACCGAGTATTGGGGATGGGTCAGCAACTCCGATCCGAACGACGTCTGGTGCAGTGACCCCGTGCGCCTCGGGTACCCCGGCGAATGGGGCGACTATTACCACTGGGAACAGGTCGGCGAGCGCACCGTCGACTGTGACGGCACGGTGTACGAATGGGGCGTCACCGGCTACGACGGCTACGGCTTCAACTGCGGCACCTACTCCACGTACACCTACACGTTCGCGTGCGATCCGATCTGCGATTGATCGCGCGCCCGTCCATCCGCTAATCCTCCGGCGGCCGCTCCCCTACCCGCCTACGGATTGATCTCGACCTTCTGGAGCGTCGTCACGGCCGTCTTCGTCCCGTTGGCGAAGTTCTCCTCGCTGAACGGGAAGAGGAGGCCGTCGACGCTCCTCCAGTCCGCGTACGACGTGGCGAACTCGATCCCCTCGCCTTTGCCCACCGAGCGGACGACGCGGTTCGTCTTCGCGTCGACCTCCAGCGTCACCGTCAGTCCCGGCGCCAGCGTCACCTCGAGCGTGTGATCGGCCGTTTTCACGGCGGCGCGATGGTCGAGCAGCAACAGCGGAATGGCCAGCCGCGCCGCCTGCAGGCGCATGGCCGCCAGACCCATGCCGCTCGCTTCCTTGCCGTTCTGCGTGCCGTGGTCGCCCTCGACGATGCGCGTCTCCTTCCCCGTCGGGTAGACCACTTCGAACGTCAGCGTGTCGGGGCGCGCCCAGAGCCGCGTCACCGCCCCCGGCGCGGGGCGCATCGGCGACGACACCGTGCCGCTCTGCCGGAACGACTTCACCTTGCTCCACGCCTCCGCGCCGCCGTAGGCCTTGACGACGTCGTCGACGAGATCGGCGGAGGCGGTCGTTGCGGCGAAGAGAAGGAGGGCGAAGAGCGCGCGCTTCATGCCCGGCATCTTACGCGACGACGCGGCCGGCGAGGTTGCGCCGTGACCGGAGTCACGAAAGAAGTGTGACAGTACGGACTAATGTCCGCAGCCGTCAGGGGAGTCGGCCGTAAGAAAGGAGCTCGATCTTGATCAAGAAAGCTCTCGTCATCTCAGCCTTGCTCACTCTCGTCGCCTTCACCGGCGTCAACAACGTGCAGCCCGCGCAGGCTGCCTGCTTTTATCCTCACGGCCGCACCACCGAGTATTGGGCCTGGGTCAGCAACTCCGATCCGAACGATGTCTGGTGTGCCGATCCGCCGCTGATCAGTCCCCCGTTCCAGAACTACTACCACTGGGAGCAGATCGGCGAACACACCGTCGACTGCGACGGCACGATCTACGAGTGGGGAATCACCAGCGGCAACGACGCCTACGGACACAATTGCGGCACGTACTCGAAGAACACCTACTTCTTCCAGTGCGATCCGATCTGCGAGTGATCGCCTCCCCCTCCGTCCGCTAGCTCGCCGCGGCCGCTCCCCTGACCCTACGCGACGACGCTGCCGACGACGTCGTACGGGTGCGCGTCGGTGATCTCCACGCGCGCGAAGGCCGGCAGAGCCTTCGGCAGACGCTCGATGCCGTCGTTGATCAAGAGCCGGCCGTCGATCTCCGGCGCCTGCCCGACGATGCGCCCTTCGAGCAGGTGCTCGGTCTCCTCGCAGACGCCGGTGACGAGGGCCTCGAAGGTCTGCCCGACGCGCGCCTCGTTGCGCGAGAGCGCGATCTTCTGCTGGAGCTCCATGAGCTTGTCGCGGCGCCGCTCCGCGGTCTTGCGCGTCGGCGTGTCGTCCATCCTCGCCGCCAGCGTGTGGTCCTCGGCGGAGTAGACGAACGCGCCCATGTTGTCGAAGCGCGCCCACTCCACGAAGTCGTACAGCTCGCCGAAGTCGCGCGGCGTCTCGCCCGGGTGGCCGGTGATGAACGTCGTGCGCAGGGTGATGTCGGGCGCGAGGTCGCGCATCCTCGCGATCATGTCGCGGTACTCGCCCGGCGAGCCGGGACGGCGCATGCGCCCGAGGACGTTGGCCGTGACGTGCTGGAGCGGGATGTCGCAGTACGACGCGAAGCGCGGCTCGCGCCCCATCAGCTCGAAGAGCGACCAGTCGAGCGAGCCGGGGTAGGCGTACAGGAAGCGGATCCAGCGGAAGCCGGTATCGTCGAGCAGCGCGCGCACGAGGCTCGTGAGGCCGTTCGCGACGCCGAGGTCTTCGCCGTAGCGCGTCGTGTCCTGCGCGACGAGGCAGAGCTCCTTCACCCCTTGCGCTTCGAGCGCCTGCGCCTCGCGCACGAGCGAGGCGACGGAACGCGAGCGGAACTTCCCGCGCATCTGCGGGATCGCGCAGAAGGTGCACGGGTTCGAGCACCCCTCGGAGACTTTGAGGTACGCGTGCGCGGTGCCCTGCGTCAGCACGCGCGGCAGGTCCTCGTACAGCCGCACCGACATCTTCCGCCGCACCGGCGCCGTGTCGTCATCGGCGACGCCGCTCACCGCCGAGGTGATCTTCTCCAGATGATCGAGTCCCACGAAGGCGTCGATCTCCGGAATGGCCTGCTGCAGATCGGCCCGGTACTTCTGCACCATGCAGCCGGAGACGATCAGCCGCTCCACCCCCCGCCCCTTCCGCTCGGCCACTTCGAGGATCGTGTCGATCGACTCCTGCTTGGCCGCGTCGATGAAGCCGCAGGTGTTGACGATGACGACGTCGGCCGCGTCGAGGTCGTTGGTGATCTCGACCTCGGACTCCTGCCGCAACTGACCCAGCATGATCTCGGCATCGACGAGATTCTTGGGACAGCCGAGGGAGATCATCCCCACGCGGCGCACGGGGGCCGTAGTTTCACTGCTCATGGAACTGAGGGTAACGGATGAACGCGCCGGCTACTTCCCTTTCAACACGGCGCTGGCCCGTTCATCGGCCACGATCTTGGTGAAAAACCCGTTCAGCTCCTGCAGGTCGGCGCGCGGCACGAGAAACGTGTCGATGCGGTACTGCCGCCGGTAGTGCAGCGTCTGGTTCTCCAACTTCGTCTCGCTCTTGTAGGACGCCACCTTATTGCTGAGCGCAAGCGGCTCGGGCAGCTCGTCGGCGGCGAAGCCGGGCGGGAGGGCGATGTCGATCTCGTCCGTCTCCAGCGACGGGCCGTCGCTCTCGTACCCGTACGTGCGGTCCCCTAGGTCGAGGACCGCCTCGGCCTTGCTGCCGAGAACGCGCGGGCGGAGCAGCAGCAGGCCGCCGGCGTTCTTCGCGTACGACGGCGCCGTCACCTTGTAGTGCACGAGCAGGTCCTTGCCGAGATCCTGCAGATTCTCGAACGTCAGATCGCTGAGCTGATACTGAGTGAGGTGGTAGGCCAGGCGCTGCTCGAACCACTCCTTCCGCTGGGCCTCGCTCATGGCGTCGAGCCATTCGCGCGACGCGGCCGCGAGCCAGCCGGCGCGCGTCTCTTGCACGTCGCCGTGCAGCGTGCCGTCGGCGTCGAGCGTCAGCTTCGCGGCGATCTGCAGCCGGTTCGTCGAGGGGGCGTGCGGCGCGACGTGCAGCAGCTCGCCGCCGCTCTCCGTCACGAGCAGCAGGTCGTTGTCCTGCAGATACGGCGGCAGCATTCCGAACGGCGTCGACGGGCTGGTCGGATCGAAGAGCAGCAGGTTGCCCTTGACCATGGCCGGATAGTCCTTCGCCTCCGGCAGCTTGATGCCGATGACGACGTGGTTGAAGCCGGAGATGGAGGCGAACTTCGGGTCGACCACGCCGCGGTCCGTGCTGGCCAGGACGTAGTACGAGTCGACGCCGATGGCCTTCAGCATGGCCGCCAGCAGCGTCACCTTGTCCTTGCAGTCGCCGAAGCGCGAGGCGAGGATCGCCGGCGCGGGATGCGGCTGGATCGCGCCGACGCCGATCTCGATGGCCACGTAGCGGATGTCGCGCTGCGCGAAGGCGGCCAGCGCGGCGATCTTCTCCATGGCCGACTGCTTCCCGGCCACGAGCGCGTTCGCCTTCGCCTGAATCTCCGCGGAGGGCGCGCGGCGCTCCGCGGCGAGCGACGCGTACCACTTCGCCACGTCGTCCCAGGAGCGGTGCGACTTCCCGGAGAGCTGCGCCTGCGGCGGGATGAAGTTGATGGCCATCCGCCCCGCCACCGCGCGATACGGCGGGCGGCGCGGCTCGTCCTTCACCGCGGCCAGCCCGGTGAGCTGCCACGTCGCGCCGTTGCCGCTCGTCCGCGGCTCCGCCGGCGCGGCGTTGAACCAGCGCTCCTCGTGCGTCCACCCCGCGGGCAGCACGACCGTGAGCCGCGCCGTCTGCACCGGATCGCCGCGCTGGAAGTCCCAGCTGGCCTGCAACCACTGCGGCCGCTCGCGCCGCTCGTACTCCCAGGCGAACACTGTCCCCGGCTCGCCGAGCGGCATGCGCAATCCTTTGATCTTCTGATCGGCGTACAGCTCGCCGTCGACGGCGGCCAGCTCCACCGTGTCCTTGTCGCTCGACGAGAACTCCTCCCCCTTCGGACCGATCGACCATCCGTGCAGCCCGCTGATCTTCGTCTCCGCGTCGAACGGGATCGCCAGCACGGCCAGGCCGCGGCCGTCGGCGTCGAGGATCTTTCCGGCCATGCGGCGCGTCTCGGTGATCTGTCCCGACTCCGACACCGTCAGCGTCCGCTCGTCGAGCAGCACGACGGCGTGCGTCTTCGGCGGCTGCGGCGGCAGCGGCTGTTTGGCTAGCTCCTTGAGCCAGTCGGGCGGTCCGCCCCAGGCCATCGCGGACGCGGGCACGAGCGCGGCGAATGCCACGGCGGCGAGCGCGCGGCGCATCACTTGGCCGCCTTTTTGAGCACCACCTGATCCTGATCGGCCGTGGCCACGCCCTTGAAGAAATCGCGGACGACCTTGTACTTGTCGGCGTCGACGGCGATGGTCTTCACGGCCAGGCTGCGCGTGAGGTGCACGGCCGACTCCGTCCGCTCCACCTTCGACGCGAACGACAGTCCGCCGAGGTCGTTGTTGTGCGCGGCGGGAAGCGCCTCGACCGCGTAGGCGGCGGGGACATCCAGCGTCACGTCGTCGTCGATGCGGTACTGATGGGAAAAGTAGATCTCGCTCTTTCGCTTCTCCGAGGCCAGCGGCGACTTCGCCGCGGCGCTGAACACCGCCATCGGGATCAGCGCGCGCGAGCCCGTGACCGCGCCGGTCGACGGCAGCTCCACGTCGAGCTCCACGACGAGCGGCTGCTCCGGCTCGCGCAGTCCGCTGAGCTTGGTCAGCTTCACCGTCGAGCCGTTGAAGAACCACCCCTTCACCGTCTCCTCGATGTTCTTCTTGGCCGTGGCCTCGTCGTGATTGCGCTGCTCGCGGCGGACGGCCATGGCCTCATGGCCGCTGTACGTCAGCGCCACCGTCCCCTTCAGCGTGTCGCCGTCGAGGTGCAGCCGGGCCACGCGCTTGAGCTGCGCCTTGTCGGGCGTGTCCTGCGGGATCTCGATCCACTGCGGCGCGTCGCTCTTCTTCACCACCTTGATGCCGGTGACGTTGGTCTTCTCCCACGAGAGCATGCCGAACGGCGCGAAGGGCGTGGCCGGGTCGAGCAGGAGGTCCTTGCCGTCGAGCTTGACCATGGCCACTTCGTTGTTGATCTGCGACACGAGCGGGAGCTTTTTCGACAGGAACCATTCCGTGCGGTCGCCGATGCGCACGACGTTGGCCTCGAAGCCGGCGGCGCGCGCCAAGGTCACGAAGAAGCGGTTGATGTCGTCGCGCCAGCCATAGCCGTTTTTCAGCACGTCGATGGCGCTCTTGTTGTCGCGCAGCTCGCGCTCTTCCTGCTCGGTCTTCTGCGGCTCGAAGGTGAGGTTGCGGACCTGCTGGGCGCGCGCGTACAGCTTGCGCAGCTTCTCCTCCGGCGTGGTCGCGCCGGCGATGGCCTGCAGCGCCGCTTCCTTGACGCCGCCGCGCTCGTTGAGAAAGCCTTCCACCGATTCGCCGTACGCCTTGGCCACGGCCTTCCAGACCTCTTCGGCATTGGGCGTCGAACCGAGGGCGTAATAGAAGATGACCGTCGGCTTGACCCACTCCTCGGGCGGCGCGAACGGCTCTTCCTCGAAGGCGGGGATGTTCTCCAGCTCGAGGTCGAAGTGGTCGCCGTTCTTCGCCGGCTTCTTCCCCGCCGGCAGCCCTTTGTAGATGAAGAAGGTCGAGTAGCCGCCGAGCGTGTACGGCCGCAGCCAGAGCGTCTCGTGCAGCACCGGCAGCTCGCGCTGCACGACGAACGACGTGTCGAAAAACACGTTGTTGCGGAAGCCGCGCTCGTAGCTGTACTCGAGGATCGCTCCCGCCTGCACCTCCGGCAGCGTGAAGGTCTTCGACACCACGCGCACGCCGCCGGCCTTGACCACGACTTTGTCGTAGACCTTGCCGTTGAACGGCACGACCGTGCCGTCCGGCTTCGTCACGCGTGCGCGGATCTTCTCGATGTTGGTCAAGAGCGGGATGTGGGTGATGGAGACGTCGCCGTACTTCTTGCCGTCGTCCTTGAGCACTTTGATGCGGACGTACTCGGAGGAGCGCTGATTGGTGTCGTCGGTGCGCTGCACCCAGTCGAGGACGACGGCCGACGCGCCCGGGGCGATGGCGACGTCTTTCATCGCGAGCTCGTCCGGCGTCGCGGTCTTGAACACGTCGTCAGCGGCAAAGAGCACAGTGGGCAGCAGCACAAGCGCCGCCGCGAAGAGGCGTTTGATCATGGGAAATCCTATGGAGTTGATTTTGGACGCGAAATGATCGCACGTTCTATGAAACGCGCCAAACGGAATTATTGCGGGTCGGCGCCCCAGACAGCGCGAGATTGATTTCGGCGGCGGGGAACGGCTCGGCGTACACGATCTCGGACTCGGTGAATTCGTTCACGATGGTCCACTTGCCGTCATCCAAGCGCACGTATAGAGCTCGCCGTCGATCAGCTCCGCGACCATGTTCTCCGGCGCGCGAAGCACGTCTTCGTACCTCGCCTGCTCTTTCATGCGCGCGGCCATGAAACGATTCTAGCCCACCCGCCACACCGCGCCCGCCGCCCCGAAGAGCGTCACGTGCTTGTGCAGCCCGACGTTCATCACGCTCGCGTTGAGCAGTACGAGCTCGTCGTCGCGCGTGGCGGGGGTGAGCGGAAGGCCGAGGCCGCGGGTGACGTGCTCCACGGTGCGGTTGTGCAGGGTCACGATCGTCTCGGAGACCGGCTTCTCCGGATTGACCTCGTGCGTCGCGGCGAGGGCCTCGCCGCGCACGGCGTACACCTTGAGGCCGTGATTGCGCAGCCACTGCAGCGCAGCGACGAGCGTGACGATGTGCCAGTTGCGGTGGCGGCGGTAGACGCGGGCGATCCCGCGGTTGCGCTCGCCCGAGGGCTTGTAGACGTTCGGCTGGATCTCCCAGATCAGCGCCACGCCGTTGGCCGCGTCGAGCGTGCCGCTGGTCTCGCCCACCGAGCCAGGCAGCGTGTGCTGCTGCCCCTCGGCAAGGCCAATGGCAATGGCATCGTCGAGATCCGAGGCCACGTAGTCGAACGAGATCGTCTCCTGCCGCCCGCCGAAGTGCGCGTTGCGGCCTTGCACGAGAATCCCATCCGGCACCGGCTGGTCGTCTTCGAGCAGCCCCGCCGTCTCCGGATGCAGCTCGCCGAGCGGAATGGCCGCTCCGGAGACGCGCCCTTCGAAGGCGCGCGGATGATAGAGGCTCGGCGTCGGAATGCCGTCGGCCCAGCGCGGATGATTGCGCCGCAGATAGCGCTCCACGACGCGCGCGCGGATCGGCGCGCAATCCTCGGGGCGCAGCGACGCCGGCGAATCGACCGTCTCCGCGATGTCGCCGAACACCTCCAGCGCCTCGTCGCCCATGGTGACGTAGAGGTCGTAGAGCACGTCTTTCGTATCGGCCGCAATGCCGAAGTCGTCGAAGACGCGGGCGATGTGCTCGGGGAAAGGCATTGTTCGGTTGTTAGGTTCTTGAGTTCTTAGGTTCTTAGGTTTACGCCAAACTTAAGAACCCAAGAACCTAAGAACCCAAGAACCCTCACGCCGCAAGCTTCACCCGCGCCGCATCCAACAACCGCTGCACATCGCCCACGCACGCGATATCGGCCAGCCCCAGGCGGATGTCCTTGCCGTGCGCGATGCCCTTCGAGAACCAGCCGATCACCGTGCGCGCTTTGTGCAGCTTCCACTTGTCGGGCTGGGGCGCGCCGTCGATCTTGGCGAGGTAGCGCTGCATGGCGTCGATGCGGCGGTCGACTTCGTCGGTCGCGCCGCCCATGGCGATATCGCGGAAGATGAACGGATTGTGCAGCGCGGCGCGGCCGATCATCACCCCGTCGACGCCGGTCTGCTCGAACATGCGCACGGCGTCGGCGGGCGTCTTCACGTCGCCGTTGCCGAACACCGGGATACCCAGCTCGCTCTTCACGTAGGCGATGTAGCCCCAGTCGCTCGCGCCGGTGTAGGCCTCGTTGCGCGTGCGGCCGTGGATGGCGATCGAGGCCACGCCGATCTCCTCGAAGCGCTTGAGCAGCGGCAGCACGTCGTCGCTCTCCCACCCCTTGCGCACCTTCACCGTCACCGGGATCTTCACGCGGCGGCGGATCTTCTCGACCACGCGCGAAGCCTTGTCGAAGTCCTTGAGCATCGCCGAGCCGGCGCCGCTCCGGACGATCTTCTTCACCGGGCAGCCCATGTTGATGTCGACGATGTCGACGCCCTGCTCCTCGACGATGGCCGCGGCGTCGTCCATGCGGTCGGGGTCGCCGCCGTAGATCTGGATGGCCACGGGGCGCTCGCTCTCGGCGAACGCGAGCATCTGATGGCTGCGGTCGTTCCGGCGCGTCAGCCCCTCGCTCGACACGAACTCCGACACGACCAGTCCTACGCCGCCGAGCTCTTTGATGAGCGAGCGGTAATACGTGTCCGTGACCTCGGCCATCGGCGCGAGCGCCAGCGGCGGATCGATCCGCACGTTGCCGATGTGGAAAGGGGCGTTCATTGCTCGGTCATCAACTCGCCCGGCGCCGCGAATGTTCCGCGATCCTGCACGTAAAGAACAGCTTGACCGTCTCCGCCTCCAGCGCCTCGCGCTCGTCGTAGGGATCGAAGTTCACCATCTCGACGACCTCCAGCCCCCCCTCGCGCAGCGCCGCGCGGAGGTCGCTCTTCGACCAGGCGCGCTGCTCGTGCTCCTCGCGGATCTCCACGCGCCGCCCGCGCACCTTCGCCCACCCGCTGACGAGCGCGTGCGCCAGGCGCTCGCGCTTGCGGTAGAGGGTGTCGATCTCCAGCCGGTAATCGGCGCCGCTGGCGACGAACGGCTCCTTCGAGCCCCACACCTCGGGGTAGATGTCCGGATGGTTGACGTCGAAGAGAAACAGCGACTCGGCCGACATGCGCGCGCGCACGGCCCGAAAGGCGGCCACGAGGTCGTCGCGGTCTTTCATGTGATTGAGGCTGTCGTAGAGGCAGGTGATGCGCGCGAAGGTCCGCCGCAGCGGCAGCGCGCGCATGTCCGCGCAGACGAGGCGCCACACGCGCGTGCGGGCGACGCGCAGCATCGGCAGCGAGAGGTCGACGCCGACGCTGCGGAAGCCGCGCCGCGCGAAGAGCTCCATGGCGTAGCCGGTGCCGCAGGCGACGTCGAGGTGCGTCTTCTCCGCCGGCGGCCGCTCCTCGAGCGACTTCACCAGGACGCGCTGCACGGCGCGGAAGAACCGCCGCCCCAGCGCCTGGTCGTACGCGTACGCGAACGCGCCGTACGACTCGGGCGCACGCCGTGCGCCCCTACCGTTGCCCATTCACGTACGCGACGGCGCGCTCGAGCACTTCGTCCTTTCCCGCCTGCAGGCCGGCGATGGTCGGCTCGACGTTGACGTCGGGTTGGATGCCGACGCGCTGCAACTGCCGCCCGTCGGCGTGCCGCACGTCGTGCCCGCTGAAGCGCACGAGCAGCCCGCCCGGCAGCCAGAAGTTCGTGACGTCGCCGTTCGCGCCCGCGGTGGGCGTGCCGACGAACGTCGCCCCCGCGGCCTGCTCGAAGAAGAGGCAGGAGTGCTCGGCCTGGCTGATGGCGCGGCTGTCGATCAGCACCACGACCTTGCCGGTGTAGAGCGGCTTCGTCGTGGCCGGCAGGGCCTGATCGAAGTAAAACCCGCTCGCCGCCATCTCCTCGGAAGCCGCGGCGG
>JADMIO010703448.1_pt1 | contig 13571 bp, 20 predicted proteins | sample 8958161 | NCBI WGS metagenome assembly JADMIO01 (sample SAMN16585339, study PRJNA669376) | soil metagenome | isolation source: Crop rotation soil | place: USA: Cullars Rotation, Alabama | collected 2011 | reverse complement strand
CGCGACAACTTGTCCACGTGGAATTCTAAGCTTAGGATCCCAATGTGCTGGAAAGGGCTGCTGCAGCGAGAATTTCGGAAATCGAGGAAAATCAACAACAACAACCACGAGCCGAAACCAAGGAGGGGCACGATGAGACAACGGTGGTGGACGAGCAAGAAGAACAAGGTCACCACAGCGCTGAAAACTGTAGGGCATTGCAGGCGGCAGAGCAGGCACTTTTGCAAATGCAAAAACGTGTGAGCGAAGCCAAGGCTTTGTTCGAGGCCGCCCGCGTTCACTTGCGGTTGGCAAAGACGGGGGCAAAGGAGGCTGTGGCAGAACAGGCAGAAGCTAAGACCGTTCTGGACGAGCAGTCCACTTTGGTCGACATCCTCTTGCTTCGAACCACCGCAGCAGATTCCGACGTGGTGCTGGAGGACGAGCTGTTTGCCCGCCTTCACCGTCAGGCCATGTTCAACTCGGCCACGGGTAAGCGCTTTGGAGCCGTGCTCTCTTTGCTCCAGCGGGCTGCGGATGCCGCTGCTTCTCCGGACAACAACGCGCGAAGCCAGCTCGTGAACCTCCGCACTCGCATCGAGATGGAGAAGGAGCGCGCAAGCGTCCAGGTTCACAGGGCTGAGGCTGACGTCCAATCCGCAGTGTCGGTGATGACGGAACGACAAGAGCAGTTGGACAGATTAGCGGTGGAGGAGGCCATGGCAGAGCAGCAGGTATCCGCTGCAAAATTGAACGCCGCGTCTTCCGCTTGCTATCTGGCATAAAATGCTTTTCTTCCTTTCACCGAAGAAAAAAGAAAATAGGAACGTAGTATGAATTGAATTTTTTTTGTTGTCGTTCCTGTTTCTTCTTTGTCTTGCCTGATTGATATTTTTTTTTTGAAACAAAAAAAATTAAGAGCTGTTTCGTTTTTTCGTTTTTCCCCCATTTTTCCGGATTTTGAGTGCAAAATAATTCGCAAATCATTTATTTTTTTTCTTTTCCTTTCTTGTTTCTCCTCAATTTATATCCTCTCTTTTTGCTTTGTGCGAAAAAGCGTGAGGGGAGGAAGAGGAGAGCGAGGGAAAAAAAGAAGAAAAAAAAAATTGATGTTGCGAAAAAGAAGATTTTTATATGTCATGTGTCCTTCAGTTTGATTGGTTTGGTTTGATTTTGTAGAGAGAGATGAGTGGAAGAGAATGATTTCTTTTTTTCTCTCTCTCTCTTTTGGGTTTTCCACTATGGTTTTTTGGTTTGACAAAAAAAAAATGGAAGGTTGGTGCTGCCGCTCTGCTTCCATTTTTGGGGTTTTTTGATTTTCGGGTTTTTCTTCTTGTTGTCCGTGCGGTTGTGTGCGCGTCCTAAATTCCCTTTTTTTCGGCGCTCAGCTGGGAAAAAATGAATTGGGAAAATATTTTTTGTTTGTTTGTTTTGTTTGTTTGTTTGTTCTGTGTGCAGAATAGTCTCATCCACACCAACGCACTCTACCTTTTTTTGCGTGGCTGGTGGTGTAAATTTGGATCCAATCTGTGTGTGTGTGTGTGCGTGTGTTGTGGATTTTCATTTTTTTTTCTGTGTTTTTTTGTGCCGGAAAAATCAAGCTCCTCGATAATTTTTTCTGGGGCTTTAGGTTTTTTTTTTCAGGCAGGAGAGAACAAAGAGAATGAAATGAAAAAATTTTTGGAATTTATTTTTATTTTTGAGGCAAGTGTGAAAGCATGGCGGACGGTGCGACCGGCGGAGCTGCCGAGCTGCATTTGAGCTTTGGAGGACTGTCTGTCACTTCTCAAAAGTGAGAATTCTTGGTCTCTACGCTGTTTGCCACGAAAAGAATCTTTTTTTCGGCGACCCACTTGAAATTTTTCCCTTATTTGTGCGTTGCTAAGATTCTGTCGAAAAACAAACTTGTGCCCATTTTTTGCAAATGCGCGCGCAAAAGTTGTTGCATATGCACTGGTGTAATCATGTGGCGGATGAATTGGTTTTTCGTCCAAATCTGCCTCTTTCAAAATTTTACGATGCAAAGAAAGGCGAAATCAATTTTTTTTTCGCGGTGGATTCAATCAACAGAGAGTAGCCACATGCGCGCAAAAAAATATTCGTTTGACGCTGAATGCAATCGTATTGAGAGATTCTCTCTCTCTCTCTCTTTCTCTTTGTCTCTGTAATTTTTTTTCTTCCGGTTGGGATCTGCAGGACATCTGGCTTCACACCGCAAGAAAAGGAATTCTTGCTCAAATGCACCAGGTAAGACAACAAATCAAGGACAAATCGATGAAAGAGCATGTGCAAAATGATTTTTTCATTTTTCTTTTACAAAAAACAAACAGCATCAACCTGGAGTTGCCAGAACCTCTTGCCCCCGACACCAACTTTGAGCAGACATTCGGTGATGGCGTTTTGCTTGCGTGAGTATGAAATATGGAAAAAAAAATTGGTGATAAATTGTGGATTTTTTAATCAAGTATTTGTCTCGTCCTTTCTTAGAAAATTGCTGAATAAGACGGCAGTCGACGATAAGGGACATATTGAGGAATCGACCGTGGTGAGACCCACAGGCGATCCACACAGCCAAAAGGCGCAGTTTGGGTTGAACCAAAACAGGTGAATGATTCTAGAACTAAAAGATTTTCAATATTTTCCCCGAAGGAATTTATTGCAAAAAAAATAATTTTGTTTGTTTTCATCTTTCGAGTCAATGCGTCCTGTATTGCACTTAAAATTTTTTTTGCCGTTGTGTTTTCTGGCTTTTTTTATTTTCAATTTCTAGGGCGGCAATTGTGAAATCCGTCAAGGACAAGCGGCTGAAATGTGCATCTCTCATCACCACCGAAGCCATCTGTGGAGGCGACGTGCGTCTGGCCTTTTTTTCTTTTTCAAGAAGAGGAAGATAGCAAAATAGGGCCTTTTTTCTTTTCATGAAGAACAAGATATCAAAATATACCAAATTCATATCCCTTTTATTTTTACATCACTACGGCAGGAGGATGCGATTTTAACGCTCGTGTGGGAGATAACCAAGGTGAACCCCAAACCCGCCCCTTTTTTAAATATTCTTTTTGATTTTCAGACAAAAAAAAAGGTATACGCATATTTTTCTTCTTGCATTTTTTTTTCCCCCTCAACCCGAACCCCTTTTTTTCCCTGTCCAGATGCACCTGCTCAAGGATGTACGTGCATGTCCAGAGATAGATCGTTTGCTGCAGGTATACACATATATTTTGGGGGTGTTGGGGAAGTATTTTTTTTCTGCATTGGTGATGCTTTGCTTTTTTTCTTTTTGACGACGGAATTCCTAAAATACATTAAATTGACTGCTGGACGCAGTGGGGCGAAAAGAAAGTGCTGCACACTCTCAACCCCGAGATAATTCTGTTGCGATGGATCAACTTCCAACTCGTGCGTGCCCGTCACGGCCGCTCACAGGGACCGGTGGTGGTCAACTTTGGTTCCAGTCTCTCAGATTCGGTGCGAGAGAAAAAAAATTCATCAATGATCATGTGTGGCGCGCATCACATTTTTCACTGCAAAAGCAGATGGTTCAATACTGTTGCCTTTTTTAAGGAAACATTGCATTTGATTTTTTTTTTTTTTTGGGCCAGGTGGCATTGACAACGTTATTTTTTGAAATCGATCGGCTCAAATGCCCGCCGCTGGCGATTAGTCCGCCAGAACCATCCTTGGAACGTAGAGCTGCACTCACTGTGCAGCATGCTAATGCTCTTGGTTGCGGTCGCTTCCTTTCCGAAGCGTCGATTTTGTGAGTTGTGGGGGAATTGAAAAAAAATGCTATTGCGCGAGATATGGCTGAAGCTCGGGCCTAATTTTCAATTCAACATCATTGTCACGACCTGCCTGCGATTGCAATGTTTTTCGTATGCTTGGGGAAAAAAACTATTGGCTGAAATACTTGTTTACTGTGGGTTTCAAGGAATTTTTTTGTTTGGAGACAATCTGTATCTGTTCTTTCCTGAAATATTTGTAGATATATAATATCTTCAAAAATGTCCAGTGTATTTTTCCCTTTCGTGGAAATTTTATCCCCCCTACTTCTGTGTATGTTGCAGGCAAGGGTTGGAAATCATCAATCTTGCTTTCATTGCGGACTTGTTTGCAAAGTACCCCAACTTTACACAATCATATCAGCCTCCAGCCAACCCACTCCTAAAGGTGTGTTCGCGCTGCACAAAGGAAAAGGACGCCCAAAACAAACACGCCAAGCTCGTGTGTTTTATCCTGCCCTCCGCAACTTTTTTTTAATTTTTTTCCTTCCCGTCTTCCTGCAGTGGATCAATAGCTTGGGCGTAGTGCACGTGGAAAATCATCTCACAGACATGGTGGACGGTGTTACTTGGGCAAAGTGTGTTTATCTATTTTTCTTTTTTGGTTTCGGGAAGAAGTGTTGGGAAGGAAGCAATTCTGATGCATGTCTGTGTTCTGCTTTTTGATAGGATTGTAGATCGCGTCATGCCTGGGGCGGTGGACTGGAAGAAGCTAACTGTATCGGGCATCAACAACATCAAGAAGCGCAGTAATTGCGAGTGAGTGAAATTATTTCATCCTGTTTTTTTGTTTTCTGAGATCGATGCCAATCGAATGTTGTACAAAACTTTACTTCTGATGGTGAAAATTTCAGTTTCTCTTGGTTTTTGATCTCTCTCCCTCTCTCTCTCTCTCTCTCTGTGTTTCTTCAAACACTAAATCCACAGGTACATGGCAAACTTGGTCAAAGAAAAATTCCAGCTCAAAATGTCGCTCAACCAAGAGGATCTTTACACAGGAGTGGACGATCGTGTTAATCGTAAGCAGACTCTACTCCTGCCTTTTTTTTTCCCCCGAAGGGTTTTTTTTGGTTGATCTAACTCTTATGATAATAATTTATAATTTTCGCAGCTGCTCTCGAGGAGATCATGAAATACGACATGAAGACCAACGGATACACCGAACAGTGAAGGAAGAAAATGTGAAGGAGGAAAAGAACGGGAGAGACGCAATGTGCGAGCAAAAAAGAGGAAAAAAATTAAATATATTTTACACAAAAAATCGGGGGGAAAAAATACAAAGCTGGGTTTTTCTTCTCAGTTTCTCAGTAGTCATCCGAGCCCCGCTGTCGTTGTTGTTTCTTCGCCGAACGCAGCATTTTCTCCCTGCAAAACAGGACATGATAGTTTTAGGGAATCCAAAAAAAGAAAGATTACCAGCACCCATGAGTACTTTTTTTCGAGGGAATTATATTCTCTCCATTTCAAGTGCCTTCTCAACCACCATGATGTTTTTTTTTCCTTTTTTAAAAGGGGGGACTCACCATCCATTTTCTAATGATAATTTGAAAAATGAAACATGAAATATTTTTTTCTCTCTGTGAACATATATTGCACAAAAGTGAAAATAACCATGAAATATAATCAGCAAGCATCTTACCTTTTTTTCATAGCCATTTCCCTCTCCGAAAATTCGGTTGCATCCCTCACCACTCTTTCCTTGGGCTCCACAAAGGCCTCGTCAATGACTCTCTGCAAAGAAAACAGAAAAGCAATGTGATGCACAGAATCGAGCTGCAGGGGCAAGCAACCCTCTTTTTTTCCGAAATACGTCTTTCCTCAAAACCATCGCCTCTTCCGCCACTCTTCAGTCATTGCTATTTGCTTTTACTATTCTTTTGCCTTGCCTGCATCTTTGCAATGCAATCATTGAGATTCATTGCCTGCGATCGGGTGTCCGAACTCGTGAAAATCAACTCGCCCTCCTTGGAGATTCTGTGGGCCTGCTGCTCTTGCAGCCTCTTAAACACTTGTGGTGGCAGATGCTGCTTTGCAATCGATAAGCTTAATCTCGCATCGGCCTTGGTGCTCACCTTGTTCACATTCTGTCCTCCTGCGCTGATTCGCAACATGAGAAAAAAAACACTTGCTCCTTGCATACGACACGCGCTCTCCAATTTTTTTTGCACCTGCTCCTGGTGATCGAGAGAATCTCACATCCAAAAGCTTGCGAGGTACGATCCAGCGTTGCTGCTCTTGCTGCTCCTGCTCCTGCTGTTGTTGCGGTTGCTCTGCAGTTGTGCTGAACTGTAGATACCATGGAGGTTCTCTCGCCAATAATGGTATTAGTCGTTTAGCACCAAGACGCGAAAGGAAGAGCATTTTGGTTCGGCTGAAGTGCACTCGAAGATCCCTTTTTTTTAACATGTTACTTCTACATTTTATAATGCTCATGCGAAAACCTTCTTCTCAAGCTGGATTATTGCTCTTCTTCTTCTTTTTCATGTCTTGCGTTGCTTTTGTTTGTTGGGAAGCTGTTGGAGACATCGGGGTCCAACCTCGAATGGGTCCAGCTCTGCAAGTATGTAAGTAACAACACACCATGCGTGATGCTTGCAAAAACAATATGAAATGGAAAAAAGGGAAAATCAATTCTCCTCGGTGCTTTGCGCACTTACCCTCCAAACCCGCTTTTGCCAGCACGAACAGCCGCTGCATGCAATACTGCCGGCCGTTCCTCCGCCATCAGGATGTCCTTTTTGCTCTCTATAGGCTTCTTCTCCAGTAGTTGCTCTGGTTCCTCTGCAGTAGTGGACAGCGGCGTGGTGATTGTTGCTGCTGCTGCCGCGAACGACGGGGGGAGCGGCAACTTGCTGCAGCGAGGGGTGATGCCTGCAAACTCCGCATGAATTTGTGCAATGCTGACCGTCCTCGGGCTCGGTTGGGCTGGACGAATAACTGCTTTGCCAGGAGGTTCTACCATTCCTGCCGACGCTGGAGGTTGAGATGACGGCAACTTTGGAAGAGGCACAGAACCGATGACGGCGGCCGGCAGCTCATCAGCCAGGTCACCAAATTCTTTCGCGAGCCTCTTCTGCGTTCGCTTCTTGTGGGCCGGATCTGGAGGGAAAAAAAAATCAATCAAGGACAGCGTTATTACTACTACTATTGGATGAGCGACCCCAAAAAATCAGATGATCAAAGATCACAAACTCCCTTCCCCAGTATGCTGACGTACCAATGGGATTTGTTGGAATGATGGCATTGTGCATGCCGCTTTCGGCGTCTCCGATCGGAATTCTCTGCGGTACAGAAAAAGAAAGAAAAAAGTTGCCAACAACGCGTGTACGGGTTTTCCGCAACCGGGCTTTTCATGTTTTACCAGTGGTCTCAAGGGTGCCTCGATGAGCATTGCGCCTACAGTTGCTTCTTCTCTTTCCCACAGGCTTCCATTGAACGGATCGCAGTTGAACTGTGCAGTCGACCCCGTGTTGTCACTGCTGCTGTCGCTTGCATTGCTCGCGGCGGAGCTCGCGGATGATCTCAGCAGCAAGAGCGCAGATGCGATGCGATTCTCGTCCGTACCAACTTTGTTGCCCTTTTCATTTGCCACCTCCTCTTCTGCGCGGCCATTCTGCTTCTTATTCCCGACTGAGCCTTCCGAGTTCTTTGCAATTAGCGGGTCGAGAGTCAAGATGGAATGCTTTCCCTGCAGCTGAAGCTGCTGTTTCTTGGACTGTTCATTGTAAATGACGTGGGCGAGCTTGGATGAGTCAAGATTCAGAGCATCGGCGACGGGAGCTAGACTGCGGAAGGAGGAGGTGAGTACAGGCGTCGGGGCGTTCGCCGTGGACACTCCCAAAGCGAGCAGATGCTTGTGAGCCACGCGCGCAACAGCAATCGCGACATTTGCCACGTCTTCCGCTGCACGCAATGCTTTGGACAGTTCCCGCAGCTGCAAACTGGCGGATTCTCTCATGTTCGCCATGGTTTCCGCTGCCCGCTGTTCCAACCCTTCGCATCGATTCTGCAATGTTTGGATCTCCGAAGCAAACAGCACATTCTTCAACCGGCTCTCATGGTCCCGCTGTAGCGCCAAGTCCCTTGCTTCGTGGGCCCGAAAGATGAGGTCGCGGCAATCCACCTTTACGAAGGATAAACATAATAATCGGAAAGAGACAGCGGGGACGTGGAACAAATGTCTTGATAACCGCTTGTAATGAACACACATATACACTCACCTCTGCTCGTTCCTTTTGCTTCACCGCACGTTGAGCAGCTGCCTGTGCTTCACCGGAGATCTTCTTGTATTTAACCACGAGCTGATTGGCCCTCTGCAAAGAATAAAAAAGGAGTGACTCCTCGGGATCGAGAAACAAAATCCCCAAAGAAGGCTTGGACCTCAATGCACATGCAAAATAAAAAAAAGGCATATCTTGCAGTCGACACCAATTTTCGAAATAAAATTCCTTCCCTGGATATCTTAGGTTTTATTAGAACATGATTTTTTCTCTTCTGGATCCCCTTTTTGGCAAAAAGAAGAGCAACCAATTTTTTTTTTTCCCCTCAATTAATGAGCCTTTTTTCCCAAAGAAAAAGTGATCTCTCCTCACCTGGGCCTCCAACTTCGTCTTGTCTCTCTCTTCCTTCAGCGCCTCTATCGCAGTGTCCCGATCATCTAGGTCCTCTCTCAGTTGCTCAATATCCGAATGCAGCTTGATGATCTGATCCTCAAGTTTGGAGATATTGTCGTAGACCGGCTTGAGCGACTCGGCACTTGCCCCGCCGATGCTGGCACTTCTGTGCCGCGCGATAGCCGTATGCAAACCAACCTCTCGCATGATAGCTGGAGAAACAGGAACAGTCGAGCCCTTGGCCACGTTGGCCAATGCAAACGCAGCGGCAACGCTTCCTTGCGACGGAGGAGATGAACTGCTATTCCTGCGGCTAGCGTAACCACTCCACTCGGAATTCATACCCTGAAAGAGAACAGCGAGAAAAAGAATTCAGAATGTTTTTCATTGGCTAGGGCAGGGGGAGGACGGAGGTGAGGAAAAACAAAAGTTTCGAATGGTTCTTTTTATTTGTCACTAGAGTCTAATGCAGCAGCAGGAAAACCACACTGTTCAGATGATGTTTTTTTTTGCGTCGCCCTTACCTTGGATGGCGAAGCAGCACGAAAGCCTGTTCCGACGCTAGGGCCACCACTAGAATTTTCCGGCACGGCCAAGGGGGGATCCTCCTCGTCGGAGTCGTGACCTGGAATATGTATTCTAAGGCGCTGGCCGCCATTGATACGAGAGCTTGGAGGTGCCGACGGCACGACAGGCTGCAACAAGTGAGGTGTACCACAGTGTGAATTATTCCCGAAACAAAACAAAAACCACACAATCCGAGAATACAGTTGTTATTTTTTCAGGAGAAAATGAATTTTAAGGGATTAGTGACCATCTACCATAGTTGCAAGTGATTTGACCAGAGACTGCAGTCGATCCGCTTCGTCCTCGAGCTCCTTTGCATGCTGAAGAGCTTGTTCCAACTGCAGCGCCACTTGCTCGCGAGCATGGAGAGCAAATCTTAGGCTTGCCGTTGTCGCTTCCAGCATGGCCATCTGTTTTTTTAATTTTTCAACAATTAAATTTGATTTTTCGAGAGCAGAATTCCAGGACAGAAAGAAAAAAATAAAATTGTCTCTTCAGCACACCTCTACATTTGCCGGAAGCTGCATGGTAGGGGCCTTTTCCACCAGGATGATCCATTCTGTCAGAGGAATTTCGGGTGCCAGGCTCTGTAGTACTTCGGACTCTTCGAAATGTCGCCCGACCAAGGTTGGAACCACCACAGCAGGATTCCAGACCTCACCTTCTTCCTCCGTCTCAGACGGGAAATTGATATGCTGCCAAATACCAGCAGAATTGTTGGTGCGGTTCCGGTGCAGAAACTTTTGCGCTGCCTGGTAAGAGAAAGAAAGAAAAAACAATATGACTGTCAGCAGAAATAGCAGAAATCGCAAAAAAAATCAAAATGACGTCTTCCCTCCCACCGAGAAAAAAAATATATTTCTCTGCCAAGGAAAAAATTGATTTGAACGTGGGGGTCCACTCACTGCTCTCCTCGGTGATCCGTCTTCGGGAATGGCAGTTGTTGTGTCGGTTTCCGAAAATCGATCGCCTAGCCCTCCTGCCCCTGCCCCAACGGTAACAGCCATTCCGGAGGTTCCTGGTCTGCTCTGGCTGGTGCTTGCGCTCGAGCTTACGCTTTCTCTGGAATCTCCTCGACTAGGTACCTTGCCCCCTCCTGTTCCTCTTGCCACTGCTCGCGCAATTGCCAAGGCTGCATCTGACAAGCCAGATCCTCCAGTTTCCGATGAGTCTATTGTTTCGGCAGTATCGGGGCGAGATATTGGGCCGGTTCGATAGCGAGATATTTGCCGATGATGCTGGCATAACACAAAACAAAAAATAAAAGAAAAGTTAGAACACAAAAAAATCAATAATTTTTTTCAATCGGGGGTGGGGGTTTTTCCTTTTTCCGGAGTACCTGGCTCCTCTTTCTCTTTGGCAACATCAGCGCATTTGCAAGCACAATCGAGTGATCCTGGTTCTTCTTAAGCTCCGCCATCAGATGCTCGACATCTTTTTTGGCTGAATCTCGCTCTCGCCGGCTGTCGATCACCATGCGCTTGAGCTCAGTCAGGTGTTTCTTGAAATGCTCCTCCATCTTGCGCAAAACAGCATTCTCCGCCTCGAGTTTGCGGAATTTGTCCATGGAAGAGCCATGTTTTTCCGGCTGGGTGGATGTGTGGACGTAGGCAGACAGGAGTTGCAAGTCGAGCGGTTGCCCAGCCTCGACCAGAGGAATGCTTAGGTCTGTTTGCATTTCCGTCATGGCCACCGTCGCTCGCAGCAAGGGCTGCCTTGATTCTTCACCACCCTCCACAGCGAGCTGCAACCTTTGGGAGAGTTTGCGAAGGTCTCCTGCAAAATCACCAAGAACGGAAAATTCATTTTCAAAACAAGAAATCTTGTTCGGATTGGGCGAGAGAGACAACGGAAAATAAAAAGTGTAATAATTCCTCTTCTCTTCTCTCTCTCTCTCTCCGTCTGACATCCTTTTTTTTTAATTTTTCTTTCTTTCTTCACTTACCTTGACATCGAATATCCTCTGATATCAATGTCGTGATCAGCGTTTCGGCTCTGTTCACCAGTTCTTGCAGCTCCTCCTGTGTCCCTGGGGCGGCATACTCCCGAATGGAGACTTTCGGCATTGGGGAATGTGTACCGTGTGACACGGCTAGTGTACCGACAGACAAGGGCATGAAAGGAATTCTCGACCCGGGCGAGACAGTGGGAGACTCGGGTCGATGCGATGTTGGTGGCGGAAGAGGTTTTTCTGCAGGGGCAACGGGTTTTCTCCTGCCACTCGCTACCTTTGCAGCCAAAGCGTTCACAGCATCTTCCACTTCCAGCTCCAGGGCCTTTTCTCTCTGAGACTTTTGTCTGGAACGGCAAGAAAAAAGAAGCAAACACACAAAGTAAGGATAAGGTGAATTAATGATCTCCATGTTTCTTTCCCGTTTGTTGTTTCTTACATTGCCTCAGCTCTGGCCTCAAACAGCATCCGCCTGAGAGATGCGTGCTCAACATCCATTCGTGTCTGTTGATTGTAGATGATTCCTTGCAGCAACTGTAAACAAAAGGGGAAAAAAATAGTGAGTGAAAGAAATGCAGAAAAAAAAAAATCTCCATTTATCTCAGACGGCTGTGCCTCTTCCTTACCGCACATCCGAACTGTCCCTCTTGAACGTCCTCGTACGCATCCGCCAGCTGCTGGGCAAGATAATCCATCTCATTTCTCAACGACGCTGCCACCTCCAGTGCTCCCTGCTTTTCCGCGCGCATTTCCTGTAACTGCTTCTGGAGATCCTGTCGGTCGTGCATGTGACTACGCTCTCGTGCTTTAAAGTGTTGAGCGTGGGTGTCCATATCCTGTTCCAACCTCTCGATCTTCTTTGTCAAGTCCAAAATTCGTGGGTCTCCCTCTTCTGCTTCGCTTCCTGCGACACTGCCTCCTCCTCCTGCAGCAGTAGTACCCGCAGTTCCACCCTCACCAACGGCACTCACATTGTTGCTACTGGATTGTTTCATCATCAACTGTGATCCCCAACCTCCTCCGCCTCCGCTGGTTGGTGGAATGACCTGCCTCGTTGAAATACCTGTACCACCACCGCCACCGCCACCTCCAACCGCGCTGCTTCGGTTTCTACTCGGCCTTATTCGCAATTCGTAGCCGTCCACTGCGCCTATGAACTGCCTTCTACAGTATTCTACAGCATCTCGCATCCCCTGCGCAAGGTTTAGAGCCTCTTCCTCTTCCTGCTCGGCCTGGCCCAGGTGCGTGATCATGTTATCAACGGTCTCGATGTAGTTGAAGGGAAGACGAACAGCCTCCACAGCCTCTACCCACGCCGAGAACGCGCGAGCACACATGGCTCGGAAAACGCGGATTTGAAACTTGGTCGTCCGAGATCGGCCTGCCGGTCCTGTTCTCTGATGGTCCAAGCTGTTTTCTCGCGTGAAGAGGACGTCCCCAGGCCTGGAAGCACAGACACAAGAAAAAGACAAGAGTTTTTTTGTGCGAGTGTGAGCACGGGAAAGAGTTTTCAATCCCACTTTTGGCTATGGATACGCATTTTCCCTTCTCCTGAACCCCAAAAACAAAAAACAAACAAAATGTTATCTCTTCTCTCTTACCCTGAAAGACGACGGACGGTCGGTAGTGACACCGTGGGAGCCATGGTGTCATCCTCTCGTGAATGTTGCGCTGGAACTTCCAGAAGCTGCAAGTCTGAAATGGGCACGCTCAGCTGACGCGGAGACACGCTCCTGCTGCCGCTCCTCCTATCGCTGACGCTGCCGCTGCTGCCGTCATCTCCTCCAACTCTCTCCTTGTCTTGTTGCTGCTGCAGCTGTTCCAGAAGACGCTGCCGTTCAATCCGTGCTCGACGACGCTGAAATCTGTCATCGAACGCCTCCAACGCGTTCGTGTACCACATCTGAATGCGATGTTGCACCAGGTTACTTTGGGAATTGGCGCCAAACCCGCAGGTGCGGCGGAGGTGATCTGCAAACGCTCCCTTACGTGGCGGGCAGGTGACGCTGTCCGCTACCTGCGCTACCATGGTCAGGATTGGAAAGACAATATTGTTCCAATTTTTGTCCTCCATGACAACTTCACCACCGCCGCTCTCTTGATCGCTGCCGCTCTTGTCACCTACATCGCCGGCATCACCGGCACCAGAGTCCGCACCACCACTGGCATCCGTGCTCGTGGGCTCGGTCGTTCGTCCGCCTCGGACAGCACTGTGTGCGCTCGTACTGTGTACGCTCCGACTCGCCGCTGTGGTGGACTTGCGTTGGTGATTCTCGAGAGAGGAGGCTGCTGAAACGATTTCTGCGAAATTTTGCGGAAGACGGAGGCCAACTTCGTCGTAGGTCGCGTGGATGCTGCCTGGTTGCTCTACAACCGAAGCTGCCAGATCAAGCGGGGTTGGTAACATCGCCAATTCATGCGGTCTCGGCTGAGGCTCAAAAGGATTTACGCCGCTACTAATGGTAGTACCAGGTGAGGGTGCTGCTGCGTACGTGGCTCGCCTTGGCATCACACCTTGGTGTTGTTGCAGCTGGTGCGATTGTGGAACACCTAACCGAGGAGACGGCAGACTGGCGCCTGTTGCAGTTCCAGGCGAATTGAGTGCGCTACCGTTGCCCTGGCGGCGATGGTCATGCTCCCAAACTCCGCCATGTTGCTGCTGTGCTTGTGGCGGTTGTT
>JADMIO011367282.1_pt1 | contig 13572 bp, 12 predicted proteins | sample 8958161 | NCBI WGS metagenome assembly JADMIO01 (sample SAMN16585339, study PRJNA669376) | soil metagenome | isolation source: Crop rotation soil | place: USA: Cullars Rotation, Alabama | collected 2011 | reverse complement strand
GGCGGATTGATCGCGACCGGCACCTTTGGTTTCGGCAACGCGGGTGAGGTACGCGCGACGGCCGTCAACCTTACGGTAGACGGACCACGTTCAGGTATTTTCAGTAATGCCGGACCCAGCTCCTCCGGCAACGCCGGCGAAGTAATCCTCCGCGTCCTGGATGCACTCACCGTCCGCAACGGTGGCTCAATCTCTACGGCGGCCTCGTCCTCCGGCCGCGCCGGCTCCATTGCCGTCGATGCAGGCAGCCTAGTGGTGACAGGGGCGTCGAGCGCGATCACCGCCTCCGCGGATTTGTCTTCGTCCGGGCAAACCGGCGAAGTCACAGTGAACGCTTTGCATAGCGTGACACTGTCCGATGGGGGCAAGCTTTCGATTCAAAACGACGCGATAGCGCCCGATCCGGGGGTGTTATCGGCTACATTGCTGTCTGTGTCAGCGCCCGACATCGCGTTGATCAACGGTGGGCAAATCACCGCGGCAGCGACCGGAAATGTGGCTGCGAGCGACATCAGAGTCCACTTCACAGATCGGCTGTTGCTGGACCCGAGCGGTATCGTTGCAAACGCCATTGCGCATGGCGGCGATATCGAGATACGCGGTGACAATGTCTTCATCCTGGATCATTCGCTCGTAAGCACTGCCTCGCTGAATGGTATCGCGGGGGATGTTACTGTCAAGGCAACGGCCTTAATTATGACAAACGGTTTGATCCTGGCCCGCGGCGACGCTCGAGGTGGGCGGGACGGAAACGTAACCATCGATGTGCACGCGCTCGTACCGAGTGGAAACACACTGTTCGTCGATGTGATGCCGCCGGGAATCGATGCAGGAGGTTTTGGCTTCAATGTAATTCTGGCAGCCTCCCCCACCGGAGCAACCATCACCGCTCCTGCCTTGAACGTCGCGCCCAGCTTGAAGGGATTGGCGGAGAAGCCCCTCCTTTTCGGCGCGCTGGCAGGAGATTTATGCCACCTGGGAGCGGGAAGCTCGTTTACGCCCGTGGGACACGGCGGGTTGCGCCAGACGGCTTCGGGGATGCTCCGGCCGGCAGTGACTCTGGAGGCGCCAGCGGGGAAACCCGATCGAGACGCGTCCTACGATGCACCGCGCGTCGCCGCGGCCGTAATAAATTCCCACTGGTACTGCCACTGACCTAGTCTGAGACGAATAGCGGGTTTCATCTGTTCATAGGCTACACGTCGCGTAGACGCGCCGCCGGACGATCGATGGCCCGAACGGCACTGGGCCCAGGGGAGCCAGTTCTTGACGGTGCTGCTCAAGTTCCACGAACAATGCGGCGACAACCGCATTAAACTCAGGAGAGGAAAGAAGCGACGGTCGCAAGTTGAGCGAGAATCCAGCGCTCAATTCCGGATACCGCCGCTGTTGCCTTGGCTTTATCCCATGAAGATGATGCAACTACGGCGAGACTGTGGAGCTCCGGTGCGCGCTCGAAGCGGACGTCTTGATCGGCGAGGCTCGCCGCGCTTAATTTCGCAAGCGAGATAACCCCCGCCCCACACATGAGGTGTCTCGCATGCCGTAAGGGACCGCGCCTGGCACCTAACTTGCAACCTCTTGCGCGACGTACAGACCGGCATGGCATCGCCGATGCCGCCCGCGATTCAGCTTTCAAGAATCCCAATAGAACATGAGCTTGCTGCAAACCCTGCGCGCGCCCCAGTCGCATGCGCGCCTGCAATACGCGCTCAATGCGTGGGAACCAGCCTGCGATAGCGAGCACAGCGCCTACCTGCTGGGCAAACTCGGATATCGGGACGCCAGTCAGGTGCTGCGCTGGATCGACTTGATGCGTGCCCAACCCACTTATGGGCGGCTCGAGCCGGTCGATCGCAAACGCGTCGATGCGATCATGCCGCAACTCCTCGCGGCCGCGGCGTGCTGTCCTGACCCCGATACGACTTTGCGCGGCTGTTTGAATCTGCTGGAGCACCTGCAGCGCTGGCCCGGCTACCTCACCGTGCTCGGGCTTCATCCGAGCGTGCTGAGTCGTTTGGTTGCGCTGGTCGGCGCCAGCCCATGGCTGGCGCAATTCCTCACGACTCACCCTGATTTGCTCGACGAATTGCTTGGGGAGCGCTATCTGTGCCGCCTGCCGGATCGACAAGCGCTGCGAGCGCTGCTGCAAGAAGCTCTGCTCGAGTGCGCTGATGACGAAGCTGCTGAGATGGTCGTGCTGCGCAACTTCAAGCACACGCAGGTGCTGCATGTTGTCTGCCTGGACCTGGAAGGTCTGTTGAGCCTAAACGAAGTCAGCAAAGCGCTCAGCGATCTCGCCGACGTTCTGCTCGAAGCCGTCCTCACTCGCGTCAGCGACCGGATGGACCTCGGGGCCAGTCCGCCTCTGGGTATCATCGGGTACGGCAAGCTTGGCTCGCGCGAGATGACCTACGCATCGGATACGGACATCGTTTTCGTGTACGACGACGCCTCGAGCGTTTCGGAGGCGACGCTTACACGGCTGGTGCGCTCGGTCAACCACTGGTTGACTGAGCCGACCTCGGCCGGTGTGCTATACGAAACGGATTTTCGACTGCGCCCGTACGGTGCCAGCGGGCTGCTGGTGAGCTCGGTCGCAGCTTTCGGAGAATACCAGCGCAAGCACGCCTGGATCTGGGAGCATCAGGCGCTTAGCCGGGCGCGCTGGATTGCCGGCGAGGAAGGCGTTCGCAAGCACTTCGAAAGCATTCGCGCCGAGGTATTGAGGCAGCATCGCGAAGCACAGCATCTGCGCGGAGAAGTGCTGGCGATGCGTGATCGCATCCTGCAATCGCATCCGTCCGACGACGATAACTTCAATGTGAAGCACAGCCGCGGCGGTATCATCGATGTAGAGTTCTCAGTGCAGCATCTGGTATTGCGCCACGCCTGCGAGCATCCCGAGCTCATGTCCTATACCGACAACGAAAGTATATTGAACGCGGCGGCACAGCTCGGACTGGTGCCGGCACCGCTGAGAGACTCAGTCAGCGAAGCCTTTCGCCGCTATCGGGCGTGGATGCACCGGGGGCGTCTGCGCGGCAATGAAACCATCATCGTGTCGCGGGACGAAGCGAAGCACTATCGAGAGGCGGTGCTGGCGCTGTGGCAACACGTATTCGAAACCTCGGTCCACATCGAAGCAGCCGTGGCGGCCTGATCAGCGTCGCTGGATTCGCGCCGTAACTTCCTTCTCACGCAAACCCATCGTCGGACGCGGAAACGAACGAGACTCGTGCTTCGACCGCGGCTTCGCGCATCGCGTCCAGGTTGCGGGGCGAGCTTTCGGCAATGTGCTGCACGTGGCCGTCCACATCCGAGGCCCGCTTCCGCTGCTCACACATGCCGCGCTGAGCTCGCGCGAGTGCAAAGCCGCCAAGCGCGCGAGCTGCCCCGATCGCGGATCGCATTTTGCCCATGTACCGGCGCTGTACGACTTAGATCTCGGCATGGTACCAGCTCGATCGACGACGGATAATGCCGTTCAGCTTTGCCAACTCGCCACGCCCGGCACGCTGAGGGAACGCTCGCTCTGGACTCGATGCATTGAAGTCAGGCCCTAGCACTGCCGCTTCATTGTACTGACGACGGTCGCATATATGCGACGTTTCCCATCCCCACCTGCTGTCAGACTCTCGAAGAAACGGCAGTCTCAATGCGCACACACTTGACATCAATCGAGTGCGTTACGCAGACTCCGCAGCATCCTATAAAAAAATCGAACGCAGCTGCCTGTATTTGTACGATACAAAACCTCTTCAGGCGTCATGCGTTCGTCGCATTAGGCTTACAAATCCACTGCCCGCTGCAGCGGGCTCGTATCCCATCGTGGGGAGGCGATATGCTTCGCGTCCGTGTTGCTCAGACGTTCAGTCTTCTTACTCTGGTGTGCGCTGTCATGGTCGCAGCATGGCTGCCTGCACGGGCGCAAGCAGCGCAGGCCACGTTGAGCTGGGATTATGCCGCCTCCGGTGCCGCCGGCTTTGCGCTGTACTGCGGTACCGCCAGTCGCAGCTATCCTACTCGCATCGACGTGGGGAATACCACGACTTACACGCTCACAGCCCTGGTCGCGGGCACCACATACTATTGCGCCACCACGGCGTATGACGCGGCGAAAAACGAGAGCGGCTATTCAACAGAGGTGTGGTTCTCCACTCCACCTGCTTCATCCAACACTCCACCCCAGATCGTTTCGCACACGCCGCTTTCCTTCGCCACCGGCGTGCGTGCAGCAGCGTCGGTCACGGCAACATTCAACGAGGCGGTTCAACAATCAACGATTGCTTTTACGCTGCGAGGACCTTCGAACACCGTCGTCCCCGCCACCGTTACATATGACGAATTGTCGCTTACAGCACAGTTACACCCCGTCGCGGCTCTTGCCGCAAATACGACGTACACAGCAATGCTGACAGGCGCCAAGGATCTAGCAGGAACAGCGATGAGTGCTGCGGTGAGTTGGACCTTCACTACTGCATCTTCCCAACTCACCTGCAGCCCGTGCACGATCTGGCCTGCGAGCGCTGTGCCGGCTGTGACAACCGCTACCGACACAGCGTCGGTGGAATTGGGCGTGAAGTTCCGCGTCGACGTGAACGGCTGGATTACCGGGATTCGCTTCTACAAATCCAGCCTCAATACGGGAATGCACATCGGCAGCCTGTGGACTGCTGGGGGAGCGCACTTGGCGTCCGCGACCTTCGGAAACGAGACCGCTTCGGGCTGGCAGCAGGTAAGCTTCTCCACTCCGGTCGCCGTCACCGCGGGGACCACGTATGTCGCCTCATACCATACCAATGGCGGCCACTACTCGGCCAACACCGGCTATTTCGCCAGCAGCAGCTCCGGCAGCGGCGTCATTCACGCGCTCAAGGATGGCATCGATGGGGGCAACGGTGTGTATGCTTACAGTAACGGCACTACGTTTCCTACGAAAACGTATCAATCCACCAACTATTGGGTCGACGCCGTATTCACCACCGGGCCGATCAGCTGCCCGTGTACCCTCTGGCCTCCTTCCGCAGTGCCTGCGGTAGCAGGCTATCCTGATAGCCGCCCAATCGAAGTAGGCGTGCGCTTTCGTGCAGATAGAGCCGGTCAGATCACAGGGATTCGCTTCTATAAGGGCCCCGCCAACACCGGCACACACGTCGCGAGCTTATGGACAGGCAGCGGCACCCTGCTCGTTCGCGCAACGTTCGGGACTGAGACGGCTTCCGGCTGGCAGCAGGTGAATTTCTCCACACCGATATCGATATCAGCGGGCAGCGTATATGTCGCCTCGTACCACAGCAACACTGGACACTATGCTGCGGATCATGCGTATTTCGCACTCGGAGGCGTCGACAACGGCTACCTGCATGCCTTGAAAGACGGCGTCAGCGGCGCAAACGGGCTGTATGCATACGCCGGGGCCAGCACGTTCCCGACCAACACGTTCGGCTCCGCCAACTACTGGGTCGACGTCGTGTTCAAATAGCCATGATGCGAAGTCACCCCACTCCGGTCGATTGAACACAGGTAAACCATTGCGACTCTCTCGCGGACCGACATCGATGAACTATCTCAGACTATGTTGCAGCTTTGCGTGCTTAGTAGCATTCTCGCTGACCTGCTCAGCGGCGGAGCTCTGGGTCGACACACAATCCCTCGGGGGGGCTTGCAGCAACGCGCGAGCGGCAAGCGCAGTGACCAAGGCGACTCCGCTGTGCAGCCTCGGCACGGCGGCCGGATTGGTAGCCCCAGGAGATCTAGTGCATGTGCGCGCCGGAATCTACAGCGCCGTGGACAATTGCAGCGGCTGCGAAGGCCGAGCGGTGCTTCAGCTGCGCAAACCCGGCACCGCGTCGCAATGGATTCGCTTTGTGGCCGAGCCGGGAGAAAACGTGATTCTGGAAGGCACGGCGTCGGCGACGATCGGCGTTCGCATCGTTGCATTCGGCAGCGTCATGCCTTCGTTCAATGAGGTACAGGGATTTCAGATCCGCAAATTCAGCCTGGATTGCGTGAGCTACGATAGTGTTCCCGACATCCGGCTGACTGGGCTTGACGTCAACCAGTGCGGGCGTCAATCCGTCGCGCTGCATGGCGCGCAGCGCGCGACTCTGCGGGGATCGAGTATTCACGACAGCAATACCAACGGCTGGACCAGTGCCATAGACCTCTACCTGTGCAAGAACGGCAATCTAATTTCGGGGAACAGAATCTGGAATAACGCCGACAACAGCCCTGGTAACCCGGACTCAGAGGGCCACGGCGTTATCATGGACTACTGTCTGACGGCCGGTGGCGTGACGATCGAGAACAATCTCATTTATAACAACGAGGGCTGGTGCATCGTCGTGCTCAATTCCAATGGCGCAGTCATCCGCAACAACGTTTGCTATCACAACGGCATCCGTCCAGACAGCGGAGAGATCTCGGCCATCGGCAACAACTTGTCCATCTTCAACAATATCCTCGCCCCTCGGCAGTCACAAATTGCGCTCAACATCCGGCTCGCGCGAAGCGACTTCACTGTGGACCCGACCACGGTGAGCGAGGGTAACGATCTGCTGGACGTGCCGGCCAGCGCCATGGCGGTACTCTGGGGCGATTCGCAAGGTACGGTAAGTCAGTTTCAATCGCGCAACGGCAGGGGCTGGGGAGTCGGATCACTTACCGCCGATCCGCGCTTCGTCGATGAGTTTGGATCCAATTTCCATCTACAGAGCAGCTCGCCCGCGATCGACAAAGGCAACACCGCAAAAGCACCATCGGTGGATTTCGATGGGCAGCCACGCCCGTCCGGCACAGCAGCCGATATCGGCGCGTTCGAATTTGCCAGCGGCAGCACACCGTTGCCCGCGCCGACGAACCTGCGGGTTATAAAAATCACACCGTAGAAGACCGCGTGCAGGAAAGGACAGCTCGCAGGCGCGAAGGCGGTAACGTGCACTGCGAGCATCGAATCGTCGACGCTCGAGCCGATCGCGCATACTTGCGTCGTTGCGTTAGCAAGAACTGTCATCAATCCCCAGCGCCGCCAGATCTTGCGGCACGCCTTCTCCTAATGTCTAGAGCTAAGTCGGCTCAGACATCGTCACTCACAACGACGAACAGCGTCACTTCGGTTGCGTTTTTACAAAGCGCAGTGCGCTCAAAGCTTGTCGATAGAATCTAAATCCGCAGTAAGCAACGTTGCCGATCTTCACCTCGCGCTATTGTCGTCGCCTATGACAGCCCCTAACTTCGATCGAGCGATAACCCTTTCTTACTAGCATTTTCCGTGCGACGCATTAAAGAAATGATGACAGTGTATGGTATTGGCACACACGCTGCACCTTCTTGCGGACGTGAGACATCGTCTTGTCTCGCATACACACATATAGGAGAGGCTATAGATGCAGTCGCTACAAAAGGGTTTTACGTTGATCGAGCTGATGATCGTGGTCGCAATCATCGGCATCCTCGCTGCCATCGCACTTCCTGCCTATCAGGACTACACGATACGCACCAAGGTGAGCGAGGGGTTGAGTCTTGCGGCGGCCTCGAAGCTTGCTGTGGCCGAGACCTACGTTGCCACGGGCACACTCCCGACTGACAATCAGGGTGCTGGCTTGCCGGCCGCCACGGAGATCACCTCGAAGTACGTGACGTCGGTCACGGTGGGGGCTGCCGGTGTCATCACTGTTCTCTACTCAGGAAACCTCAACGGCTCACCATCGATGAATGCCGCGAAGGTCACCTTGACTCCCAATACCACGAACCAGGGCTCTATCAAGTGGGTCTGTGCGATCGGCGGAGATACTACCCGCTACAAGTACATGCCTGCCGAGTGCCGCTTCTAATCGTTCGCAACGAACGCGGTAGCCTTTTCCTAGCATCATCGCGTCGGCGACGCGATGATGCTACCGGAGGCCGGATAAGTCGCTTCCTGCACTGCCAGTTAAGCGCATAGAGGCTCTCATCCTCATCAAGCGAGCGCGAAGGATGTCGCTCTCGCAATCACGTGGCGCAATCGCACAAGAAGCGCTCGAGGCAGGCGCATTTCGAGCCCTGCATCGCAGTCCTCTCCATAAGTAAGAACCGGCGCCAAGCCGTTCAGTCCGAGATGCCTTCTTGTCTAAGAGCATTGGCTCCAATATGCCGATGATCCAGTGACTCCATTGCACCAAAGATCGATTGGCTTCGCTACACGGGTTGCTGACAAACACGGGTGACCGCACGCTACCTCCAATCAGACTTGGCGCTTGCCCACCCCCAACGTCGGGAAAGCCACCGACGAAATAACAGGTTTGCAATGCGATGACGCTGGTTGCCAGCGCGGGTGCTGCAGTTGCAAATTGGTGCACGAGAAATCCCGCGAGTCGGAAGACAACAATGAAAAACGCCTTGACCTCCACCGCAACGACAATCCTAACTCTTGCTCTCCCCGGGTGGGTGTCCGCTGCCAATGTGGAAACCGGCCCCTACCGGCCTCCAACGTATAACCCAAAGCTTGAGCGTCCCCAGCCCCCGGCCTTCTCGCCGGCCCCCCAGCCGCCGAAAACATATCAGCCACAGCTCAGTCGACCCCAAGCCCCGCAGACGTACACCCCCTCAGGGCCAACGTACCGAACGGCGCGATGAATTACCTCAATGGTGGACCCCCTAGATCCCTATCCCAGATGGGGTGCCGGTGGCATCTCGAGAAAGCCCGGATCCGGAAAGTCGATCTCCAGGGAAGAACGCGAACATAAGAAATAGACATGAGCAAGACGATCGCGGCAATCTGCATATCACTCATGGTCTCATCGTGCCATGTCGGCCCGCGCGTGCATTCTAAACACATAGCAGCAAGCCTGGAAAGAGCGGGCCGAGACGGGGCTTGGTATCCAGCGCTCAGAGATCGTCAGGCGGCAGACGGCGTGGAGATTGTTCCGCTATCCGAGCCGAGGACGGGTGGTCTTGACCTGTTGAAAGTTCAAAGCAGTCCGCTGTCCACGCGCAGCGTTTACTACGCGAATGACTCCTACACGATCGAAGAGCCTTATCGGGTATTGATAGAAGCGCATGCGCGATTCCTCCATGAGCACCCGGGCTTGCGGCTGCGAATCGAAGGCAATTGTGATGAACGTGGGAGCACCGAATACAACCTCGCACTGGGTCAGCGTCGTGCCGATCTGGTCAAGCGCGCGTTGGTGATGCTCGGTGCGGACGCCGCGCAAATTACCGCGGTCAGCTTGGGATCGCAACGACCAAGGGCGCTGGGGCACAGCGAGGCGGAGCGTTCGGAGAACCGGCGCAGCGACTTCTCATACATCGGGAACTGATGCCGAGTCGATAGCCCGGCGAGGCGGTACGCCCGGATTGCAGCTCTACGGCAGGGCCTCGTTTGCGGTGTCACAGAAGAAAAGTGGGAGAAGACGATGATAAAGAGTTGGTTCAGCGAAGCACAACGGGCAACGATGACGATCAAACCCCCGAGTGAGCAGTACCTCGTGTCCGTACGCGATTCGGACGGCGATCAAGTGCTGGTCGACGCACCCCTTCAAGCGTCCGACTACTCATCTGCCTGGAATCAAGCGCTCGCGATCGCTCTTCGGACATGCCAGGGGTCCGGTGCAATGCCCATGACGCTGAGCGTCGTCAGAGTCGCAAGAGCGAGCATACTGAGCTGACAATATATTCCCGTCCATCATCACTGCTGATCTGTTCATGTCAGGAGGGCCTCTGCGATCTCGTGCCTGTCTCTGCGCTGTTTCTGACAACTGCCATAATCTATGAAAATAACCCTTCCTCGATCCATAATCCTTCCCAATGCTCGGTCGCTTGGCGCTCTTTGGCTGCCTCGCCCCGGAACAAGACGCGGCGCCTGTGCAGGCGATTGCGTGCATGAGAGTTGTGAAAACTTGCATCGGCTTGCCGCAGTTCGTTGCTGTTTTTGCGAACTGCCTCTTGGTTGGGAAACACCAATCTATCAGCACACGACGGCGTTAGGTCAGACCTTGAGTTTGATGCATAGTGTGTGTATTTCGATGCTGCAAAACTGAGAACCTGCCTACAGATTCGCAGATCGATAAATAGCCTATTATCGATAGATTTTAGACGGAGCCGAAACGCCCAATCTTGGAGATGCAGCGCCGTGGCACGGCTCCGCTCTTCGTCCCGCGTAGTGCTCGGCACTAGAGGAGATGTCCGCCGACGCAATTGCGCTTTAGTGCCGGACTTGCACAGTGGAGAGAACCAGCCTGCTAAAGAGTTGACAGAGTCTGTTGAGAAGGCCTTATATCAAACAAAGCATAAGGCCGCCGGTCGGATGAAGATTTCAGGGCTGACTTAGATCAACTGGATCACAGGGCCGTTTGGGCGCATCACTACGGATTGGTTGTTACGGGAGCGATATGGGTATAGAAGAGGATCGAAACGAGCTGAGCGAGAGAGAGTTTGAACGCAAGCTCTATGAGCTCAGACCAGGAGGCAGGCCAGGTTTCCTTATTCGGACACCGGCGGGCTGCGAGCTCTGAACGCATGCCCCTCCTCTTGGCTCGGGGCCCTATTTCGAACGGTTGTCAAACGGCGAGGTACGTAAGTGGCACAATCTCAGCACGTCCGATATGTCCTACAGCGATGTGTAGCCTCCGCGACTCGATGAGTATCGCTACTGCGAGCCGGCAAAAGTGCGACCATAGAGCAAAACGTGCTAACCAATTTGCAGGGCGGTCTCTATGCCGACTTACCAAGATAGCGATAAGCTGCACTATGTGGCGCCGGACAGCGTGTTAGAACCTTTGGAGTGGAGTACGGAGGTAGCGGATCAGGCCACAGCTCAGAGCCCGCTAGCCGTGACCGAGATCACGCAGCGCTCTGCGGAAATCGCAATTTTTCAGAGCCGACAGCAGCTCGGTGTGATCATTCTGATCGGTGCATTGGTGTTGACTACGCTTGCTTATGCCTTCGTCGTCTGGGAGTCTGTGAAGGCTACGCAAGAGACGATCGCAATTCAGCGCGAACTCCTGCAAGTCGAAAGGGACAGGTTGCTGACGGAGATGCAGGCTCTTGAGAGGGCGATGGCTCAAGATTCGAAGAGGTCAACTCCAAAGCGCAAGTGACTCAGGTTCACGCGTGTATGCGCAGCAACTACACGCGGCGATTATCGGCATGTCGCCGGTATACCACTTTGCGCGCCATCCTTTCGATCCGTTCGAGCCGATCCTTAATGCGATTTGCATCGGCGATACGAGCCGCTTTTCCGTGAGAATCGAGAAGTATGATGATTACCGCTTTTGTGGCTACAGTGGCCTGCATAACCAAGCAGCGGCCGGCTTCATTGGTGAAGCCAGTCTTCGAGAGCCCGATTTCCCATCGACCAGTGCGAAGCAACGCGTTCGTGTTGCGAAACGCCATTGTCGGTCGACGATCCGTGTCCATAAACCCGAGATCGTCGTAACCGCTAGTGGTGAACTTACGGATGATGGGATACCTGTAGGCCGTATTCACGAGCAGCGCCAAGTCCTGCGCTGTAGAGACGTTGCTGGGGCTCAGGCCGGTCGAATCAATGAAGTGGGTACTGCGCATCCCCAGTTGTCTGGCTTTGTCGTTCATCGCTCGCACAAAGCTCGCAGAACCGCCCGGGTAGGTACGCGCCAACGCTGCGGCCGCGCGATTCTCGGATGCCATCAGTGCCAGCTTAAGCATTGCGTGCCTCGGGATCAAAAGCCCTGGGTTGAGTCGAGAGCGTGTTTTCTTTAGTTTATCCACGTCAGCCAGATCCACCGCGAGGACTTCCTCCAGCGGAAGCCCGGCCTCAAGCACAACGATTGCTGTCATTAGCTTGGTGATGGACGCGATAGGCCTCACCACGTTTGGATTTTTGGCATAAAGCAAAGCGCCTCGTTCTTGGTCCACGACCAGCGCGGCCGCCGAGCTCAGTCTAAGGGATCTAAACGAAGGAGAGAGCCTCCGCACTATATCTTTTCGGAACCAACTGTCCGCAACAGCCGCTCCTCCGCGTGGCTTGTTATCGGGAGGCAGTTCGCTTGGGTTAGGCAACGATAACAGAAGGTCCGGGACATTGGAGACGAATACAGGATCGACAGATTGATTGACTAGTTCATCCGCTTGCTCTCTTCCGTACGGCGATGTTACTGTGGCAAGCGCGTCGATGGAAAAACAGATGAGCAAGGGGGCCACGTATTGTAGTGTTCGTCGCATCTATTCTCTCGTTCTCTCCTGTCGCTCAATCCCTAGCGGCCCCGTGAGCGCCGCAATTGCTGCCTCGCAATAGGCACTGAGCTTCGTCTTCGTCGATGCCCACTCACTGCCTTCCCAAGTCCTGCGGGCACATGCGAACAGCGTAGACCCAGCATGCCCCTTCATATGGTGCTCTCAAGATGATCTGGTTGTCTACGTAGGTGTAGCCCAATTTGGCTCTAATCGTTTCTACGGTCAACCAGTGTCATAGCAGCGCAAATCAAGCAATGTAGGGGTTTCAATGCCGACACTGACAGACGGCTGTGTTGCTGCGGCCCCTCAATGAAGCAACTGTGGCGGTTTCCAGGCTGCATCCGAAACATAGCAGGCGATCGCATTGCCCAGATAGAGCTAGATTGGGGCGCCCGGGTGTAGTCTTCATGGCTCAACATGAGCGAACAATGCCCATTCACTCACGGGACCATCGAGACCACCGGGCTATTACTCGGCATACGCAAAGACTATCGTCATGAAACATTACTGTGACCGCCCTTCCTTGAACCGGGGTCGCTCGATATTATGACGACTATAGAAACCGCAAAGGAGCCACCGTTTGAAAGGCAACCGCAATCGGCCAAATCACTGATCGTGTTCTACCTAAATGCACACATACTATAGCTATACCAACTCGTCAGATCGTCAGACGAACCGCTTCGGTCTGGCTTCATCAGTGATGCGAAAGAAATCAGACATGTATTGGATAAGATTGATTCTGGTAAAGTGCTCGTCATCGAGAGCGTGCGCGTGACTTGATTTTGGTCGCGCTATCCTCGGTAACTCCAAGCTCGCTACCCGCGTGAGTCACTTTACTCTGAAGGCCTTGATAAGCTAACGACCTCACTTCGGCATGGCCGGGAAGCGCTGGTCTTAGCTGGACGGTTAAGCTCGTACAGGCAGTGCTGGAGCGCAGGGCTGGATCGCGCAGTAAAGGAGGTTCCGTCAATAGGTGTGTAAAAAGGATCTAGGCGGCTTGCCTCGTCGGCTGCATTCTTATGGGCACAGCGACTCCGTCTTTGAATCGTTTTCCTTCGTACACGTCCTTCATCAGGTGTGGCGCGTTCAGTGCTCGCCACGATTTCTCGGCAACACACAGCAGCTTCCAGATCATTGCCTCGGCGTTCTCGCTCTTCTTGAAACGCCGCGATGCATCGGTTCGCAATCGCACTTGGTCGAACGGTGACTCCACGATGTTGGTTGTGCGTAGGTGCGTCCAATGCTCTTGCGGATAGTCGAAGAAGGTGACTAGCCGTTCCCAGTCGCGCACCAATGTTGCACACGCCTTAGGGTCGGTCTTTTTGAAGCGCAGCACGAACTCATCGCGTTTCTTCTGGCATGCTGAGCGGGTCTCGGCGT
>JADMIO011121752.1_pt1 | contig 13573 bp, 9 predicted proteins | sample 8958161 | NCBI WGS metagenome assembly JADMIO01 (sample SAMN16585339, study PRJNA669376) | soil metagenome | isolation source: Crop rotation soil | place: USA: Cullars Rotation, Alabama | collected 2011 | reverse complement strand
GCTGCTGGGCGACCGCGAGGCGCTGATCCTGGGGCAGGGCGTGTCGATGCCCATGCGCATCCGCTTCGACGAACTGAGCAGTAAGAAGCGGCCCAAAAACATGAATCTGGGCTTCTCGAAGTCCTGGAAGAGCCAGAACATGAACCGCGAGACGCTGGAAAGCATCGTCACGCGCTGGCGTTCAACTGGCCGCGAGCGTTCCGAAGACCGCTTCTAGGTCAGAAGCCGGACGCGATATCCTCCTGGGAGTAAAGCTTTCCCGCCTTCATCACGCCGCTGACCTTGAATGTATCGGCGATATTCTTCACCGGGTCGCCATCGATGATGTCCAGATCGGCGATCTTGCCCGGCGCCAGGCTGCCCAGATCCTTGTCCACTCCCATCATTTTGGCCGGCACGCTGGTGGCCATGCGCAGCGCCTCCACCGTGGAGAAGCCCCCCATCACCATGGCGCGCAGATCCATGTGAATGCCGGTGGCGGTGATGCCCGGACTGAGCGGCGAATCCGTTCCCAGCGCGATATGGCCGCCCGCGCCGAGGATCTTGCGGAACAGATCGGCATGGAGCTTGATCGTCTGACGGTCCACCTCGCTGGAAGGATGTTCAGCGGCGGCCGCCACGCCGGCAATGTCGCGATTGAGATAGAGCCGCTTGATGCGCGGATCGTTGGCGATGCCGGGATCGTCGCCGATCAGGGCCATGGCGCCGCTGGTGGTGTCGATCATGCTGAAGTCGCCCTTGCCATAGAGCTCCGCCACATCGTCATAGCTGTGATTGGTGCCGGTCTGGGCCAGGGCATAGCCGGTGCGCGAGGTGGCCGACAAATGGGTGGTGAAGCTTTCGCCCGCCTGGATGCCCGGCGTCATGTAATGGCTTCCCACCGGCACGCCGCGGGCCGCGCCCGCTTGCGCCACCATCGCCATCTGGGTGCCGGGCAGCCGGACATAGGTTTTCATGAAGTCGGTATCCAGGGCGCCCTGGCGCGCGATCTCAAGCTTGAGCTGCGCGTCCGAAACGATGGAACGGGTCATGGGGTGGGAATTGCGCGAACCGTCGATCAGTTCGCCGGTGGCGAACAGGCGCGGCCCCAGAAGCGTGCCGGCCGCCAGGGATTCGCGGCGGGAAACGTCGATATTGAGCACACCCCCCACGCAGAGGATGTTGGTCTGGCCCATGGCCAGATACATGCGCCACCAGCGGGTGCTGTAAAGCTGGCCCGAATCCTCGGGATGGGTGTGCAGGTCCCACAGGCCGGGGATCACGCTTTTGTCGCCGGCTTCGACATAATTGACGCCTGCGGGATGGCTGGCGGCATGGGGACGGATGGCGCTGACGCGATCCTGGTGGATCACGATATCCACGTCGCTGCGCTCGGCATCGGCGACGCCGTCCCAGAAATGTCCGGCATGGATGATGGTGTCGCTGCCGGGTATCGCGTTTTTCCAGGTCATGGCGATGGGGAAGGGCGCGCCCGGCTTGCCGTCCGGCGAGACCGTTTTGAGCGTGCCGTCATGGATGTAAAGCAGGGTCTTGGAATCCCCGCTCCAGGACGGCGAATCCGCGGTTTCCTTGGTGACCTGACGCGAGGGACCGGCCGAGGCGCCGTCCGGCGTCACCGGCATCATCCACAGCACCGACTGCATCAGGAAGGCCATGGTTTTGCCGTCCGGAGACCAGACCGGCCCGGAATCGCCGCGATCGGCGATGGACTGGAACGGAGCGATGGAAACGAAGCGGTCCTCATCGCCGTCCGCATTGACGATGCGGATCTGGTTGAAGCCTTCGCGGAAGCGGGTATTGACCTGGCCGCGATCGCTGAAGGCGATGTGATGATTGTCCGGCGACCAGGTCGGCCGGCCCACCAGTTCGCGGCCCTTGGCGTCCGCCAGTTTCCGGGGCGCGCCGCCCGCCAGGTCAACCACCTTCACCGCATTGTCGGCATCGATATAGGCCAGCCGCTTGCCGTCGGGCGACAGCGCGCCGCCAAAGGCGGCATCTTTTTCAGAGGTGAGTTTGGTTTCCTTGCCGTCCGCCATGTTGCGGCGATAGATCTGGGGATGGCCGTCCTTGTCGGAGGTATAGAGGATGGCGCTGCCGTCCGCGTTCCAGCCTGCATCCACCTCGACATAGCCGTCATGCGTGATCTGCTCGGGGGCCTTGCCGCGGCGGATCACATACAGATCGTTCAGCATCGCCACGATCACCGACTGGCCATCCGGCGACAGGCGCGGATTGACCAGGCCCTTGATAGGCTGGGCCGCATTGCTGCTGAAATGATGGTCCTTGGGGGGAAAGACCGGACGCTTGAGATCGATCGTGGCGGTGAAAGGCACCGTGCGCACGCTGCCGGCGGCAAGGTCGCGGATCTTGATGGCGCCGTCTGCCGTATACATCAGCGAAGTGGGCGAGAGAAATTGCGGCCGCAGCGGATAGACATCTTCTCCGGCCCCCACTTCCTTGCCGCCCACGATCAATTTGCTGGTGGAGGCGCCGCCCCGGCTGCGCTCAGCCACCACATAGGCCAGGGTCTTGCCGTCCGGGCTCAGCGCGGGCGCCTGCAGGGTGCCCACCTGGCTTTCGCCCAAGGCGCGGATATTGCCGCTGCCGTCCACTTCCGAGACTTTCTTGGTGCCATCGACAAAGGCGATGGAATCCGGGCCGCTCCAGATCGGTTCGGATTCTTCGCCGGCGGCGGTGGTGCGCCGCCTGAGGGCGCGGTCCTTCACCGTGGCGGTCCAGATGTCATAGGAGCCCTGTTGCGCCCGGTCGGAAGCGAACGCCACCTGCGTGCCGTCGGGCGACCAGCTGGGCTCGCGGTCGTCATAAGGACCCTCGGTGAGTTGGCGCAGATTCTTTCCGTCCACACCCACCAGCCAGATATGGAAATTGCCGCCGGCATAGGACTGGAAGGCCACGGTGCTGCCGTCGGGCGACAGAGCGGGTCGGCTGGCTTCCGCCTGCCACGGAGTGAGGGCTTTGGCGGTGCCGCCCTGGAAGGGAATGGACCATAATTGGCCCTGCAGGTCGGTGACGATCAGATCCTGTTTGGGCGAGACGGTGGCGCCGAAATCGGTTCCCTGGTTGACGGTGATGGCGATGGATTTGGTGGTGACGGCGGCGTGCGCATTGGCGCCCAGCAGCATCAGCGACAGCAAAGCTGCGCCACGCAAAAGATCGGCCTTGTTCGGCATGGTCCCTACCCCTGAATTTTTTTGTTGGGCGCATAAGAGAACCGCCGGGGCCTGGCGGCAAGGCCTTTCGCGGTAAAAATCCCCTTTGCGCGGGGGTTTTGGCGTAAATTATTGCAATATTGCCTGGTTGGGGAGCCGGCTGGTCAGCGTCCGCATGTTCCCGTGCTGCTGCTGCCGCTGAAGTTGCGCACCCCAAAATTTATCGGCAGCTCGCCGTCGACATGATCGGTCTGCATCCGGTCCGGAATGGGCGGCAAAGGCTGGGCCTTTTGCACGATGTCAAGAGCCGCCTTGTCCAAACCCGCATCGCCGGAGGATCTGCTGATCTGCAGCTTTTCAATCTTGCCATCGCGGCGCACGCCGAAATGCACCATCACCAGGCCCGTCCTGCGCACCGAGAGCGCCGCGGGCGGATAGTAGAAGAACTGGGCCACGCGCTCGCTCACCGCCTGCATCCAGACTGCATCCAGGCAGCCTCCCGATCCGCCGCCATTGCCTCCGCTGCCTGTGCCCGAACCGTTTGCCGATGCGCCGCCCACCAGGGGCGAGGTTTGGGCCGCCGAGGCCGTCAGTGGCGCGATGGTGAAGGCGGGCGGGGCGGGATTTTCGGCATGCGGCTTGATCAGATGGACCAGGAAAGGCGGCGGCGGGGCGCGCTTCCTGGGCACTTCCGGCAGCAGCCTGGCGGTGATTTCCGTTGTTTGGGGCGGCACGGGCAGGTGATTCAAGGACCACCAGGCAATCAGCGCCACAATGGCATAAAGAGTCCCTGTCAGCAGCGCCCCGGCCAGGCGGGTGAAATTGTCGCTCTGCGCCGGCGGATGGGGCCGCGAAAATTCCCAAAGCGGGATGCCGGCGCTCATGGAAGGAGCCGCCGCGTCATGGCGGGGCCGGTATGGAGAATTTGGGATCGCGCAGCGCCCTGTACCAGGCCCAATAGCTGCCCCGGGCACAGGCGATGGCCGTCAGGTGACGATCCGAAACGCCCGGGTCCAGACCGCAGGAGATGGCATTCGCATCGCCGGACACGATGTCTTCCGGAGGCGTTTTCGAGGGCGCGCGGGCCGCCGCCGCCAATGCCGGCTCCGTGGCCTTGAGATCCGTCAGAAGCGTGTTTTGCACGCACAGATCGCTGCCGACCTCCTTGGCCAGCGCGTCCAACTCGGGCGGTTGGCAAATCATATAGCTGGTAAAGGCTGGAGCGGGGGGCACGGAAGGTTCGATGGGGTCGCCTCCCACGATCGCCGCCTTGTCCGCGATCACATAATCGGCGGTAAAAATGGGTTCGCGGGCCTCGAAGGCTCGCTTGAAATTCGCGGTGATCTCTACATGCCGCCCCGGGACCATTTGTGCGGCATCGGCCGGATGGGCGAATCTCACATTCACCAGAAGGTAATTCTGCCCCCGCCGGCCGCAGCCGCTTCCCGTCACCAGGAGCAAGCTGGGCGAGACCACGCGGCCGCTGACTTTTTTGTCCGAGCAGCCAAACTGATCCAGCGGATTGAGCGAACTGAAGCGGCCGCTGACGCTTTGCAGGGGAATGGGAATCCCGGTTACCTGCCCAAAGGCAACCGAGGGGCCGTTCTGGGCCAGCACGGGACCGCTACAGGCGAGCAGGAACAGCGAACCGATGGCCATAATGAGCCTCATGGCTGCCTCCTATGCGTCCCCCACGCATGATAACGCGCCGCCTGGCGATCCGTGGCTTGCGGGGGCCCCTGCGGCCGAAACCGTGGCCCAAACAGAAAAAACCCGCCCATGGCGGGCAGGCCATTCGTGAAGGGTTTGGAATGAATGGCTCCCCGGGACGGGCTCGAACCGCCGACCAACCGGTTAACAGCCGATTGCTCTACCACTGAGCTACCGAGGAACAGGACGCGGTGTCTAGCGCGTCTAAATTGGCATGACCAGTGGAAAAATTCCTCTAATTTCCAAGGAATTCGCGGCTTTCGCACCCGGGCCGGCACAAAAAAATGAGGCCGGGTGTAAGCCCGGCCCCAAGGCGTTGGGTAATGGTGGGGTGTCTTCAAGGAAGACGAGGGCATCATGCCCCCATACGGTTAATAAACGCTTAATTCTGCTGGAACTTTTTTAGGGCTGGAGGCCACGCCCGGAATCGAACCGGGGTTCACGGATTTGCAATCCGCTGCGTAACCACTCCGCCACGTGGCCTCAGACGAAATCATGCGAAAGGCGGGGAGGGCCTATAACAGGATATTCGCCGCCGAAAAAGCCGCGTTGTTTCGCCGGGAGGGCCCGCCTATAACCGCCCCTTCCGCCGCAAGGACCCTGTCGAATCCATGTCCGAGACCCTGCAAGCCGCCCGCGCCAACATGGTCGACACCCAGGTGCGCTGCCAGGATGTCACCGATCCGCGCATCCATGCCGCCATGGCGGCCGTGGCCCGGGAGCGTTTTGTGCCCAACGCCCAAAAGGCCCTGGCCTATGCCGATGTCCCTGTCGCGGTGGCGCCGGGCCGTTTCCTCTTGGACCCGCGCTCCCTGGCCAAGGCGCTGCAACTGGCGGGGGTGACGGCCGCCGACCGGGTTTTGGATGTGGGCTGCGGCACGGGCTATTCCTCGGCCGTGCTGGCGCGGCTGGCCAAATCGGTGGTGGCCCTGGAACAGGATGCCGACCTGGTCCGCATCGCCAGCGAACGCCTGGGCCTGGCCGAAGGGCGGATTGACGTAACCCAGGGCTCCCTGATCGAAGGCTTCAAGATGGGCGGGCCTTATGATGTGATCCTGGTCAATGGCGCCATCGAAGCCCGTCCCGACGCTCTGTTGGACCAGTTGGCCGAGGGCGGCCGGCTGGTGGCCTTCATGCAGGACGGCGCGCAGGGCCGGGCCACGCTTTTCGTGCGGGAGAACGGCCAGATCGGCAGCCGTCCCGGCTTCGATGCCAGCGTGCCGCTGCTGGCCGGTTTCCGTAAAAGCCAGGGCTTCATTTTCTGACTCAGAAGTCCGGCTTAAGCCCTTCAAACAGCTTCAAAGCCGTCCAGCTCCTTTCCCGCCAGGACCGCCCTTAACCTAATCTTTGCGTTCTTTAAGCCACTGTCCTAGGGTTTTAAGGCGCGCGCCCGGGAGTCCTCCATGTCCAGTCCCCAGCATGAACCCACGATGGAGGAAATTCTTGCCTCCATACGCAAGATCATTTCCGAGGACGCCCCCGCCGAGGCTTCGGCTGCTGCTCCCGCCGCCGCTCCAGCCCCCCTCCCGGCCGAGCCGGATGTGCTGGAACTGACCCAGGAAGTTGCCCAGCCGATGCAGCCCGCACCGCCGCCCCCCGCGCCCATGCCCATCCCGGTGCCGATGCCCGCCCCGGTGGACGAGATCATTTTCCAGAGCGAGCCCGCCCCCACCGTTCCCGCGGCCAGCAACGACATTTTCTCCGACCATACCCGCAAGGCGCTGGACAACGCTTTCGAGTCCATTCCGGTGGAGGAACCGGCCCCCGCGCCCGCCCCGCGCGCCGCCGCCCCGTCGCTGCCGCCGGCGGACGGCTCCAGCGTCGAAACCGTGTTCGAACGCGCCGTGCGCGAAAGCTTCGAGCCGGTGCTGCGCAAATATATCGCCGACAATTCCGCCAGCGTGATCGAGGGCATGAAGCCCCTGATCCGCGAATGGATGGACGAGCATTTCCCCGCCTTGCTGGAAGGGGCGGTGTGTGCGGAAGTCGAGCGGGTGGTCAAAGCCCGCGGCAAACGCTAGGCGCGGTCCTTTCGGGCTCGGATTCCTGCGCTGTCGCTAGGCACCGCTCACCGCGGGGTCTTGTCCACACCTCGCCGCGCTCCTGATCTGATCTCGAAATTCCGCGGGCCCGATGCGTGAGCCATAAGACTTGACCTAATTCCCAAAAAGCCTGAAAGCGTCTGCCGTATTTCACGGTTTTCCCATGCTCGACAAGACTTTCAATCCCAGGGACGTGGAAGGGCGCATCTATGCCCTGTGGTGGGAATCGGGCGCCTTCAAGCCCGGCCGCCGCCCGGATGCCGAGCCTTTCTGCATCGTCATTCCGCCGCCAAACGTCACCGGCCGCCTGCATATCGGCCATGCCCTGAACAACACGCTGCAGGACATTCTGGCCCGCTTCGAGCGCATGCGCGGCAAGGACGTGCTCTGGCAGCCCGGCACCGATCATGCCGGCATCGCCACCCAGCTGATTGTGGAGCGCCAACTGGCGGAGCGGCAGCTTTCACGCCACGGGCTGGGGCGCGAAAAATTCCTGGAAGAAGTCTGGAAGTGGAAAGAGGAATCCGGCGGCGCCATCGTCCAGCAACAGCACCGGCTGGGCGCCAGCGCCGATTGGAGCCGCGAACGCTTCACCATGGATGAGGGGCTTTCCCGCGCCGTGATCAAAGTGTTCGTCACGCTTTATCGCCAAGGGCTTATTTACAAGGACAAGCGGCTGGTGAACTGGGATCCGCGCCTGCAGACCGCGGTCAGCGACCTGGAAGTCGAAAGCATCGAACAGAAAGGCTATCTCTGGCACATCAAATATCCGGTGGAAGACCAGCCCGGTATTTTCATCACCGTGGCCACCACCCGCCCCGAAACCCTGCTGGGCGACACCGCCGTGGCGGTGCATCCGGATGACGCGCGCTACACGGCGCTGGTGGGCAAGCATGCCGTGTTGCCCTTGACCGGGCGGCTGATCCCCATCATCGCCGATGAATATTCCGATCCGGGAAAAGGCACGGGCGCGCTCAAGATCACGCCCGGCCATGACTTCAATGACTTTGAGGTGGGCAAGCGCCACCATCTGCCCCTGATCAACATCCTCAACAAGGACGGCACGCTCAACAACGAGGTGCCGGCGCCTTATCGCGGCCTCACCACCGCCGTGGCGCGGCTGAAGATCGTGGCGGATCTGGAAAGCCAGGGCCTGCTCGACAAGATCGATCCCATCACCCATGCCGTGCCGCATGACGAGAAAACCAAGACCGTGGTGCTGGAGCCGCTCCTCACCGAGCAATGGTATCTGGATGTCCAGCCGCTGGCGGACAAAGCCATCGCGGCGGTGGAAAAGGGGGAGACCAAATTCCTTCCCGAAAACTGGGCCAATGTCTATTTCGGCTGGATGCGCAACATCCGCCCCTGGTGCATTTCACGCCAGCTCTGGTGGGGCCACCAGATTCCCGTCTGGTATGACGCCGAGGGCAAAATCTATTGCGCGGAAACCGAAGCGGAAGCCATGGCTGAAGCGGGCGGCCGCGCGCTGACCCGGGATCCCGACGTACTGGATACCTGGTTCTCCTCGGCGCTATGGCCGTTTTCGACCTTGGGTTGGCCCGAAAAGACGCCCGAGCTGGCGAAATTCTATCCCACTTCGGTGCTGGTCACCGGTTTCGACATCATCTTCTTCTGGGTGGCCCGCATGATGATGATGGGGGTGCATTTCCTGGGCGAGGTGCCGTTCAAGACCGTGTTCATCCATAACCGGGTGCTGGACGAGCAGGGCGCCAAAATGTCCAAGACCAAGGGCAATGTGGTGGACCCCATCACCCTGATCGACGAATTCGGCGCCGACGCGCTGCGCTTTACCCTGGCGCTGGCGGCGGGCCAAAGCCGCGACATGCGCATCGGTCCGGCGCGGGTGGAAACCAACCGCAATTTCGGCACCAAATTGTGGAACGCCTCGCGCTTCTGCGAGATGAACAATTGCGTCACCGTGCCGGGCTTCGATCCCGCCGCCGTCACCCAGACCGTCAACCAATGGATCGTTGCGGAAACCGCCCGCGCCGCCGCCGCCGTCACCGCTGCGCTGGAGGCGATGCGTTTCAACGATGCCGCCGGCGCCGCCTATCATTTCGTCTGGGATGTGTTCTGCGACTGGTATCTGGAATTCGCCAAGCCGCTTTTCATGGGCGAAGACGAAGCCAAGAAAGCCGAAACCCGCGCCACCGCCGCCTGGGCGCGCGATAATATCCTCAAGATCCTGCATCCCTTCATGCCCTTTATCACCGAAGAACTTTGGGCGGTAACGGCGCCTTCACCGCGGCCAAGCCTGTTGATCGAGGCCGAATGGCCGCGCCTCTCCAGCCTGCCGGCGAACGAGGCCGCCATCGCGGAAATGCATTGGGTGATCGACCTGATCACCGGCATCCGCTCGGTGCGCACCGAAATGAACGTGCCCGCGGCCGCCAAGATCGCCATGTTGCTGACCGCGGCGTCTGATGAAAGCAAGGCGCGGCTGGAACGCAACCAGGGCGTGATCCAGACTCTGGCGCGGCTCGAATCGGCCGAGGCCGGTGCCGTGATTCCCAAAGGCTCCGCCCAGTTCGTCATCGGCGAAGCGGTGGTGGCGCTGCCCCTGGGCGATGTGATCGATTTCGCCAAGGAACGCGCGCGGCTGGAGAAGGACCTTAACAAGGCACGCGATGAAATCGCCCGCTTCGACGCCAAGCTGTCGAATGCGCAATTCGTTGCCAAGGCGCCGGAAGAGGTTCTGGCCGAGCAGCGCGGCAAACGCGAGGAGGCGGTGGCGCTGGCCGCGCGGCTCAGCGACGCCATCGCGCGCCTGGCATAAACAGGTTGCCAAGGCAGTAACCCTGGCGATTTCGAGTCTCCGCCGGAACCGGTCCAGGAACGCAAATCTTCGCCAGCCGTTCTCTCCATGACCCATCCCGGGCCCCAGGAGAGCAACAATGAATCACGTCCTCAAAATTGCGGCGGCAGCGGTGATCGCGCTTGGCGCCGGTTCGACAGCGGCTTACGCCGATGCTTGCAGCGGTCACTCCCATGATACCGGCACGGCGCTTGGGGCGGTTGGCGGCGGGCTGATCGGCGGCCTGGCCTCGCACAGCGTGGCTGGCGGCCTGGGCGGCGCGGTGATCGGCGGTTTCGCCGGCAATGCCATCGCCCGCGCCGATGACTGCAATCATCGTGCCCGCGTGCGCCGCGAATCCTACTACATCGATTCCTATGGTCACCGGCACTATTACCGCCGCTGAACGGCGGCCGGCCTGACCAAGAAGACCCCGGAACGCGATTCCGGGGTCTTCTTGCATCTGGCTGCTGAAGCCGGGCTTGCGGATTTTTGTTTGCGCAAGGCAGCCATCCTCATTTGCGGCTTGAACCGGCGCGGCGCCAAAGGCCATTATCCGCCGCCCTCTCCCGGATACACCATGCCCAAATTCGACAAGTCCCGCCTGCCCAGCCGCCATGTCACCGAAGGGCCCAGCCGGGCGCCCCATCGCTCCTATCTCTATGCCATGGGCCTCACGGAGGCGGAGATTCACCAGCCGCTGGTGGGGGTGGCCAGTTGCTGGAACGAGGCGGCGCCCTGCAACATCGCCCTGATGCGCCAGGCCCAGTCGGCCAAGCAGGGCGTCAAGGAAGCCGGCGGCACGCCGCGCGAATTCTGCACCATCACCGTCACCGACGGTATCGCCATGGGCCATGAGGGGATGAAATCCTCCCTGGTGTCGCGCGAAGTGATCGCCGATTCCGTCGAACTGACCATGCGCGGCCATAGCTATGACGCGCTGGTGGGCTTGGCGGGCTGCGACAAATCCCTGCCGGGCATGATGATGGCGATGCTGCGCCTGAATGTGGCGTCCGTGTTCCTGTATGGCGGCTCGATCATGCCGGGCCGCTTCCAGGGCCGCGACGTCACGGTGGTGGACGTGTTCGAAGGCGTGGGCCGGCATTCCGCCGGCAAGATGCCGGAAAGCGAATTGTGCCTCTTGGAAAAAGTCGCCTGTCCGGGCGCTGGGGCCTGCGGCGGCCAGTTCACCGCCAACACCATGGCCTGCGTGGCCGAGGCCATCGGCCTGGCGCTGCCTTATTCCTCGGGTCCGCCGGCGGTGATCCTGGAACGCGACGATTTCGCCCTCAAGGCCGGGCAGGCGGTGATGAGGCTGCTGGAGATCAATTTGCGTCCGCGCGACATCTGCACCCGCAAATCCTTTGAGAATGCCGCCATGGTGGTGGCCGCCACGGGCGGTTCCACCAATGCTGCGCTGCATCTGCCCGCCATGGCCAACGAGGCCGGTATAAAATTCGACCTGTTCGACGTGGCCGAGATTTTCAAGAAAACGCCTTACATCGCCTCGATGAAGCCGGGCGGCAAATACGTGGCCAAGGATATGTGGGAAGCCGGCGGCATGCCGATGCTGATGCGCGCCCTGTTGGATGCCGGCTTGCTGCATGGCGACTGCATCACCGTCACCGGCAAGACCATTGCGGAAAATCTCAAGGACATCAAATTCGATCCCAGCCAGAAAGTGATCGTCCCGGTCGACCGGGCCCTGGCCCCCACCGGCGGCGTGGTTGGCCTTAAAGGCAATCTTGCCCCCGAAGGCGCCATCGTGAAGATCGCCGGCCTCAAGCATATCAAGCATCAGGGCCCGGCCCGCGTGTTCGATTGCGAGGAGGATTGCTTCGATTTCGTCCAGGCCCGCCGCTATCAGGAGGGCGATGTGCTGGTGATCCGCTGGGAAGGCCCCAAAGGCGGCCCCGGCATGCGCGAAATGCTGTCCACCACGGCGGCGCTGTACGGGCAGGGGGTGGAGAATATCGCCCTGATCACCGATGGGCGTTTCTCCGGCGGCACGCGCGGCCTTTGCGTGGGCCATGTCGGCCCGGAAGCGGCCGATGCAGGACCGATCGGCCTTTTGAGAGACGGCGACATCATCACCATCGATGCCGAAAGCGGCGAATTGTCGGTGGCGCTCAGCGAAGCGGAACTGGCGGAACGCAAAAAATCCTTCACGCCCAGGCCGCCCGCCTTCAGGACCGGTGCGCTGGCGCGCTATGCCAGGAATGTGGGGCCGGCCCGGGACGGCGCGGTGACCACGCCGGGCGCGGATCAAGAAGTGCGCTGCTACGCCGATATCTGATCGGACAGCACCGTTAACCATGAAACACCGCCCGGGAACCAAAATACCCGGAAATTGCCGCAATCCCCGCTTGCCGCCCCCGCTGCGCTTGGTAAATTGAACGGATAACCGAGCGGGGATTTCATGAAGAAAATCGGTTTTATCCTTGGACTGCTGCTGAGCTTGACCCTGCCGGTGGCGGCCGGCGGCAAAGATACCGGCGTCCAGGTGGCGCTGTTCCAGAATCGCACCATTTTTCACTCCGGCCTCACCCACGCGCACAGTATCGCGCTGACTTTCGATGACGGCCCCAACGCCCATACCGAGGAAGTGCTGGACGTCCTCAAGAAATATCACGTCAAGGCCACTTTCTTCATCGTCGGCAACATGGCGCACCGCCATCCTGAGATTCTGGCGCGCATCGCCGCCGAGGGGCATTTGCTGGCCAATCACAGCGCCACCCATGCCCAGCTCACCTCGCGCTATGATGCCAATCCCGACCTGCTGCTGAACCAGTTGCGCGATGTCGATGAACAGATCCAGCCCCTGATGAAAAGCGGTGACAAGCTCTATTTCCGCGCTCCCTACGGCTATTGGAAAACCGCCCATGCCGAAATCCTCAACCGCGATTCCAGCCTGCGCGATTATATCGGGCCCATCTATTGGGACATTGGCGGCGACATCAGCATGTCGGATGACGGCTATGTGATGAGCGCGGCGGACTGGGATTGCTGGCACAAGCATTGGTCGGCCCAGACCTGCGCCAAGGGCTATCTGCGCGAAGCCCGCCGCAAGGATGGCGGCGTGGTGCTGATGCATTGCATTCACACCCAGTCCGCCGATCTGGTGGCCGCTGTGGTGCCCGCGCTGCTGGAAGAAGGTTACAGCTTCGTCCGGCTCGACCAGATGCCGGAATACCGCCAGTACGAAACCCCCGACAGCAACAGCGCCGTGGCGCAAGCCACGCCGCCATCAGGGGGCAAGATGGTCAGGGTGAGTGCAGTCGTGAAGTGAGTTGGCGGACAGGGTGAGCCGTGGTTCGCGATAGCGAACGCAATGTTCCGGCGGACCATTGCGAACGGCGCCCCCCCGAGCTTGGGCGAGGGGCCGGGCGAATACACCCTATCATGCCTTTTTCCCCAACCGACGTTGCGGCGACGATCAGGCTTCAGTATTTCATACGCTTGGACAGGTGGCCGAGTGGGTGAGGCTGCGGCGCGCGGAGCGCGTGAGCAGGTCCGGTGGACCTGCGAAAGCAGGCGAACGCACCGAGCGAAAGCGAGGGGCCGGCGGAAGGCAGCGGTCTTAACGCAAGAGCGGCAGGCGATTGCGGGCGCATAGCGCGGCAAACGCCGCACGAGCGATCGAGGATCAGCGGAGGACGGTTGCGGGTCACTTAGACGTAGTGGATTCCAGTGGCGGACAGGGTGAGATTCGAACTCACGGTGAGCTTTCACCCACGGCGGTTTTCAAGACCGCTGCCTTAAACCACTCGGCCACCTGTCCGTTCAAGCAATTGAATTACTTAACTACGGCGGTTCATGCAACCGTGACCACAGCC
>JADMIO012791501.1_pt1 | contig 13575 bp, 10 predicted proteins | sample 8958161 | NCBI WGS metagenome assembly JADMIO01 (sample SAMN16585339, study PRJNA669376) | soil metagenome | isolation source: Crop rotation soil | place: USA: Cullars Rotation, Alabama | collected 2011 | reverse complement strand
CTTTCCCCAAATCGTCAATGCTGGCCTCGAGCACAGCGATGGTTTCTTCCGGCGCGCCGACGGAGGCGAGCTCGTTCCCGCGCTCACGCTTCGCCGTCTTGCCCGACTCGCCGATGAGAATGCGGGTGACGTTGGCGTGGCCGTGAAAGTCGCGCGAGCCGGCGCCGTAGCCGATGCGGCAAACTTTCATTCCGGGCAGCGGCTCGAAGCGCGAAGCCAGAGTCTTCACGATGGCCGCTCCGGTGGGCGTGACCAGCTCGGCTTGAAGTCCGGAGGAAAACACAGGAGCACCGCTCAGGAGTTCGGTGGTCGCTGGCGCGGGAACAGGGAAGCGACCGTGGGCACATTCGACTGTGCCGGACCCGACGTTCAGGGGAGAGCAAATCCACTCATCCACACCGAGCGCTTCGGCGCTGACGGCGGCGCAGACGATATCGACGATAGCATCGGCCGCGCCGACCTCGTGAAAGTGCACCTTCTCTATATCAATGTTGTGGACCTTGGCTTCGGCGGCGCCTAAAGCTTCGAAGATCCGGATGGCGAGCCGCTTTGCACTCTCGCTGATTTCGGCGTGATCAATGATGTGGCGAATTTCTTTCAGGCCGCGATGCGAGTGCTCGTGGGCGTGCGCTTCATGATCGCGGTGCTGGTGCGGATGATCGTGAGCATGCTGCTCGTGATGTGTGTCGGCGTGGCGATGGTGCTCGTGGGATTCGCGCGGTTGATCCTTCTTGCCGGCAATGATGACGTCAATTTTAGTGGCAGATATTCCGCTGCGGTCCACACGCGAGATTTCGAGCTTGGCGTCGAGGCGCCCGGCGCGATTGAGCGCCGCGACTGTTTCTTCGAGCAGCCGGGCAGGAACTCCGGCGTCAATGAGGGCGCCGAGGAACATATCGCCGCTGATGCCGGAGAAACAATCGAGGTAAGCGAGTCGCATGAAGTGGCCAGACCGTGCTGCTGCAAAACTCTAATCATATGGAGCGAGTGAAATAGCGTCAAACTGCGAGCGATGGGTGCCTGGAATAGGGAAGCGCGCCAAACGCGCGGTTTGTTGCCGCGCGGCGCGCCGAGATCCTTCGCGGCGCAAAGAGGCTTGCTCAGGATGACAATTGACCGTTTGTTAAGATGAATCCACTTTGTACCTGACTCTGCAAAAACAACTGACCGAGGCGGTGCGCGCGCTGCTGCGCACTGAGTACCAGCTTGAACTCGAGAACATTGTCATTGAGCAGCCGCCGAGTGTTCCACTGGGCGAGTACGCGCTGCCGTTGGCGTTCGAGCTGGCGAAAAAGCTGCGCAAGGCGCCGCGCAAGATCGCAGAAGACATTGTCGCGAAGCTGAACGCTGAGATTCCAGCGGGCTTCGAGAAATTCGAGGTCGCGGGCGCGGGATACATTAATGCGCGTGTGAACCGCGCGGAATTTGCGCGGCAAATGCTTGCGCCTTCACCGCGGAGCCGCGGAGGCCCGGAGAAGGTCTTGGTAGAGCACACCAGCATCAATCCCAACAAAGCGGCGCACGTGGGCCACCTGCGCAACGCGATCCTAGGAGACACATTTGTGCGTCTGCTGCGCGCGCGCGGCTCACATGTGGACGTGCAGAACTACATTGACAACACCGGCGTGCAGGTGGCGGATGTAGTCGTGGGCTTTGCGCACTTGGAGAAGAAATCGCGCGATGAAATTGCCAAGCTCGCCGATGGACCACAATTTGATTACTTGTGCTGGGACCTCTATGCGCGCGTTTCGCACTGGTACGAGCAGGACAAGAAACGTCTTGAAATCCGACTAGATACGCTGCACAAGATCGAGGCAGGGAACAATGAGATCGCTGCCATTGCCGAGCTCATTTCTGTCGCCGTGCTGCACCGGCATCTTGAAACCATGCAGCGGCTGGGCATTGAGTATGACTTTTTGCCGCGCGAGAGCGAGATCTTGCACCTGCACTTCTGGGACGCGGCATTTGCGCTGCTCCGAGAACGCGGCGTGCTGCGCCTCGAAAACGAGGGCAAGAACAAAGGTTGCTGGGTGATGCAGCGCAGCTCCAGCGCCGAGGCCGCCGAGAATGCTGAGGAAAACCAGAAAGTCATCGTGCGCTCGAACGGGACGGTGACTTACGTCGGCAAAGACATTGCGTATCACCTTTGGAAGTTTGGCTTGCTGGGCAAAGATTTCGGATACAAGAAGTTTTACAAATATCCCAACGGCCACGAATGCTGGATTTCAGCCGAGCATGGTGAACAGCAGCATCCGCACTTCGGCGGTGTGAGCGCAATCTACAATGTGATTGATGCGCGCCAGGCTGACCCGCAGAACAACGTGATCGAGGCCATCCGCGCGCTGGGTTATGCGGAACAGGCAAAGCACTACACGCATTTTTCTTACGAGATGGTGGCGCTCACGCCGCGCTGCGCGGCCGCGCTGGGCTACGCGCTCTCGAAGGAAGAGGAGCAGAAGGCCTATATCGAAGTCTCAGGACGCAAAGGCTTCGGCGTAAAGGCCGACGATTTGATCGATGCGCTGATCGCCGCCGCCAAACGGGAAGTGGATTCGCGCCACAGCGACATGGCCGAGGGCGAGCGCGCCGAGATTGCGACGCAGATCGCCGTGGGCGCGCTGCGCTACTTCATGCTCAAGTACACGAAAAATTCCGTTATTGCCTTCGACTTCAAAGACGCGCTCAGCTTCGAGGGCGAGACCGGCCCTTACGCGCAATATGCGGTGGTGCGCGCGGCAAACATCTTTCGGAAAGCCGGAGTGGAGCAGTCAGCGGTCAGCGGTCAGCATTCAGCCAGCTTTGGTGACGTCTTTGCGGGCGAAAATGGCAACGACTTTTGGGAGCTGTGGATCACGGCCGCCAAGCTTGATTACATCGCCGAGCAGTGCATTGCGACTACGGAGCCGGCGTACGCGGCGAAATATGTCTTCCAGCTGGCGCAGCTCTTCAACAATTTTTATCACCGCCACCACATCCTTACGGAAACGGATGAAGCCAAGAAAAAGTTCTTGCTTGCGACCGTGGCGGTCGTCTCGCGCGCGCTGACCGAGGCGTTGGCGGTGCTGGGAATCAGCGTGCCGAGGGTGATGTGAGGGCAAGTTGAGAGACGCGTGGTTTGGCGATCGTCGCGACGTTGTAAAGTGGGCAGCGGTTGCTCACATAGCGAGCCGCGAACAGATCGAGATGGTGACGCACGTTGCGTTTCTCAGGCGCGTTCCTCCTTTCAAGCTAGAGACCCCGGACGGAACTGAGCAAATTAATCCTTCAGTTTGGCAATTTTTTCGGGATATAACCACAATTCGAGATCTGGGGTCGAAACTGAAACTCGAAATTGTTGTTTACTCTGAAGATTTTAAACATCGCAGTACTTACACTAAGCAGTTGTCAGCAAAACTTGGCGAAATTTCAAAACGCAAGTTGGTCTTGCTCGATCCTGATACCGGTATCGCTCCCAAACAGCCAACCCTTGGTCATGTGAAGCACGAGGACATCAGAAGCTTTTGGGATGCGCTTCGGTTGGGTGATTGGCTCGTGGTTTATCAACATGCTTCACGCAAGAAGGATTGGCTGGGTGAGCCGCGCCGCGTTCTTTCTGAAGTGTGTGACGGGAGGCCGGTTGCGGTTTATAAGGCTTCGAAGCTTGCATCAGACGTGGCCTTTCTCTGTGTCAAAAAATGAAGCTGGTTGCGCTTCGCGGGCGCTGCGCGCTGGCCTGCGGCAGCGAGGAAGTGCTTTGGCCGTTTCTTCTACCCAGCCCTTACGGGCTGGGCTAACTTCTTTTCGCGCCTGTGGCGCTGGTTTGTTGCTTAGCGGTAGTTGTCGTTGATTGTCTACCGAGTCTTGGCGAGCGATGGCAGTGTCGTGAAGGAACCGAACGAAAAGCAGATTCCTCGCTGCGCTCGGAATGACAAGACATCCGCGTGAATCCGCGGTGGTGTTAGTTCTTTTCAAATCCTCTCACAAACTCGACCAGGCTGCGCACGGCGACTCCGGTCGGGCCTTTGGCGATCCAGGGTTTGGTGTCTTCCATCCAGGCGACGCCGGCGATGTCGAGGTGGATCCATGGCGTAGAGTCAACGAACTCTTTGAGGAACATGGCGGCGGTGACGGCGCCGCCCCAGCGCCCGCCGGAGTTCATGATGTCAGCAATGCTGCTGCGGATGATTTCGCGGTACTCCTCATCCACGGGCAAGCGCCACATCTTTTCGCCCGATTCAGTCAGCGCCTTTGCGAAGCGCTGGTAGGTCTCTTCGTCGTTGGCGAAGACGCCGGCGTTAACGTAGCCGAGCGCGACCACGCAGGCGCCGGTGAGCGTGGCAGCGTCAATGAGGTGCGTGCAGCCGAGCTGGCGCGCGTAGTGCAATCCGTCGGCGAGGACGAGACGGCCCTCGGCATCGGTATTGATGATCTCAATGGATTTTCCCGACATGGCGATTTGCACGTCGCCGGGCTTCTGCGCTTTTCCTGACGGCATGTTTTCTGTCGCGCAGACGATCCCGATGACTTTCACCTTAGGCTGGAGCAGCGCGATGGCGCGCATAGCGCCGATCATGGCGGCGCCGCCGGCCATGTCATATTTCATCTTCTCCATGCCGTCGGCGGGCTTGATGGAAATGCCGCCGCTGTCGAAGGTAATGCCTTTGCCCACGAGCCCGATGACGGGCTTTGCCGGCGCGCCGGGCGGGTCATAACGCATGACGATGAGTGCGGGCGGCTCGTCAGAGCCCTGGGCCACGCTCCAGAAGGCGCCCATTTTCATTTGGCGGATGGCGTCGCCATCGAGAATTTCGCACTTCAAGTTTGGTGATTTCACCTGCTCGCACATCTCTCTTGCGCGCCTGGCGAGCGTGGTCGGAGTCATGCGGTTGCCGGGCTCGTTCACCAGCCCGCGGGTGAAATTTTGCGATTCGCCGATGATGCGGGCCTCTTCGAAGGCGTGCTCAATGGCTTTCTGGTCGCCATTGGCGGCGGCGATGACGGCGAACTCTTGCAGGCTCTGGTCCTTGCGGTCGCTGCGGTAAGTATCGGGATCGAAGTCGCCGACATACACGCCCTCGACGACAGCCTTCACCGCCTCAGCCGGTCCGTGGCGCTCGGCAACATGCGTCGAGTGCGCCGCCTGGTCGGCATTGCCACTCCATCCGGCGGGCGCTACAAAGGCGAAGCCGCGGATGCCTTTGGATTTCAGCAGGCGAGCCGCAGTTCCGGCGACCTTGCGCAGCTCGTAGGCTGAAAAATTCTTGGCTTTGCCGCCGCCGACGAAGAGCAGGCGCTTGGCTTTCATCCCGCGCGGCGCGTGCAGCAACACGGTCTCGAAAAGTTTTCCCGTCAGCTCGCCGCTGGCGGTGAGCTCGGCGGCCGCGGCGCTGATAGCCGGGTTCGAAGTCAGGATTTTGGCTTTCGTCTGCTGGCCTTCGCCTTCATCAACGACGGCAACGGCGAGACATTCGGCAGAAATTTCTGCGGGATTCGAGAAGCTGAGAGTAGTTTTCATGATTCTTAAGTTCACAGTCTAGATTCACAGTATACAGTTCACGATTTTCTGGCGTGCGATTGTGAAATGCGCCCGGGTAGTTCAAAACCCTGACGAACGGCGGCTTTTTAAACAATCGGGAGGGTTTCGCAGGCGCTGCGAATTTGCTCGCGCTGGAAGGCATTGAGCGTGAGGAACTGGAAGCCGTGACGCTCGCCGGCTACATATTTCACTTTGGCGAGGACGCGCAGAGACTGCGCAGCATCGGAGAGATGGAATTCAACCCACAAACGCTCGCCCACGCGCACTGCCTGTTCGGGCAAGAGCGCGCACAGGCCACCGAGGCCGATATCGGCGAGACGGCCAGAGATGCGCTCAGCCAATGCAGTGCCGGAGACCGTGACCGGGGCATCAATCGCAAAGCGCGGGAAGCTGCGCGCAATCTTCCACTTCTTGGCTTCGACGGTGCTGTTCATCGCGGGAAGCAAGTCAACATGATATGCGATGGAATCCTGAAGGCAACCACATTTTGGCCTTCCATAGGTTCCGAAAGTCACTTCGGGACAGCTACGAGTCGTGGACTACAGATTCGCTCGGGATACAATGGCGGCGGAGAGCGCGGGATTTGAAAAAAATCGAGACAGATTTGCCGGGTGTGGTCCTGCTGGAGCCTAATGTGCTGGGCGATGACCGCGGATTCTTTCTTGAGAGCTACCACGCCGAAAAATTTGCGGCGCTTGGCATCCATGAGAGCTTCGTGCAAGACAATCATTCGCGCTCGCTACAAAATACGGTGCGCGGGCTGCACTATCAGCTGAAGTTTGCTCAGGCAAAGCTGTGCCGGGTGACGCTGGGCAAGGTGCTCGATGTGGTGGTTGATGTTCGTCGCGGCTCGCCGACCTTCGGTAAGTGGGCAGGATTTGAGCTTTCGGCTGAGAACCATCGCATCATTTACGTCCCGCGCGGGTTCGCGCATGGCTTCTCGGTACTGAGCGAGCATGCCGAGTTCCTGTATAAATGCAGCGATTTTTACCATCCGGAAGACGAGTATGGAGTTTTGTGGAACGACACCGACATTGGCATCGAGTGGCAGGTGCGCGAGCCGATTCTGTCGCAAAAAGATCAGCGTAATCCGCGGCTGAAGCATATTGCGTCGGAACGCTTGCCAGAATATGAAGCTCCCGTCGGTGGAAGAGGCAAGCTGCTCTCGTTGGGCAAACATACTCCTGTGCTGGGGGCGCGCAATCGGATGCTGGAGCGCGCGGGATATGAGGTGGTGTCGGCCAGCAGTGTGCAAGACGCTGAACGCAAGCTAAAGGCACAGCGCTTCGATGCGGCCATTATCGGGTACACCTTTTCGAAAAAAGAAAAGCAACTACTAGCGAAGCTGACTGGTGATGGATATGACCTGCCGGCGATTCTGCTCTACATCAAACCGGGAGATATGGGAATTCCAGCCTCGGCTCACGTCAGTGCAGTGAATGGAGAGGCAGCGCTGCTCGCGGCCATAACCTCAGTTTTGCGCGGGCGTGTCATGGAGAACAAGGCGCGAACAGCTGCTCCCGGCGGGGCGTCGCGCGAAATCGAAAGCGTATAATTTTCTAGAGATAGCGCTGCTTTCATGAGCTCACATCCCCACATGCCGCACGGTGGCGCACCGCATGCGCCGCAGCCGCTTCCGGGAATTCAGAACGTGGTTGCTATTGGCTCGGGCAAAGGCGGAGTGGGCAAGACCACGATCTCGGTCAATCTGGCAATTGCTCTGGCGGCACAAGGAAACAAAGTGGGCCTGCTCGACGGCGATGTCTACGGCCCGAACGTGCCGCTCATGCTGGGAACGGCGGCGCAGCCGGAGGTTGTCGGCCAGAACCGCATTAAGCCACTTGAACGGTTTGGGCTCAAGATGATTTCGGTTGGCCTGCTGAATCCGGGCGATAAGCCGCTGATTTGGCGCGGGCCGATGCTGCACTCCATCGTGCGGCAGTTTTTGCAGCAGGTCGAGTGGGGAGAGCTGGACTATCTGTTCATTGACCTGCCGCCGGGAACAGGCGACGTGGCGATCTCCCTTATCCAAACTGTGCCGGTCACGGGCGCGATCGTGGTGTGCACGCCATCTGATGTCGCTCTGCAAGACGCGCGCAAGGCGATTGAGATGTTCCGGCAGTTGAAGGTTGACGTCATCGGGATCGTTGAGAACATGGGCAGCTTCGTCTGCCCGCATTGCGATCACGAGATCGATATTTTTTCAAAGGGGGGCGGCGAGCGCACAGCGGCGCAGTTCGGCGTGCCGTTTCTTGGCTCGATTGATCTCGATCCAAGCTTGCGCAAGGCGGGCGACAGCGGAGATCCGCTGACGGCTCGCAAAGATGCCGCGGGGAGCAGCGCGGTGAAGGCCTTCCACCAGCTTGCGGAAAAAGTCGAGAAGGAAGTGGCTCGGCAGAATGCGACTGCCGGCGCCGGCGTGATCGAGATTATCTGATCTCCGCGCCCGTCACACACCTTATATAATCACCGTTCACAATTTGACTCTCGTCACTTGATGCAGGAGTTCTGATGGCAGAGCGAGCAGAAATTGGCATTATCGGCGGCAGCGGGCTTTACCAGATGCCGGGATTCAGCGAGAGCAGGGAAGTTACGCTGGAGACGCCGTTCGGTGCACCCTCTGATCCGTATGTTCTGGGCGCGCTCGAGGGCCGCAAAGTGGTATTCCTCGCGCGCCACGGGCGCGGCCATCGCATTTCGCCGACCGAGCTCAATTTTCGCGCCAACATTTACGGCATGAAGCTGCTGGGTGTCGAGCGCATTCTTTCGCTCTCAGCCGTGGGATCGCTGAAAGAAGAGCACAAGCCAACGGAGTTTGTTATCCCCGACCAGTTTGTAGACCGCACCAGCAAACGAATCTCAACGTTTTTCGGCGATGGCGTGGTTGCTCACGTGGGATTTGCCGACCCGGTGTGTCCGCAAGTCGGCAAGGTAGTGAAGACGGCGTGCGATCAGGCCAAGATTACGGCCAAGCTGGGTGGAACGTATTTGTGCATGGAAGGCCCGCAATTTTCGACCAAAGCGGAGTCGAATCTTTACCGCAGCTGGGGCATGGACGTGATCGGCATGACCAACCTGCAAGAAGCCAAGCTGGCGCGCGAAGCCGAAATTTGTTACTCGACCGTGGCCATGGTGACCGATTACGACTGCTGGCATCCGCAGCACGACAGCGTGACGGTGGAGCAGATCATCAGTGTGCTCACCAAAAATGCCGCCAATGCGTGCGAGTTGGTGCGCGCGGCGGTGGCGGCGATGCCAAAGGAGCGCAACTGCAAGTGCGCCTCGGCGCTGAAGCACGCCATCATTACGCAGCCTGACAACATTCCCGCTGCAACGCGCAAAAAACTTTCGCTGCTGCTCGACAAGTATCTCAACAAGAGCGCGGGAGCGAACTAGCCAGTGGCCATTCTGGTGGTGGGCTCTATCGCGCTCGATACCATCCAGAGCCCGTACGGCAAGGTGGAACGCAGTCTGGGCGGCTCCGCGACTTTCTTTTCACTTTCTGCCAGCTACTTCACGGACGTGCGCATGATCGGGGTGGTGGGCGAAGATTTCACTGCCGATGACGAAAATGTGTTGCGGAAGCGCGGCATTGACACGCGCGGGATCGAACACGCCAAAGGGAAGACCTTCCACTGGTCGGGCGAGTATGGCGCGAATCCGAATGACTGCAAGATGCACGCGCTGGAGCTGAACGTATTTGAGAAATTTCAGCCGAAGATCCCGGCCGAGTATCGCGATTCGGAGTACGTCTTTCTTGCGAACATTGATCCCATGCTGCAGGCGCGCGTGCGCACAGAAATGCGGGGCGCGAAGTTGTTCGGCTTAGACACGCATCCATTTTGGATTCAGACTACGCCCGAGCAGCTGAGCGCAGCCATTCCGGGAATTGATTTCATGATCATCAATGACGGCGAGGCCAAACAGTTTGCCGGCGAGCAGAACCTTCTGCGCGCGGCCAAGAAGATTCTGGCGAAAGGCCCCAAGGCGCTGGTCATCAAACATGGCGAATACGGCGCGACCATTTTCTTTGGGCCGAAGGCGAAGCAGCTGGGCGACCATCCGTTTCGCGCGCCGGCGCTGCCCATTGACCAGGTGCAAGACCCGACGGGCGCGGGCGACGCCTTCGCCGGCGGATTCATGGGCTATATTGCCTCGCAGGGCGAGTTGCATGCCGAGGTCATGAGGCGAGCGATGTTTTACGGCGGCGTGATGGGCGGATTCGCAGTGGAAAAATTCGGCACCGAGCGGCTGCTTTGGCTCACACGGAATGAAATTGAAGAGCGCTTCCAGTTATTCCGTGAAATGACCCATTTGGAGTAGCCGGCGTTTCGCGACCAATGCAACGCAGCGACAGCTCGTCCGGTTCAGATAACTGGGCGCTGGCGTTCGCAGCGACGCTCATCTCACTCTGCGGCTTCCTCTACTACTTCGGCCACGGCGAAATCTTGCTTTACGGCGACGCCGTCGCCCACATCAACATCGCGAGGCGCGTCTTCGATTCGCGCACTCCCGGGCCGCTGCAACTAGGAACAGTCTGGCTGCCACTGCCGCACATCGCTACGATTCCCTTCATCCTCTTTGATTGGCCATGGCGCACCGGCGCGGGCGGTTCGGTGGTCTCGCTGGTTTCGTACGTGCTCGGCGCACTCGGTGGCGCCCGGTTTTTCTGGGGTGACGCTCTGGCTGCCTTGGCGGGAGAGAAGGCGCGAAAACTCGCCGGATGGATTGCGGCCTTCGCGTTCTTGCTCAATCCGAACCTGATTTACATGCAAACAACGGCAATGACCGAAGTGCCATCGCTGGCGCTGAGCATATGGGCCATCATCTTTTATGCCGAGTTCGCGAGCGCGCATCGCGACGCGAGATCGTCGGGCGACGCTGACCCGCGTAATCAGGCTAGCGCACAGCAGTCGCTGCTCCATTGTGCCATCGTGCTTGCTGCGGGAATGCTCACGCGCTATGACCAATGGTTTCTGGCTTTCGCGATACTGATTTGCGTGGCAATTCAAGTTTCGCGGGGCAGTCCGGAAGTTGCTCGGTTAGAGCGTAAGGCATTTGCAAAGTCCATCGTTCTGGTTGGCTTGATAGCGGTGCTGTGGTTCGCCTATAACTTCGGCCAGTACGGCAATGCGCTAGAGTTCGCGAATGGTCCTTATTCTGCCCGAGCGATTGCGGAAAGGTCGGCGGTGGCGGGGCAGCCGCCGCATCCCGGGCATCACGACGTGCGCGTCGCGGCGATTTACTTTTTTAAATCGGCAGAGCTGAACCTGGCCGCGGGAAAAGCCGCCTATCTTTGGGTGACCCTAGCGCTGGTGGGTGCTTTCGTGCTTCTGAGAGCGCGGCGAGTTGATCTGGCAGCGCTATTGTGGCTGCCAATTGTCTTTTACTCGCTTTCGATTGCATACGGCGGAGTGCCGATTTTCATGCCGGTGTGGTGGCCGTTCTCGTACTACAACGTTCGCTACGGATTGGAGCTGCTGCCGGCGTTTGCGATCAGCGCTGGGCTCGCGCTGCTCTTGCTTTCTCAATTCAAAAGAAGTCGCGGTCTAACGCTGGGAGTGTGTATCGCGTTGCTGGCGACGTACATACAAGTGCAGCGCACGACTCCCATCTCGTTGCGCGAGGCCCAGGTAAACTCCGGCACTCGCATCGGCTTTGAGCGGCAACTGGCCGCAGTGCTGAAGCTCTTGCCCCACGATGCGACCTTGCTCGTGTACACCGGGAACCATGTCGGCGCTCTGCAGATAGCCGGAATTCCCTTGAAGCACACGATCAACGAAAACAATTACAAGCTGTGGCAGGCGGCCCTGGCGCATCCGGCGCAAGAGGCGGACTACGTGGTTGCGATGCAGGGCGACCCGGTCTGGCAGGCCACGCACGACCGCGCCGAGGGATTGACGGCTGTGGCCGTGATCCACGCGCAAGGGCAGCCGGCCGCCGAGGTGTACCAAAGCAATCTGTCGGCCAAAGCTCATTAGCTTTGATAAAATTCGCGGAACTTTCTAGAGGCGGTTTCGAGCGTGCCACACTCTTTTATTGAGTTCGCGACGTCGCAGCTTCTGTCGGAGACGATTCTGCGGCTGTTGCTCTCAGCGCTTCTGGGCGGAGTCATTGGCCTGGAACGCGAACTGAGCCACAAGCCCGCCGGCCTGCGCACCAACATGTTCATCTGTTTCGGCGCGGCGCTGTTCACTATTGTCTCGTTGACGCTGGTCGGTCCGGGCGTTCCTGACCGCACTCGCATTGCTTCGAACATCATTCCCGGAATCGGATTCATCGGCGCCGGTTCAATCCTTCGCCAGAAAGGTTCGGTCCAGGGTTTGACCACTGCTGCAACGTTGTTCGTGGTAGCGGCAATCGGCATGGCGGCGGGCGGAGGCCTTTATTTGCAGGCGACGTTCGCCACCGTCGTGATTCTGCTGGCATTACAGGTGCTGGGATGGGTCGAGGCCCGCTACAGCCTGAAGCCGCTTTACATGACCTATGACGTCAGCGGCAGCGACGGAGATGCGATGGTCGCTGCGATCGATACCGTGCTTGAAGCGCAGCACCATGTACCGGAATCATTGCAAGTGAACAAGACCAATGGGAGTTATCTCGTCCACTTCGCCGTTAACCTAACTCACCGCGAGCACCTCGAGCTGCGCCAGCAGCTTAAGAGCAGCCACCAGTTCACGCGTGTCACTTACATGAGTGACCGCGAATAGTCACATGACATCAGTCGGTACGAGCGGAATTCCATTTGCCAAGGCCCACGCGAACGGAAACGACTTCCTGCTCATTGACGGCATGCACGCGCCCACTGATCTTATGGATTTCAGCCGGTGCATCTGCGATCGCCATCGTGGCGTGGGCGCAGACGGAGTGGAGTGGCTCTTTCCAGATTCTGATGGTGCGACACTGCGCGCGCGGTTGTTTAATGCCGACGGGTCGGAGGCGGAAATCTCAGGCAATGGGACACGCTGCGTAGCGGCGCACTACATTGCGGAACACGGCGGAGAAGAGGTGAGCATCCGTACAGGAGCGGGCCTGAAGACCTGCCGGTTGAAAGAGCGCAGCGGCTCGCGCTTCACCTTCGAAATCGAAATGGGCGAGCCGCAGGTGGGCGAAGAGTTCAGCATCAAGCTGGCGTTCGGAGAAACCCGAGGCACGCCGGTCTCGATGGGCAATCCGCATTTCGTGGTCTTTGTTCCGGAGTTCGCCCCGGGATGGCAGGCGGAGGCCGCCGAAATCGGTAAGCACCATGACTTCAAGTACGGCATTAACGTTGAGCTGGTCCGCGTTAAGAATGAAGAAACAATTGACATCCGATTATTTGAGCGTGGTGTGGGCGAGACGCTTTCATCCGGGACTGGCTCCTGTGCCGCAGCGGTTGCTTCAATCGCGGTGGGCAAGTGCAAGTCGCCAGTGACGGTCATCACCCCCGGCGGTGTGCAGCGAGTGCGCTGGGAAGGCCGTGTGTGGTTGACAGGCGAGGCTCAACTCGTCTGTCGCGGCGAATTTTTCGGTTAAGATACGCGCAGTGCCCGCCCGCAAAACTCAACCTGACAAGCTGCGCAAGCCATCTGCGCTCCGCGAGGGAGACACGGTGGGCATTGTGGCCCCGGCAAGCCCAGTGGAAAAAGATGCTCTTGAAGCGGGCTGCGCGCGGCTGCACGCGCTGGGATACAAGACCTTCTACTTGCCGTCGATTCTTGAAACGGACCTGTTCTTTGCTGGTTCAATTAAACGGCGCTGCCGCGAACTGGAAGAGATGTTTGAGCGCGACGACGTGCGCGCGGTTCTCTGCGCGCGCGGCGGTTACGGAACCAACACTCTGCTCGAGCATCTCGACGTAGAGAAGATTGCGCGACATCCGAAAATCTTCATGGGATACAGCGACATCACGAGCTTGCTGACTTACTTCCACGACTACGCGGGTCTCGTGACATTTCACGGCCCCATGCTCGCCAAGGACTTCGCGGTCGCGAGTCATGTGGATGAAGAATCGTGGAAACGTGCAACTGGCGGCGAGAGAAATTGGAGTGCACCTGCCACTGATGCAGCGCCGGTGGTAG
>JADMIO011560788.1_pt1 | contig 13575 bp, 12 predicted proteins | sample 8958161 | NCBI WGS metagenome assembly JADMIO01 (sample SAMN16585339, study PRJNA669376) | soil metagenome | isolation source: Crop rotation soil | place: USA: Cullars Rotation, Alabama | collected 2011 | reverse complement strand
GTGCGGTTGAATTCCGCGGCATCCAGCTGCTGCCAGGTCTTGGTCGAATGCACCGCCGCCATGTGGATGACGCCATCCAGCCCCTTGAACGCCGCAACCGCACGCTTCACCGCGCGCTTGCAGTTCGCCGCCTTGGACACATCGGCCTTCACCAGAACCAGCCGGTTCTTGTCCGCCACCGTCAGCGCGGAGGGAAAGGGCTGGATATCGACGGCGGCGACGCTGTGCCCTTCCTTCAACAGCCGCTCGGCGCAAGCGAGGCCGATGCCGCTCGCCGCGCCGGTGACCAGAATGGACTTGATCGGTTTCATGGCGGCTCCCACCTAAGACACAGCTTAGCCCGTGGCAGAGGAGCCGGAACCACCACGCCACGCGAAAAAATCGAAAACAATTAGATGTATTCCGCCCGTTTTGACCCACAACACATAGCTCGCTTCGCCTGCGCGGCGGCGCTAGTCTGGCCATTCACGGGAGGACGCATGCTGCCGCGCCTGGGCGAAGTTCTCTATTGGGCCGCCTGCTGGATCGCGGTCATCGTCGCGCTTTTGGCCACGGCCGCCTGGGCTACGGACACCGACGAATCCTGGGTCGGCGTGCGCGCCTTCTTCGGCGTCTCGCTTGCAATCTGGACCTTGGGCCGCCTCGCCCTGGCGTTCTCGCGCGAGAGACGCCCCAAGCTCCGCCGGCGCTGATGCAGACATTGCGTCTCGGCATTGCCGGCTTGGGCCGCGCCTTTTTGCTCATGCGCCCGACGCTGGAGCTGCATCCGGCCCTACAATTGACCGCCGCTGCCGATCCGCGCGCCGAGGCCCGCGAAGCTTTCGCGCGCGACTTCGGCGGGCGCAGCTACACGAGCGTCGAAGACATGTGCGCCGATCCGAATGTGGATGCGATCTATGTCGCCACGCCCCACCAGTTCCATGCCGCCAATGTTGCCGCCGCCGCCGCACACGGCAAGCATGTGCTGGTGGAAAAGCCGATGGCGCTGAGCCTCGAAGATTGCGCCGCGATGACAGACGCCGCCACGCGCGCCGGGGTCGCCATGGTGATCGGTCACAGCCACAGCTTCGATGCGCCCATCGCGCGCGCCGCCGGCATTATCGGCAGCGGCAGCGCAGGCGCGATGCGCATGATGACGGCGCTGAACTACACGGATTTTCTCTATCGCCCGCGCCGGCCGGAAGAGCTTTCCACCGCATCGGGCGGCGGCGTCATCTTCAACCAGGCGCCGCACCACGTGGACGTCGCGCGGCTGCTCGGCGGCGGAATGGTGAAATCGGTACGCGCCATCACCGGCTCATGGGACCCGGCGCGGCCGACCGAAGGCGCCTACACGGCGCTGCTGCTGTTCGAGAACGGCGCGACTGCGTCCCTCACCTATAGCGGCTACGCCCATTTCGACAGCGACGCGCTGACCGATTGGATCGGCGAAGGCGGCCAGACCAAAGACCCGGCCATGTACGGCGTGGCGCGCGCCGCCCTGCGCGGCAAAGAGGAAAGCGCACTGAAGCGGGCAAACAATTACGGCGGCGCGAAACCGCCGCCGCCGCGCGCACCCCTGGCGCATGCGCATTTCGGGCCGCTGATCGTGTCGTGCGAACGCGCCGACCTTCGCCCCACGCCCCATGGCATCCACATCTATGACGATGCAGGCGAGCGTTTCGAAGCCATCCCGCCGCCCGCCGTGCCGCGCGGTGCGGTGATCGACGAATTTCTCGCGGCCATCCACACCGGCAGGCCCACCCTGCACAACGGCGAATGGGGCCTGGCCACCATGGAAGTGTGCCTTGCCATGCTGACATCGGCCCGCGACGGGCGCGATATCGCGCTTTCGCGGCAGGTGCCTGCCCTATGACTCGAAAGCTTCGCAAGTCTCCCACCGAGATCATGCTTACGCATTGGCGGGACGCGGTGCCCAATGACCGGCTTGCACATCTTATTCGCGACGCGGCCAAGGGATTGATGCGCGCGCTACAATTGCGCCTGGCCGAACACGGAGTATCGTTCGGCCATTGGGTGTTTCTGCGCATCCTTTGGGAAACCGATGGTCTGACGCAGAGCGAACTCAGCGAACAGGCCGGCGTGATGGAGCCCACAACGTTCGCCGCCTTGAAGGCGATGGAGAGGCTCGGTTACATCGCGCGCAAGCGTTACGTGAGCAATCGCAAAAAAGTGTTCATCCATCTGACGCCGAAGGGTCGGGCGCTGAAAGTCAAGCTCGTACCCCTGGCGCTAGAAGCCAACGAGGTGGCCGTTCGCGGGGTTTCCGGAGCAGATGTGGCAACCACCAGAAAGACTATTTTGCGGATGATCCAGAACCTCGCCGAAGATGAGGCTGGGCAGACCACGGCTCGACAGAAGCCTCCTAGGCGGCTAAAATAATACTTAGAGCTCTAAGATAATTGGGAGCGCCATGAACCGGGAAGACAACGAACTTCTATGCCGCGTCGAAGGCAACGCGCCGATGGGGCAATTGATGCGCCGCCATTGGCTGCCCGCCTGCATGTCCGAAGAAGTCGCCGAACCCGACGGCAAGCCCGTGCGCACGCGCATGCTCGGCGAAGACCTTGTCGTGTTCCGCGATTCCATGGGTCGGCTCGGCATTCTCGGCGAACACTGCCCGCACCGGCGCGCCTCGCTCGCCTTCGGGCGCAACGAGGAATGCGGCCTGCGCTGTCTCTATCACGGCTGGAAATTCGACGTGGACGGCAATTGCGTCGACATGGCGTGCGAGCCGGACGCCGCGCGCACGATCGGCAACCGCAAGCATCTTTCCTATCCCGTGCGCGAAGCGGGCGGCTTCGTGTGGGCCTGGATGGGGCCGCGCGAAGAAATGCGACCCTTCGAAGCGCCGCAATGGGCGCCGCCGTCTACCACGCGCATTTCGATTGCGAAAATCCACACCCATGCCAATTGGGCGCAGGTGCTGGAAGGCTCTATCGACTCCTCGCACTCCTCATCGCTGCACTCCACGGACATGCCGTCCGCCGAAGTGGATCACGCCAAAGCCACGGAACACGCCTGGCCGCGCCCATCCACCGACAAGGCGCCGCGCATGCAGTTGCAGGCGACAAGTTTCGGCTTTCGCTACACGGCCATCAGGAAGCCGATCCTGAACGCCGACACGCATGACTATTTCCGCGTCACGCTGTTCGTCGCGCCGTTCACGGTGATCATTCCGCCGAACGATCAGTTCCGCTTCTCGCAGATGCTGTTCCCGGTGGATGACACCAACACCATGACCTATTGGATCGCCTGGCACGACACCAAGGGCATCGATCAGGACGCATGGCGCAAATTCCTGCATGCACGCGTGGGCGTCGAGCTGGACGCGAACTACCGCAAGATTCGTACCCTGGACAATTGGTTCATGCAGGACCGCGAGGCCATGAAGCACGGCGATTTCACCGGCATCGGCGGAATTCCGGCGCAGGATATGGCGATGTGGGAATCCATGGGTCCGATCACCGATAGAAGCGAGGATCACCTCGGCGCCAGCGACATGGCGGTCTCGCAATTCCGCCGGCTGATGATCGGCGCGGCAAAGCGTTTCGCGCAAGGCGAGCCCGCCATCGGCACGACGGAGCCGCACATCCCGCTGGTGAATCTTTCGTCCTATGAAGGCATCATGCCCAAAGGCACGGATTGGCGAACGCTCGGCGTTTCCGACGCCGAGCGCGCCATGACCCAGAAGGAAAGCGTGCCGGCGTAATTACTTTGCCGCTTTCACGATCGTCGCCATCTGCGAATAGCTGCCCACCGCGCCGTGACCGCCCGCGAAACGTTCCGGCGCCAGCTTCAGTTTTTCGACTCCGGCCACAAGCGCCTTGAGCATGGGATTGCTGGCCGTCACAACAGGCCCCGGATTCCACAGATCGGTGACGATGCCGAGCTTGGCGTCGGGCACATAGACGATCAGCATGTCGGCCGCATGCGGATTGGCAATCGGATACGCATCCACTTCCATGCCGCCATCCGGCACTTTCCATTTGCCGCTGACCTCGATCACCTTCGGCATCGCCGGCATGTTGGCGGGCGCGTTCGGGTTCAGCGTTTGCGGCCGCGCCAGCACGCGCTTGAAATAGGCGCCGTCGCCCGGACCGACAACGATGGTGGCGCCCATCGCCGCATAGGTACGCATGCCGCCTACGTGATCGACGTGATGGTGCGTAAGGATGAGATACTTCACCGGCTTGCCGGGATATTTCTTTGCCGCCAAGGCCAGCGCGAGTTTCGACTGGCCGTCATCGTTCGGCGCTTCCACCGCGACTAAATACGTTCCCGCGTCGATGAAGATGGTGTTGTGCGTGGCGCCTTGGGTCTGGCTGATATTGGGCGCGACATCGGCGAGTGTCAGCGTGCCGCCGTCGTCATAATAATAAGACGCCGAGTCTAGATAGAAGCCGGAGAATTTGCGCCGGATGATCCATTGCATCGGCGTCCTGTTCTGTGCCGCCGGCTTTTCTGCCTTGGCGAGGAACGCGGCGGGTACCTGCAACAAGGTCGGCCCAACCGTCATGTTGGGCGTCACGTCGGTGACGTCGATGGCGGCGACCTTGAAGCCGTTCAGGTCCTGCTGCACATGGAAGGGAAGACGCACGCCCTTCACATCGCGCCAGTCGGAATAGATCGCGTCATAGGTCGAATCGCCTTCGAGCGCGTCCCAATCCAGCGTGCGCACGCGCGCCGGAAAGTTCTGCGCCGGATCGAACATCACGATGAACGTGCCGTAGAGGCCCTTGAGCTGAAGCGAGGGATAGGTCTTGCCGCCCACCTTCTGATCCTCGATGGCGGTCACGCGTTCCGGATGCGCCTTCATTTCCAGCACGGCCGCGTCGCGTTCGAGCTCGCGCAAGGAAAATTCCAGCCGTGGACCGGACATGGTGTGCTGCGGCCTGTTGCCGGGCGTGGCACGCTTAGGCAGGCGGCCGGGATTGGCGTCGTTGCCGATCACGAATCCGGCGGCAGGCGTCACGATCTCGGTGAAGGTCTTGGTGGTGTGATCGTCGTCCTTGGTGATCGCGTAATCCTTGCGCGCCGTGCCGTGTTCCAGATCGCGGATCATGCTGACCGTGGCTTCGCCGATGCGCGGCTCCAGCGGCTTGGTCAGCGCATAGGACTCGCCCGGGTCCCACTGCTGCAATTTGTATTTGACGATGACGGTTTTCAGCTTGGCGAGCGCGTCGCCGCCCATCGCCTTGTACGCGGCATCGACGCGTTGTTGCGGCGTCATCGCGGCAGGCGCCGCGGCAAACGCACCGGCATAAAGAGTTGCACTGAAGAGCAGCAAGGACGCGCTGGAGAGAAGTGCTTTTGTACCAAGCATGACAGCCTCCCATATGAGTCCGGAAGGAAGCAGTCTATCAGATAACGGTCTGGCTTACGGTCCTTGGCAGATCACGTTGAGGAGCGCCTGCGTGCCGCCGGACACGGCCTTCATCGCGCGCTCGATGGCGGCAGGCAATTGTTCTGCCTTTTCAACGCGCTCGCCGTGGCCGCCGACCACTTCCACCGCCTTTTCGAAATGCACATCCTTGTCGAAATAGGTAAGCGGCTCCTGGTTGCTCTTGGCGGCATAGCCGTCCGGATAGACCTCGCGCGTGTTGCGCTTCACCGCGCCCCACATCTCGTTGTTGAACACCACCGTCAGCGTCGGCCACTTCTCGGCGCGGCTGACATAATGCGCCGGAATGGGATTGCCGAACATATAGGCGCCATCGCCCACGGTGCAGATGACGAGTCTGTCCGGCTGCGCGGCCTTCAATCCCAGCGCGGTGCCGAGGCCCCAGCCGAGCGCGCCGCCAGCGCCGACGGAGAAGAACGTGCCGGGCTTGGTCAGCGCCATGTGCTCGGGCGTGACCGGCGATTCCTTGACCAGGATTCCGTCGCTGCCTCGCACCTGATCGAGACAATGCGTGATCCAGGCGGGATGAATGGGCGAGGCGTCTTTTGCCTTGGCAAGCTCGCCCTTCCAGCGCTCCCGCTGCGTGGCGCGCCGTTCGGCAAGACGAGCCCGGCGCGCACCGATGCGCGCGGCGGCGGACGGCGCCAGCGCTTCCAATGCGGATGCGAGCGCGTGCAACGTGGCGCCCGGAACGCCGGTGATCGACAGGTCCGCCGTGAATCCGCGCAAGGGATATTTCTCGAAGTTGGGATCGGCACCGATGTGGATGATCTTGCAGTCCGGCTTGGGCGCCTTCTTCTTGGGAATCCACGGCACATCGCATTCCACGACCACGATCACATCGGCCGCATCCAGCCAGGGATCGTTGTTGAAGCCGAGATGCATCGGATGATCGGTGGGCAGCGCCACATAGCGCGGCTTTCGCTGGATCACGGGAAGCGCGAACGAGTCCGCCAGCCGCGCCAGCGCCGCGGCATCGCCCGGTCCACGGCCCAAGCTCGACGTGACGATCAGCGGATTCTCCGCTTTTGCCAGTGCGGCGGCAGCGCGGTCGATGGCGCCCGGGTCGGGATGCGGCGGCGATGCCGTGGCATGCCGCGATGGCGAGGCGTAGCGGAAATTTTCGATCGGCGCCGCCAGCACTTCGCGCGGCAGCGTCATGTAGACCGGCCCCCGTGGCTCGGACAGCATCAGATTGAACGCGCGGTCGACCGCATTTTCCACCACCGCGCCATTGGGCAGTTCGTAATCCCATTTGACGAACTCGCGCACGATGGCGCGCTGATCGCGCATCTCCTGCGTCCAATGGATTTCACCGCTGCGCTCGCCCAGAATGCCACCCAGTTCCGTGAACGGCGTGCGCCCGGCGGAAAACAGCACCGGAATGTTGGCGCGCCAGGCGTTGATGAGCCCGGCCAGCGCATTGGCCGTGCCGACATTGACATGAACCATCACCGCCTGCGGCCGGCCCGAGCCGAGGTAGTAGCCTTGCGCCATCGCGATGGCGACGTTCTCATGCGGCACTGTGATTGGCTTTGGCACTTTCGCGCCGGTGAGCGCGGCTTTCGCGAAGGATTCGATCAGCGGCGCGAAATCGGTGCCTGCATTGGCGAACAGATAGTCGATGCCGCGATCCGCAAGCAGCGCGAGATACGCGTCCGCCACGCTGCCGGATTCGATTGTCCTATTCATCGCTGATGTCGATCCAGGTGCCGTCCGGGTCGGTCATCTGCCACTTGCCTGCCGCGCTCGCCTGGAAGAAGCGTTTGCGCACATCGGCCTCGGTGCTGCCGCCGAGCGGCACGGGCGCGAGATACGGATTGGCGCCGCCGACCGTCGCGACATGGGCTTTGAACGCGTCCAGATTTTCCACCTTGAAGCCGATATGATCGGGCCCCGGGCGCTTAATCGACATGCCTTCGAAAATCGAAATGGACCACGGCAGGATGGCCAGCGTCACGCGCCCATCCGTCAAACGTTGCCCGCCGCCGGGCGACGCGTTCACCGGTTCGAGCTCGAACACGTCGCGATAGAATTCGGCGCAGTCTTCCCAATGCGGCGTGCGAATGGCGAAGGTCGTCAGCATCCGCTCCTGCGTCCAGCCGCCGCCGGCCTGATCGGCATAGATGTCGCTGCGCGTATCGTTCTTCTTCTGCGCCAGATCGAACACGTTGCCGTCCGGATCGTGGCCGCTATAGGCCGCGAAGGGCCGCGTCGACGGCCGCTTCACCAATCCCGCGCGCTTGTGCTTTTTCTGCATGCGCTCGAGCACGGCATCGACATCGTCGACGACCATGCCGAAATGATCGAGCCCACCGACATAACCGTCGCGCTTAGGAATAATATTCAAACCAACGCGCCCGTCTCCCACCGTGACCGCGCCGTTGGGGCGGCTTTTGCTGGACGTCTTCAGGCCGAACACGGCTTCGTAGAACTTCCCCAACAGGGGGTAATTCGGACTGATCATCGCCATGTGGTTGATTTCGGCGAACATGAGAATGTCTAGCTCCCAAATTTCCGGCGATAATACAGGGATTTTTCTGCCCGGACAGGGGCGGCAAAAGTGCCCCCTTATGTGATATATTCTCCCCTAAATATCGCGGGGGAGAGAGCGATGCAGGGATTGGGAAAACTGCGCAGCGTTGCTTTGGCGACGGCTGCATTCGGAATTGTGGCTGTCTCGCCTGCCGATGCGCGCGTCACCAAGATCGTCATCGAAAAGAAAAACTCGCCCGCTTTCGATGGGCAAAGTTTTGGCAATGCCGGGCAATATGAAACGCTGACGGGCCGCGCCTATGGCGAGCTGGACCCCAACGACGCACACAACGCAATCATTAACGACATCAAGCTCGCGCCGAAGAATGCGCGCGGTATGGTGGAATATTCGGCCACGTTCCAACTCGTCAAACCCGTGGACATGACCAAGGCGAGCCATTTGATGTGGCACGACGTGCCCAATCGCAGTGGCCGTATCACCATCGTGCCGCAAGAGCGCGGCTTCGGTGATATCGGGCTTTCGTCCGGCTGGCAGGGCGACGCAGCGGGCGCGACTGTGCCGCGCGACAACAACGATACGGTTGTCGTGCCTGTCGCAAAGAATGCCGACGGCTCGCCCGTCACCGGCAAGGTGATGGCGCGCATCCTCAATGTCAGCGGGGCGAACTCCGCGCCCCTGATCGTGCTGACGAACCCCGTGCCTTACAGACCGGCAAATCTGGATACCAAGCTTGCGACGCTCACGACGATTGCGTCCGAAACTTTGGACGGCAAGACCGGCGCCACCGCGACGATTCCGACATCCGATTGGGCCTTCGCGAAATGCGATGCGGACCATCCCTTCCCCGGCACACCGGACGGCACGCAGATTTGCCTGAAGAACGGCTTCGATCCCAAGCTGATGTATCAGGTGGTGTTCACCGCGCAGGATCCGCCGGTGCTGGGCGTCGGCTTTGCCGCGTTCCGCGATGTCGGCGATTTCTTCAAATACGCGTCGAAGGACGATGCCGGCACGCTCAATCCCGTGGCAGGCCAAGTCAATTGGGCGATCACGCGCGGCGTATCGCAATCGGGCAATTTCATCCGCCAATTCCTTCATCTCGGTTTCAACCAGACCGAAGCGAACAAGCAGCTGTATGACGGCGCGTGGCCGATCATCGCGGGCCGGCGCATCGCGCTGAATTTCCGTTTCGCCATGCCGGACGGCGTTGGAAGGCTTTACGAGCCCGGCGCGGAAGGCACGCAAACCTGGACGCCCTCGGCGGATAGCGCACGCGGCCTGCCCACGGCCGGCATTCTGGACCGCTGCAACGCGACGCATACATGCCCCAAGATCATCGAACATTTCGGCGCCGCCGAGATGTGGGCGCTGAAACTGTCGACGTCCTTCGTCGGCACGTCGGCGGACAAGGACATTGCGCTGCCCGACAATGTGCGCCGCTATTACATCGGTTCGACGCAGCATGGTGGGGGCCAAGGCGGGTTCAGCACGGTAGCCGCGGCACCGCCCAACTGCCCGGGCACCAACTACGGCAAGGGTGTGTTCGCGGCCAACCCGATGCCGCAGCTTCAGACGGTGAATGCGCTGCGCGTCGGCTTCCGCGATTGGGTGATGAAGGGATCGGCCATGCCGGCCAGCGTCTATCCGACGCTCGCGGCGGGAACGCTGGTCGATCCCACCAAGAAAGCGATGGGCTTTCCGTCCATCCCGGGCGTGCCGGACGCCGCGCCGACCGGCTTCATGAATCCGGTGATCGATTACGATTTCGGGGCCGGGTTCAACCCGGCCGATGGCAGCGGCATGCAGACAAAAGTGCCTCCCAGCATCAAGCGCGTTCTTCCCATGAAGGCGCCGAAGGTCGACGCCGACGGCAACGAGCTTGGCGGCGTGCCGGTCGTGTTGCGCGAAGCCCCGCTCGGCACCTATCTCGGGTGGAACGTCGTGCAGGCGGGCTTCCATGCGGGCCAGTTGTGCAATTACGCGGGCGGCATGGTTCCCTTCGCGAAGACCAAGGCCGAACGCATGGCCAGCGGCGATCCGCGTCTATCGCTGGAGGAACGCTACCACGATCACGCCGGCTACGTGGCGGCGGTGAAAACGGCGGTGACGAAAGTCGAAGCGGCGGGATTCCTGCTCAAGGAAGACGGCGACACCATGATCCAGCAAGCGGAAGCAAGCGACGTGTTGAAATGACGCGCGGATAACATGGACGCTGCGGCAAGCAGCGTACACTCCAAGGCCGCCTCGAGCGACGCCGCGGCCCAACTGAAACATGCGCGCGAAATTTCCCAAACCGGCAACCGTCCGCTGGCGATCGAATGGCTGCGGCGCGCCGCGGCGGCGGGACATCTGGAAGCCAAGTCGGAATTGGCGCGCCACCTCATCGCCTATCCGCCCAAGAAAACCGAGGAAGGCGTGCGTGTTGCGCACGAAGCCGCAGACGAAGGCGACGGTGCCGCTGCGCATCTTCTGGCAATGGTCGCGGCCGAGGGGCGCCACGGAAAGCAGGATTGGCAAGCAGCGCTCGATCATGTGGTGCGGGCCGCCGCGTTGGGGTTACCCCTTGCTCGGGCCGAACTCGCGGCGCTCGCCGGAAAATGGGATGTCGCGCAATCGCTGCTCGCCGGTAGCGCGCACGATGAGGATTGGCCGGCTTTGCGCAAAAGCGCCGACCTGTCGCGTTTCCTGGCGCCGGCCCGCTATCGCATCGCGCCGCTGCCCGCGCGCATCGCGGTGGTGGAAAACTTCACTACGCCCGACATCTGCCGCTGGCTGGTCGCGCGGTACGGGCCGATGCTCAAGCCCGCGCTGATCGTGAGCCCGGATACCGGCACGCCGGTCCCCTACAAGACCCGCTCCAATACGGCCGCGGAGATCGACATCGGCCGGCTCGACCTTGTGCTGGCGCTGGTGCGCGCGCGCATTGCGGCGGTGGCAGAAGTGCCGGTGAGCGGCCTCGAGGAACCCGCGGTGCTGCATTATCGCGTGGGCCAGGAATTCCAGCCGCATTACGACTATCTGAACACCGAACGGCCGGGCTATGCGGAAGAAGTCGCGACGGAAGGCCAGCGCGTGCTGACATTCCTCGTCTATCTCAACGAAGGCTTCGGCGGCGCCGAGACGGAATTTCCCATTCTCAACTGGCGTTACAAGGGTCGAACGGGCGATGGGATGTTCTTCTGGAACGTGACCCCCGAGGGCCAGCCGGACAGGCTCACGCTCCATGCCGGAACGTCTCCCACACATGGGGAGAAATGGCTCCTCTCGCAATGGGTGCGCTTCACACCGCGATAGAGGCGATCATCGGATGGAAATGCCCGGCATAGCGTTTGCGCACGGCCGGTAAGCGCCAGTCGTTTTCGGTGAGCGGTCCCCGGCAGTCCGCCACGCCGCAGGCGCAAGGCGACCCGTCCTCGATATAGCCCGGTTCCAGATTCCAAGTTCCCTGATCGAGCGTGATCTCTTCGCCCGGCGCAATATCGCGCCGCGCCATCAGCACGGCCTCGCCCTCGAGCCAGCAATTGGCGTCGCAGGAATGGTTCAGATACTCGTCCAGGCTGAGGTCCGGGTCGCTTTCCGGCAGCGCAAGGAATGAGCCGGGCGCGACAGGCCAGATGGAGCGGTAGCGGTAATCGCCGGAGTCCGCCTGCTCGGCCGAAATCACATGGCCGCCGAATTCCATCACCTTTTCGCCGCGCGCGATTGGCTGGGCCGCGAACACGCCGCGATTCGCGATCTTGGATTCGCCCAGCACCACTTTCGGGCTCACCCAACTGCGCGGAAGGTATTTGCCCACTACGGCCTCAATCCCACGGACTTGGTCTTCACCCGCATCAGCATGGTGCCCAGATACAGCGTCTTGCCGTCGTCGTCGCCCCACGCAAGATTCGAGAGCCGCTCCGGCGTGTGGATGGTGCCGTCGATGAAGATGATCCCGTTCTTCACCGTGCCGTCCGTTTCATCCGAAGCTCCATTTCTATCCCTGTTAAATCAGGGACACGCGAGGCACAGCTTCGCATACCCCCTCCCCCTCAGCCAAACATAGATTTTCCGGCATTACTCCAGCCGCACAAATGACATAGCGCCGTTTTTGGCAAAAATTCACGGTGCAGATATCGGCCATTTGCGCGGGGATAGTTTCCAGCCTTATCCAACGCTTCTCTCCTCATTTACCACACGCCAGACGCGCGTGGACAAGTCCGCGCGCCTCGCATACAGCCTCATCACCGCGCTATAAGATGGTGCCGCCGAGCGTTTCGGCAAAGAGCAGAAAATAATGTCTCGGCACACGGTCTTAAGCCTTCTGAGAAAGGCAGCAATAAACACGGCGCTCGGCGTCACCGCCATTGCCGCGCGCACGATCCGCGTCATTGTCCCCGCCGCGCGGCAATATGACTGCGTAGTCGCCTTCGCCGGGGCCGCCGCGCGCGGCGCGTCGCTGGCGGCGCGGGCGAGCGGACGAAGCTGGACCGGCGCGGACTACCACAGCGAATTCGTGCAGCACATGCTGTGCGCGGCGACCCGTCATGGCGGCATCGACATCAAGGTGCTGCTGTCGGGCGCGGATATTCTCGGCGAGATCTATCGCCGCCATGGGCATGCGATCCTCTGCACCGCGCATTTCGGGTTGACGCTGGCCATTGCGCGCGCGCTTGCCGATCTTTCCATTCCGGTCTCAGGCATCGGCAAAGTGCAGCCGTCCATGTCCGGCTGGCATTGGGGCGTGCCGGAACGCCTGCGCATCATCGCGTCCAGTCCGTACTGCTTCGTGCGGGCGCGCCGCGCGCTGGAAACCGGCAGAGTGCTGGTCGCCTATCCCGACGACGGCGTCTACGACGATACCGACGGGCGTCCCGTGATGGTCATCAAGCCCAACCTGTTCAGCTTCGCGGCGCGGCTGAAATGCCCGGTGCTGTTCTTCGGCGCGAAACTGGCGGAGGACGGCGCCATCCTCATCGATATCGTCAGGCCCGACCATGCCTTCCCCCAAACCGCGGCCGACGCGCGGGGCCTGGCCGAAGAGTTCTTCGCCTTCGTCAGCGCGCGCAGCAAACGCCCCTGCCGCATGGAACCCGGGCGGCGCACCGTCCGTAACGCGGCGCAAGAGCGGCCGCTCGTCGCGGCAGAGTGATTATCGTCCGCCCTTAATCGCCGCCATATGCAGGTCCATCACCGCATGTTCGCGCATGTCCGGCATATCCCGCGCGGAAATGGTCGAACCTAGCTCCAACACGCGCTCGCCGCTTTCGGTGAATGCCGGCCATTGCACGAGGCCAGGCCCATTCGGATCGCCAGTCTTGGCGAAATTGGTCCAATAGGTCTCGACCGCATCTTGAAGGCGCATGTCGCCGTACGCCGTCCATGGCGGCTCCGCCATGAAATAGGCCATCGTGGGCGGAAAGCCGAAGACATACATCAGCTCTACGCCGTGGCCGGCGGCATTCAGCCTGGAAAATGGCGCCCACGGCGGCACGCGTGAGAAATGATAGAAGAAGACCTTGCCGGTGTTTTTCTTCGCCGCCAGATGCGCCCAGGTCCAGGCGTGCCAGCCGAAGCTGTCTTCGGTTTTCAGCCGCCGCTGCGAACGCCCCGCCTCTTCTTCGGAACTTGCCGGATATTGCGCCAGCACTTTCTCGGCGAGAGCTCCATAGTCGCTGTGGACCTTGGCAACGTA
>JADMIO011426280.1_pt1 | contig 13575 bp, 10 predicted proteins | sample 8958161 | NCBI WGS metagenome assembly JADMIO01 (sample SAMN16585339, study PRJNA669376) | soil metagenome | isolation source: Crop rotation soil | place: USA: Cullars Rotation, Alabama | collected 2011 | reverse complement strand
GACTTCAAGTCACGTGAATTCCAAGCTTCGGATCCCACTGTGCTGGAAAGAAGCAGATTGTAACAAAAAGTATGATACCGATACTAAGATATTCTCTTCATGCTTTGCGTTGCCCCGTCTAATCCTCCACCAGCTGATAAATTTCCTTCAGGTTCCTGCCAAGCCCATCATAATCAAGTCCAAAACCAAGCAGGAATTTATTGGGTACAGAAAAGCCTAAATAATCAATGGCAAGCGGGTGTACCAGGGCTTCCGGCTTATGCAATAATGCAGCTATCTTTAAACTCGCCGGCTGTTGGTTTACCAGTTGGGGCAAAAATTCGTTGAGAGTTTTCCCGGTATCAACTATATCTTCAACAATGATCACATGACGGTCTGTTAATGGCATATCAAGGCCAATAGATGTTATCACATTACCGGTAGATTTTGTTCCCTTATAAGATGCCAGCTTGATAAAACATATTTCAGCATCAATAGTCAGTTCTTTAAACAGGTCAGAAGCAAACATGAAAGAGCCGTTCAGTATCGCAATGAACAATGGTTTTTTATCTGCATAATCAACATTGATCTGCTGAGCAAGTTTGTTTATCTGCTCCTGTATCTCCTGAGCTTTAATATAAGGTTGAAATTTTTTGTCCAATACCTGGATGATCATGTGTTTGTTGTATATATTTTGAAACAATTATTTCCTGTCCTATTTTCAAATTGTCCGAATCAAGGTTGTTCCATTCTTTTAACTGCTGAACAGTAACATTGTATGTTCTGGCAATGCCATACAAACCTTCTTTTGGTCCAACACGATGCACTTTAGCTTTTTTAGTGTCTGTATTTTGCAGAGCCGGTTGTAAAAACAATTTTGTCTTTGCATTTACTTTAGAATCGGCTTTTAAATTATTATACTCCAGAAGATATTTAAGCTGCATTCCATTGCCCTGTGCAATATCATATAATGTTTCGCCCGGTTCCACAATATAATATTCCTTTTCACCGCTTTTGGATTTTTTTTGCAGGTAAATGAACTGGTCTTTACCAAGAAGGCCTTCTTCTGTCATATCGTTAAAGTCCATCAGCTTGTTTAAGCTGATGTTATGCTTATTGGCAATAACCAACAGGGATGTGCCCTTTTTCGTAAAAACACATTTGGTGCTGTTGATACTGGTTATTTTATCAGGCTCATTTGCTGCAATGGAAATATCATTTTGGGAAACCGGTTTTTCTGCAACTGTTTCACCAGGTAACGTTGTTTTGATCTCTTCAGTTTTTGCAATACTGCTTTCAACTGGCTTATTTAACGCAATTAAAGTGTATTGCTGCAGTTCATATTGTTCAACATATTTGATCAACAGCTCGGGGTACTTTGGATTGGTTGCATATCCTGCTTTTTTCAGTCCCCTTGCCCAGCCGGCATAGTCTTCAGGATCGAGATCGAATAAAGATCCATAACGTTTATTGGCCTTTAAAAAATCACTGTGGTCACGATAGCTTTCATCTGCGGTTTTGTATGCCCGGAAACATTCTCCGTTTGCATCATCATCATGTGTTACGCTTTCGCCTGTCCAGGTGTTCTTACATTTAATTCCAAAATGATTATTTGATTTTTTTACCAGTTCGCTGTTGCCGTTTTCCGATTCCAGGATACCCTGGGCCAACGTGATCGAGGCCGGTACACCAGACCGCTTCATTTCATTGATGGCAATATCTTTAAATTGCTCTATGTACTCCTCAACTGATATCCTTTGCGCTGCAAGCGTTAAGGAGGCCATTGAAAATAATACAGCAAAAATAATTTTGTACATCGGCTATTTTTTTTGAATTAATAAGAGACCGTCTCTTATGGTCAGCATGGCTTGTTCTACCCGGTCATCGTTCTTAACATGCTCATTAAAGGCATCAATAGATCTGGCATTTTTCCCTTTTATATTTTCTTCCAGTACTTCGCCATGAAAAAGCACATTATCAGCCAGTATCCAGCCACCCTTTTTTACTGCCGGCAAAGTTAATTCGTAATAATTAATATAGTTCACTTTATCAGCATCAATAAAAACGAGGTCCCAGTTTTCGTTAAGCGTGGGGATGATCTCCAACGCATCTCCAACATACAAGTCAATTTTCGATTCCATTCCTGCTTTTGCAAAATATTTTCCGGCTGTTGCTGCATCATCTTCCCTCAATTCCAGCGTTATTAATTTTCCATCATCAGCTAGCCCCTTTGCCAGGCACAAAGCACTGAAACCGGTAAATGTTCCAATTTCTAAAATTCTTTCCGGGGCGATCATTTTGCTAAAGAGTTCCAGTACTTTACCTTGCACATGGCCGCTGAGCATTTGTGCATGCGGATGATTGGCTAAAGTATAGGCTTCTATCTCACTAAGCACTTCATCCAAAGCAGATGTATTCTTTTTTGCATATTGTTCTGCCCCGGGGTTAATGAGCTCCATTTTTATAACGCTTTTACTCTTTTAAAATTGCTATTGGCCTATGTAGACAAAATGCCATTCTGCACTTTATCAAAATGTGAAGAATGGCACTTACTAACAGCGTGAAGTTACGCTTAAATATTGGTTTTTTTATCCTCTTTACGGGAAATTAACAGTAATCCTACGAAGGTAAATATCCCGTTAATGAGTATTAATTCATTACCTATCTTGTAGCCATGGAAAATACTTTCTGAAATTGATTCAAGACCAAGTTTAACATGCAGTTTGGCATCGTACCAGGCTGGGTTGCTGAGCATATCCAGGCCGAGCGCCAGCATGGGCGCAATGATGCAAACTGTCCATATCAGTTTTTCATTCAGGTTCCGCTTTGTTAAAATGCCGAAAGAGAATAACCCAAGCAATGGCCCGTAGGTAACCCCGGCAAATTTTAATATGAAATCAATGATGAGTTTATCATTGATAGCTTTAAAAAGCAGTACCATTAAAAAGAACACAACTGCAAAAGTAAAATGCACTTTAAGCCTTGTTCTTTTCTTTTCTTTCTCTGTTCCTTCTTTTTTATTGATGCCTAAAATGTCTATACAGAAACAGGAAGTAAGTGAGGTTATTGCACCATCCACGCTGGGGAACAATGCAGAGATCAAAGCAATGATAAAAAGAATTCCTATCGTTCCACTAAAAGCGTCACTCAATGCAATGGTAGGAAAAAGATCATCCGGTGGAACTGTAATATTATTAGCACTGGCATATAAGTAAAGGATACCACCCAGGAACAGGAATAAAAAATTTACGATCATCAACACGCCGGTAAATGTCATAATATTCTTCTGTGAATCTTTTATATTTTTTACGCTGATGTTCTTCTGCATCATCTCCTGGTCCAAGCCTGTCATGGCAATGGCGATGAACATTCCTCCCAATATATGCTTGAATGCAAAAGCGCCTGACTTATAATCCCAGTTAAAAACATGATTATACCCTTTCTCACTCATCATCTGCCAGGCACCGCCGAAATCAGTACCGAGTGCTTTTATTATAACGAAAACAAAAACTACGAGACCCACTAACATCCCTGTTGTTTGCAAGGTATCAGTATATACAATGGTTTTTACACCTCCTTCAAAAGTATAGAGCAGTATCAGTACTAAAATAATAAGGGTTGTTATTTCAAATGGTATCTTGAATTTGTTGAAGATGAAAATCTGCAATACACTGATCACTAAATATAACCTTGCTGTAGCACCAAATACCCTTGATAAAATGAAAAAGAAAGCACCCACTTTGTGTGCACTGATACCAAATCTTTTTTCGAGATAAGTGTAGATACTGGTGAGGTTCATTTTGTAATAAAGCGGTATCAAAACAAATGCTATCACAGAATATCCGAACAAATAACCAATTACTATCTGGAAATATTCAAATCCGCCAGGCAGGCCTGTAGCCTTATTAATGGAACCCACTAATCCCGGCACACTTACAAACGTAACCCCGCTCAGGCTTGTACCGATCATACCAAATGCCACCAGCATCCAGTTACTGTTCCGGTTACCAATAAAGAAAGATTCGTTATTACTGCCCCTGGATGTGAAATAAGCAACCGTTAGCAGCAGAACAAAATACCCGATAACAAAAGAGAATAGAATGACTGGAGACATAAAATAATTTATAAAGATTTATTAATGCTGAATACTTAGCTTGCAATAAAATTCAAGTTAATTAATTTATGGCAATAAGTTCACTGGCTGTTTTTTGCGGTTCTAAAAGTGGTAACAACCCTTTATATGTTCAGCAAGCCAAAGCATTGGGGCACCTGCTCGGTTCAAAAAAAATCACGTTGATCTATGGCGGTGGTAATAAAGGTATCATGGGCACTGTGTCAAATGCTGTTTTGGAAAAAGATGGAAAAGTAGTTGGTATCATTCCTGAAATTTTAAAAGATAGGGAGCATCATCACCAGGGTATAACGGAGTTGATCATTGTTGATGATATGCACAGCCGCAAAAAAATACTTTACGAAAAATGCGATGCCGCCATCATTTTACCCGGCGGCTTTGGCACCATGGATGAACTTTTTGAAATGCTTACCTGGAACCAGCTGAGCATTCATGATAAAAAAATATTCATACTCAACACAGCCGGGTTTTATGATCATTTATTAGCCTTTGCAAAAACAATGCAGGACGAAGGTTTTTTGTACGATAAGATCGAAGACAAACTGGTCATACTCAACCAGGCCGATGAAATTTCAGCGCACCTGTAATATTAGTCCCTGTTTCTTTTTCCCTGGAATAATGGTATCTGTAGTCCTGCCTTGAAAATAGGTGTTACAACGGCTTTACCGCTTTCAGAAATACCAACATAAGGTGAATTCTTATTTCCCGAAAAATCACCCATAATGGAAACATAATAATACATATCGCCAATGCCCTGCCTGCCGCCTGAATAACCAATTCCAAGCAAAAGACTTGTTGCATTATATTTATCTTTTACTGTTGGGCCATTTGCATAAATGATCTTGTCAGTCATGAAATTTTGTTCTGCCTGTATGTTCAGGAATAGAAATTTTAACGGGTATATCCTGGCAAAAATACCTGGACCTAAAACGGTCTGGCGTACTTTATCATCGCTCACTAAATAATTGCCGGTATACGGATCGTAGAAAACATCACGGGAAGATCCGTAAGTAAAATTAAACACAATACCGGCATCCAGCCATTTAGTAATGCTATAACCTAAAACCGGGCTTGCACCCAATACCGTATTATAACTGGCCACTGAAACTGTAGCGCCTCCTCCTGTAAAAAGATTCTCTTTTCTAAATCCTCCTTTCTTTTCATCACTCATTTTTTCATCATCCTGGGCGTTAGCGGCATAAAAACTACTTATCAACGCTAAAACGATTGTAACTTTTTTCATGGTACATTATTTTTTTCTTTAAAACTATTTTTATCCTTGTCTCCCTGATCTCAGGCCGGATCAAATATTTTACCGCTGTTTAAAATATTGTTGGGGTCAAATACTTTTTTTATTCCTCTCATCAGTTGCAAACCGGCTTCATCAAAAACTATATCCATGTATGGTTTCTGTATCAGCCCAATACCATGCTCACCGCTGATGGTACCGCCCAATGATCTTACCAATTTGAACAATGCCTGCAAGGCAGGTATCACATCAGGATTGTTCAAACTATAAATACTGCCCGTTTTTTTAATACGGATATGGAGGTTTCCATCGCCTGCATGCCCGTAACATACCACATCAAAATTGTATTGTTTCCCCAACGCCTTAACACCAGTTATTAAAGCAGGCAATTCGGCCCTGGGAACAACCGTATCTTCTTCAATGGTATAACCATTTATCTTTACTGCTTCTGCAACACGACGACGCAATTTCCAGAGTTCTGCTTTTTGTTGTGCATCATCTGCAAAAAATACATCGCCACAATCAAACTGGAGCAACAGTTCTGCAATGGCTTCCATTTCGCTCATCAAAGTTTCCATATGATTTCCATCCACTTCAATGATCAGGTGTGCTTCCATTTCATCTGTAACCGGTACTACAGTACTATCAACAAATTTACTTACGATCTTCAGAGCATTTATTTCAACCAGTTCCATCGCACTGGGTGTAAAACCTGCACGAAAAATGGCACTCACAGCTGCTCCTGCGTTTTCCAGGGAATTAAAAGGGACCAGCATCAGCAGGTCGTATTTTGGATGCGGCAGCAGCTTTAAAACGATCTTTGTAACAATGGCTAAAGTTCCTTCACTTCCCACAATCAATTGTGTTAAATTATATCCGGTAGAATTTTTTAACACATTGGCACCTGTCCACATAATTTCACCGGTAGGCAAAACAATTTCCAGGTTCAATACATAATCTTTTACCACGCCATATTTTACTGCTTTGGGACCACCACTGTTCTCGGCTATATTGCCGCCAATAAAACAACTACCCCGGCTGCTCGGATCTGGTGGATAAAACAATCCTTTTTCTTTAACAGCATTCTGGAGCACTTCTGTGATAACGCCGGGCTCTGTTGTTACCTGCAGGTTACGTTCATCAATTTCAATGATGGAGTTCATTCTTTCCATGGAAAGTAAAACGCCCCCCAGTTGGGGCAAGGCTCCCCCGCTTAAACCCGTTCCGGCACCACGGGGTGTAACCGGTATCTTATGCTCATTGCAAAGCGCCATGATCTGGCTGATCTCAGCTGTAGTTCTGGGTTTTATAACAATATCAGGAAGAAAATGGAGGTTTTCTGTTTCGTCGTGTGCATAATTATTCAGGCTCTCCTCATCGGCAAATACATAGGCTTCGCCTGCAATATTTTTAAACAGGCCAATGAATTCTGTGGCACTTCCCTTTACTTCAGCTGCAGTTTGCATGTAACATTATTTGTGTAAAAATCGTATAAAATAGTGAGTTGATAAAATCATGTTCGTTTTAAATATGTGCTGTAAAACTGTTAAAATTTTTTAACGAATTGTAAAAAAGAAAATAGAAATCTATATTTGTTACGAATATATTCGTATTAGTTTTTTAACCAACCAAAAAGTATAACCATGAAACAATTTATTTTAAAACACAAAAAAGCTATTGCCGGCACTTTTGCCATGCTGATGATCGGCTTTAGCACCATGTCTTTTCCTGATTCCCCATTAGGCTACAGTAAGTTTACCGGGGAAAATGATCTTGTTAACGAAGGAGGCTGCACAGATACTTTACCTGAGAAAGAAGGCATCACCATGAAAGATTTTGACAAATTACAGTCAGAACTGGATAAGGCTTTAGGAAAAGTAGATGCCGAATTAAAAGGTATTGATTTTGAAAAAATACAAAAAGATGCAGTTGAACTGGCAATGAAAAATATAGACATAGAAAAGATCATGAAGAATGTTGAGCTTTCTTTAAAGGATATAGACCTGGATAAGATCATGGCCGATGTAAATTCATCCCTGAAAAATGCAAACATCGATTACAAAAAAGAAGACGTTGAAAAAGCGCTGGCAGAAGCAAACAAAGAAATTGAAAAAGCAAAAAAGGAAATAAAAGAGATCGATAAGGAAGCCATAAAAAAAGAAATGGCCGAAGCAAAAAAGGAAATTGAAAAAAGCAAACTGGAGATCGAAAAAATTGATATGAACAAGATCATGGATGAGGCCCGTGCAGGTATTGACAAGGCCAAAGAAGAACTTAAACTTACCAAAGAAATGTTCACTGAAATGGAGAAGGATGGTTTGGTTAATTCAAAAGCCGGGTTTACCATTGAATACAAGAACAAGGAACTCTACATTGACGGTAAGAAGCAGGATGAAAAAACAACAGACAAGTACCGCAAGTATTTTAAAGAAGATCACTTTAAAATTACTATTGAAAAGGAAAAACTATAAATAATTATGCCCGGAAAAACTGAAAAACATCCCGATCAAAATCGGGATGTTTTTTATTTAGAACTTAGGGCAGATAGAAGCCCTGTCAACATTTTCAGGATAGAAACCTTTTTTAATGATACTGAGTTCGCTGGCACCACGGTAACCATTGTACTTGCTCATACTTGACAAGGTTACATCATAACTGTAAACGATCTGTATATTGGCAAACTCCAGGCCAACCATAGGTACAACAGCATCACGCAGGCGGTAATACACACCGGCTATTAATTGCTGCTCACCAAACTCCGACAAATTATAATTAGCATTAAGTCCAAAAACCAGGTCAGTGGCTTTTGCCTGCGTGGTAAAATATGCATTGGGGTTAATAATGACTTTATCATTCAATTTCAAAATGGCATTTACAAAACCCGTATGTCTCATAGGTATTCGGCCATATACAGAATTATCACCAAAGAAAGTTTCCTTAGGCCTGTTGGCATGCTGTATAGAATAACCTGCATTGATGTACACATTTTCATCAGGGAAGTAAGCATAGTTCATCCCGGCATGTATATCTATATAGCTCACATAATTATTTGTAAAAGTTACAATGGTAGGTAATTTCCCGTCGAAGAATTTACCATCAAACTGGTCGGGGAATTTTAATTTGGCTTCATTAATATGTTTGTTTGCCCAGCCGATATTAAAGCCTGCAGAAAGTAAACTGCTAAGGCCCAGCATCTGGTGATACGCCAGCGAACCATAAACTTTTGTGCTGGTTAAACTGCCGGTCCCGGCCTTATCATTTAAGATCATACCACCCAGACCAAGCCAGCCATTCTCCAACCTGTCCCTGAACACCTGTGCATCGGCAAATAAGCTCATGGTTTTATAAGGTACAGCCATTACCGAACTCCATTGATTGCGGTAGTTTCCGCCAATGCGGTAATCAGCATCTGGTATAAATCCTGTATTGGCCGGATTGGTTACCAATGGCGAATTGAAGAATTGAGAAAAATGCAGATCCTGCGCCTGGAGAGAAGTTACCAGGAGGAAGCTACAAGCTAAAAGCAATACTATTTTTATTTTTCTGAACATTTTTTTTATTCTCCTAAGTTATAAGCCGTGAATTGGCAACAAAAATCTTTCAGTTTTCATTTAACGTAACAAACTTATATCTCCTGTTTTCCTCAGCTTTTGCCCGTCTGTAAATTCTACATCCAAAGTATAGGTATACACATCCATAGGTTGCAGCACTCCTTTAAAAGTTCCATCCCACCCCTGGTTACGGTCGCTGGTAGCAAATACAACCTGCCCCCAGCGGTTAAATATTTTCCAGGTCATAGTACCAATACCAAAACCTTTAACCTTTACAATACCATTTTCGCCAAAGCGGCCCGGTGTAAATGCATTGGGCACATCAAGTGCCGGTACGATCAACACAGGCACCGTTTGCGTAAAGCTATCAACACAGTTAACAACATTGTAAGCATATAAGGTAGCCTGGTAACTGCCTGTGGAATTGTATTGATGAACAGGGTTTACCAGTGTAGAGGTTTCCCCATCGCCAAAATTCCATAAATACCTGTTTGCACCGGTTGATAGATTATTAAACCTTGTAGGGGTGTTCACCTGTGGCGGGTTGGGCGACCAATCGAACCTTGCATCGGGTATGTCATAAACCGTGATGGTAAAGTATTTGGATGTATCCCGTTTATTACAGGTACTGGTATCAATGGCAATAAGCCTCACATTGTAAGTACCTGCAACGGTATAAGTGTATGTTGGTTCAAAAGCATTTGATGTATCGCCGTTACCAAACTCCCATTTAAAATCTGTACCGCCAAGTGAAGTATTTTTAAATATCGCAGTGTAAGGAACACAACCACGGTTTGGTGTGGTAAATGATGCCCTTACATTGGGACTGATGCGTAAAGTTTTCACAGCGCTGTCAGGTGCATTACAAAAAGTGGTATCATCAACCAAAAGTGTAACTGTATAACTGCCCACAGATGCATAAGTATGAATAACCGGGCCAAAACCTGCCCTTACCCTGGGCGTTTTATCACCAAAATCCCAAAGGAAAGTCTGGTTGGTATAACTGGGTACTGTAGCCACTGTTTGGTTTACAAACTGGTACCGTAAACTGTTACATGAGTCTAATTTGAAGAATGAAAAATCAACATCAATATTATTATTGCCCACTTTAACGGTTACATAAGCAGTGTCAGCAATATTACAGGTAGCAGAATCAATAGAGATAAGCATCAAAGGGAAACTGCCGGTTTGATTGTAAGTATGCGAAACAGAGTTGTTTGGTGCATAGGTTGTATCCCTTAGTGTACCGCTGAAAGGGTCATTATAAACCCAGATATACATTTTTCCTTTTGCCAGGGTATCTGTAAATTTTACAGTGAGCGGAACACAACCGATCGTATCAACAACGCCGTCAATCGTTGCTTTAACACTGGCACCGATACCGGCAAAGTTCATTTCTATTTTTACGGCAGCCAGGTTGCAACCATTTCCACCAGATGAATTATTGGTACTCGACCAGACTCCCGGGGTAGTAGGAAACCTGTTAAGAGGATTAGCCGGTGTGCCACAACCACAAATAGCCTGGTAAATGATCCCATTGGCATCAAAGCGGCTGGTACCTCCGTCTACATGATCGCCCAATTCTCCGTTCTGCCCAAAATGCGAACCAAATAACTGGCTCTGTGCATTCTTTTCCAATACAAAAAAGTAAAAGTCGCTGCCATCAGGAGCTGGTATACCTGTTAATGGGCTTACTTCAGGCATACCGGCAGTTCCGGCAGAAGGATAGCCTCTTTCAAGATTAATACCGCCGCCCCAACCTGATACATACACATTTTCGCAACGGTCAACTAAAAAAGCAACCGGCGAAAGATTGGGCACAGCAGAAGCAGTACCAAAAATGGTTGAGTAAACGTATCCCGGTGACAGATCCGGCTTAAGTTTACTGATAAACTGTTTACTGTTAGGGTTAATGAATGTTGCATTATTTGTGGGCCAGTTACCGGTAGTTGTACCCATGATATACGGAAATCCTTTTTTATCAAACTGGATGCCATACACCATATCATTGCCCGATGTTCCCTGGAAACTTGTTCTTACAATTGCCGAACCATCATTTTTGATCTGGGTAACAAATCCATCCACCACACCACCTGCATAAGTCCCCTGCATTACGTTTGTTTTATCCCCGGGCAAATTAGGCCCGGTAGTACCTCCGGCCACATAAATATCACCGGTTACCGGGTTTTGAGCTAAAACAAAACAGGCATCATCACCACTACCACCAAAAAAGCTGCTGAATAATACTGATGAAAGATCTGATGAGAATTTCAGGATAACACCATCCTGCCTGCCTCCTCCGAAAACCGGTTGTATAGGCGTGCCGGCTGTTACCGGGAAATCTGAAGATTGTGTACAGGATGCCAGCAAAACATTTCCTGCAGCATCCAATATTATTTCACTCCTGGCATCATCACCATAATTTCTACGTGTTGCATCATCTCCATCAGGCGCAACATATTTACCCCGGATGTTCACGCCATCATTTAAAGCCCCTCCTATTCTTACAGCGCCTAACAAAGTTGCACCGTTTGCACTAAGTTTTGTAATTACAATATCATAATCTGTTCTGCTTGCTGTTCTTGCTGGTGTACCCGGATAATTATTTGACGCTGACCTGCCTGCCACATATAAATTACCTTGTGCGTCACATATCATACTATGAGGTTGCTCATTGCGGCTACCGCCAATATAAGTGGCAAATAACCGGTTGGAGCCATTTGCTGAAAGTTTAATGACAGCAATATCATAGCCATAACCGGTAGCATCATCAGTAGCCCCACCTCCATAAGTTGTTTGATAAGCACCTGGCGAAACAGGAAAACCACTGCTCATTGCAATACCCGCTGCATAAAAACTACCATCAGGCCCGGGCGTGGCCGTAAACCCCCAGTTTTCAGCAGTACTTCCTGAAAAAGTTGAGAAGATCAGAGTTGGATCGATAACAATTGTTGACTTCGGATCATAGTCGGTTACTTTAAAGCGAACAATATTATTCTTTACAACATACCTACAGTCTACAGTTTGTTTTTTTCCATACTGCACCTGGTAACTGTAGGGATATAATTCTTTGATGGACCCAACCGATGTACCGATCATCAATTCTTTATTCTTTATTTCCAGTTTATCAGTGCCTGAATACTGCATGGCAATTTTATCAATATCGCCACCAGGATGTACAATAATATCATACTTCAATCTGCCTGCATCGCTGTAGTAGCGTATATCTACATTAGGATAAATATTCTGATAGCTTACCGCCTGGGCTATCTTGCACTCAGCTGCCCATTTTGACCGGTCGTTGTCCACGAAATAATTATTGTAATAAGATTGTATTTTATCCGGTGTGTTTTGTGTAAATGAATTGCCTCCTAAAAATTTAACCTTATAGGCATGCGAATTGACAATAACCGGCTGCCCTATGGGTGAAGCACCCAGGTTATGTCCATGCATTTGTTCAGATAAAAGTTTAAGATCAGCAACATTGTGTACCGCCACTGTAAAACCATCTTTTTCCAAGAAAAATGAGCCCGTAGAAAAATCGCCGCGGTATTCAACCTTGCTATCCCATTGGCCCTTATTCTGAATAAATTCTACCTGTGCCTGCACATGTTGAGCAAGAAAACCCGGTGAAAGAAATAGTAAAAAATGCAGTATTCTTTTGCTCAAAATTATCAAGTATTGGTTTTTTACAATTTACTAAATAAAACCGTAAAATTAACGGTAATCGTAATTATATAAAGATCGTAAACCGTTAATACGGCTGTTATAATTTGTTAAACATCTGCAATATCTTGAACTCACAAACCGACAAATAATTTACGAAATTTTACTCCATGCTGTTTTTCCCTTTTGCTGAATCAGATAATTTTTAACAGGCAGGTTTTCATCTGTATTCAGATCCGGGTCAGATTCCAGAATAAGCTCAGCGCTGTTTCGTGCAGCTTCTAAAATTGCTTTGTCTTGGACTATGTTCGCCAGTTTAAAGTTTAACAAACCACTTTGCTTAGTGCCCTCAATATCCCCCGGTCCACGTATCTCCAGGTCTTTTTCTGCTATCTTAAAACCATCATTGGTAGCCACCATTATCTTTAATCGTTCACGGGCATCGTTTGATATTTTGGATCCTGTTAATAATATGCAAAAACTTTTTTCCGCTCCCCTTCCAACCCTTCCACGTAACTGGTGTAGTTGCGATAAGCCAAATTTTTCAGCACTCTCAATTACCATTACACTGGCATTTGGTACATTAACACCCACTTCAATAACAGTAGTACTTACCATTATTTGAGTGTCGGCCTTTACAAAACGCTGCATATTGGTTTCTTTCTGCTCAGCCGGTTGCTTTCCATGCACCATACTTATCCAGTATTTAGGTTCCGGAAAAAACGATTTTACTTCCTCAAATCCCTTCATCAGGTTCTCATAATCCAGTTTACTGCTTTCTTCAATGAGCGGATAAACAATATAAGCCTGGCGCCCCTTCGCAATTTCTTCTTTTACAAAATCCATCACTTGCGGCCTCTTACTTTCAGAGCGATGTGCCGTGTTGATTGGTTGCCTGCCCGGCGGTAATTCATCGATCACACTATAATCCAGGTCACCATAAGCCGTTAAAGCCAGTGTACGGGGTATGGGTGTTGCCGTCATTACCAGCACATGTG
>JADMIO012753001.1_pt1 | contig 13578 bp, 11 predicted proteins | sample 8958161 | NCBI WGS metagenome assembly JADMIO01 (sample SAMN16585339, study PRJNA669376) | soil metagenome | isolation source: Crop rotation soil | place: USA: Cullars Rotation, Alabama | collected 2011 | reverse complement strand
CAGTGCCGCTGCGCGGCGGTGCGCCCGTCGTGCTGGCGCCGGACGCTGGGCGCACCGTCCGCGTCGCCGCAGGCGCCGCGAACGTGTACTTCACGACGGAGGATGGCGCGCTCGCGAAGGTGCCGATCGCCGGCGGCGCCTCCACGCCGCTCGTCTCGGGCCGCCGCCGCTTCACGCGGCCCGTCGTGGACGCTAGCGGCGTGTACTTCGGGGACCCGGACGCGGGCACCGTCGAGCGGGTCTCCATGGACGGCGGCGCGCCGCTCGTCGTCACCGCAGGCCTGCCCACCGTGAGCGCGGTCGCCGTCGGGTCCGCGGAGGTGTACTTCGGCGCCGGCTACCTGGTGATGAAGGCGCCGCGCGACGGCGGCGCGGCGACCACGCTGTGCACCGCCGCGGGTGCGGAGGTCGTGGCGCTCGGCGCCGCCGCCGCGAACGTCTACTTCGCGAGCGACGGCGTCCTCTGGAAGGTCGCCGCCAGCGGGGGCGCGCCCGCGCTGCTGGCGGAGAACCAGCCCGGCGTGCGCGCCGTCGCCGTGGACGCGGGCGGCGTGTACTGGGCGTCCGCGGCGAGCGGTTGCTGCGGGGCGGTGCTCGGGCTCGGCGCGGAGTGAGCGGTCCTTACTGGAGCATCACCAGCACCTGCGCGTCGGGCGAGGGCCGGTTGGAGAAGCTACCTTCCGCAGAAAGCGGGCGTTCGCGAGTCGATCAGGTCGGCGGTCCCAGTGCGTCGCACGCCGGTCTTCGGCCCACGGCGCAGGCGTGGAGGAGGAGCGTTCGCGCCCAGCGACGGTGGCGGCATGCGTCGGCGGCGCTCGCGGTGCATTCCACGATCACCGTTCGCGCGGCGGCCAGGCACGCCTCCGCGTCTCCCTCCTGACACCGCGCGCGCGATCGCGAGAAGGCCGGCGGATCCTCGTGCGTCGCGGTGATTCCATCGCCGAACCCGGGAGGCGCGCCCAGGAGACCGTCGCCGTGAACGGCTTCGATGAAGCATACCGCGCCGCGCGCTCGTGCGACCGCCTCCGTCCGGGAGGTCGCCGGCGGCAGCGCCGCGGGCGCATCGAAGAGCTGCTTCGCCGGGTCCGCCTTCACGGCCCAGTTCACGCCCTGAGGCAGAGATCCCGTGGCGCGGAAGAACGGGATCGCGGCCGCCGTCGAGGTGATCACGCCGACGACGCGACCGTCCTCGGTGAGCAGCGGGCCGCCCGAGTTCCCCGGCTGGATGGCCACGGTCACCTGGAAGACCTCGGACGCGCCTTCCACACCGGAGAGGGAGCTCACGGCGCCGTCCGAGAACTTCGGCTCCAGCCCGAGCAGCGTGACTACCGGAAACCCGTACGTCCACACCCGCTGCCCCACCTCCACGAGCGCGGAATCACCGAGTGACAGGTAGCCCGGCGTTCGCGCGGTCACCTTCAGGACGGCGAGATCGCTTGAAGCCAGCCGCCGTGGCGTGACGGCGACTACCTGGTTGCCGTCGGGCAGCGTGACGACGATGGTCCGCGCGCCTTCCACTACGTGATGAGCCGTGAGGATCGTGCCGTCCGTCGCGACGACGAAGCCCGTCCCCGTGGCCAGCCGTGCCGGTTCGTTCGCTGCACGCGTGCGGACCCGGGCCGGCGCCGTGCGCTCCCACGGAAGCTCGCGGCGGTACGCCGTGCCGGTCATCTCCACGCAAGCGGCGCACGCGTCCCAGCCCGCCGTTTCCCGCTCGATGACCACGACGTCCGCGTCGAAGGCCTGGCCGCTGTTCAGCAGATCGGCCTGGCAGCGCTCCACGTTGTCCGCGCGGGACCGACCGTCCGCGTACCGGCAGCTCACCTTGCCGACGGCACGAAAGTCGTTGCCCGGGCCGTCCCGCCGGAGCTCCACCAGAGACGCGCCGGTATTCGGCTGCCCTCTCGGCGAGCAAGCCCAGACGGAGATCAGGACGGCGCTTGCGACCAGGCCCGCACTACGGATCATGCTCCGCGTGCTCCTCGGCCTTCCGCTCCATGACGAGCAGAGCCGAAAGGACGGGGATGCCTTCTTCACCCTCGCGCCCGGCGTAGTGACCCAGCGCGAGGATCGTCTTCATTCCGACCAGCTTCTCGCTGACCTTCGGGTACTTCACGATGAACGATCGCCCGTTGGGGACGAAGACCTCCTGGTAGCTCTCGGTCTCGTCGTAGGTAGGCGTTCCCTTGATGCCGCCGGACCAGGTGCCTTCGTACTTCACGGAAGCCACCTTGCGATCGACGTGGGCCACCTGCTTCACGTCCAGGCCGACCGCGGAGAGGTAAGTCTGCCCGCTGGCGCGGTCCAGGCGGCTCTCGCGGACGGCGCCCAGCCAGAGGGCCCATTCGCCGGTCCGACGGTGTGGGTCCGCGGCCGCCACTTCGAGCGACAGGAGGTTCGCCCCGCCGAGGTGCAGCAGCCGGGCGGCGTAGCGCTCCATGGCCGGCATTTTCGTTCGCGACCAGGCGTCGATGGCCGTGCCGATGTACCAGTCCTCCGCGGCGTAGTTCCGGAACTCCGGCTCTTCCGTGAAAAAGTAGGGATCCGCGTCCGGCTCCTTCACGTAGCGCTCGAGCGCCGCGCGGCAGTCGGCCTTCTTGTCGAGCTGGGCGTCCGCGCGGGCCTCCACGCGGAGCGTCTCCGCTCGCTGCTCGTCGCCCCAGGACCGGGCGAGCGCCACCGCCTTCTCGGGCCGGCGCCGGTCCAGGTAGCACGACGCCACGGTCGTCTCGTACGCGATGCGCACGCCCTTGGGGTAGGACGCGTAGTCGGCGTCGGCAGAGATGCGCAGGTACCTCGTGAGCACGTCTTCGCAGGGCTGATGACGCGCCTCGGTCATCTCCTCGCGCGTGGACGCGCAGGAGCAGGCGACTATGCCGAGCACGGCGGTGAGCTTCCTCATGTGCGGCGGGAATCATAGCGAATCCCGTCACACCCGGTCCCTCCGAAACCTCCGCTAGAGGTCCGCTTCGAGCGCCGCTCTCTTACTCTTATCGCTCCCGGCCGCCCGCTATCCCCGCGGCGTGAGCCCCGCGGCCCGATAGATCGCGTCGATCACCCTCATGTTGGCGACGGCGTCTTCACCGGCGGTGAGCGGCGCCTTCCCGGTGAGCACCGCGTCCACGAAGGCCTCGAGCTGGTGGCCGTAGCTCGTGCCGCCGGCCACCGTTTCCAGCCGCTCGCCCGTGTCCGTCTTCACCCGCAGGCGGTAGCCGAACTGCGGCGCCAGCGGGTTCTGCGCGACCACCGTCCCTCGCTCGCAGCGCACCTCCAGGAAGGCGTGGAGCTCCGCGCCCTTCGCCATGGAGCAGTGGATGCGCCCGGTCACGTTGCCGGGGAAGACGAGCTCCGCGCTGGTGGTCACGTCCACGCCGGGAGGCCCCACGGTGGCCCGCGCGCTCGCCACGGTGGGCTCGCCCGCCAGCGTCCGCACCCAGTGCACCGTGTAGCACCCGAGGTCCATCAGGGCTCCGCCGGCCAGGGCGCCGTCGAAGCGGATGTCCGCCTCGGGGATCTCCACGGTGAACGTGGCGGCGACGTCACGCAGCGCGCCGAGCTGACCGCTCCGCACGATGTCCACGATCCGGTGCGCCATGGGGTGGTACCGGTAGTGGAACGCCTCCATGAGGATCCGGCCGTGCTGCGCGGCCGCGAGCACCATCTCCTCGGCCTCCGTCGCGTTCGAGGCGAGTGGCTTCTCGCACAGGACGTGCTTGCCTGCGGCGAGGGCGCGGATGGACCAGAGGGCATGCGCCGAGTTCGGCAGCGCCACGTATACGGCGTCCACCTCCGGGTCGTTCAGCAGCGCGTCGTAGCTGGGCTCCGCCCGCGGAATGCCGTTTTCCAGGGCGAACGCGCGCGCCCGCTCCGGGTCACGCGCGGCCACGGACACCACCTCCGCGCGGGAAGAGTCCCTGGCCGGCTCCACGAGCGCCCGCGGCGCGATGCGCGCCGCGCCCAGGATGCCGAGACGGAGGGGAGGGGACAACCTCGCGATGCTAGCTGCCCAGCGGTGTAAAGCGCCAGCGCAGCGTTCGCGAGATGCCGGCGCCGGAGATCGGGCTCGCGCCGCGCGGCAGGAGAAAGCGGTCGGTCCGCGCCAGCTCGAGGACGCGGCAACGCTGATCCACGACGAAGACCGCCTCGACTTCGGTGCGAGCCTGGATGGGCACCTTCTTCTCGGTGCCGTCCGGTGAGCGCTGCGTGCCCTGGACCTCCGTATCGGCAGCGCGCGCGAACACGAAGCTCGTCGGATAGCCGGGCTCCCGCGAGGCCGCCGTCAACCCGGGCTCGGTCAGGCTCACGCGCCGCGTGACGCGCTCGGGGAGCGGCAGCGAGAGACCGCCCCGGTTCTCCTGGCCCTCCAGGCTGGGCGCCAGGTCCGACGAGAGATCGAGCAGGTCCACGCTGAGGCCCACCGCCGCGGCGAAGCCGTCGAGCTCGACGTCGGCGTCGCACCCGTTCGCCGCTGGCCAGCACCAGGCACCCCGCTCGTGACGGATGGAGAACGGTTCGCCCACCCGGATCCATCCGCGAGCGACGGCCGCCGACCAGGCGTTCTGGTTCTTGCTGAGCGCCTCGCGTTCGTCTGCCTTCTCGAGCACGACGCGCGCGCCGCGGTGCCCGTTCGTCAGGGTGGGCTCGATGACGTAAACGGCCGCTCCGGCCCCGATGCCCGCGCCCGGTGACCAGCTCCCTGCTCCCGGCACGAAGAACGAGAAGCTGCTCTCGATGTTCATCTCGACCCGGACGCGCGTGCTGGGCGCGAGCGGCGTGCACGTGAAGGTGTTCCCCGGGCTCTCGGGCACCGGGGTTCCGCCCGACGCCGGGTCCTCCGTGACCGCGGCCGAGCACCCGAGCAAGAGGAAGCCCCACGCCACCGCGCGCCACATGGCCGAAGCCTACGGCGGGCCGTCGCTCTTTCTTCCCGACTTCCCGCTTCGACAACTCCGGTAGACGGTGCGGTGCCGCCGGCGGCCTTCGGAAACCGGAATCGTTGCAGACATCTGCGCTTCGTTTCCGGAGCGTGAAATGCACCGGGGGCTCCCTGCGGGTGAACGACTGCCGGTCCGGCTTGACGACCATCGGGTCTCGCGTGTAGCGAACGAGGAAGGCGCACGCGGCGTGCGTCCCGAGGGAGCGCGTCTTGAATCCACCGTTCGATGCGGTCGTGATCGGATCCGGCTTTGGTGGCGCCGTGAGCGCGTGCCGGCTGTCGCAGGCCGGGCTGAAGGTCCTCATCCTCGAGCGCGGGAGGCGCTACGCGCGCGGCGGCTTCCCGCGGAACTTCCGGAACATCGGCGACGGCTGGCTCTGGGCGGACGACCAGGGCCTCTTCGATTTTCGTCCGTTCGATCGGGTGACGGTGCTGCAGAGCGCCGGCTACGGCGGCGGGTCGCTCATCTACGCGAACGTGCACCTCAGGGTCCCGCCGGACGGGTTCTCCGGGGCGTGGCCGGCCGGCTACGACCGCGTCGCCCTGGACCCCTACTACGACCTCGTCGCCTACATGCTGGACATCCAGCCGATCACGAAGGCGCGGCGTCCGCCGCCGAAGACGATGCTGATGAGCAGCGTGGCGGAGCGGCTCGGGCGGACCGCGCAGTTCGTCTATCCGAACATCGCGGTGCAGCTCGGGGAACCGGACCAGATGCGCCCGAACAAGTTCGGCGTACCGCAGAGCGGCTGCAACTACTGCGGCGAGTGCGACATCGGGTGCAACACGCACGCGAAGAACACGCTGGACCTGAACTACCTGGCGGTAGCGGAGCAGCAGGGAGCGGCCGTGCAGACCGGGTGCGAGGCCATCTCCATCGCGCCGGTCCCGGAGGGTTACGAGGTGGTCTACCGGAACCACGCGCTCGACACGACGGATCGTGTCCGGGCGGCGCGCGTCTTCGTGTGCGCCGGCGCGGTGAACAGCACGGAGCTCCTTCTCCGATGCCGCGACGAGCACCGGACGCTGCCGGACCTGGGCCGCGCTCTCGGAAGCCGGTACTCGGCGAACGGGGACTTCCTGGCGTTCGCGTTCGGGACGAAGCCGGAGTACCGGCCGTCGGAGGGCCCGACGATCACGACGGGCATCGTGGTGGACCGCGGCCAGGGTGACGAGAAGGTGTGGTTCATCTTCCAGGACGGTGGCTACCCGAAGGAGATCGCGCAGATGCTGCGGCTCCTGGATCCCAGGGAGAGCTGGCTGCGCGACGCGCAGGCGCAGGTCCGGGTGGAGGTGGACCGTCTGGTCCGGCGCGCCGCGGAGCGGCACGCCGGCGCGCCACCTCCCGAAGTCGACGGGACGGCCGTGTTCCTGGCGATGGGTCGCGACAGCTCCGACGGGCAGATCCGGCTGTCCGAGGACGGCACGGCGCGCATCCATTGGAACAACCTCGGGAACCTGCCGCTCTACCAGGCCGAGGAGCAGCTCTCCACGGACGTGGCGCACGCGCTGGGTGGCCGCGTCGCGTTCAATCCGTTCTGGCACACGCTGCACCTGCCGGTGTCCGTCCACAACCTCGGCGGCTGCGTCATGAGCGAGGACGCCGGAAAGGGAGTCACGGACCCGCACGGCGAGGTGTACGGCTACCCCGGGCTCTACGTGCTGGACGGCGCCATCCTGCCCGCCGCGACGGGCGTGAATCCGTCGCACACGATAGCGGCCGTCGCGGAGCGCAACGTGGAGCACGCGGTGCGTTCCATCCGCAAGGACCCGAACTGGATGGCGCCGGAGCGCAGCCTGGCCACCCCGGTGGTCGATCCGCTGTCGCGGGTCGTCATCCCTCCAGGGGGCACCATCCCGTCGCCCACCGCGCCCGTGGGGGTCCGGTTCACGGAGACCATGAAGGGCTTTCTGAATCCGCGCCGGCGCGCGAAGGACGACCCTGAGCCCACGCTCGCCGGCTTCCTGGCCGCGGAGCAGGCGGGGGAAGTCGCCGGCAACACCGCGGAGTTCACGCTCACCATCGAGCTGCCGAGCCTGGACGTGTTCCTCGCGAACCGGGCGCACGCGGGCATCGCCCACGGCACCGTGCACGCCGCGGGGTTCACCGCGCCCGGCGGCGCGAAGGTGGAGAACGGCGTGTTCAACCTCTTCGTGGACGGCGACTCGTTCTACCAGCGGCGCATGCTCTACCTCCTGCCCTTCGTGGGAGAAGACGGCCGGCCGTACCTCCTCGACGGCTTCAAGGACGTGCGCGACCACGGCGAGTTCGACGTATGGGGCTCCACCACGACGCTCTACACGCGCGTGCGCGAAGGCCACGACGAGCTCGGGCCCGTGGTCGCGGAAGGCGTGCTCCGGATCCACGTCCCGGACTTCGTGCGGCAGCTGACGACCATCACCGTCACCGGAGCGCGCAGCGCCGGCGAGCGGCTCGAGGCGCAGAGCCGCTTCGGACGGATGTTCGTCGGGACGCTGTGGGACGTGTTCGTGCGCCCGCGCCTCGAGTGACCCATGAGCACGGAGGCGCATTTCGACGCGGTCGTCGTCGGGTCCGGCTTCGGCGGATCCATCAACGCGCTCCGCCTGGCGGAAGCCGGCAAGTCCGTGCTGGTCCTGGAGCGCGGCCGGCGGTATCCGCCGGACACGTTTCCGCGCGACGTGCGCGATGCGGATGCGCTGTTCTGGCGCTATCCCCGCCGCCGGGCGTCGCGGGGGCTCTACGACGTGCGGACGTTCTCCGGCATCGGCGCGGTGGTGGCGAGCGGCGTGGGCGGCGGCTCGCTCATCTACGCCAACATCCACATCCGTCCGGATCCGGTCGTGTTCGACGACCCGCGGTGGCCGCCGGGCTTCGACCGCACCGCGCTCGAGCCGTACTACGACCGGGTGGCGCGGGAGCTCCGGGTGGCGCCGCTCCCGGAGTCGATCGCGCTCCCGAAGCGGACGGCGTTTCGCGCGGCCGCGGCGTCGCTGGAAAGACCGGTGTTCGATCCGGACCAGGCCGTCTCCTGGACCGAGAGCGGCGGACCCGGCCGCAGCGCGTGCCGCCTCTGCGCCGAGTGCGAGTTCGGGTGCCGCTACGGCGCGAAGAACACGCTCGACTTCACGTACCTGGCGCGCGCGGAGCGGCTCGGGGCCTGCGTCGAGCCGGGCGCCTGCGTGTCCCACGTGGAGCCCGCCGGCAGGCGTTACCGCGTGCACTACGTGAACACGGAGACGGGCCGGCGCCAGTCCGTGGTCGGCACGCGGGTGGTGCTCGCGGCCGGCACGCTGGGCACGAACGAGCTGCTCTTCCGCAGCCGTGACCGCGAGCGCACGCTGCCCGACGTCAGCCGTGAGCTCGGCAACGGCTACTCCGGGAACGGCGACTTCCTCGGGTCGATCCAGAACAGCCGCGAGGACCTGGAGCCGTCGCACGGCCCCGACGTCACCTCCGTCATGCGCTTCTTCGACCGGGAGCCCCGCTTCACGCTCGCGGCGCCCACGTTCTCCGACGGCGTGATGCGCGTGCTCGCGTCGCTCGGGCAGCCTCGCCCCGAATGGCTGCGTCCGCTCGCCCCGGTCGTCTTCCCGGGCGTCGGCCGCGCGCTGCCGTGGCTCTTCGGCCACGGCGTCTTCAGCAACCCGTCCCCGTTGCCGGCGCCTCACGCCGGCGACCCGCGGCGGATGACGAACCTCTTCGCCATCGGTCAGGACAACGCGGGCGGCCGACTGGTGCTCGACGACGACGCGCTCGACATCCGCTGGGACTACGGGCGGGAGAACGTGGAGCTCTGTGACCGGATGATCGCCGCGATGCGCCGGGTGGCCGACGCCTACGGCGGCACGTTCGCGCCGCTCGTCACCTGGGAGGCGTTCCGGCGCACCATCACCGTGCACTCGCTCGGCGGCTGCCGCCTCGCCCGATCGCCGGAGCACGGCGTCGTCTCCGTGGACGGAGAAGTGTTCGGCTGTCCCGGCCTGTTCGTGGCCGACGGCTCCGTCGTGCCCACGGCCATCGGTTTCCACCCGGTCATGACCATCTCCGCGATCGCCGAGAAGATCGCGGACAACGTCGTCCACAGCCTCTGAGGAGCACCCATGCCGCTGCCCGCCGCCGAGAAGTTCCCGATCCGCACGCCGGACGGCGTGGAGATCCTGCTCACCCGCTACCGCGGCGGTACGAAGGGTCCGGTCCTGGTGGCGCACGGCGCGGGTGTGTGGAGCGGCATGTTCCGTCTGCCGACGGTCGACGTGCCGTTCACGCCGTTCCTGTGCGATCACGGCTACGACGTGTGGCTGCTCGACTGGCGGGCGAGCACCGAGCTCCCGCTCCGCCAGTTCACGCTGGACGAGGCGGCGGAGAACGACTTCCCCGCCGCGGTCCGCTTCATCCGGGACTTCACCCGCGCGGAGTCCGTGCAGGCCGTCGTCCACTGCGCCGGCGCGAGCACGTTCTTCATGGCGCTCGCGTCCGGGCTCCTGCCGGAGGTGCGCAGCGTGGTGTGCTCGCAGGTGGCGCTGCACTGCGAGGTGCCGGCGCCCACGGAGTGGAAGGCGCTCCTCCGGCTTCCGGACGTGCTCCAGCGTCTGGACGTCGCGTCCATGTCGCCGGACCAGGACCCGCGGCACCCGCGGTTCCAGGGCCTCCTCGGCGGGCTGGTCGATCTGGTGCACCACGAGTGCGCGAGCCGCGTGTGTCACCGGATCACGTTCATGTACGGTCACCTCTACCGTCACGACCAGCTGAACGCCGCCACGCACGAGCGGCTGAACGAGCAGTTCGGCCCGTGCAACATGACGACGTTCCGGCATCTGGCGCAGCTGGTCCGCCGCGGCACCTCCGCGCGCTTCGACTACGGCAAGCCGGAGAACGTCCGCCGCTACGGCAGCGCCGAGCCGCCCGACTACATCCGGTCCGAGCACCTCCGCGTCCCCATCCTCTTCGTCTCCGGCGAGCTGAACCAGACGTACCTGCCCGCGTCCACGGCGCTCACGTACGACTGGCTCCGCCGGGAGAACGGGGAAGCCCTCTACCGGCGCGAGGTGGTGCCTGGCTACGGGCACATCGACGCGTTCATGGGCTACCGTGCCCACCTGGACACGTTCCCCCTCTTCCTCTCGCACCTGGAGTCCACGGCCGCCTGACGCCCAGCGAACGCGTGAACCTTCCGCGATGGAAGGGCCAGGATCGCTTCTTCGAGATCTGGTTCGTCGTCGTCTTCGAGCCGCACGCCGGTCGCGCGTACTGGTTCCGCTACACCACGTTCGCGCCGGCGCGCGGCGCAGCCGGCGGGCGCCGGGCCACCGTGTGGGCCGCCGCGTTCGACGTGCACCGCACGCCTCCGGTGATCGCCGCGAAGGCCGTCCTTCCGGCGGATGCCTACGACCCCGGCACGCCGCGCCGCTTCGGTGTCCGGCTGGGGGAATCGGAGCTGGGTCACGGCTTCTGTCGCGGCACCACCGCCGGGTCCGAGCACGCCATCGCGTGGGACCTGCGCTTCGCCCCGTCGCCGTCGCCGGTGCACGCCGCGCCGTGGTTCCTGCACCACCGGCTCCCGTTGCCGACGCGCGTCGCGCACGCGCACTCCGGCGTGGCGTTCGACGGCTGGGTGGAGGTGAACGGCGACCGGCGCTCCATCGCGTCGGCCATCGGCGTGCAGAAGCACCTGTGGGGAACGCGCCGCGTGGAGGACCTGCTGTGGCTCTACTGCCCGCGCTTCGCCGAGGATCCGGCGGCGCGCCTGGAAGCGACCGCCGTGCGCCCGCGCCGCGGTCGTAGAGTGCCATGGCTGACGCTGTTGTCGCTGAAGTCGTCGCACGAGGAGTGGGGCTTTCACGGCACCGTCCCCGCGTTCCGGAACCGCGCCATGGTGGGCGAGCCCGGAGAGCTCGCGTTCCGCGCCGGATCGCTGCTCCGCCGCGTGGACGTGCGCGCCTGGTGCGACCCGCGCTCGCTCGCCGGCTACGTGTACCGGGACCCGGCGGGGTGGGACGTGCACGTCGCGCAGAGCGACGTGGGGAGCTGTCGAGCGGAGGTGTTCACACGGAAGCACCCGTGGGGGGAGTGGAGGCGGAGCGGGGAGTGGACGGCGGAGCATTCCGCGGCGCTGGAGTTTCATTCGAGGGAGGGGATGCCGGGGGTGAGGTACTTGGGGTGGTGAGGCGCCTAAACCCGAGGAGTCTCCGGGGTATGGCGCGCGGGGTGCGGACGGGTCGCCCCGGCAGGCCGTTTCCTGCGAAGGTTTTCCGTCGAGCGGGCACCCATCGGAGAGAAGGAGCCGACCCCATGAAAATCCTCCACCTGGCGATCCTGACGACGGCCTTGCTTTCCCCGACCTTCGCGTTCGCCGGGCCGCCCGCGCCCGCGACGAGCGGTACGCCTCCGCAAACCGCCGCTCGCTCTGCTGCCCCGGCCGCGGCCCATCCTGACGGCGCCCGGCACGAGATCCGGCGGGACAATGCGGAGATCCGTCGCGACCGCGCCGAGATCCGCGCCGACAAGAAGGAGGTGCGCGCCGACCGCCGGGAGGTGAAGCACGACAAGGCGCAGCTCCACGCGGACGAGGCGCAGCTGCGGAAGGACGAGGCGCAGGGCGACGAGGCTGCGGCACGAAAGGATCGAGCCGTAGTGCGCGCGGACGAGCGCGAGCTATCGAAGGACCGCAAGGAGCTCCGCGCCGACAGGCGGGACCTGCGGAAGGACCGCGCCGATCGACGACAGGACCGCGCGGAGCGCCGCGAAGACCGCCGCGACCGCCGCCGGGAGCAGCACGGCAAGCACTGACTGACGCATGCGCCCCGGGACGCAGCATGCCGTCGCGCGGCGAGCGCCGTGGCTCGGCGCGCTCGTCCTGGGGTGGTCCGTGCGCGCCCGGGCGCACGACGCGTCCGACGAGCTCACGGTCGGCGTCATCACGTCGAGCTCCCGGGCGTCGGGCGCGCCGTATGTGTCGGACCGGCTGGGTGGATCGCTGGACGCGAGCGACGACCTGACGCTCTCGCTCGACGGCACGTTCACCCGCTACTTCAAGGCGAACCATGAACCCGGAGAGAACATCTTCCAGTTCGTCGCGTCGGCGGACTACACGCCGGACGACCACTGGTCGTTCGGCATGGATGTGCGGGGCTCGCCGCCGAGCACGGCCGTCACCCGGACGCCCGAGGGCGCCGTGCGGTCGCGGACGTCGCTGCTCGGCGCCGGCGCGTTCGCGGAGTACGGCACCGCCGGGGACGGCGACGCGGAGACGATCGTCGAAGGGTCCATCGCCGTCACGGAGTACGCGACGACCCAGCGCGCGCGGGGCAGCCGCCCTTCCCCCTCGTCGCTCACCCAGTTCCGCGTGTCGCTCGGGGTGACGGAGGTCCTGTGGCAAGACACGGAGGGATCCCTGTTCGGCAGCTGGTACGCCTACTCGCCGGATCCCGCGGACACCGGGTACTTCGGCGCCTCCGTGTTCGGTCGCGAGTCGGTGAGCGAGGGGTTGCCGCTCCAGCCGCTCCGCTGGTCGCTTCGCCCCACCCTGCGGCAGCGCCTCGGACCGGTGCGCGTCAGCGGGTACTTCCAGTACGGCCGCTACGTCGACGACACCGGCTGGAGCGTGCTCGGCGGGGCGAAGGCGCAGGTGAAGCTGTCGGACGCGTGGAAGCTCTGGATCTCCGTCAACGTCCAGCGCGACGCCGATCCCGGCGGCGAGCGGATCCTCATCCCGTGGGCGGCCCTCGGGGCGCGGGTGACGTTTTGATCCGCGCGCTACCCCCCGTGGCCTCCGAAGCCGCGTCCGTCGGCCGCGACGATCCGGATTTGCTCGGTGCCTTCGCACGCGGCGATTCCGCGGCGCTGGGGGAGCTCTTCGACCGGCATCACGTCGCCGTCTACCGCTTCGTGTCGCGGCTCACGGGAGCGGCGCGCGCGGATCTGGACGATCTGGTGCAGGGGACCTTCGTCGAGGTGGCGCGGAGCGCGGCGCGCTTCGACGGACGCGCGGCGTTCCGGACGTGGCTCTTCGGTATCGCGCTGAACGTGGCACGCCGCCACGTGCGCGGCCGGATCCGCCGGCGGCGCGTCATGGACGACGACGCGGACCAGCGCCCGTCGGACGTGCCGGGCGCGGATCGACCGGACGAGAACGCGGAGCGCCGCGAGCTGCTCGCCCGCGTCGACCGAGCGGTGGCCGGACTGCCGGCGGACCTCCGCGAGGTCTTCGTCGCGTGCGAGATCGAGGACCTACCCGGCGCGGAGGTGGCGCGGGCGCTCGGCATCCCGGAGGGCACGCTGTGGCGCCGGCTGCACGACGCCAGGAAGAAGGTCCGGACCGCCGTCGAAGGAGACGCACCATGACGACCACTTCGTGTCCCCCGGTGGAGGAGCTGGCTCGAGCCGTCTCGCAGGGCGCGCAGGCGTCGCTGTCCGAGCACGTGGCGGGGTGTGACCGCTGCTCGGCGGAGTGGAACGGCATGCAGCGAGTGCGATCGCTCGCGCGGCAGCTCCCCGCTCCGGCGGTGGACGCGAGCGCGGCGAGCGCGGTGCGCTCGCGCGTGCTCCGGGAAGCGATCGGCGCGCGTCGCATCGCGGGCCGCGGGAGAGCCGTCGCCGCGGCGGCGTTCGCCCTCGCCGCGGCGGCCGTGGTCGTGGCGCTGCTGCGCGGCGGCCGGGAAAG
>JADMIO010852436.1_pt1 | contig 13578 bp, 15 predicted proteins | sample 8958161 | NCBI WGS metagenome assembly JADMIO01 (sample SAMN16585339, study PRJNA669376) | soil metagenome | isolation source: Crop rotation soil | place: USA: Cullars Rotation, Alabama | collected 2011 | reverse complement strand
CTTTCCCCCGAGCTGCTGCGCTGGCCGGGCGTGCTGGGGGCGGAGGTCGACGCCGACGCGTTGCGCGGCGTGGCCGCCACGCTTTGCCGGCGCGCGCTGGAAGAGCTGAGCGCCACCCGCACGCGCGAAGGCGCCAAGCTTGCCGCCGGCATAATCGAGCGCGTGCGCGAGATGCGCGGGCTGGTGGAAAAGGTGATGCCGCTCGTGCCCGAGGCGGTCGCTGCCTACCAGCACAAGATTGCCGAGCGGCTGCGGGAAGCGATCGGCAGCGCCGACGATGAACGCATCCGCACCGAGATCGCGCTGTTCGCCTCGAAGTCCGATGTGGCGGAGGAACTCGATCGCCTGCGCGCCCACCTCGGCGAGGTGGAGCGCGTGCTGGGCGCGGGAGGCGCGGTCGGCAAGCGCCTGGATTTTCTCGCGCAGGAGCTCAACCGCGAGGCGAATACCCTCGCCTCCAAGGCGGCGAGCACCGCGGTGGCCGACTGCGCGCTCGAGCTCAAGCTGCTGATCGAGCAGATCCGCGAGCAGGTGCAAAACCTTGAGTAGCGGGAAAAAAGCAAAAGCGGGAAAGCTGTTCGTCATCACGGCGCCGTCCGGAGCCGGAAAGACCTCGCTCATCGAGGCGCTGATGAAGGCCGACCCGAGCCTGAAGCTTTCGATCTCGTACACCACGCGCAAGCCGCGCCCGGGCGAGAAGGACGGCGTGGACTACCACTTCGTCGACGACGCGGCGTTTCTCGCCATGAAGGGGCGCGGCGAGTTCCTCGAGAGCGCCGAGGTGCATGGCTATCGCTATGGCACCTCCAAAAAGGTCATCACCGACGCCTTGGCGCGCGGCGAGGACCTGATCCTCGAGATCGACTGGCAGGGGGCGCAGCAGGTGCGCGCGATCTACCCCGACTGCGTCGGCATCTTCATCCTGCCGCCTTCGATCGAGGAGCTGGAACGGCGCATGCGCTCGCGCGGCCAGGACGCCGAGGCCGTCATCCGGCGCCGGCTGGACAACGCACGGGGCGAAATGGAGCACGCCGGGGAGTTCGATTACGCTATAATTAACAAAGACTTCCAAACCGCGTTGCGCAAGCTGGCGGAAATCATCCAGAAAGAACGAGCGTAGACCCATGGCGCGCATCACCGTCGACGATTGCCTGAAGAGAATTCCCAACCGTTTCCAGCTCACGCTGGCCGCCACCTATCGCGCGCGCCAGCTCGGCGCCGGCGCGAGCCCGCTGGTCGAGCCCAACCGCGACAAGTCCACGGTGATTGCGCTGCGCGAGATTGCCACCGGCAAGATCGGCACCGAGGTCCTCAAGCGCAGCGCGATGACCCCCAGCGCCCCGACCTTGTAAGAACCTTGGGGTCGGGTAATCTGACCCCATGGCGGCGGCAACCGAACTCCTCAGCCCCGAGCGCTTCGGCTACCTGAAGCCGAAGGACGTCGCCCGCCTCGCCGAGGCCTACCGCTTCTCCGAGGCCGCCCACGCCGGCCAGACGCGCCAGTCGGGCGACCCGTACATCTCGCATCCGCTCGCAGTCGCCGAGATCCTCGCCGACTGGCACCTCGACGGCCAGACGCTGATGGCCGCGCTGCTGCACGACGTCACCGAGGACACCTCGGTCACCAAGGACGAGATCTCGGACACCTTCGGCAAGCCGATCGCGGAGCTGGTCGACGGCGTGTCCAAGCTCGACAAGATCGAGTTCCAGTCGGCCGAGGACGCGCAGGCCGAGAACTTCCGCAAGATGCTGCTGGCGATGGCGCGCGACGTGCGCGTCATGCTGATCAAGCTCGCCGACCGCCTGCACAACATGCGCACGCTCGGCGCCGTTTCTCCCGCCAAGCGGCGCCGGGTGGCGCGGGAAACGATGGAGATCTACGCGCCGATCGCCAACCGCCTCGGCCTGAACACGCTCTACCACGAGCTGCAGGAGCTCGCGTTCTCGCACCTCTACCCGACGCGCTACAAGGTGCTCGCCAAGGCGACCAAGGCGGCGCGCGGCAACCGGCGCGAGATGATCGGGCGCACGCTCGAGGCGACCAAGAAGAAGCTCGCCGACAGCGCGGTGCAGGCCACCGTGTTCGGCCGCGAGAAGCACGTCTATTCCACCTACCGCAAGATGATCGAGAAGCACCTCTCGTTCTCGGAAGTGCACGACATCTTCGGCCTGCGCGTGATCGTCGCCGACGTGCCCGCCTGCTACCTCGCGCTCGGCGCGCTGCACGCGCTCTACAAGCCGATTCCCGGCAAGTTCAAGGACTACATCGCCATCCCCAAGGCGAACGGCTACCAGTCGATCCACACCGACCTGATCGGCCCCTACGGCGTGCCGGTCGAGGTGCAGATCCGCACCGAGCAGATGCACCGCCTGGCCGAGTCCGGCGTCGCCTCGCACTGGATGTATAAGGACGACGCCGACAAGCTCTCCGAGCTGCAGAAGCAGACCCACCGCTGGCTGCAGTCGCTGCTCGAGATCCAGCACCAGTCGGGCGACCCGCAGGAATTCCTCGAGCACGTGAAGGTCGATCTCTTCCCCGACGAGGTCTACGTGTTCACGCCCAAAGGCAAGATCCTGTCGCTGCCGCGCGGCGCCACCGCGGTCGACTTCGCCTACGCGGTGCACACCGACATCGGCAACCGCTGCGTCGCCGCCAAGGTGAACGGCGAGCTGGTTCCGCTGCGCACCGAGCTGCGCAACGGCGACCGGGTCGAGATCATCACCGCGAGCCACGCCAAGCCGAGCCCCGGCTGGCTGCAGTACGTGCGCACCGGCAAGGCGCGCTCCAACATCCGCCACTTCCTGAAGACCATGCAGTACGAGGAGTCCGCCGGCCTGGGCGAGCGGCTGCTCGACCAGGCGCTGCGCGCGCTGAAAAGCTCGCTCGCCGAAGTGGAGGAGCCCGCGTGGGAGCGCGTGGTTCGCGACAGCGGCGCGCGCTCGCGCGAGGAGCTGCTCGCCGACCTCGGCCTGGGCAAGCGGCTGCCGGCGGTGGTGGCGCGTCGGCTTCTGAAGAAAACGGATCTCGATGAAGGCAAGAGCGTGGGCAGCGTCACGATCCGCGGCACCGAGGGCATGGCGGTGCAGCTCGCCACCTGCTGCCGGCCGATCCCGGGCGACGCCATCGTCGGCTCGATCAAGAAGGGCCAGGGGCTGGTGGTGCACGTCTCCGACTGCAGCCACATCGTGCGCTCGCGCAAGAACGAGCCCGACCAGTGGATCGACGTGGAATGGGACCCGCGCATCACGCGCCTGTTCCAGGCCGCGATCAACGTGATGGTCGAGAATCAGCGCGGGGTGCTGGCCAAGGTGGCGTCCGAGATCGCCGACGCCGGCTCCAACATCGACTCGATCACGATGGAGGACGACCGCACGGTGTTCACCACCATGCATTTCGTCCTCGAGGTGAAGAACCGCCAGCACCTCGCGCGCGTCATGCGCTCGCTGCGGCGCCTCTCCGACGTGAAGAAGATCGCGCGCGTCAGGGAGTAGCCGCGGCGCTCGCCGCGGCTACCAGAGGTGGCGCACGCTCAGCGTCGCCCCGACGCGCATCGAGTAGAGCTCGGTCACCGGCAGCTCGGCGAAGCCCGGGAAGTTCGGCAGCTTGCGCTTGCCGTCGGTCGACTCCAGGTACCAGTAGCGCAAGCCGAGCGCCACGATGGTGCGCCGATGGACCTCGTAGCCGAGCTCGGCATCGAACTGGATGCCGCGCCCGTCACCCTCCAGCACGATGTTCGGCGCCGGACCGAGGTCGCTCGGACTCTGGCGCAGCAGGTGGCTGTCCTCGTTGCGATACGTGGCGTACGGAATGAGCGCCAGGTCGACCCCGAGGCGCGCACGGCCGAACGCAAACTGCCCGGCGAAGCCGATCCGCAACGCCTTCCAGGTGAGGTCGTTCTTGATTACCTTGGTGCCGCGATCGACGTTGTCGCTAGGGTCGAAGTGGTCGGTCAGACCCGAAGCTTCGTACTCTTCGGTCCACTGGGCGTAGCCGGCGAACACACCGAGATTGATGGTGCCCTGCCGGAGCAGCCATTGATGCCCGACGTCGAGCGTGCCGTAGCCGATGCGGCCGGAGGTGACCGACGACGTGGTATCGGAAAACTTGACCTGGCCGGCGTTGAAATCCTCGTCGTCGAAGGAGCCGGTGTTGATGCGGCCGATGCCGAGTGTGCCCTTGAGGAACCAGCGCTCGGCGAAGCGCTGGCGGCCGAAAATCTCGAGCACGTTGGCGTCGAGATTTTCGTAGAGCAGCACCGAGGTCGGGTTGCCGAGCGACGGCACCAGGCCCTGCGCGTTGTGCGCGTGCTTGTTCTCGCCGGTGGAGAGCCAGTAGCGGATCCCGAGCTCGCCGCGGTCCAGCGGTGCCCCAAAGTCCGGTGGCGGCGCCAACTCCGGTGGCGGCGCAGGGTCCTGCGCCAGCGCGCCGGATGAACATACCAGCGCGACGACCAGGACTCGAATGACCGGAATCCTGCGAAACTCGGGCATGGCCCTCCTCCGTTCCTGTCGGAACGCCGGAGTATGCATGATTCTCTCGGCGTTCCTAGCCCCGCCGGCACTCGCCGACCAGGTGTCGGGCGCGGAGAAGGTGGCGCTCGGCCGCGTGTTCGGCTGGTGGCTGCCCGCGCCCGGTTCCGAGCCCCGGCCGGCCGTCATCGGCCTGCACGGCTGCAACGGTCTCTATGCGCGGGGCGAGCTCAACGCACGCGAGCGCGGGCTGGCGGACCTGCTGCGTGCCCGCGGCTTTCACGTGCTGCTGCCCGACAGCTTCACCCCCCGCGGCCTGCGAGAGCTCTGCACCACGCCGCTCGCCCAGCGCACGCTGCGTGCCGCCGGCCGCCGCGCCGATATCCAGGACGCGCTCGACTGGCTCGCGGCGCGGCCGGACGTGGACCGCACCCGCATCGTGGTGATCGGCTGGTCGCACGGCGGCAGCGCCGTCCTCGCCGCGCTCAACCACCGCATCGGCGTGCAGCCGCTGCAGGCGCGCGCCGCGGTTGCCTTTTATCCCGGCTGCAGCCCCTATGCGCGCACCGAAGGCGCTTACCTCCCGGTCGCGCCGCTCCTCATCCTGATCGGCGCGCTCGACGACTGGACGCCGCCCGCGCCGTGCGTGGAGCTCGGCAAATGGACGCCGAAAATAAAGGTCGAGGTGTTCGCCGACAGCTATCACGGCTTCGACCATCCTTCGACCCGCGTGCGCGTGCGCACCGACGTGCCCAACGGCGTGAAAGGAAGCGAAGGCGTCACCGTCGGTTCCAATCCGAAAGCGCGCGAGCAGGCGTACAGCGCGCTGTTCGAGTTTCTGGAACGCGAATTGCGGTAACTGTCGTCCTCCCACGACACAGTGCAAAGCACAAAATGGTTTGCTACCCTGCCCGCGCAGTTCAAACACGGAGCAGCCATGCAAACAGAAGAGTTGCTTTCCAAGCTGGACCAGATCGAAGAGCATGCGAAACACACCCTCGAGGATTTTCCGCAGCACCTGACGAAAGAACGCCAGCAGATGATCATCGCGCTGGTCAAGCAGGTGCGCTGGCTGGTCGCCGAGGACGTCCTCGGCCGCACCGATCCGGAAGCGACCGTACGCATGAACGAAGGATGAAACGCCGCCTCATGAACCGTATCGCCGTTCTCATCGCCGGTCTTACGCTCGCCGGCTGCGCCGCGGACCAGCCGCTGGGCAACATGGGCCACCGCGAGCAGGGCGCGATCCTCGGCGCGGTCGGCGGCGCCGTGATCGGCGCGGTCGCCTACGACAAGAACCGCACCAAGGGCGCCGTGGTCGGCGCGGTCGGCGGCGCGCTCGCCGGCGGCGCGGTCGGCCGCTACATGGACGACCAGAAGCGCGACCTGGAGAAGAACCTCGCCACCGAGATCAAGCTGCGCCAGGCGAGCGTCGAGAAGCTGCCGAACGACGTGGTGCGAATCACCATGACCAGCCAGACCGCCTTCGACACCAACTCGGCGAGCATCAAGTCCGGCTTCCACAGCACCATGGACAAGGTCGCCGAAGTGGTGGTGCGCTACGGCAAGACCACCCTCACCGTGGTCGGCCACACCGACGACGTCGGCTCCAGCGCCTACAACCAGTCGCTCTCCGAGCGCCGCGCGCTATCGGTCGCCGAGTACCTCGAATCGAAGCGCGTCGACTCGATGCGCCTCGCTACCGCCGGCAAGGGCGAAACCCAGCCGCGTTCCAGCAACAACACCGAATCCGGCCGCGCCGAGAACCGGCGCGTGGAGATCTACCTGGAGCCGGTCACGCAGGGATAGGCCGTTCGAGAAGAGCGAGCTGATCGAAGACTGACTTGCAGTCCGGACTCATGCCGCGCGAAGGCCTGGTCACACTCGCGCACCTCATCTACGGCCTGCACGCCTTCAGCGTGCTGACCGGGATGCTCAGCCCGGCGATGATCGTCACCGCTTTCCTCACTGGCTGGCCTTCGATCATCGCGGTAATCCTGAACTACGTGAAGCGCAGCGAGGTGCGCGGCACCTGGCTCGATTCCCACTTCTCGTGGCAGATCCGCACCTTCTGGTTCGCGCTGCTGTGGCTCGCGATCGGCGGAGTGCTGTTCGCCACCGTGATCGGCATTCCCTTCGCCGTCGTGCTCTGGTTCGCGACCGGCATCTGGGTGCTCTACCGCATCATCCGCGGCTGGCTGGCGCTGACATCGCAGAAAGAGCTGCCGCGGTAGGAGGCTATTTCTCGGTGAGCCAGCGGTTTTCGTTCGCCCTGCGGATGTTGCCGGCGAGATCCCTGCCGAACCGTGCCGGACCCTCGGCGGCGCCGAAGAGGTAAAGCTTGCCCTCGATGATCATCCAGCTCTCGGGATCGGGCTCGATCAGCTCGCCGCGCGTGAGCGCCATCGCGCAGAAGGTGTTGTACTGCGGCAGGTAGCGCGCAGGGTCGGCCTTGAACAGCTCGCGGTGCTCGGCGCTGGCGAAGCGCCAACGGCGGCCGTCGATCGCGTATTCGATGCCGGGGCGCCCCGCGGTTGCGCGGCCGAGCGTGAAATAGGCGACCGGGTCGTAGCCCCTGATCGCGAGGCCGGTCTCGTCGCCCGCAGCCGCGCCGGTCGAAGCCGCTAACAACAGAACCAAGGCCATGACAACGCGCCGGACCATGCGCGGATTATGCCGCCTCGGCTCTATTCAATCACCCTGTCGGCGCGCACCAGGAACGCATGAGGGAGCGCGATGCCGAGAGCCTTGGCGGTTCCCAGATTGACGACCAGCTCGACATTGCGCGGCAGCTCGATCGGCAGCTCACCGGGCTTGGCGCCTTTCAGGATACGGTGCACGTACGAAGCGGAGCGGCGGAACATGTCGGAAATATCGGGTGCATAGCTCATCAGGCCGCCGGCCTCGGTGAGGAAGCTCCACCCGGAAACGAGCGGCACCCGCTGCCGCAACGCCTCCTGCGCGATGTAGGTGCGGTTGGTGCCGATCAGGTCCGCCTCGAAGGCGACGTACAGTGCGTCCGGGCGCTGGGCCTTCAGCTGCATCAGGAATTTGCGCAGGCCGGCGTCCGAGTCCTGTCCGGCCGGCTCGGCCCGCATGCCGATGCGATTGATGGCCTCGATGGTCGCCGACGACTCGGCGCCCGCGTTGGGATTGCGCCTGTCCCACACCACGGCAACGCGCTTCGCATCCGGCACCAGTTCGCGCATGAGCTCGACGCGCTTGCCGGCGAGGTCGGTGGACAAGAACGAGACGCCAGTGACATTGCCCTCAGGCCGCGAAAGGGACTGGACTACGCCGATGCCGATGGGATCGCCGACCGCTTGCATCACCACGGGCACCGTACGCGTACATTTCTTGGCGGCGATCGACGCGAGGGCGCCCGAGGTCACGATCACGTCCACGTTCTGCCGGACGAGGTCCTGGCACACGTCGTCGAGGAACTCGGCCGCGTTTTGCGCCGAGCCGTAGACGATTTGGATGTTCTTCCCCGGCACGTAGCCCTGCGCCCGCAGGCCGTCGAGGAACGCTTGCCGCTCGCGCGTGGGACGCTCGGACATCGGTCCGAGGACGAGGTAACCGACTTTCGGCATGCGCGGCTGTGCGCGCACGTTGCCAACGAGCGCCATTGCGCCGGCGCAGACCAGGAAATGTCGGCGATCCATAGGCGAAGCCTAACCTGCTCGACCCTCAGCGGCGAAGCGTGGCGAACGCTTTCTCCAGGTCGGTGAGCTCTTCGCACGGCAGCAGGCAAATCGCACGCAGCGCGGCGAGGTGTTTCTCGGCGTTCGCGACATCGCCCACCATGAGGTACGCCTCGCCGATGTATTCGTGGGCGCCGCGGTGGCGGGGCTCCAGCTCGATCGCGCGCCTGTAGTGCCTAAAGGCGGCGTCGAACTGCTTCAGGTTGCGGTGCGCGTAGCCGAGGTAATTTTGCAGGTCGGCGTGCTCGGGGTGGCGCACCTCGGCTTTTCGCAGCAGCGCGATCGCCTGCTCCCACCGCTTGTCGGCGATGGCCTTCCTCGCGGCGGCGTAATCCTGGTCGGTGGCGGCGAGATCGGGATCGGTCTCCGCGGGGTCGGCGTGGGCGGGCAAGGGTGCCCCGCCCAGCGCCAATGCGGCCAGCAAGACCGCGGCGAGCCTCATCGCTGCGCGACGTAGGCCTTCGCGCGCGTGAGCTCCGGCCGATTACCGCCCTTCTTCGAAAGCTCGAGCAGCTTCGCGTAGTACTCGGCCGCTTTCTTCTTGTCACCCATGGCCTCGGCCGCCATCGCGGATCCGGCGTAGCTGCGGAAGCGGTTGGGCTCGCGCACCTGCGAGCTCTCGAATTCCTTCAGCGCCGCGGCGGGCTGCTTCTGCTCGAGGAGCATTTCGCCCAGCAGCTCGCGCGCGGGCGCGATGCGTCCCGGCGTCACGATGTGCTTCTCGTTGCGGTCTTCCAGGTCGGCCGAGGCGCGCATCAATTTCACACCCTCCTGCGCGTTGCCCTTCGCTTGCGCGATCCACCCCGCCACGGCGAGGCGCTGCACTTCCACCTCGGTCGCCCAGTACGTGTTCTTCGCGGTCTCGAGCCGCTTGTGGATCTCGGCAAGCTGCTCGGCATCCTTTTCGGCCGCGGCCACGTCGCCGCTGCGCGCCGCGCCGATCGCGCGAGCGAAGTACGTGAGGGCTTCCGTGAACGCCATCCTGCTCGCGTTGGGCTTGAGCTGGGCTGCAGCCTTCCAGTCGCCGCGCTCCATGGCAAGGCGCGCGGGCATCGCGGCCGCGGCATAGGGGTATGCCGGTGATGGACTGTCGCCACCTGTGAAGCGGAACGCCTCTTCCGCCGTGGCCCGCGCCTCGTCGTCGCGCCCGAGCTGCAGGTATGCGTAAACCGCATAGTCGCTCGCGTGATAGGCCTCGGGCCAATCGCCGGCTGTGCGTGCCACCGTGGCCGAACGCAGGTTGGTGGCGATCGATTCCTCCCACGATCCGACGCGCGTGAAGATGTGCGAAGGCATGTGCAGCGCGTGGGGCGCGTCCGGCGCGATGCTGGCATAGCGGCGCGCGGCAACGAGCCCCTTCTGCGCGATGGGCGGCGCATCGTAGCTGTGGATCAGGTAATGCGCGACGCCGGGGTGGTCCGGATGCTTCTTGAACTGCGGCTCCAGGATCGCCACCGCCCTCATGTACGCGGCATAGGTCTGGTCCGCCTGCGACTGGGTGCCCGCGATGTAGAGCGCGGAGAAGATCTGGGCCTCGTCATCGTCCGGGTATTTCGCCGCGAGCGCCTCGAACGCCTTCGAGCGGGCGAGCTGCCGCGCCTTCTCCGGGCGATTGGCCCAGTCCTCGTAATAGGCGGCGACCGCTTCCACGTAGTCGCGCTCGCGCTGGGTCTGGGGAGGCGCGCGCCGCGCATTGTCGATCGCCGCCTGCGCCTTCTTCGCGCCTTCGGCCGAAGCGCCTTGGCCCGCCAGGGGGTTCGACATCAGGATCGCCGCGTAGCCCCAGGCGGTCACCGTGCAACCGGGGTCCTGCGCGAGGATGTCGGTGAACGTCTTCTCGGCGAGGTTGTACCAAAACGAGTGCAGCATCGCGACCGCGCGCTCAAAAGTAGGCTGCACCGCGGCGGCGCACGAGGTGGGGAAGGAAACCTTTCCGAGCGTGCCGCCGGGCGTGTCACCCTCGTGGGCGCGGGCAGCGAAGGACGAGGCCAGCACGAAAGATACGGAGACGGCGAAAGCGAGGCGTTTGGCGCTCATGTGGAACCTTTCTGGCGAGACGAACGGTTGCGGTTCATGTCGATCGGCCCTTCCTGCCTACCATCGATACCGAATTATGGATCCCCGGCGTTGCGTCTGTTGCCGCGCATACCGCACATGAAAACGATGGCGGAAGTCACAGACACAAACCAAACTAGTGAGGCCCGGGCACTTCAACGGCTTGCCGCTTCCGACTGGCCACAGCCGGCTTTCATGGTTGGAGCCTAGGTCAGGGGGGACCTCTCTACAAGTTCATTTTCTGTACTAGCGTGCAGGCGACCAAGTTGGCACCCTGTGGTCCCGGTGAAGCGACCCAAGCTGGCGCGGGCAACCGTTCGCTCCCTACTCGACCTTGACGTTGAGCTCGCGCACGATCTTGCCCCAGTACTCGTAGTTGGCCGCCAGCTCCTTCGCGAGGTGCTCGGCGGAAGTGCCGGTTGGGGTAAGGCCGAAGGCACGCAGACGCTCCTGCATGTCCGGGGTCTTCACGATCTTGACGATCTCGGCGTTCAGCCGCGCGATGATCGGATCCGGCGTGCCGGCCGGGGAGAAGATGCCGTGCCAGGAATTGCCGGTGGCGCCATCCGGGTCGAGGTCGGCGCGAAACTCGGTGAGCGTCGGCAGCTCGGGAAGTGCCGGAATGCGTTCCGGGCCCGACGTGGCGAGCGCCTTGATCCTGCCGGCCTTGATGCTCGGAATCGCGGTCGTCGAAGCCTCGAAGAAAAGATCGACCACGCCGGCGATGACGTCCGGCCCCGGCACGCCCTTGTAGGGCACATGAGTGACCTGCAGGTCGAGGCGCCGCATGACGGTTTCCATGCCGACGTGCGGATGCGAGCCGGTGCCGTTGGACGCGTAGTTGAGCTTGCCGGGATTCTTCTTCGCGTAGTCGACCAGCCCTTTCATGTCATTGAAGGGCGCCTTGTTGGTGGCGACGATGATGTGCGGCACCTGCAGGATTTCCGTCACCGCCTTGAAGTCCTTCAGCGAGTGGAACTTCGCGCTCGGATAGACGTGCGGCACGATGGCCATGACGCCCTTTACGGTAAAGAGCAGGTTGTAGCCATCGGGTGGCAGCGTCGCGGCAACCTCGGCACCGAGCATGCCGCCGGCGCCGGGACGGTTGTCCACGATCACGGGTTTGCCAAGCGCCGGTGAGAGGCGCTCCGCGAGCAGGCGCGCCACGACATCGGGCGACACGCCGGCGGGGTATGGAACGATGATGCGAATGAGGCGGTCGGGGTAGGCGCCCTGCGCCCAGGCGCTGTCGATGACCAGCAGCGTGGTGAACGCTGCGGTCAAGAGCAATAGGGTTCTACGCTTCACTTTGGTCTCCTCGAGGTTACCGCGACCTCAAGGGTAAAGAGAATTTGGTAGGCCGTGGCGGATTCGAACCGCCGACCAACGGATTAAAAGTCCGCTGCTCTACCAGCTGAGCTAACGGCCCACTTTTTCGGAACGTTGCGCTGCGGAAAGGGCGGAATTTTATCAGCCCTGACGCTCAATTCGCCAGTATCGATGCCTAAAGTTGGCTATCGCGGAGCCATGCGGACACTGCATCGTTGAACTCCCGCTCACGCCCGATCATCACCCAGTGGCCGGTCGACAGGCCGACGACACGGCATTGCGGGCGCGCAGCCAGGCGTTCGGCCCATGCACGCGAGTGAAACATGAAGGGCTTGCGCTCGCCGTAGATGAAGAGCATGGGCGTGTGCGGCTCGAAGGTTCTCAGGTTCTTCAGCCCGCCCGCCACGCCGAACCAGCGCAGCGCATACGGGTAGCCCATGCGCGAGTGGATGCTTCGAGGATCGGTGGGGCAATGCAGCGCGCGGGCCATTGCGCGAGCCATGAGATCACCGATGACACCGCCGATTCGCCATGCGGTGGCGAGCCAGAGCTGATAGGCGAGCACCATGAACTTCCCCTTCGCGCCCAGCTCGGCCAGATTGCGCCGTGACCCGGCGTCGCCGATGTCGACGCCGATCACCCGTTCGACCAGGTCCGGGTAACGGGTGGCGAACTGGTAGCCGAAGAAGCAGCCCCAGTCGTGGAGCAGCAGCACGACGCGCTCGCCCGCGCAAGCCTGCTCGACGATCCGGCGGATCAGCTCGATGACTTCATCGAGCGAATGGGCGCGCTTGCCTGGTGAACGATCGAAGCCGGGTAACGTGAAGCGCACGCAGCGATAGCGCTCGCCAAGCGCCGCGACCTGCCCGTCCCACAGGCGGTACGTGTCGGGGTAGCCGTGGATCATGAGGATCGATCTGGTCCCCTGGCCCTCGACGATTACGTCGATGCCGTCGACCCTCAAAGCCTCAGCCCGCGCGCCAGTATTGGTACTTCATGGTGGCCGCCGAACCCGCGACGATGGCGACGAAGGTGATGATCGAGCCGAGGGCGAGCGTGGAGAACCCTGAAATAGCCTGGCCGATGGTGCAGCCCAGCGCAGTAATTCCGCCGAAGCCCATCAGCATGCCGCCGACGATGTGGTTGGCGGTGTCCTCGGCGTCGCGGAAGCCCTCCCAGCGGAAAGTGCGGGTGGCGAGCGCGTAGGCGGCGGAGCCGGCCACCACGCCGGCGGCCGAGGCGATGCCGTAAGTGATGATCCTGGACTTGTCGGTCCACAACATCAGGTATTCGAGGGTGAAGGCGAAGGGCGCGACGAAGGAGAACGACTCCATGCGCCCGGTGTTGGTGGCGACGAATGCCTCCTGCAGGGTGTTCGGATCCTCGGCGACGTGTCCGAGGTGCCCGCTCACGTACCAGCCGCCGACCACCACCAGCCCGGTGACCACGCCGCCGAGGGTGTAGTCGAAGTTCGAGCGGAACTGCTTGCTGGAATAGATGAAGGCCAGCATCGCTCCGCCAATCAGCGCGGCCAGCAACGCGCGGTTGAGGGAAAGAAGGGCGGGAAGGTCCTGGCCCTGCGGCAGGGTCACGCTCGCCTTCTCCAGCACGCCGACGCGGAAGGCGCCGAACAGGCCGCGCAAGGTCATGTACGCGGCGATGCCGAGGAAGATAGTGACGACTAATGACTTGAGGTTGCCGGCGCCGACGCGGATCAGGGTCTTCGAGCCGCAGCCCGAGCCGAGCGTCATGCCGACGCCGAACAGGAAGCCGCCGACGATGTAAGAGAGCCAGGTGAAGTTCGGCGAGGGATAGATCGACTTCGACAGGTCGATCACGCCCGAGACGTGCAGCGCGCTCGCGCCGAGCAGCGCCACCGCCATCGCGAGCAGCCACATGCGCAGGCGGCTGGTGTCGCCCATGTTCACCCAGTCGGAAACCGCGCCCATGGTGCAGAACTGGGTCTTCTTTCCAGCACATTGGGATCCTAAGCTTAGAATTCCACGTGGACAAGTTGTCG
>JADMIO012727133.1_pt1 | contig 13579 bp, 12 predicted proteins | sample 8958161 | NCBI WGS metagenome assembly JADMIO01 (sample SAMN16585339, study PRJNA669376) | soil metagenome | isolation source: Crop rotation soil | place: USA: Cullars Rotation, Alabama | collected 2011 | reverse complement strand
TGCAGATAGCGAGACGACTGGATTGTGATCGTCTAGCCAATCCCGTTCGGCTTGCTGCTGATTTCATTCGCACCTCGCTTCAGCGAGGTGTACCAGATAACAAATGATCTCGCAAAGCCGTTTCACGGCTTCGAGGCAAAACCGTTCTAAACGGTTTCCAATTATCTGTCATCGAGCTAGTCACCTTGCTGAAGCAAGGTGTGAATGAGACTGTTCGTGAGATATGTGCGGAATTGCCGGCCTGATCGATCAACATCCTGAGACGCGAATGCGCTCGATGCTCGACGCAATCGAGCATCGCGGGCGCGACGACGAAGGTGTGTGGACGTCCTTGGCTATCAACGATGCGCAGCAGCGCATTTGTTTAGGCCATCGTCGATTGTCGATCATTGATACGAGCAGCGCCGGGCATCAGCCGATGACATCGAACGACGGCCGTTTCGTTGTCATGCTCAACGGCGAGATTTACAACTACCGTGAACTTCGTGAGCAACTTCAGACGAAGGGTCACCAATTTCACACGCAAACAGACACGGAAGTTCTGCTCGAAGCGTGGTCCGAATGGGGCGAGCGGTGCCTCGATCGCCTGAACGGAATGTTCGCGTTTGCGCTGTGGGATGAGAAGCAGCGAGCGCTTTTTCTCGTCCGCGACCACGTCGGCATCAAGCCGCTCTACTATGCTTTTGGACGCAGCGCCGGCAGGGATGCCGGCGAACCGCAGGCAAGATGCCTGCGTTCCGTAGCTTTCGCTTCGGAAATAAAATCCATTCTTGCCAGCGGAGTGATCAAGCCCGAGCTCGATCGCGAATCGCTTCACCAGTTCCTCACATTTCTCTGGGCGCCGGATCCAAACACTCTTTTCGAGGGAATCAAGACTGTGCCGCCGGGTCATTTGCTCGAATGGCGCGACGGCCGCATCGACGTGCGGCAGTGGTGGGACATTTCGTTCGACGACATCGAAGAAGGGAAGAGCGAAGCGTGGTGGCAGGAGCAGGTTTTAGAAACGCTCGATCGCGTCGTGAAGCTCGAGATGGTCGCGGACGTTCCGCTGGGATCGTTTCTTTCCGGCGGCGTCGATTCATCTTCGATCGTGGCGATGATGAAACAGCACAGCAAGGGCCGTCAGATTGAGACTTATTCGATCGGGATCGAGGCCGACGATCTTCGTTACGACATTATTCCGGACGACGTGCAGTGGGCGCGGCGTGTGAACGAGCAGCTCGAAACTGATTACCACGAGATTATGCTCAAGCCGCAAGTCACTGAACTTCTTCCCAAACTTGTCTATCACATGGACGAGCCGGCGATCGACATGGCCATTCCGAGTTATCTCGTCAGCCGTGCCGCGCGTGAATCGATGCGCGTGATGTTGAGCGGGATGGGTGGCGACGAAGTCTTTGCCGGCTATCCGCGACAGATGGCGATGAAGATTGCCGGCGCATTTGATCCGGTTCCGCAGCTCTTACGGCGGCCAGTCATGAAAGCCGTGGCGGCTGCTTTGCCGGGGGGCTTGCCTGGAAAATTGACCGCGCCGCTGCGCAATGCGAAGAAGTTTGCGCGCAGCGCAGCGCTCGATTTTCAGGATCGTTATCTTGGTTACGAAACTTATTTCACTGACCAGGCGAAGGCGCAGCTCTATTCCGAGGACTTGCGCGTGGCGACAAGCGGCCTCGATGCATACGCTGCGCATCGCAATTATTTCGAGCGGGCGAAGAATGCCGCGGCGCTGAATCAACTGCTGTACGTTGACCTGAAAACGTTTCTGCCGTGTTTGAATTTAATGACAACGGACAAGACTTCGATGGCCGCGAATTTGGAGGTACGCGTGCCGTTTCTCAATCGCGAAATGCTGGCGCTGACGGCGCGCATGCCGCCAGATCTAAAGTTGAAAGGTTTGAAGCGCAAGTACATTTTGAAAAAAGCCGCAGAGACACTTCTGCCGCACGAAGTCGTTTGGCGCAAGAAGGCTGGTTTCGGCGCGCCGATTCGTTCGTGGCTGCGCGGACCCTTGCAGCCCATGGTTAATGATTTGTTGTCGGAAGAAACGGTGAAGCGGCGCGGGCTGTTTCAACCGGAAGAAGTGAAACGGATTATTGAAACGAATCTATCCGGGCGGGAAGACTACAACCTTCAGGTGTTTCAACTGCTGAATCTGGAGCTTTGGCACCGGGCGTTTCTTGATTGATTTCTCTGCGACTCTGTGGGCCTCTGTGCCTCTGTGGTGAAGCTTGTTTTGCGATGATCTACCACAGAGACACAGAGATCACACCGAGGCACAAAAAGGCTGTCAGACTTCAACCGGCATTCCCGTTCTTAGCGAATCCTTGATCCGAAAAGTTGCGCGCGTCGTCTTCGCTAAATCTTCCAGCGCTATCGGCGCCGGCTTTCCTTCCAGAACAACGGCCATCACGGTTCGCACTTCTTCGTGTTGGCCCTTGTCCTGCTCTCGTAGCTTGGTTGTTTTCTCTCGGCCATTTTCGTAAGCCGTCGCGCTGCGAAAGTCATCAATCAAGAACGATCGGCCGCCGCCAAAAATTTCGATGCGCTCTTTCGGCAAAGCTTTGTCGCCTTCGGCGAGATAAGCAATCGAAGCGTTCGAGCCATCGGCCAGCCTTAGCGTGATGAAAACAGAATCTTCATCCGTTAGTTCTGAGTTGCGACTGGCAATCGACTCTGCGTAGACGCGCGTCGTCAGCGAGCGGGTGAGAAAATGAACGAAGTCGATAAAGTGACAAACTTCTCCGACGATGCGCCCGCCTTCGCCCGGGTCCTGAATCCAATGATTCGGCGAAAAGTGCCCGGCGTTCACGCGATAGTTTATCGACAGCGGCGTCTGCCGGTTCGAGAAAAATTCCTGCGCCGCGCGAGCCAGCGGCGAAAAACGGCGATTGAATCCGACCATCAACGCTCCACCTGACGATGCAGCTTGCAAAATCGCGTCGAGTTCTTCGTCCGATTTGGCGAGCGGCTTTTCCACGAAAACATGCTTGCCGTTTTCGAGCGCGCGTCGCGTGAGGTCGCCGTGCGACGCAGGCCGCGTGGCTATCACAACGAGATTCACGTCCTCGTCGTTGAGAACTTCGTCCGCGCCCGACGCACAGACCCGAAACCCATATTGTTCACCGACACTGCGAGCAGTAACGCCGGTCGCAGTCGCAATTGCCTGGAATTCTGCGCCGAGCTGTTTGAACTTCGGCAGCAGCATTGCTCGCGCGTATTCGCCTGCGCCAATCAGGCCGATGCGTGCAGATTTCTCAGCCTTGAAACGCTCTGACGAAAGCTGAATGCGATTGTCCAGCGGGCTCGTTTGGTCGTATTCCAACAGCACGCCCACGTGGGGCTCGCTACTTGTGATCAATTGGTAAGCGCGCTCGGCGTCTTCGACTTTGAATCGATGAGTTATCAGCGGCGCGACATCGATCTTGCCGGCGGCGATCATGTCGAGAAAGGCTTCAATGTTTCGTCCTTCCGTCCAGCGCACGTACCCGACGGGATAGTCATGGCCGCGCTCTTCGTACTCGCGATCGTAGCGGCCTGGGCCATAGGACATCGAAATTCGAAAAGTGAGTTCGCGATCGTAATAAGGCTTGCGCGGAATGTTCAGACCAACCGCGCCGACAACGATGACGCGTCCCTTTGCTCGTGAAATTTCGCCGCCAAGTTCGACCGGATCGTTTGAAGTCGTGCCTGCTGTAATCAGAACCGCATCAGCGCCGCGACCGCGCGACCATTCAATGACGCGTCGCTTTGCTTCTTCGCCGGGCGCGACGCCATCGCTCGCGCCTGAATGTATAGCAAGCTCGATCTTCTTCTCATCAACATCGATCGCGAAGACGCGACAGCCATGAGCGTTGAGCAACTGGACAGTGAGCTGACCGATCAACCCCAACCCGATCACGACAACGGACTCGCCCAACGTCAGCTCGGCGAGCCGAATGCCTTGGAGGGCGATTGCGCCCACAGTTGCGAAGGCGGCCGTATCAAATGCGACACTGTCGGGCAAGCGCACGCAAAGATTTTGGGGCACGGAGAGCACTTCAGCGTGCGATGCGTAACCAACTCCGGCGCAGGCCACTCGATCGCCCACGCGAAAGCTGCGCACTTCATCGCCGAAATCGATCACAGTGCCAGCGGCGCTGTAACCCAACGCGGTGAATGACGCGAGCTTACCGCGAATCGCATCGATCGTTCGTCCGACGCCTTCCGTTCTCGCCTTGTCGATCGCTTGCTTGACCAGATGCGGTTGCTCTATCGCTCTCGTCATCAGATTTTTCTGCGCCGATTCGACCGACGATCGCTCAGTGCCGGCGCTGATAAGCGACGCGGCGGCGCGCACCAGCACGTGGCCCGGCTGGACCAGCGGCGCGGGCACTTCCAAAACGCTGACAGCGCCGGTTTTGGCGTTTTGCAAGACCTGTTTCATTAGCTAACGATGCGGCGAAACCAGGCAGTGACTATCCCCGATCTTGATTTATTCCGTCAATCCGCGCCGTGCGGCCCAACATTTTGCGGTGCTTTCCTGCTTGAATAGATTGACAATGGTGCACTGGTTTTGTTAGTTATGCTGCGCGATTTCGGAGAGTAATCCATCTTTAGCTTGCTGGATCGCGAAGTCTGCCGAATGATTTAAAGCGGCGGCGAACGCATCAAAGTGCTAATTGGCGCACAGCCAGTTCGGCATTTCGTTAAATTCAGATTCAATTCACAGGAGAAACTAACACATGTCACAAAACTGGACTCCGCCACCCCCGGCCGGCGGATCGGCAGCGCCGCCAAACTACATGGTGCCGGCAATCATTTCGATTTTCTGTTGCTGGCCACTGGCTATCCCCGCGATCATTTTTGCGACGCAGGTGAATAGCAAAGCTCAAGCCGGCGACATCGCCGGAGCGCAGGACGCTTCGAAGAAGGCGAAGATGTTCAGCTATATCGCTCTGGGCATCGGTATCCTGGAGATTGTCTTCTTCATCATCTACATCGTGTTTGTGGTGGGCATCGCGGCACTCAGCGGAGCTCGTTAACAAGCTCTAACTTTCGATCGCTTCGAGTTCGCTTTATGCGGAGGCCTCGATCTTCGAGGCCTCTGCTCGTTACTTCAGGTAAATCGTATGGCTGTATTTTGTACAAAGTGTGGCGCGCAGAACGAAGACTATGCGGCAACTTGTTCGCAGTGCCAGTCGCCTCTGCCGCAAATCGGCGGCTATGAACCAATCCAACCTCCGTCGCCGATGTATGGCGGCGAAGTTCAGGATTGGAAAAAGTTAGGCGCTGAGAAAAAACTGGTGGCGGGACTGTGCGGCATCCTGGTGGGCGGGTTTGGTGTCCACAAATTCATTCTGGGCTACACGACTGAAGGAATAATTCAGATCGTTCTCACGTTCATTACCTGTGGCATCGGGGCCATCGTCGGCACGATCGAGGGCATCATCTATCTCACAAAGTCCGACGAAGATTTCGTCCGCACTTACATTCAAAATAAGAAGGGTTGGTTCTGACCTTCGGAAATCTTTTTCGTTCGCGGTAAACTGAATCCGCAGCGGCGAGAGTTTCAAGTCGCTGCGGTTTTCGATCATGCAAGGATTTTATTTCGTTACAGTCGCTACGAATCGCAGCCGCCAGTTGATGTTCACGGCTGCTGCCTGGTTAACCCTGGTCTCAGTGGCAAGTTTTCTTTTCCTCTTCAATCCGGCCAGTCCTTCAAATCAGTTTTTTCCCAAGTGCCCGTTTCGCTTTATCACGGGATTGCAGTGTCCCGGTTGCGGCTCAACGCGCGCGTTCTATCAGCTTTTGCACTTTCATCCGATTGCAGCTTTCAAGCTGAATCCGTTGTTCATTCTCACGCTGCCTTTTCTGGTCTACGGATTTCTCGGTTACACAAAGAGCGCGGTCACGGGGCGGCCCTACCGGCGAGTTTTCATTCCGGCGATTTATCTGTGGGGCTGGCTGTCGTTAATGATTTTCTTTTGGATCTTTCGCAACACGCCCTGGTATCCATTTGTTTCGTAAGCCTCGATGAATTCCGATCCCGCTATTCGCATCACGATGTTGCCGCGCGATACCAACTCGCAGGGCACCATCTTCGGCGGCGTCATTCTCAGCTACATCGACATGGCGGGCGCGATCGAAGCGCATCGACGCACGGGCATGGATCGCTTCGTCACTGTGGCCATGCGCGAAGTTATTTTTCACCAGCCGGTTTTTGTCGGCGACCTCGTCAGCTTTTATTCAGAGACGGTGAAGATTGGCAACACCTCAATTACGACCCGGGTGGTGGTTGAAGCTGAGCGCTATGGCGAGCCCGGCGTAAAAGCGCGCGTGACTGAAGCTGAAGTTGTTTACGTGGCGGTGGACAAAGAGGGGAACAAGATACGGATTGCCTCAAACTGAAATCTCAACCCCTTGTTGTGACAGCGCGATCCTCAACTGCGCAGGGCTGTTATAAAGAATTGTTTGTAGTCCCATCTCTCTCGGACACTCCAGGTTCACCTCGCGATCATCAATGAAGAGGCATTCTTCGGCTTTTCGTTGCGTGACCTGCAAAGCCAGCCGGTAGATCGCTTCGTCAGGTTTTCGAATTCCCAAAAAGCACGAGCTAAAGAAAACGGGAAAGATCTTTCCCAAATCGAACTCGTCTAGCCGGTACGTATTCAACTCGAAAATCTCGTTGTTGATTGTGGCCATGAAGTATTTTTGCGATGCCGCCAGATGTCGGGCGATTTCAATTGTTTCAAGGTGGGGGTGGGATTGCGCAAAGATGTACTTGCGAAATTCGTCGCGACTGAATGAACGTGCTCGATAAAAGATCGTGCGTCGGAGATACTCGTCCAGCGACAGGCGATTGGTTTCGATGGCGTGGGCGACTTTCTCATGGCGTTCAGCATATTCTTCCCAATCAAGTCCGAAATGCTCGGCCGCCGCGCGGCGCGATGTGTGCCCCCAGCCGTCGGTCAGCAGAACGCCGCCAATGTCGAAGAAGATGGTCGTAACTGGCATGTTACCAGCGATGATACGCGGGATGTCCTTCTTTCACCGCGACAAAAGTTCCGCGACAAGTTGCCGTTACTTTCTCATGCGCGATCAATTCGCCTTCGACAATCGCGCGATCCTCTTTTAATTCGACGACGCGCGCTCGTAACTGAATGGGTTTATCCGTCGGCGTGGGCCGCAGCAACTTGATCGTGTAATCGGCGGTGACCGTGCAGGGCGGATGATCAAGTCCCGCTTGCTGCATCAGGTGATACGCGGCGGTCCAGTTGCAGTGACAATCAAGCAGCGTCCCAATTATTCCGCCACTCAACATTCCCGGAAATGCCTCCTGATAAGTTTCCGGATCGAAAGTCGCGACTACTTCATCGCCTTCCGGAAAGCTGCGAATGTGCAAACCCTTCTCGTTCGCGGGGCCGCAGCCAAAGCACTTCATGTTAGGAGCGTAAGTTTCCTGGAGACTTTTGTTCATGATGATTGTTTCGGAAACCCGAGCGTGAAGGAGGGCGCCAACTTTTCTTTCGAGAACATAATTGCTGGTTTAACTTTGCACCCTCCCTGACGGTCGGGTTTCTGACTTTAGTCGTTCACGTAGTTTGAACCGCTGAACTTTTCCCGTCGCAGTGTACGGCAGTTCCCGAACAAAGATGTAGCGGCGTGGCTGTTTGAATCGCGGCAGAGCGCTTTCGCACAAAGTCCGCAGTTGATGCTCGACTACGGGCGCGAAGTCAACGCTCGACGCGGGCACGACAAAGGCGCAGACACATGACAAACCATCTTCATCAGATCCTTCGACCACCGCGGCAGCTTGAATGTAATCACTTTTCAAGAGCACGCCTTCAACCTCGACTGGCGACACCCATTGTCCCGTCGGTTTGAAGCAGTCATCGGTGCGGCCCATGTGCCACCAGAAACCCTCCGCGTCCTGGCGGTAAAGATCGCCGGTGCGAACCCAGCCATCGACAAACGTGCTTGCCGAAACTTCAGGGCGATTCCAGTACTTCGTCGCCGCGCTGGCGCCGCGGATCCAAAGATTTCCTTCGTCGCCTTGTCCGACAGCGTTCTCTTCATGATCGACCAGCCGGGCCTCGTAACCTTTCAGAAGTTTGCCGCTGCTGCCGTAGCGCACGTCGCCTTCATGATTCGACATGAACATATGCAGCATCTCAGTCGATCCAATTCCATCCAGCACTTCGACGCCGAACGTTTTCTGCCAGGTTTCTCCGATTTGCGCCGGCAAAGCTTCACCGGCAGAGACGCACAACCGCAAGCTGGACGTATCGAGCGCGCCGCCGCCGCGATGATGATCGAGCAACATGCGATAGACGACCGGCACGCCGAAGAAAATTGTCGGATGATAATCACTGAATACGCGCGCAACGACGTCTGCGGTCGGCTTCTCGCGGCAAAGCACTGTGGTAAAGCCGTTGAGCAACGGAAACGTGCACGCATTGCCAAGACCATAGGCAAAGGGCAGGCGCGAAGACGAAAACAAACGATCATCATCGCGCAGCCTTAAGACTTCAGAGCAATAGGTTTCGTTGGTGTAAAAAATATCGGACTGGCTGTGCACTGCGCCTTTCGGTTCGCCGGTGCTGCCTGAGGTGTAGAGAATGAAGGCGGGTGCATCGCTCGCAGTGCGCACTGGAAATTCAGCGGTCAACGGGTGTCGTTCAGCGGTCTCAACATCTCCAGATGGCACGACCACGCGCCAGTCCGCGTCTTCGCCTGAATCGACTGCTAGACAATTTATTGTCTCGCTCAGTGACTCTGAAATAGGCGTCGGCATTCTGTTTTCCTTGATGACCGTAGTTGCGCCGCAGTCCTCGAGAATAGACAGTTGTTCGCCCAACGAAAGTGCCATGTTGATTGGCACTGCGATCGCTCCAAGCGAAATAATCGCAACAAACGAAGCTATGAATTCCGGCGAGTCGTAGAGAAGAATCGCCACTCGATCTCCGGCCCTAACATTGAGCGCATTCAATCGCTCTGCAACGGCGATCGTCTGATCGCGCAATTCGCCGTAACTGAGCTGGCGTTGTCCGTAGAGAACGGCGACGCGCGAGGATCGATCCCGCTGAAAGATTTTTTCAAAAAGGTTGTTGGCCGGCATGACGACGGCAGAGACTTTAGTCCGCTGCGCAATGCGACGCAAGAATCGTGATCGAATTTGTCGCGAGCTGCCGCAGTGTGCTTTGATTACTTAAATGCCGATCCAAAAGAAGCGCGATCATCAGACAGAGACGCGTCTGCTGCTCGAATCCGAAGATCCGATTGAATTGCCGCCGGCGTCAGTCGACGACGATGCGGTGATCGTTCAATTCGATAAGTTCAAACCATTCATTCCGGAATTGTTGGCGGTGTTGCGCGCGGGCGTCACAGCAGAACCAGTCGCGGTCATGAACGATGGCTCGAGCTTCGCGATTCACGCCGAGACGCGCACGTTCTGGGTCAAGATTTGGCACACGGCCGGATCTGAACTGACGAAAATCGAACGCGTGCAGGTGATTAGTTGTTTACCGTCGACTCGCGGGATGAACGTGATAATCGGTGACGAGTGACTCATGCCGATGGATGCCTCGCAGGCCATCTTGTTTAGCGGCAGGCTACTGCTTGCCTTTGTTTTGATGACGTACAATTCAATTTCATGTTCGCGATTCCCGCGCAAATTCTAAAAATCGCTGGCGCAGCTCGCGATGAAGGCGGCCGCGCGCTGCTCGTTGGTGGTTGTGTGCGCGACGAGTTGATGGGAAAGGAGCCGAAAGATTTCGATCTCGAAGTTTATGGAATTGAGCCGGCGAAACTGCGATCGATATTGGATCAGTTCGGCGACGTGAACGTCGTCGGCGAAGCGTTCACAGTCTACAAACTCGGCCCGCATCTCGACATCTCGGTTCCGCGGCGTGAGCGCAAGACTGGCGTGGGCCATCGCGGCTTTGTCATCGAAGGCGATCCGGCGATGTCGATCGAAGAAGCGACTCGGCGACGCGACTTCACTATCAACGCGATCCTGAAAGATCCGCTGACGGGCGACGTCATCGATCCATTCGATGGCCGTGCGGATTTGGATCGCGGCGTGCTCCGCGCGGTTTCGCTCGATACATTTGCCGAAGACAGTCTCCGAGTTCTTCGCGGTGCACAATTCGCGGCACGATTTGAATTCAGATTGCATCCGGATACCGCCGAACTATGTCGCACGATCGATTTGTCTGACCTGCCGGCTGAACGAATTTCAAGCGAGATCGAAAAACTTCTCTTGCGCGCGCGGCACCCGTCGATCGGTTTAGGCTGGCTACATGCACTCGGCGTGATTGACCAGTTGTTTCCCGAATTGAAAGCGCTGCTGGGCGTGCCGCAGGAACCCGAATGGCACCCGGAAGGCGACGTTTGGATTCACACCCGGCTGACAATTGATCGCGCGCGCGAACTCATCGACGATTTGCCCCACGCTAAACAGCTGACAGTAATGTTGGCTGCTCTCTGCCACGATTTTGGTAAGCCGGCGACGACGGCTTTCGTCGATGGCCGCATTCGCTCGCGCGAACACGAAGAGGCTGGCGTGGCTCCGACTGAATCATTTCTCGATCGGCTGAACATTCACACACTGGATGGTTATGACGTGCGCGCGCAAGTAATCGCGCTGGTTCGCGATCACCTGAAGCCCGGCGAGTTCTACAAGAAGCGCGATGAAGTTGGCGACGGTGCGTTTCGGCGGCTGGCGCGCAAGTGCGAACTCGATCTGTTGTATCGCGTGGCGAAGGCCGATTCACTCGGCCGCAACGCGGAATGGGTGCCGCGCGAGAATTGGTACGACGCTGATGCGCAGGAGTGGTTTATCGAACGCGCGCGCGCGCTGGCGGTGGAGTCGCAGCCGCCATCGCCGATACTGCTGGGCCGGCATTTGCTTGAGTTGGGCATGACGCCCGGACCGCGCGTTGGCGAAATCACAAAAGCGATTTACGAAATGCAGTTGGATGGACGGGTTTCATCTCTAGATGAAGCACGAGCCGAAGCGAAGAACATGCTATCCGCAGATTACACAGATTACACAGAAAAGAAATCATCGGAATGATGCTGGAGTGATCTGACTCACTGAACGCTTTTTTGATTACTTTTAATCTCTGTAATCTGCGAAATCTGCGGATTCAAGCTTCTTCCGGCGACATGATACAGTAACCAGCCATGATTGAACTGCAACTTACTGAGGACCATGAGGCGCTGATCCAGACCGTGCGCGAGTTCGCGCAGAAAGAAGTCGCGCCGTACATCAAAGAGTGGGACGAAAAGCAGGAAGCCCATCCCGAAATTTTTAAGAAGATGGCCGCGTTGAACTTGCTCGGCGTCTGCATCCCCGAACAATACGGCGGCGCCGGATTCGATTACATCTCGCTGGGCTTGGTCTGCGAAGAACTCGAAGCCGTCGATACTTCTTTGCGCGTAGCGATGTCGGTGCACACGGGCTTGAATTCGTTGACGCTTTACGCGTGGGGCACGGAAGAGCAGAAACAAAAATATCTGGTGCCGCAAGCTAAGGGCGAGAAGCTGGCGACTTATGGATTGACCGAGCCCGGCGCAGGATCCGACGTTGTCGGCTCGCGCTCAACCGCGCGACGCGATGGCGATGACTACATTTTGAATGGCGAGAAGATGTGGATCAGTCTCGCTGACTTCGCAGACAACTTTTTGTTCTTCTGCTGGACTGATGAAGAGAAGCGCCGCAAACGCGATCACTCAGGCATGTCGTGCTTCATCGTCGAGCGATCGATGAAGGGCTTCACCTCGGGATCGATTCACGGCAAGCTCGGCATCCGCGCCGGCAACACCGGATACTTTTCTTTGCAGGACGTACGCGTGCCGAAGGCAAACCTGCTGGGCGAAGAAGGCGAAGGCTTCAAGATTGCGATGTTCGCGCTTGAACAGGGACGCTACACGGTCGCTGCCGGCGCCACCGGCGTGATTCGCGCGAGCCGCGATGCGTCCGTGGCTTACGCGCTGGAACGCGAAACGTTCGGCACAAAGATCGCGAATCATCAGCTCGTCAAACAGAAAATCGCCGAGATGGAAGCTGACTATTGGATGTCTCACTTGCTCTGGGCGCGCGCGGGTTGGCTGAAGAATGAAGGGCGGCCCAGCGGCCGCGCGACGTCACTCGCGAAGTGGCAAGCGACTGTGCGCAGCGAGAAAGCCGCGTCGATGGCGATCGAAGTTCACGGCGCGAACGGGTACTCAAACGACTATCCCGTCGAACGTTACCTGCGCAACTGCAAAGCCGCGATCATCTATGAAGGCACGCGCGACATTCACACATTGATGCAAGCCGATTGGGCGCTTGGGCTCAAGAAAGAAAAGACCGCGCGCAAAACTTTGCCTCCGTGGAAACCCGCCGAGTCGCGTGGCGCGAGCGCTCCGTAGTCACTTACCAAGACGCAGTTTCCCGGGCGAAGTCTGCTCGACTCACGCGTCAAGATTTAATCGCCGGCACTCTTCAAATGAAATAAGTGTGAGGTGCTCGCGGTCACGTGCCCTCGCAGAGATGCGTGGAATGTTTCCGCTGGTCTCTGATACTATACGGCGGCTTTCTTAGATCTAACCAAGTATCTTTCCGCAGATCCTGCACAGGGAGAAAAAATGGCGCCAGAAGTCAGAACCGAGCGAGAGCTATCTTTAGATTTTTTGCGCGTAACTGAAGCTGCGGCGATTGCCGCGGCCCGCACCATGGGCCAGGGCGATCGCAAATATTCAGATCAAGTCGCCGTCGAAGCCATGCGCGAAGTCATGGACAGCGTGCCGATGCGCGGCCGCGTGGTGATTGGCGAAGGCGAGCGCGATGAAGCGCCGATGCTCTACATCGGCGAGGAGGTCGGCGGCGGCTTTGGGGTGGGCGAAGAGATGGCGTCCTCTTGCCCGGAAGTCGACATCGCAGTCGATCCTTTGGAAGGCACGAACCTGTGCGCGCTGGGAGCGAACAACGCGATTGCCGTTTTGGCTGCGGCTGAGCGCGGCGGGCTGCTGCACGCGCCGGACATTTATATGGACAAGATCGTTGTCGGCCCGTCATCGCGCGGAGTCATCGACATCGATGCGCCGGTGAAAGACAACCTGCGAAACATCGCGCGGCGCCTCGGCCGTGACATCGAGGACCTGACGGTGATTGTTCTCGACCGCAAGCGGCATAAGAAGATCATCGACGATGTTCGCGAGGCGGGCGCGCGCATTCGCTTAATCTCAGACGGCGATTTGTCAGCCGGAATTTCGGCTGCGGTCGCCGGCACAAACATCCATGCTTGCATAGGAATCGGCGGCGCGCCGGAAGGCGTACTGACGGCTGCGGCAGTCAAGTGTTTGAACGGCGAGATTCAGACGCGTCTGGTTTTCGATCCGGAACGCCTCGGCGTTGACAAGGATAAAGTTCCGCCAGCTAAGGAAGTGATCGAGCGTTTGAAATCGATGGGCATAAACGATCCGAACAAAGTCTACGACACGGAAGATCTCGCCCCCGGCAAGAAGATCATTTTCGCGGCTACCGGCGTCACGGACGGTTCGCTGATGCGTGGCGTGCGCTTCTTCGGTTCCGGCAAACGCACGCATTCACTCG
>JADMIO012610940.1_pt1 | contig 13579 bp, 12 predicted proteins | sample 8958161 | NCBI WGS metagenome assembly JADMIO01 (sample SAMN16585339, study PRJNA669376) | soil metagenome | isolation source: Crop rotation soil | place: USA: Cullars Rotation, Alabama | collected 2011 | reverse complement strand
GGTTTCCCCCATGCCTTCGACACGAGAGGGATGGTCGTCGCCACGCGGCGACTATCCCGAATCGTGGCGCGCTATCTAGTCGTCCTCGGTCTCGCCGCGCCTTTGTTGGCCGAACCGCCGTCCCCCATCGCGCGCGTGCGACCTCTCCCCGTTCCGACACGGCAGGAGGATGCCGTGAGAACGGCCCTCCGCCAGGCGAGCGGCTCGCATGCCGCGACGCTCGAGGAGTGGCTCCACATCGCGAGAACGCCGTCGTTGCCGGGCCACGAGGCGGAGCGCGCGCGACTCGTGCGCGATCTCTTCGAGGCGGCCGGGCTCGTCGCGCGCATCCTGCCGGATGGCAACGTCGAGGGACGGCTCGCCGGCAGCGGCACGGGCACGCCCGCCGTGATCTCCGCGCATCTCGACGCGCTGCACGCGCCTTCCTCTGCCTCGGACGTCCGCGAGCGCGGGGGCATCGTGATCGGGCCAGGCGTGCTCGACGACGCGAGCGGGCTCGTCGCGATCACGCGCGCCGCCCGCCTGCTCGTGCGCTCGGGCTGGAAGCCGGATCGGCCGCTGCGCTTCGTCGCGACGGTCGGCGAGGAGGTCGGCCTCGTCGGGGCGAAGTCGTACATCGGCGCCAACCCGCAGCTCGCCGCCTTCGTCACGATCGACGGGATCCTCGGGAACGTCGACTACGGCGCGACCGGCATCCGCTGGACCCGCTTCACCTTCACGGGCCCCGGCGGCCACACGCTCCTTTCGGATCGCACGCCGTCGCCGTCGTTCGCCGCAGGGCGCGCGCTCGCGGCGATCGCGGAGCTCGCCGAGAGCACGGACGCGCCCATCAACGTCGGCCAGGTTGCCGGCGGCACGTCGCCCAACGCCATCCCGGTCGACGTCTCCTTCACGGTCGACGTGCGGAGCAACAGCGACACCGAGCTCTCGCGCCTCTCGAGCGAGATCGCGCGCGTGTCGCGGGCGGCTGCCGATCGCGAGGGAGTCGCGGTCCGCTTCGACACGCTCCAGGATCTGCCGGCGGCCCAGCTGCCTGGACTCGGCGACTCAGCTCTCGTGCGCGGCGCCGTGGACATCCTCTCGTTCCTGAACGTGCCCTCGACGGCGGTGGCGCGCGGCTCTGCCGACCACAACGTCGCGCTCCTCCACCGCATTCCAGGCATCGCCGTCGGCTCGACGACGGGCCTCCACGCGCACGCTCCCGAGGAGACCGCCGATCCGAGAGCGCTCGAGAAGGGCGTGCAGCAGGTCATCCTGCTGACGGTGCTGCTGGGCGAGGGACTGCCCGAGCCCGTTGCGGTAGCGCAGTAATGGAGAGGGCACCCGCTGGTGCCCCCCGCTCAGTCGGCCTCTCGGCCTCCCTGCGCTCCCCCCTCCGGCCGCTCGGCCATGCCTGGCCTCGCGCGGCGACTATCCCGAATCGTGGCGCGCTATCTAGGCCCTGCTCCTCCGTGCGTAGGCGCCGCTCTTCCCGCCGGTCTTCTCGAGCAGGACGATCTCCTCGATGACGAGGTCTTTCGTCACGGACTTGCAGGTGTCGTAGGCGGCGAGAGCGGCGCACGCGACGCCGCAGAGCGCCTCCATCTCGACCCCGGTCCGCGCTTCGGTGATCGTCGTGCACGTGATGACGAGCGCGCGCCGCTTCGCGTCGAGCTCGAGATCGACGGTGACCTGCGCGAGCGGCAGCGGATGGCAGAGCGGCACGAGCCGGGACGTCTCCTTCGCGCCCATGATGCCCGCGAGGCGCGCGATCGCGAGGACGTCGCCCTTCGCGAGCGACGCGTCGCGCACGGACTCGAAGGCGTCTCCCAGCAGGACGCGGCCTCGCGCGACGGCGCGGCGCATCGTCGGCGCCTTCAGGGAGACGTCCACCATGCGCGCCGCCCCGCGGGAGTCGAGGTGGCTGAGCGGGCTCTTCGGCCGAGCGGCTCGCTTCTTCGGGCTCATGCCGGTGCTCCCAGGGTCGCCGCAGCTTCGACCGCGCCCACGCGTCGCGCCTCGTCGAAGAAGACCTTCACGGCCTTCTCGTGCCGCTCGTCGAGACGGTACTGGAGCAGGCGAAGGTAGGAGGCCATGCGCGCTGCGGGCAGTCCCGTGCGCTCGCCTTCGCGTCGCGAGAGCTCGTCGATCCCATGGAGACCGCGCGTCGCCGCCGCGTCGAGCTCCGCCGCGACCGCTGGCGTGAGCTCGAAGCCTTCGCGCGAGGTCCAGCAGGCGAAGACGAAGGGCAGGTCGAGGTGACGCCGCCAAAGCGTCGCGAGATCGTGCACGTCGACGCCCGCCGGAATCACGGCTCGCAGCGCCGGATCGCCGATCACGAGCGTGGCGTCGACGCCCGCGAGGCGCTCGCTCACGCCGCCGCCTTCCCGCGTGCTCCATTCGACGTCGCGCGCTCCCTCGCGATCGAGGAGCACGCGGGTGAGCGCGACCGACGTGCGGGATGCGGCATCGAGCGCAACCCGGCGCACATCGCGCAGCGGCACGCGCGAGAAGAGGAGCACCGAGTCGCAGCGTCCATCCGCCGCGATGCCGAGGCCCCGGTGCGCGACGAAGCCTCGCCCACGCGCGAGCTCTATCGTCGGGAGGATCGCGAGGTCGATCTCGCCCGCTGCGAGGAGATCCGCGATGCGGGACGGCACCGCGCGGACGATGGGCCAGGAGCCCGGAAGCCCCTCCACGAGGGGCGCGACATTCGCGTAGTCGACGATGCCGAGGCGCGGGGGGGTGGTGCTCACCGCGAAATCATGCCGGATTCGGCCCGCCCCGCCCGCAGAGCCCCTCCAGGGCTTCGAATCGGGCATTCGGGCCATCGCGAGCGGTTCATCCAGATAGTTGCCCATGCCCTGCGGGCACCCGCGGGCATGAGACTGGTTTGCGAAGCGGAGCGAAGCGCCGGAGGGGGGCGCCGACGAAGGCCGATAGGCCGACAGAGGCGGGGGCACCAGCGGGTGCCCCCAGTTTCTTGATAGCCCGCCACGATTCGGGATGGTCGCCGCGCGGCGTCGACCATCCCTCTCGTGTCGAAGGCATGGGGGAAACCCGCCGGTTTCCCCGCGCTCGTCGGGGCGGCCCTCCTCGCCCTACCCATTCCGGCGCTCCGCCAAGCGGAGCTCGCCATGATGCGGAACCATGGCGGGCCATCTAGAATTGGCGTCTCCCGGAGCCCCGCTTGCGCGCCGTCCGCCGATCCCACCTCGTCCGTCTCGCGCCTCTCGCCCTGCTCGTGGCGGTCGCCTCGCCCTCGCGCGCCGTGCAGCCGAACCTGCGCCTCTACTCCGACGAGTGGATCGCGCCACCACTCCAGTCGGTCCTCGCGGGCATCAATGCCGAAGGCAAGGCACTTTCGACGCTCACGAGCCCGGGCGCGGCGAACGCGGCGGCCCTCGAGGCTCTCTCGTCGTGGAACTTCACGCCGATGGCGACGCTCTCGGGCACGACGGACAGCGTCACGCTCCAGGCGCCCGTGAGCTCCGCGTGGACGTGCTACCTGCCGGACTCGTCACACTGCGGCTTCGACTGGCCCGGCAACCAGATCCTCACGACGCGCACGGGCAAGGCGGGCGGCGTCGCCACGCGCAACGTGGGAGCGTCCGAATACGACGCGGACCGCGGCCTCCTGCTCGTGCGCGCCTCGGTGTCGGACGAAGGCGGCGACAACGAGGTGCGCCTCTGCCTCGATCCGAACCAGTCGCGCCCCGAGATCGCCCTCGCCGCGTTCCCGCACGTCGATGGAAACCGCCGCTACCTCACGAGCGGCGACCCGGCCTGGAGCTCGCCGCAGCTCAACTGCTCGCCGATCATGGTCTTCGGCGGAGACTGTGGTGTCGCCGGCGCCACGGCGTACCTCGGCAGCGGCACGGGCACGACGGGGCTTCAGACGTCCCGGATCGTGAAGGCCGGCACGATCACGCTGCCCTCGGGCCACGTGGTGGACGGCTTCCTGCTCGAGAGCTTCGTCTCGGCGACGGCCAAGGTCGCGACGTGCCCGCTCGCGCTCGTGACCAAGACGATCCGCCAGTGGACGCTCACGTGGGTCGTGCCGGGACTCGGCGTCGTCGCCTCCATCTCGAGCGACGACGACGTCGCCTCGCTCACCGCATTCACGACGGCCAAGAGCACGTTCGTCGCCTTCGGCCTGCTGCCGCCGCTCTCGATGACGGTCGGCGACATCGGCGGCGATCGCGTGAAGCTCTCGTGGACGCCGGGGTCCATCACGCGCTTCGTCGATTCCTGGCAGATCAACTGGCTGCCCGAGGGCTCGAACGATCCGCCGAGCACGAGCGCCCCGATCCCCGTCGGCACGACGTCGATGCTGCTCACGGGCCTCGACCCCGGCACGACGTACCGCATCTGGATCACGGCGCGCCGGACCTACACGGATCCCTTCAGCCACGTGCAGGCGACGTACACGAGCCTCTCGCTGCCGCAGGCGACGGGCGCGGATGCGAATGGCGACGGGACGCAGGAGACGTCGTACCCGCCAGCCGCCACGATCACGACGGACGAGCTGCCCGCCTCCTGCGTGACGGGCGACATCGCGCCCGACGGCTTCGGCGACGGCGTCATGAATCTCGCGGACGTTGTTCTCGGCATCCGCAAGGCGGCGGGCGCGGTTCCCGTCAACATTCGCGACGAGACGTGCGGCGACGTCGCTCCGGGCGCGGTCAGCTGCCAGCCCCAGGTGGGCCCCGCCAACTGGTGCGTCGAGGGCGACGGCATCTTCGACGCCGCCGACGTCGCCGAGCTCCGCCACCGCATCGGCCTCCTCACGACCTTCTCCTGCGCGACCTGCGAGTAGGCGCCGGAAAGCCGGCAGACTCGACCCACGGTAGGATTCGCGACCGTGCGGGGGCCAAGCCCCGGCGCATCAGCCCCCTCGTTCGCCGAAAGGGATCGCGACTCCATGGCCGAGAAGATCACGCCCCGAAGTGAGGACTACGCCCAGTGGTACGTCGACCTCTGCCTCCAGGCAGAGCTCGCGGACTACTCCCCGGTCAAGGGCTGCATGGTCATCCGGCCGAATGGGTACGGCATCTGGGAGAAGATCCAGAAGGGGCTCGACCGGCGCATCAAGGCAACCGGCCACGTCAACGCGTACTTCCCGCTCTTCATCCCCGAGGAGTTCCTCAAGCGCGAGAAGGAGCACGTCGAGGGCTTCGCGCCCGAGTGCGCCGTCGTCACGCATGGCGGCGGCAAGCTGCTCGAGCAGCCTCTGGTCGTCCGCCCCACGTCCGAGACCATCATCTACGCGATGTTCTCGAAGTGGGTGAAGAGCTACCGCGACCTTCCCCTGCTCATGAACCAGTGGGCGAACGTCGTGCGATGGGAGATGCGCACGCGCCTGTTCCTGCGCACGACCGAGTTCCTCTGGCAGGAAGGCCACACGGCGCACGCGACGCACGAAGAGGGCGAAGCCGAGGCGCTGAAAATGCTGGACGTCTACGCGGACTTCGCGGAGACCGAGATGGCGCTGCCGGTCCTTCGCGGCGTGAAGTCCCAGAACGAGAAGTTCGCCGGGGCGCTGCGGACCTACGCCATCGAGGCGATGATGCAGGACGGCAAGGCGCTGCAGGCGGGGACGTCCCATGATCTCGGCGACAACTTCGCGCGCGCCTTCGACGTGAAGTTCCAGGACGAGAAGGGCGAGTGGCGATACGCCTGGCAGACGTCGTGGGGGGTCTCCACGCGGCTGATCGGCGCGCTGATCATGGCGCACTCCGACGACGACGGGGTCGTCATGCCGCCCCGGCTCGCAGCCGTCCAGGTCGTCATCGTGCCGATCTACAAGACCGAGGATCAGCGGCGCGACGTCGTCGCCGCCGCCGAGCGCATCGCAGGGCAGCTGCGCGCCGCGGATCTCGACGTGGTCGTCGACGCGCGCGAGGGTCAGACGCCGGGCTTCAAGTACCACCACTGGGAGCTGCGGGGCGTGCCCCTCCGGCTCGAGATCGGCCCCCGCGATCTCGCGGCGAACCAGGTCTTCTCGGCGCGCCGCGACACGAAGGAGAAGGCCGCCCTCTCGCTGGACGGCATCGTCGATCACGTGCGCGTCCGGCTCGACCTCATCCAGAAGAACCTCTACGACCGCGCGAAGCTCTTGCGCGACGAGCGCACGCGCGAGATCGACTCCTACGAGGAGTTCAAGACCGCGCTGGACGCGGGCGGCTTCTTCCGCGCTCACTGGTGCGGCGACGGGAAGTGCGAGAGCACGATCAAGGAGGAGACGAAGGCGACCATTCGCGTCATCGAGCGCGACACGCCTGCGGTCTCCGGCAAGTGCCTGCGCTGCGACAATCCGAGCGAGCGGCGGGTCGTGTTCGCCCGCTCGTACTGACGACACCCATGCGGTTGCTGCTCGTCCGGCACGCCATCGCCGAGGATCGCGCGGAGCATGCGCGTGAAGGTGGTGGCGACGATACGACGCGCCCCCTCACCGACAGGGGCCGGCGCCGCATGAAGCGCGCGGCGCGGGGCCTCGCGACGCTCGTGCCTTCAATCGACCTCCTCGCGACGAGTCCGCTGACGCGCGCCATTCAGACGGCCGAGATCCTCGCGAAGCGCATCGACGTCGGCGAGGTCGCGTCGTGCGACGCGCTCGTTCCGGAGGCGGAACCGGCCGCGACGATCGAGTGGCTGCGTCAGCGGAAGGACTCGCCGGAGCTCGTCACGCTGGTGGGCCACGAGCCCCACCTCGGACGCCTCGCCGGCTGGCTCGTCGCGGGCCGTGACGCCGCACCCGTCGAGCTCCGCAAGGGCGGCGCCTGCCTGATCGACGTTGCCGACGGAATCCGCGCGGGATGCGGGACTCTCCTCTGGGCTCTCGCGCCGCGGCAGCTGCGCGCGCTCGCCCGATGACAGCGTCGCGCTCGATCCTGGACATGCCAGTCGACCGCGCCGTCCGGCTCGTCGCGCAGGGCTTCGTCGAGCAGGCCGGCGAGGCGCGCGATCGTCTGGCTGCGGGATCGGACCCCTCGTCGCTGCACGACTTTCGCGTCGCCATGCGCCGGCTCCGGAGCTGGCTGCGCGGTTTCCAGCCGCACGTGCTCGACGGCATCCGGAAGCGTGCGAGACGCCCGCTCGCCGATATCTCCGACGCCACGAGCGCGCGACGCGATGCGGAAGTGCATGCGGAGTGGCTTGCCCGGCACAGGCGCCGTCTGCCCCTGCGCCAGCGTGCCGCGCTCGATGCTCTGGTCGTGCGACTGTCCCAGCGCGCGATCTGGGGAAGCAGGCCACGCGGGAACTGATCGATCGCTTCGATGCGCTCCGCCAGGACCTGCTGGACGAGCTGTCGTCGTACCGGCCCCGAGTCGACGTCGGGAAGCCCCAGGCCGAACGGACGCTCGCCGCGGTCGCACCGCTCCTGCTGCGGGAGCATGCGGACGAGCTCGTGAAGCGGCTCGATCGCGTCGAATCCCTCGAGAACGAAGCAGAAGCGCATGCGGCGCGGATCGCGGGCAAGCGGCTGCGCTACCTCCTCGAGCCGCTGCGGGACGAGGCTCGTGCCGCGAGCCCGCTCGTCGAGGACCTCAAGTCGCTGCAGGACGGCCTGGGCGAGCTGCACGATGCGAGCACGCTCGAGGCCGAAGCCCGCGACGCGGAGCCTCCCCTGCCCGCCGTGGGTCGCGCTGCGTTGCTGCAGTCGATCGCGACACGCGAAGCGCGCGCCTTCGCCGCCTTCCGCAAGACCTGGCCCGCGCGGCGCATTCATCAGCTCGCGGCGAGAACGCACGCGCTCGCGGCGCGCCTCGACGAGCGCTCGCGCCGCGGCATCGAGATCGAGCGGAAGTTCCTGCTCTCCTGCGTCCCCGACGAGGCGCGGCGTGCGCCCAGCGTGACGATCGATCAGGGCTACCTGCCCGGCCGCGACGTCAAGGAGCGCATCCGCCGCGTGAGGGATCGCGGGCGCATCGACTACGTGCGCACGATGAAGGCGGGAACCGGTGTCGTGCGCGTCGAGGTCGAGGAGAAGACGACCAAGGCCGTGTTCGACGGGCTCTGGCGGCTGACCACGGGACTCCGGCTTCGCAAGCGCCGGTTCGCGGTACCTGCCGGCTCGCTCACCTGGGAGATTGACGAGTTCCTCGATCGCGACCTCGTCCTGGCCGAGGTCGAGTTGCCGGCCGAGGACACGCCCATCGAGATCCCGGACTGGCTCGCGCCGCACCTCGTCCGCGAGGTCTCCCACGAGCGGCGCTACGAGAACCATCGGCTCGCTCGCACCCGGGTGAGAGGCCGCCGCAGGGCGTGATCCGGCGCGCGTTGCCGGGATCCGGTGGAGGTGCGATCATCGCGCTCTCTCCCGTCCCCGCCCCAGTTTCAGGAGCTCTCGATGATCGCCTCCACCCGCCCCAAGATCACCGTCGTCGGCGCCGGCCACGTGGGCGCCACCACCGCCATGCGGCTCCTCGAGCAGCGCGTCGGCGACGTCGTCCTCGTCGACATCGTGGAGGGCATGCCCCAGGGCAAGGCCCTCGACCTCCTCGAGTCCGGCCCGGTCCAGGGTTACGACTGCCAGATCGCCGGGACCAACACCTACGACGAGACGGCCGGATCCGACATCGTCATCATGACAGCGGGCCTCGCGCGCAAGCCCGGCATGTCGCGCGACGATCTCCTCAAGAAGAACGCGGACATCGTCTCGGGTGTCATCGAGGGCATCGCGCCGAAGTCGCCGAACGCGATCATCATCATGGTCACGAACCCGCTCGACGCCATGGCGCACCTCGCCATGGTGAAGTCGGGTTTCCCGCGCGAGCGGGTCATCGGCATGGCTGGGGTCCTCGATTCCGCGCGCTTCCGCACGTTCCTGGCGCAGGAGCTGAAGGTCAGCGTCGAGAACGTGCACGCCTTCGTGCTCGGCGGCCACGGCGACACGATGGTCCCGCTGCCGCGCTACTCGACGGTCTCCGGGGTGCCCGTGACCGAGCTCATCGCGCCCGAGCGTCTCGCGCAGATCGTCCAGCGCACGCGTGACGGCGGCGCCGAGATCGTCAAGCTCCTCAAGGAGGGCTCGGCCTACTACGCGCCGTCGGCCTCCTCCGTCGAGATGGCCGACGCCATCCTCAACGACCGGAAGAAGATCCTCCCCTGCGCGGCCTACCTCCAGGGCGAGTACGGCCACCAGGGCATCTTCCTGGGCGTTCCATGCAAGCTCGGCCGCAAGGGCATCGAGTCGATCTTCGAGATCGAGCTCAAGGCGGACGAGAAGGACGCGCTCGGCAAGTCCGTGAAGGCCGTCGAGGAGCTCGTTCAGGTCATCGGGCTCCGCTGAGGCCTTCGGGGCCTGCAGAGGTCCCTGGGGGCCCTTTCGAGGGCGATTTGACCGCCCTGCCATGCTCTTGGGAATGACAGGACATGGCAACGAGAAGCGGTGGGCGAGCGGCTCGCGAAGGAGATGCCGTCCGGGCTTTCAGCCCGGATGGCGGACGAGCCGCCGGCACGGATGGCGGAGTCTCCTCCAAGCCGCACGGCGGAGTTTCCTCCGCGGGGCCCGGGGAATGGGCGCGGAGGGCGACTGTTTCCCTGAGTGGGCGGCGCTCGCGGCGCGCGGGGGGGACCAGTGAGCGGCGCCCGGCTCAATGGCCACGCGCATGCAGCACGACGTCAGCAGTTCGAGGGGCTGCTCTTCGAGCACCTGCCCGTGATGCACGCGGTGGCTCGCCGGCTCACCCGGAGCGCGACCGATGCCGAGGATCTCGTCCAGGAGACGTGCCTGCGCGCGTACCGGTTCTTCGACGGCTTCGAGCCCGGCACGAACTTCCGCGCCTGGCTCCTGCGCATCCTCAAGAACGGCTTCATCAACGCGTGGCATCAACGGCAGTCGTCTCCGCGCGTCGAGTCGCTCGATCTCTCCGAGGAGGCCTGGCAGCACCACGTGGCGTCCGTCGCGTACTCGCCCTTCACCTCCGATCCCGAGTCCGAGCTCGGCCGCACGTTGCTGCGCGAGGACATCGACGAGGCGCTCGCGAGCCTCCCCGTGGAGTTCCGCATGGTCGTCATCCTCTGCCTGCTCGAGGGCTTCAGCTACCAGGAGACCGCGGAAGTCCTGGAGATCAAGATCGGGACGGTCATGAGCCGGCTGCATCGCGGGCGGAAGGCGCTGCAGGCAAGGCTTCTCTCCGCGGCACGCGCGCGCGGATTCGCTCCTCCCCCGACGGAGGCATGAGATGGACTGCGAGGGATGGCTCGAGCGGCTGGACGTCGTTCTCGACGGCGAGGCGGATCCCGCGCTCGCGGCGGCGGTCGAGGGGCACCTCGCGGCCTGCGCTTCCTGTGCCGAGCGCGCGAAGCTCGCGCGCGCACTGCGCTCCACGTTGCTCGCGCGGGCTGCCGTCGAGACTCCCCCGACGCTACGTGGCCGCGTGGCAGCGAGACTCGACGCGGAGGATCGCCGCTCCTCGCGGGGCCTCCTGGGTCGCGGCATCCTGATCGCGCTGGCGGCAGCCGGACTCGTCGCGCTCGGGGCGGTCGCGCCCGGCATGGTGTCGTCGCGCCCGCCCGAAGTGCCGCTCGGCAATCCGGCCCAGCTCTCGGGGATGCTCTGCTGCCTCCAGTGCCAGCTCCGCGAGGCTCCTCCGCCGCGAGGACTGGAGGCCCTCCTGCCACCGCTGCCCCCTGATGTCGGCGCCCACCACGGCTGCCTTCACCTCCGCGACGACGAGCAGCGCTACTGGGAGCTCGTGCCGGAGGGACCCGAGGCCGCCCTCGTGTCGGACCACGCGCTGAAGGGACGACGCGTCGTGGTGTTCGGCACGGCGGAGCCCGACCTGCACGTCATCGTCGTGGCCCGGATTCACGTCGAGTGATCGGCCTGCTGGCGACGGCTCGGCGGGTGGACACCCCGGGGACCGCGTGCCATGCTCTCCCTTCGCACGAGATGGACCAGATCGTGGCGCTTCGCCCCTGAGCCATCCGATGCGTCTTCCTCCTACCTTTCTCGCGGCGCCCACGGGCGTCTCCCAAGGTTCGACCAGCATGGCCAACGTTCTCGACGTCACGGATTCCACCTTCGAAGCCGAAGTCCTCAAGTCCTCCGTTCCCGTCCTGGTCGACTTCGGCGCCACGTGGTGCGGGCCCTGCAAGCAGCTGGCTCCGATCGTCGAGCAGCTCGCCAAGGACTGGCAGGGCAAGCTCAAGGTCGCGGCCGTCGACGTGGACAAGGCTCCGGAAGTCGCCATGCGCTACGGCATCATGAGCGTTCCGACGGTCATCGTGTTCCAGGGAGGCCAGATCAAGGACCAGATGATCGGCTTCCAGACGAAGTCCGCCCTCGAAGATCGCGTCAAGCGCGTTCTCGCCTGATCGATCGCGACGGAGCCCGCCACGTCGTGACAGTCCCGCCCCTTCGCGCCGGATGGCGCGCGCTCTCTCCGTGGAGCGCCGCCGTGCGCCTGCTTGCCCTCTGTCTCGCGCTCGTGACCGTTCTCGGCGCGAGCGTCGCACGCGGCCAGGATGACGGCTCCGGCTACGACTACGTCAGCCTGTCTGCGAAGACCGACCGCGCGTCGTACCACGCGGGCGACAAGGCGACCGTCACGCTCGAGTTCAAGATCGACCCGCGCGTCCACATCAACGCGCACGTGCCCACCGAGGAGTGGCAGTTCCCGACGAACGTCGAGTTCGCCGATCACGCGGGGCTCCAGCTCTCCGAGATCGAGTGGCCGAAGCCGAACCTCAAGGAGTTCGAGTTCAGCGACGGCAAGAAGATCGCGGTGCTCGAGGGAGCCCAGCAGGCGACGTTCCAGGTGACGATTCCGGCGAATGCGAAGCCGGGCGCGCTCACCGTCTCGGGCAAGTTCAAGGCGCAGGGCTGCACGCACGCGGCCTGCTTCGCGCCGCAGAGCGACGAGTTCAACGTCGCGCTCCAGGTGGAAGCCGGCGGCGCCTCGAGCGCGGCCCCCGCTGGCACGTCCAGCCCCGCTCCCCCGGGTTCTGGAAGCGCGAGTGCGCCTCCTCGCCCGGCAGAGCCCGCAGCTGCGCCCAGCGCGACCGCCGCAGCGCCTGCAGAGCCGGAGCCTCAGACTGCCGCGCCGACCGAGACGACTCCTGCGCAGCCCGCGACGACTTCCGGCGAGGTCCCCGCCGCAGCGGCGGCCAGCCCCACGCCGGCGGCCCTGGACGGCGAGAATCACGCGAAGGCGTTCGATTGCCCCGTCAACACGCCGCCGCCCCCGCCGCAGCGCCTCATCCTCGTCTTCATGCTTTCCTACATGGGCGGGATCCTGCTGGCCTTCACGCCCTGCGTGCTGCCGCTCGTTCCCGTGACCATCGGCATCTTCGCGCGGCAGCAGTCCTCCGGCGGCAAGCCCGTGGTGCCGGCGCTCATGTACGTGTTCGGCCTCGCCGTCGTGTACTCCGCGCTCGGGACGTCCGCAGCCCTGACGGGCAACCTCTTCGGGTCCGCCCTCCAGAGCACGTGGGTGCGGGTCGGCATGAGCGCCTTCCTGTTCGCGCTCGCCCTCTCGATGTTCGGCCTGTGGGACCTGAACCTCCCGGCGGGGTTTCGCAATCGCATCGGCGGCTTCAAGTCCGGACCGATCGGTCCCCTCCTCATGGGCGGCGCCATGGGTCTCGTGGCTGCGCCCTGCGTCGGGCCTCTCGTCGCGTCGCTCCTCACGTACGTTGCGAACCTGGGCGCCCGCATGCCGACCACCCAGGCGGCCATCATCGGCGGCGCACTCTTCTTCGTCCTCGCGCTCGGCATCGGGACGCCGTTCTTCATCGTCGCCCTGGGAGCCGCGAGCATCCGTCCCGGCGAGTGGATGGACAGCGTCAAGCGCTTCTTCGGTTTCGCCATCCTCGGCGCCGTCCTCTGGTTCCTGCTGCCGATCCTCGGCCCCGTGCTCTTCAAGTGGGGCGTCGTCGTCCTGGTCGCGGCTGCGGCAATCTTCTTCCTCGCGACGGCGCGCGGTCCTCACGTCAGCGATCGGCTGAAGCTCGTGCACCGCGTCATCGGCACGACGGCCGCCGTCTCAGGTGTCGTGCTGGCGGCCTTCTTCCTCCTGCGCCGCGAGACGGGCCCGGATGACGGATTCGTCAAGTACTCCGAGGAGGCGCTCACCCAGTCCATCGGCGCGGCGAGGCCGGTCGTCATCGACTTCGGCGCCGACTGGTGCATCGCCTGCAAGGAGCTGGAGCACAAGACGTTCCCGGCCGACGAGGTCCGGAAGGAGGAGAAGGACTTCACCCTCCTGAGGGCAAACCTCACGGAGGAGGATGCGCCGGACGTCAAGGCGCTCCGCGAGAAGTTCAGCGTGGGCTCGCTGCCCACCGTGATCTTCCTCGACACGGCCGGCAAGGAGATCAAGGATCTCCGCCTCGTGGGCTTCGAGAAGCCCGAGCTCTTTGCGCTGCGCCTGAAGTGCGTGACGAGCGTCACCGTCGCGAGCGCCGTCAAGTAACGTACCGGCCGCTTCCCTCCTCACCCTGCCGAACGGCCGCGATGCACGATTGCGGCTACTCGTCTAGATGACTCGCCACGATTCGGCATCGGATCGTGGCGAAAGCCTCATGCACGCGGCTAGGCCGCGTGGCAGGAGGGGGAGCCGAGGGAGGGCCGCCCCGACCGAGGCGGGGG
>JADMIO010800061.1_pt1 | contig 13579 bp, 13 predicted proteins | sample 8958161 | NCBI WGS metagenome assembly JADMIO01 (sample SAMN16585339, study PRJNA669376) | soil metagenome | isolation source: Crop rotation soil | place: USA: Cullars Rotation, Alabama | collected 2011 | reverse complement strand
CGAACCGCTCGCGCCACCGCCGCTCGGTCCGCCGCGGGATCGCCGCCGGGGCGGGCGGCGGCGGCGCACGGGTCGCCATCGTCCGCTCGACGGTCAGCCAGACCCGCCACAGGTGGCGCGCGAGGAACGCCGGCAAGATGCGCCAGGTGGCCCTGCACGAGGCCGCGGCGCAGATGTAACGGACGATGGGGATCAGCGGCGGCAAGCTGGGCTCGCCGCGCGGCGTGCGCTCGGGTCGGTCGTGAACGTGCAGCACACGGCCGCCACAGCGCGAGCACTCGCAGGGCCGGTACGCGTCGGGATCCGTGAGGCGTCGCAGGTGTGAAGGGAGGTCGAGGACGTCCTCCGCGATGACGGTGCCGCCCTTGTAGCTCGACACGCGCGACAAGGTCAGGCAGCGTGCCGGCTCAGGAGGAGGTGGCCGATGGTCGGTCATGGGTCGCTCCGGTAGGTGTCACGACCCCGAGGAGACCCACCTCCTCCGCTTTCGTCGACTTCTCGGCCGACGCCCGTCCCATCCCGCGCTCCGTGCGGGACCTCCTGGGCTCCGCTGGTCCGATTCCCCTATCCCTGCGCGGGACAACTGGTCACGAACGGGTCAGCAGAGCGCGAGCCGGTACACCACCGGGCTGTCGAACACGTCGACGAACCACACGACCAGCGCCGACAACAGGAGCCCGACGAGCGGAGCCACGCGCCGAACCGCCCGCTCGCTCCAGGCGGGAGAGTCGGCCAGCCCGAACAGCTGCTTGGCGTCGCGGAAGATGACCTCGATGGCCCACCTCGCGGCGTACGCTTCGAGCAGCGCGGGCACGGTCCACGTCGGATCGGTGCCGAAGAAGACGCGGTAGGGCACGAGGCTCTCGGAGCATCGGACGACGACCACGCGTACCGGACGGGGGCCGGTGACGCGATACCACTGGGCGACGAAGGTCTTGAACGCGATCGTCTCGGTCTGGCCATAGAGGTGAGCCGTGACGTGCTGCCAGGGCACGGCCGCGTCCTGAGCGATTTGCGTGGGAGAAGGCCTGCGGTCGCCCTTCTTCCGCTGGGGGCCTTGCGCCGGGACCGGCAGGTCGGTCAGCGCCGCGTCGGGGCGCATCGCGCCGACCACGACCACGCGCTCCGAGACGTCCCGCAGGACCGTGGCGTTGGCGTAGCCTTGATCGATCGCGAGGTGGATGGAGCACCGATCGCTCTCGGTCCAGGTCACGACGAGCCCGAGCATCTCCCGCGCCAGCTCCGTCTTCTTTCGGTAGTCGGCGCCGGCGTCCCCCTTGGAGCGGTAGAGCCGGAAGAGCAGCGGCAACGCCCACGTCCGCGTCGAGAACGGCACGTGGACCAGCACTGCGAGCACGACCCAGCAGTGGCCGAAGCAGAACACCTTGTGCTTTCTCGTCGAGCGGACAGCGTCAAGGTGGGTGCCGAGGCCGAACACCTCCGGACCCTTCTTGGGGCAGAGCGTGTCGTCAATGACGAGACGCAGCTGGCCGGCCGCCAGCCCGCTCCGGAGGCGCTGGAGCAACCAGAACCCGAGCTGGTCAGGATCCCAGGTGCCGCTCGAGAAGAGCCGATGGAAGCTCGCCCAGTGCCGTCGCCGCGCGACGTCCACGGCGACCAGGGCTTCGGTCACGCAGTGCATCGGCCCCTGGATCAAGATCCAGCCTGCCGCGAAGACGAGGAACTTCTTGAATCCCGGGCGATTGAACGCGAGCCGGAACGTCGACAGGACCGACAGCAGTGTGGCAAGAGCATGGTTGGGCACGGCCTGGGCTCCCGGTTTTGGGTGGCACCTCGACCATGGCGCGCTGGGCCGTGCTTATCGACTGGCCGACCTGAGCCTACGCGACTCCGCTACAAAACCGCGAAACCCGAGTCTGACGCCCATCACCGCCCACTTCGCCGGCCGCCCGCGGGCGACGCGGAGCGCCAAGACCACCAGTTCCGGCGGCGAGAGGTCCGGCGACGAGGCCGTGGTCACGGCGCCCCCGGCGCCACCGGCCGGGCGCCGTCTCGGCCCGCGCGGAACCATCGTCGCAGCGAGGGGCGCCCGTTGCCAGCCGGGCTACACATCGCGAACAGGCCCAGCCGGTACACCAAGGTGGCTCCTACTCGGTGCGGGTGTACAGAGAACCACGAGCAAATTCCGTCGGATAGCGGCGATCGACCGGGTGGGCCTCCTGTTCCACCCCGCACTGGGTTGACCTGCGCCACGGTGGAGGCTAGCGTACCAAGCCGCCGTACGTTCGGCGCGTTCTTCGACGAGGCCCCCGTACATGGTTGCAGCATACGCTCTCGTTCCTGGATCCCGGAGTAATGCCTATCTCGGTGACGATGTTGGATCGTACGTGGTGTGGGGGCTCGCAGTCGTCCTCGCGCTGGTAGTCGTCGCAGGCATCCTCTATGCGTTGAAAGCTCGCGCAAAACTACTGAGCGATCTGACGCGCGCACGCCGAGAGAACGAAACCCAAGGCACGAACTTGGACGCGCTGCGACACGAGGTAAAGAGCCTCAAGAATACTTTGGACAAGCGCCCTGTTCCGACGCGCGTCAAGTATAGTATCATCACTCTTGGTCTTCCTCGGACAGGGAAAACCTCGCTCACCCTGAAGTGGGCGAACCCTCTCGCAGTGGGCAAGGACAGGTTCGGTATAACCCAGTTCGACACGTACGAGCGACTCGTAAGTCGAATTCAGGCCGAACAGCGTCTTGTCGAGCATGTTTTTGAAATTCGCGACTGGGGCGGGGAACACGTTGTCGACGCTCAGACCGAACTCGTTACGCTGGAAATTCACGGAATGCTTCTGGTGGTGGATCTGGCCCCCGAGAATGCATCAGAGGTCAGCGATGAACGTGTACGCTACCAACTGGAGGAGTTTTCCCCGCAGGTTCTTAAATTTCTTTTCAATCCGCACATGGTGGCGAAGTGCCAGACGGTCGTGCTCTTCATCAACAAATCGGATCTCCTTCCCGGCAGGCCGGATGATGTGGAGAAGCGTGCGAAACAGATTTTCCAAAAACTCATCAACGATCTCGGCGCGTACTCCGATCGGGTTAATATCCAGGTAATGGTGGGCTCGGCGAATTCGGGCCACAACGCCCACGTCTTGTTCTCGCACTTCATCGAAAAGATTCTCCCCGCAAGTGCCCACGATAAGTCTCTACAGCAGCACATCGGTGGTTCCGAGAGACCACCACCGCTGCCTGCAATCGAGAAGGGCAATGGAAAGCCCCTCTAGTCCTTACCAGCCGCACAAGTATCCACCGTCCGAGGGGACGACTTGGTATCATTACATCTACGGTTACGTCCCCAACCATCAACTCGACTTTTTTTGCCGCCCGAGCGTCCCAGGCGACATTCTGCCGCAACATTTTAGTCACCTGAATAGACTTATACAGTATATCGAGCCATTCGATGGCTCCGCGGTCGCATTTGCGATATGCAATCTTTCGCGTGACGACACGCAACATGAACCCGGGCACGGTGGCTTAGCCTTGGTTTTTGGGTTTCGCGCTTCTGGCGCGACAGATCATGCTGGCAGACCCAATCCTCCGTTTACTCACAGTGTCGTCGCGGTAGACCGACAGTTCAGCGAGCAAGCTATTTGCGATGCGGCATTGGCGTTCTACAAGACATTTGTTGGCAAGGACGGCGAGTCTGCTCAAGATTGGTTCAAGAGCATTCTTTGCTCGCGCGAGCGTATGCTGGACGGGTTGCCGGCGTATCTGGCAAGGTACAACTCGTTGCCTAGTCTGCCAAAGAGCACGCTTCGCGGAACTTTGACGAGCACCGATTCCTCAACTCGTCGTATTGTCATCACGCACGGTGAGAACGTGCCGTTCGAAGATGTCATCGCCGCAGCATCACGAGCCGCAGCACTCCTTTACTGTTCTAATATCAAGTGGACGGCCATTTTTGTCGGACAAGACAGGCGCGGTGTCGACGGCGTGTCGGTGCATTTCGTCTCCGCGTCGGATCCTACCCTGCCTCGCACGAGCCTCCCTCCTCAAGTATCTATCGATGACGTGGCCAATGCCAAGATCATGGCGCGCCAGTTGAATGCCAGAAGTTTGGTCGACGACGACCCCGTCGTTACATTGACCGATACGAACCTCGACGAATCCGACATCATCGGCATTAATGCGGAGACAGACCCGGTCGGCCCCACTTTGGGGTCCAATCGCGCCTCAGATGGCGTTCGCGACTCGCCCGCTTATAGAGGCGTACTGATCTTCAGTTTTCTCGGCATGGCGCTCGTTGTCGGCTTGCTTCTCGCGCTTTTCGTCCACCCTAGTGACAGCCACGACCACAGAGGGCCAACCGACAGCCCACCACCGTCCAACTCGGCTCAACGCCCGATTCAGCCCAAACCTGTAGATAAGGTGGGGCCAGCAGAATCCCCTGATAAGGGGACACCACCTCCCGACAATAAGAAAGCCAAGCCGGTACCGCCGGGGCCCGGAAAGGGAAGTGGAGGAGCGAAGAATCCGCCGCGCAAGTCGGACATCATTCGAGACGTCCCGTTCTGACTCGATGGCAAGAGGAGAAGAAGAGGAACGACAAATATGAGTCAGTACAATGTTGACGAACTGGGTCGTTCACTGCCACAATTTGCTGACTTTGAGTTGTTGGGCGAGGGTTCTTTCGGAGCCGTCTACTCCGTATGGGACCGAACCATCCATAACTTTGTCGCTCTCAAACTTATGCGAGACGAGAACGATGGCACCAGTAAGCGTTTCGAGAAGGAGTACGCGATCCTCAAGCAGTCAAACCATCCTCGACTGGTGCTTGTGTACTCTAGCGGGTGGTGCCAGGTTAGGTTGGCCAACGACTCTATCGTAAAGCACTTTTGGTATACCATGGAGAAGTGCTCTTCAAGCCTTGCCGATAAAATTTCCACTTTACAATTGGATGAACGGATCCGGATCGGCCTGCACGTGCTCGACGGCCTCGCGTATCTTCACGAGAAGGGAATCGCGCATCGCGACATCAAGCCCGAGAACATCTTTCTGACAAAATTCGGTGGAGTTCGCATCGGAGACTTTGGCCTGGTGAAACGAGCGGCAGCATCGGACACCTCCTTGACGCCGAAAGGCGTTGCCCTCGGTACTCCTCGCTACCTTGCTCCCGAGCGCTGGGAAGGCCAGAAGGAGACTGCTGAAGACTGGCGTCCGAGTGATCAATATGCTGCTGGACTCACCCTCTACGAGCTGCTTTCCTGCGGTGGGTTCCCTCTGGATCTTGGCGATGGAAGCCTGATGAGTACCTGCCACGCGCATCTGGTATCCCTCGTAAACCCGGTTACTGTACATGAGCACCCGAATCGTTCCTTTCCTGAACTCGATGCCGTAATCGGTCGCATGCTGAAGAAGAAACCGTCGGCACGGTATCGAAGTCTGTCCACGTGCAAGATTGACCTAGTGGGGGCGCTCGCCCATTGCGCTCTCTACAATGACTGAATCTTCCCGCGCGCATTGCAGGCAGTCGGCCACGAGCGCCGCGGAGGCTCAGATATCCGGGCTTCGTTCAGAGCGAGCCGTCGAGGTAGAAGTCCACGACCTCGCCCTCGATGCGCCCCACCGTCCTCCCCGTGTTCGCCCTCCCGGTGGTGCTGCTCGCCACGGCGTCCGCGCGCGCGGAGCCGCCGCGGGTGGCCATCGAGCTCACCTTCACCCGGGGCCCCGCCGCATCGTGCATCGACGAGCAGGGTTTCAAGCAAGCGGTCGTCGAGCAGATCGGGTGCGACCCGTTCCAGTCCTCGGCGCCGCTCCGGCTGGAAGCGTCCGTGACGCGCCGCGGCGGCCAGTTCGTCGGGTCGATCGCCCTCCGTGACGAGACCGGGCGGGCCCTGTGGGACGACGAGACCATCCGTGTCCTTTCGGCAAAGCTGCGTAACCGGCCCTCCCTCCGGCGCGATCCTCGCGCGCAGGAGGCAGACGATGGGTTTGGACACGAAGCGGGGGAAGGATCTCGAAGCAGCGCGCGAGGCGCTCGCGAGCTGGCGGCGGACGCACGGCGGTCGGGGGCGACCTATCCCGCCGGCGCTGTGGTCGAAGGCAGCGGACGTCGCGCGTGGGGTGGGCGTGCCCGAGGTGGCGCGGGCGCTGCGGCTGGACGCGAGGAAGCTCGCGAGGCTGGTCGAGGACGGGGCGGAGAGCGGGCCGCGGAGTGAGGTCGGGCCCGCGGACTTCGTGGAGCTCGGCGGCCTCGAGCTGGGGACGCCGCGCGAGCCACGGCGGACCGTGCTCGAGCTCGTGGGGCACGAGGGGGACCGCGTGCGCGTGGAGGTCGGGGACGGTAGCGGCATGGACATCGTCGCCATCGCCCGCGCGTTCTGGGGCCGGCGCGCATGATGGCGCTGAGCGCGCACGTCCGCGTCCTGGTGTGCGTCGTCGCCATCGACTTCCGCAAGGGCATCGACGGCTTGGCGAGGGTGTGCCGGGAGGTGCTGTCCACTGACCCCTTCTCGGGGACGGTGTTCGTCTTCCGCAATCGGCGGGGCACCGCGATCAAGCTTCTGGCCTACGATGGCCAGGGATTCTGGCTCTGCCAGAAGAGGTTGTCCGAGGGTCGATTTCGCCACTGGCCCGACGGGGCCGGCGCGGCGCAGCGCGAGCTCTTGGCGCACCAGCTCCAGGTCCTGCTCGCGGGCGGAGACGCGGAGGCGACGCGTGGCGCCCCGCTGTGGCGCCGGCTCGATCCGCAGTCCACGCCCCCTGCCTGACGCCTTCGCCAGGGCTTGCGTTCTATCGGCCGCCGTGCTCTGCTGAGGGGCATGGACGTCGTCCTCACGCACAAGGGCAAACCAATCACCGACGACGACCTCGCCGCCATCCGCGGGCTGATGGGCGAGCGGGCGACGTGGACGCGGCGGTCGCTGTCCATCGCTCTGTGCGAGCGCCGGGGGTGGGTGCAAGAGAACGGGGTGCCCCGGGACGCGGCGTGCCGGGCGCTGCTGCTGGCGCTGCACCGCGCCGGGCAAATCGAGCTGCCGGCGCCGCGGTGGGCGTGTCGCGAGCCCTGGCGCCGGCTGCGCCCCGACCGCGTCGAGGTCGCGAGCGACCCGATCGAGGGGACGCTGCGCGAGCTCGGGCCCATCGAACTGCGCCACGTGGCGCGGACGGCGGACGAGGCGACGGTCAACGGCCTGCTCGAGCAGCACCACTACCTCGGCTACACGACGCCAGTCGGCGAGCGGATGAAGTACCTGGTCACCGCCAAGGGGCGCCCCATCGGCGGCTTCGTGTGGTCGAGCGCACCCAGGCACCTCGGGCCGCGCGATCGGCACATCGGCTGGTCTGTCGATGTGCGCAAGAAGAACATCCGCTTCGTCGCCTATCAGACCCGCTTCCTCATCCTGCCGTGGGTGCGCGTGCCGCACCTCGCGTCGCACCTGCTCGGGCGCATGGCGCGGCAGCTCTCGGCCGACTGGGTGCGGGTCTACGCGCACCCCATCCACTTCACGGAGACCTTCGTGGACGCGGAGCGCAACCGCGGGACGTGCTACCGGGCCGCGAACTGGATGGAGCTCGGCCAGACGACGGGGCGCGGCAAGGGCGACCTGACGCACAAGCCGAATCGGTCGCTGAAGATGATCTTCGGCTACCCGCTCGTCGACGACTATCGCGAGCGCCTCTCGACGATCGCGTCATGAAGGCCAAGGTGTCCACCCTCGCGCTCGACGTCGCGGAGCTCGACGCGCTGCTCGAACGGCTCCAGCCGATGATCTCGGCGGAGGACCACGCGCGTCTGACCGCGGTCGTGAGCACGCTCATCGAGGTGACCCGCCTGTCGCGGCAGCGAGGTGCGACGATCGCGAGGCTCCGGCGGATGCTCGGACAGACGAGCAGCGAGAAGACCGCGAACGTCGTCGACGCGAAGGGGGCCGCGGTATCGACAGCAGACTCCGCGCTGACGACGCGCGGGCAAGAGCAGCCCGACGCGGCACCCGCAGGCGAGGCGACGCCCGAGCCGGCCAACGATGCCGGTGGCCCCGCGGCGGCCGGCGACAAGCCCCGGCGCAAGGGGCATGGGCGCATCGCCGGCTCGGCCTACCAGGGGACGACGGTGGCCGTCCCGCACCCGACGCTGGGCAAGGGGATGCGGTGTCCCGCCTGCGCGCACGGCTCTCTGTACGAGCTCGGCACTCCCTCCTCCACTGTGCGCATCTTCGGCCAGCCCCCGCTCGTGGCGCTCCGCTGGGACTGCGAGTGCCTGCGCTGCAACGGCTGCCAGCGGGTCTTCACCGCGCCGTTGCCCGAGCAGGCCAGAGGACCCAAGCACGACGAGACCGCCGCCGCCGTGATGGTGGTGCTCCGCTACGGTATGGGCATGCCGCTGCACCGGCTCGAGACGATGCAGCAGTGGCTGGGCGTGCCCGTGCCCGCCTCGACGCAATGGGAGATCGCCAAGGACCACCTGCCCGACGTCCTGCCCGTCTACGACGTCCTCGTCCGGCTCGCGGCCAACGCTCCGGTGCTGCACAACGACGACACCTACGTGCGGATCCTCGCGCTTATGGGCAAGCGCCGCATCAAGCTCGTCGCCCAAGGGGGCCTCGACCTCCCCGACCGCACCGGCCTCTTTACGACGGGGATCGTGGCGCGCACCGAGGCGGGGCCGATCGCGCTCTTCGCCTCGGGGCGCCAGCACGCCGGCGAGAACCTCGCCGACCTGCTCGACCGGCGTGACCCGGCCCTCGGCCCGCCCATCCAGATGTGCGACGGGCTCGACCGTAACCTGTCCGCCGATCACCTCGTCGAGCTCGCCAACTGTCTCGCTCATGCTCGCCGTCATGTCGTCGACGAGGTCGGCAACGAGCCGGACCTCTGCGCACACGTGCTCCGAGAGATCGGCAAGGTCTTCAAGAACGACGAGACCTGTCGCGCGGACGGTATCGAAGGCGAGGCCCGCCTTGCCTTCCACCAGAAAAAGAGCCGCGAGGTCATGACCGACCTCCGGACGTGGATCGAGGCTCTCTTCACCAGCAAGCGTGTCGAGCCAAACTCGGGTCTCGGCGGCGCCCTGCGCTACATGCTCAGCCGCTGGGAGTCGCTGACCCTCTTTCTCCGCGTCGCGGACGCACCGATCGACAACAATGCGGTCGAGCGGGTCCTCAAGCACGCCATCCGCCACCGCCGCGCCTCGCTCTTCTACCGGACCCGCAACGGGGCGCGCGTCGGCGACATCTACACGTCGCTCATCGTCACCACGGTGCTGCACCGGGGCGATCCCATCCGCTACCTCACGGCGCTCTTCGCGAACGACAAGGCCGTCGCGGCCGCGCCGCACGACTGGCTGCCGTGGACCTACGAGAGAGCGCTCGCGCGCCTCGAGCCGCAACGGGTCGCCGCGGCGTAGCCCGGGGAGCCGCTCACGCAGGCACGCGGCCGTGAGAGACGTCCGATGTCGTGCAGGAGGCCGTCGCGAACATCCTGCGAGCAGCGTAGGTAGCGAGCCGCACGCGCTACTTGTCGACGACGACGCTCCTCGCCCCGAGCTTGGGCGCCTCCGCCACCTCCGTGGCCTCCGAGCTGTCGCGGTGGATCGTCTCGGAGATGATCCGATTGGTCACCTCCTCGAGGTACGCCAGCAGCGCCGCGTCGATCTGCTCGAACTCCGGCCAGAGCGTCTCGTCGACGAAGCGCTTCGGCACCTTCACCATCACCGTGTTCCGCCGCTGCCCACGATAGCGGTACGGACTGAGGTTGTAGCGGCGCAGCAGAGCGACGAAGACCTTCCGCGCCCACGCGTCCCCGAGCGTGAAGCGGTACTCGATCGCGGGATCGGCCCGCTCGGCGCTCTCGAGGCGTGCCTGGATCCGCTGCCGCGCCTCAGCCGCCGCGACGCGCTCCCCCTCCGTCGTCGCGCCCGCGAACAGCGCCTCGATCTTCGAGAGTCTCTCCCGCAGCTTGGCCTCGTCCATCGTCCGCCCGTCGCCCTCCGACGCCTCCGCCGTCGTGGTAGCTCCACCGCACCGCCGCGCCAACCTCCCCGCCGCCCGGTCGCCGACGGCGAGTCGGCCGCGGCCCCAACCACGAGATGTCCCTCGCGTCCACGACGCGAGCGGGCAGACGGGTACGCGCCGGACGACTGGTTGCCATGGACCTACGAGAGGGCGCTCGCGCGCCTCGAACCGCAACGGACCGCCGCGGCGTACCCCGGGAGCCGGTCACGCGGGCAGCCTGCGGGGTGGGAGGCCTCCTCACGCGCGCGCGATGGTCGCACCCGAAGACGGGCCGGTTACGCAGTCTTGCCGAAAGCACACGACCATCCACGATCCGACCGACTGCGCGGGCGTCGGGAAGGCCATGGCCTTCGCGCTGGCGGTCGCACTCGATCGGTGGCCGAAGGCCTGGGTCTGCCCTCCGCCCCCAGCCGAGGCTCCGGCGCCGCCGGAGCCGACGAAGCCGCCGCTGGAGCCGCCCGCCGAGCCACCGCCTCCTCCGCCGCCACCCCCGCCGAAGCGCACGTTCCGCATCGACGCGGGCGTGGATGCGATCTTCGCCCCGAAGATCGCGCCGAGCATCAGCCTGGGGTTCTCGCCGTGGATCGGCGTGCGCTCTGTCGAGCTGCCGCTGCCGCTGTCGATCGAGGTGGGTCTGCGAGCGACGTGGACTCCAGGCGCCGCCGCCGAGGCGGCCGTCAATGTCCGGGCAGCCTACGTCTCCGGTGTCCTCGCGCCGTGTGTGCGCCCGAGCTTTTTCTTCGCGTGCGCGGTGCTCGAGGTGGGAAGCATGGCGCTCCAGCAGGACGGCACCCACGGGTACTTCCCGGCGGTCAATGAGTCCCAAGTCGTTGCCCTCGGCCTCCGCTTCGGCGGCGAGTACCCCTTCGCCGATCGATGGGCGATCCGCGGCCTGCTCGAGTTCGAGGGCGTGCCAAAGGCGCCCCACCTCCTGGTCCAGCATGCGGGGGAGCCCGAGGCATGGACCGCCCCCTCGCTCTCCTTTAACATCGGCCTCGGGCTTGCCTTCAAGCTGTGGTAGGCGTGCCAGCGAGCGAGCTGCTCATGCGTAACCGTCGAACCTGGATCTTCCTCGCGTGCTTCCCGCTGCTGGGAGGCGCCCTCGCCGCTGCAGCGCAAGGTTGCCGCGATCCTTATTACATCTACGACTGCAACCACCCGCTCTTCGGCCGCAAGGACAGCAACGACCAGCCCGACCCCTGCTGCGAACAGGATCCCTGCCCCGGGCACTGCCTGAACGATCCGTGCCCTGACGGTGGCGACGACGCCGACGCCGAAACAGGCGCCACCGGCTCGTGCGCGGGCGACTGCGTTCCGCTCCCGCCGTTCGACGGCTGGGAGGGCCCCGGTCTGCTCCGCCTGGGCCCCGACGACGGGACCGCGCTCGCCTGTCCGGATCGCGCGCCGGTGATCGCCTACCAGGGCCACGCCGATCCCGTCACGCCCGACATCTCCTGCGGCGCTTGCACTTGCTCCGCATCTTCGGGCACTTGCGGCCCGCCGCCCAACCTGACCGCGAGCTCCGCACCCTGCCCAGGTGGCCTCGGCAGCCCCAGCGCCTTCGACGGACCGTCCGGTTGGGACGGCACATGTACGGCACATGATCCCATCGATGCGAGCGCCATGGTCCGCTCGCTCACCGCCGCGCCGCTCGCGATCGTGGAGGCGGGCTGCGCGCCCTCGATCGTCCCCCCGGCACAGGACCCGAGTCAACTGAGCTGGAAGACGGCCGCGCTCGCGTGTCGAGAGACGACGTCTCCCGGGATCACGTGCCACGATCCCGCACTGACCTGCGCGCCGGCAGCCACGCCCGACTTTCGGATGTGCATATTCCACGAGGGCGTAGAACCCTGTCCGCCGTCCTATCCGCAGCAGCACCTCGTCTATTCGGGCTTCGACGACCAGCGCAGCTGCTCTCCCTGCGCGTGCGGGGCTCCCGCCGGCAGCTCGTGCACCGCCACGCTCGGCGTCTTCAAGGACAGCGCTTGCGGCGTCGGTCTGCTCGACGATCCGCTCAGCTCCGACAGCCCGTCCTGCTTCGACCTCGCACCCGCCGGCCAGACGCTCGGGAGCAAGAGCATCACCAAGCTCGCGTACCAGCCGGGCACGTGCACCCCCAGCGGTGGGCAGCCGATGGGGTCTGCCTCGCCGTCCGGGGTGTCGACCTTCTGTTGCCTGGCCGCCTGAACGATTCCGGGATCGATCGGTGGTCGTGATGGCAAGACCCGGGGTGGTTCTCCGCCCTGATGCGCGCCCGACGTTGACCGAGCTGTATGCGGTCGCCTGTGCGGCGCTACCTGACACCCTGCGCCGGCTCCGCGTGCCGCCCTGCGACGTCGACGACGTGCTCCACGACATCGTGCTCGCCGCCTACGGCGCCCTCGATCGTTTCGACCCCGAGCTCTTCCACGACGGAACGAACGATCCGGAGAGCGCGCTCGAGGCGTGGCTCGGCGGCATCGCCTGGCGGCTGACCACGAGGTATCGCGAGCGCGGCCACCGGCGTCATGAGCTGCCCTCGGGGGACGGCGCGAACCTCCCCATGGATCCGGGCGGCGACGGCCTGAGCGCGGAGCAGATCGTGGCGCGCGACCAGCGGCGCCGCCTGCTCGGGCGGCTGCTCCAGGCGCTGCGGCCCGAGCGCGCCGAGGTGCTCCTGATGCATTATCTCCTCGAGATGACCGTGCCTGCGATCGCGGCGAAGCTCGGGATCAACACCGGCACCGTGGCCAGCCGGATCAGCCGTGGCCGCGCCGACTTCGTCGTCGCGGCGAGGCGGCTCCGCGAGGACGAACGAAACCTGCTTGAGAAAGGCATGCTCTTCATTCCGTTCGGCCGTGGTGGGCCGGTGGAGGAGCCTCGCCGCCCGCGCGAGCACGCACCCGATCGTCCAGCGCGCGGGCTCACCTTCGCGACCTGCGCGCCGGTGGCGCTCGCCGTGGCGACCCTGGCCATGTTCGGGATCGGCAGGGCCGCCACGGCCGCTCCACCGCCCATCGCGGGCATACACGAGGTGGCGGAGCCCGACTTCGACACACCCTCCACGAGCGCTGCGGCGCCGACGGCGACCTCCCCGGCGCCGCCGGCCAGCGCCACGCCGCCGAGACCAGCGCGGACGGTGGAGGGGCCGGCGGTGAACGGGGCCGGAAGCGTCTCTCTGGAGCTGCTCCTGCTCAATTCGGCCCGGAGCGCGCTGCGGGGCGGAGCCCATGAACGCGCGATCGCGAGCTTGGCCGCGCACCGGCGGCAATTCCCGGCGGGGGTGCTCGCGCGCCAGCGGGAGCAGATCGAACACGATTTGCTCCTGGAAAAGGCGCGCCGCTCTGTCCGAGCGACGTCGGCGCAGACGAGGTGAGACGCACAGCTCGTCTTGCCCAGGTATCGTGCGCGGATCTCCCTGGCGTCGCGGTGACCGCGAGGGGCTCCGGCCCGCTAATGCTCCTCGACCTGGAGCGCCGCCCGTAGCAGCGCCGGGGCCCCGATCTCTTCGTCGTCGTCCTCCTCCTCGTCCCCGACCGCGATCCGCGCGAGCGCCTCCCGCGCCTTCGGGTCCGCGCAATGCTCCGCCGCGAAGCGGAGCCGCGCGCGGTCCGCGCCGTCCGCGGGGAAAG
>JADMIO011283483.1_pt1 | contig 13580 bp, 9 predicted proteins | sample 8958161 | NCBI WGS metagenome assembly JADMIO01 (sample SAMN16585339, study PRJNA669376) | soil metagenome | isolation source: Crop rotation soil | place: USA: Cullars Rotation, Alabama | collected 2011 | reverse complement strand
GAGCACCGAAGCCCGTGTCGCCGCTTTCGGCAAGGTCGGCCTCGTCGCCTTTCTCGATGCGGGCAATGTCTGGCCCGATTCGTGGCGGTTCCACTTTGGCGATCTGCGTGCCGACGTCGGGCCCGGCGTGCGCTATGACACGCCGGTCGGGCCGGCCCGCTTCGATGTGGGATTTCAGTTGACCCCGATCGAGGGGCTGATCGTGCAGGGGAAGCCCGAGACCCGCCACTGGCGCATGCACTTCAGCATCGGCCATTCCTTCTGAGGCTGTTATGCGTGCCGGACGCGTTCTTCATATCGCGCTCATTTCGCTGGTTATCGGTCTGCTCGTCGTGATCGGGGGCGGGCTGCTGCTCCTGCAGACCGCATGGTTCAAACAGCGGCTGCTGGACTATGCGGTCGCGCGCGCCAACACCTATCTCACCGCGGACCTGTCGGTGGGCCGGCTCACCGGATCCTTGTGGTCGGGCATCGAGCTGCATAACGTCCGCCTGGCCCGTGACGGCCGACCGCTCGCGAGCGTCGACCGGCTGGCGGTCGACTACAGCGTGATGGACCTCGTTTCGAAGGGGCTCGTCCTGGAGCGGCTGGTCCTCGATCATCCGGTCATTGCACTCCGTCAGGATCGTCAAGGCTGGAACCTGTCGCGGATCGTTCGCAAAGACGCGCAGGAGCAGGAGCGCCAGGGGCCGGGCCGGCCCATTCAGATTGGCTCGATCCGGATCACGCGGGGCGAAGTCACCATCGCGCCGTGCGGCGCGCCGTGCGGTGTGGACCTGCGCCAGCAGGCGTTTCGCGTGCCCGAGGCGATCACCGGCATTCAAGGGGATGTGTCGTTCCGCTACCAGCCTGTCGATCTGGGGTTCACCATCCGTGGCGCGAGCTTGCAGACGGCTCGCCCCTCGGCCAACGTGCGGCAGTTGAACGGCGAGATCAAGATCGTCGGCGACCAGCTGCAGATTGCGCATCTCACGCTGCGTACCGACGCGAACGACCTCTCGGTGACAGGCACCGTCGCACAGTACGCCACGGCGCCGAACCTGAAAATTGATGTGGCCGCCCAGCCTCTGGCGACGCGCGAGCTCGCGGCGTTCGTGCCCGGATTGGCAAACCTCCATCTCACGTCGCGGATTGCCGCGAAGCTCGAGGGCACCGCCGCGGACCTGCACGTGACGCTCGATGCGACCGACCCCGCCGGCGCCGTGAAGGGGACCGTGCGCCTTCAGCCGGCGGTGCGATCGATTGACACGAAGCTTCAGCTCTCCTCCTTCAATCTCGCCGGCATCTTCTCGCAAGCACCGCGTACCGACTTGAACGGGCGGCTGGATGCGACGCTGCGGGCCGGCACCTGGTCGGATCTCAAGTCCTACGACGGCCGGTTCACCGTCGACACCACCGCATCGCGCGCCGCGGGATACGAGACTCAGCGCCTGCGCGGTCGCGGCACGCTGAGCCGCGGCCGGCTCACTCTCTCGGCCGAGACTCAGGCCTACGGTGCCGACGCCACCGTGGCAGGCACGGTGGTTCCCGGGTTTGGCGGCGGCGCACTGGCGCTCGACCTTCACGGGACCGCGCGCGGGCTGGACCTTCGGCGACTTCCGGCCTCGCTGCACGTGCCTGCTCTCGACAGCGCGATTGCCGGACGGTATCAGCTGCGCCTCGATGCGCGCCACACCGAGGGCTCGGTCCAATTCGACGCGTCTCGCCTCGAAGGCGCCGCGGTGGCGCCCGGTGCCGTGGCCCGGTTTGCGACAACCGCCGGGCAGGCACCCGCCTACGCGTTCGACGGCAACGTCTCCAACGTGGACCTCACCCGGTTCGGACGCAGGCTGCGCATCGCGGCGTTGAGCGACGCGCGCCTCGCTGGGCAGGTGAACGGGCACGTGGCGGTGGACGGCACCGGCACCAGCCTCGCCATGCTGCGGCTGCATGCGGCCGCCGAATTGACGAAATCTTCGCTGCCCATGGTCACTATCCCGGCAGCCAACCTTTCCGCCGACATCGCACATGGCACGTTGCGGGCCAGTGTGGCCGGCGACTTTGCGGGCCTCAATCCCGCCCAGGTGTCCAACCAGCCAGGTATGGAGGGGCGTGTCGGCGGTCACCTCGACGCCCGCCTGCAGCTGGCCGGCCTTGGCGCGCCGATCACACTGCAAGCCGTCACGGCCGATGCCACCGTGACGGTGGCCGACTCGCGCGTCGGGCAGCTCGAGCTCCAGTCCGCGCGCCTGCGCGGCCGGCTCGCCCAGGGCGTTCTCAGCGTGGACAACCTGTCGGCCACCGGTCCACTTGTCAACCTGCAGGCGAGCGGGCGTGTGGCGCTGGCCAGCGATGCACCTTCGAACTTGAAGTACCACCTCGAACTACGGGATCTGCATCAGGCCGCGGCCCTGGTCGGGCAGGACGCGGCGGGCGTCCTGGTGCTCGATGGCCAGATGACCGGCACCGAGCGGCACTTACAGACAGCGGGCACGCTGAAGGCGAATGCGCTGCGCGTGAGAAGCGCAGTAGACATGCTGCAGGCCGAGGGCACCTACGGCGTCGACGTTCCGGACCTGTCGTGGCCGCAGGCCGTCGTGCAGGCGAAGATCACCAGCACGCTTCCGGTCATCCTGGGGCGCCCGCTGAAGCAGGCGGTGCTCGATGCCCGGTATACGAATCAGGAGCTTGGCTTCGACACAACCCTCGAGGAAGCCGGCCGCACGCTGCGCGCGACGGGCAACTTGCTGCTGCATACCGATCACAGTGAAGTGCACCTGACCAGCCTGGCGCTGAGTACGCAGAACGCCGCGTGGAAGCTCGAACCGGACAACGCCGTGGTGCGCTATGGCGGCGGGGCCGTGGAACTGCAGGGCGTTCATTTCGTCAACGGCGCGCAGCGCATCGCGGCTGACGGCGTGATCGCGCTCGACGATCATTCCGCGTCGAATCTCCAGCTACGCATGGAGCGAATCGATCTCGCCAATACGGCGCAACTGCTCCTGATGCCGGAGCTCCAGCTTGCCGGTACCCTGGACGCCGAGGCCCGGCTCACCGGCACGGGCTCCCAAAGAAGCGGCTCCGCGCAGATCACGGTGGGCGCGGGAACCGTTCGAGGCTTCACGTTCACTGGCGTCCAGGCCGGCGTCCAGGTCAGTCCGTCCGGCGCACGCGTCAACGCGGCCGTGCAGCAGACGCCCTCGGTCGCGTTCACCGTTGATGGCGCCATTCCGGTATCGCTGTTCGGGATTCACGCGCCCGATGCCAGTCAGTTGTACGACGTGCGGGTCACCGCGTCGGGATTGAACCTGGCGGTGCTCGAAACGGTCACCGATCAGATTTCCAAAGCGTCGGGGACGATCGGTGTCGATGTCCGGGTGACCGGACCCGTGGAGCGGCCGCGGGCGACCGGCTACGTGGCCATCAACAACGGGGCGTTCGAACTGGCTCAGACCGGCGTCCAGTACTCGGCGCTCAACGGCCGCATCGCCCTCACGGGTGACTCGGTCACGGTCGAAGACCTTCGCGTGCTGGACGATGACGGCGACCCGCTGCAGCTGACGGGGCAGATGGCGCTGAACGGGTGGACTCCCGGCCGGTTCCAGATGACGCTGCTCGCGCACAATTTTGCCTTTCTCAAGAGCAACCTCGGCGACGTGGATGCCGACGCCGAGTTGTCGATGCAGGGAGAACTGAACTCACCCGATATCCGTGGTCAGATCCGCCTGCACTCCGGCCGACTCGAAGTCGACCGCATTCTGGAGCAGCTCAAACGGCCCGAGCCGATCACCACGCAGCAGGCCAACGCGGTCACCACCGACACGAGCGGCGCGCGCATGGGCGTGTCCGGCAGCCAGACGGCATCCGCGTCGAAGGGCATCGCGCTCGACGTGGGCATCGTCGTCCCGAACAACCTGCTGATTCGCGGCAACAACATCAAGATGCCGGAGTCGCCGGTCGGCCTTGGCAGCGTGAACCTCACGGTGGGCGGCGAGTTTCACCTGCGCAAGCCGCCCGGGCAGGATCCCTTCCTCCTCGGCACCGTACGCACCGTGCGGGGCACCTACGATTTCCAGAGCCGCCGCTTCACCATTGTCGAGGATGGACAGATCATGTTCCGCGGCAATCGCCCGCCGGATCCGGGCCTCGATATCACGGCGCAGCGGGACATTCAGGGCATCCTCGCGCAGGTGCACGTCGGCGGCACGGTCCGCGATCCCTCACTGCAGCTCACCTCCGATCCTCCGCTGGACCCGAGCGACGTGCTCGCGCTCATTCTCTTCAATCAGCCGCTCAATCAGCTGAACGAAGGGCAGCGTGTCTCCTTGACGGAGCGGGCGGGCAACATGGCGGCGGGCATGGTGATTTCGCCCATCGCGCAATCGCTTGGCCACGCGCTCGATCTCGATGTGTTCGAGGTGCGCGGCTTCGGCGACCAGAGCGGCGGTCCAACCGTCAATATCGGCAAACAGGTGGGCGAGCGCGCGTTTGTCAGCCTCGAACAGGGCTTCGGCGCACAGGACGTCACACAGTTCATGCTCGAGTATCAGCTGAGCGATCTCTTGCGCCTCAAAGGATCGCTGGCACAGGGCGCCGGCGCGGTGGAGCGCACCGTCACGCGTCGTGTCGAGCGGAGCGGCATCGATCTCGTCCTGCTCATCAGATACTGACCCGCTCGGCCGTCGGCAGCCGCTGCATCCTCTACAACCCCTGCTACAACGGCGGACCTGGCGGGCGCGGTCCCGGACTCTGTTCGGCTCTATTTGCCCCTGGATGGGCGTGACCGGCAACCACGAATCGGCATCTCACTTGCAGCTTCCCAGGCCAGGACGCGGAGAACGCCATGTGGGACTGCGAGCAACTCATCGGACTCAGGGTGGCAGCCACCGGAGGAGAAATCGGACGGCTTGCGGATCTCTGCTTCGACGAGCAGCGCTGGGTGATCACCTACTTCGTAGTCGATTGCCCGTCGAATCAGCGTGAGTTGCTGGTCGCGCTCGGCATCGACACTGTGGCCGAGGAAGTGGCGGAAACGCTGTCCTGCGCAGGCGAGTGGCCCGTGGCCGACGCCAGCTCGCGCTCGATCGCTGCCGGCGACCTTGGGGCGATGCCATGCGTGGGACGCGGCGCAACCGCTGGCGCCGCGCCGTTTCGCCGCGTCGAAGAAGTTCGCGGTTACCGCGTGGTGACGCGGGATGGCGAAGTCGGGTCGCTCGACGGCTTCCTGATTCGGGAGACGTCCTGGGCGATCGAGTATGTCATTGTCGAAACCACGGTCGCCGGCCTCAAGAGGCGATTGGTCGTGCTCCCGTCCTGGATCGAGAGCATCGATCGGACGGCGTGTCGCGTGTGCTTGGGCGTGAGCACCGACCTCGTGCTCTCGAGTCCGGAATTTGCTGACGATGTGAACGAAGCTTATGAGACATGGCTGGTGCACCACCTGGCGGGCTCTGGTGCCGTCGGGGCACAGTGAACCTGCGGTGTTCGGCACCGTGACGTGTTGAGGTGAGGCGCCGCACCGCGACGTCTCCCAACGATCTCCGCGAAGGACCCCAAGGCCGGCAACGGTCTTTTCCTCCCATAGCACGCCCGTGCCGCCGCAATGCGGCGCGGGCGCCTGCCTTCCCGACGCGTAAAAAGCAGGGCGCGACGTCTCCCGTCGAATGGCGACGGCTTTGCTACCAGACAAGTTGGAGCGGCTAATGAAGAAGGGCGTGATGGTGTCCAACCGGCGAAGGCGCGAGGGCCTCGTGATCCTCGTCACGATTGTCGTCGCGGCAATGATGGCAACTCGCGAGACCGCCGGCGCATCCTCGCCCATGATTCTGCGAGGCGCGACGCTCATTGGTTCTGCCGTGTCCTACAGCGCGCTGCGGCACCTCGAAGCGTGGAGCGTCGACGGAGACGCCAACGGCTGGCTCGAGGCGCTCACGGTGTTCGACGGCGCGGGGTTGCGCGTGCAGGTGTTGCGCAGCGGCGGCACCTCGGAACGGATTCGGACCCGGGTGCTCCCGCAGGTGCTCGAGACGGAGCAGGAAGCCTGGCGTCGCGGCAATTTTGCCAGCGCCGCGCTCACGCCACAGAACTACAGCTTCAGTGAGGCCCCCGGCGCCGCCGACGTTCTTGGCGTGCGGCTCATTCCCCTCCGTCGGGAGCCCACGCTGGTCGACGGCGTCGCATGGCTGCACAACCGCACGGGACAACTGGTACGTGTGCAGGGGCAGCTGGCCAAGAGCCCATCATTCTGGATTACTCGCGTCGAAATCGACCGCCGCTTCGAGTGCGTGACGGGTCACATGTTGCCGGTCGCCTCCGATGCGGTGGCGTGGGTGAAGCTGGTGGGTGCCTACCGTTTCAAAATGACCTACCGCTATCAGTCGGTCGACGGCCGGCCGGCGATTCGCCGTCCGGGCCAATGCTAATGCTGACCGTTGCGCCTGACCGCTGATGCGCGACGCTGTCGGACACAGAGCGACGTGCTCGCGCCTTCACGTCAACATTCGGATTCACACGTCCCCGCGCTGAGAGCTGGGAACGCGACCTGACGCAGCGACGCAGCGCACCTGGGCCCGCTTGGAGTAGGCGCGAATCGGCGCGGGCCGCCGCGCGTTGGAACCATCGGGCCCGTGTGTCGCAACAACAATCACACGCGAACGACTTTCAATTCCTTTGCAAGTACGGGAGCGGTTGACGACACGCTCTCCGGCCCGTAGGCGATGCCCGGTGTGGTCGTGAGGCAGTGAACGCATTCGAGGTAGACGCGGCTCGCATCCCGGCGACGCGCCCACTCGTGGCTGCAGAACACCGAGGCCATCGACCGGAGCAGGTTCGTGAACATGGCCATCTCCTTCGCGCGAGGCCGGATCACGTTCGCCGGCACCGCGGCAGTTACAGGCGTTCCGGGGCAAGCCCGATGCCATCGCCGCGAGCGGAGAAACAGCCGCCACATCGAGCAGCGGCCCTGTCGTGCGAGTCGCGTTTCGAGACTGCCGGGGCTTGAAGCACTACAGCGAAGGAAGTCTTTCAGCGCGGAAACGAAATGCGGCGACGGGCGGATCAAGGAGAAGAGGCCGAGCCGCACGGCGGCCCGGCCCTGACGGTCAGCGGCGGGAACCGGTGCTGCGGCTGCGCGAGCTTGAGCCTTCTTCCTGGCCCCGTTGCGCCGACGGATTGGTGCTCGATTCAGCCAGCGCCGACAGTTTCTGGTCGGCATTCTTCTCCTCCTCGAGGGTCTCCTCGAGGAGCCGCGCCATGTCGGAGTGGCCGAGTTGCCGAGCCCACGATGCCAGCGTGCCGTACACCGAGATCTCGTAGTGCTCGACGCGCTGGGCGGCGGCAATCAGTCCTGCGTCCAGCACGTCGCCCTTGGTGCCGGTCTCGATCAGTTCCTTGCCTTCTTCCAGAATGCCTTCCATGCCGGTGCAGTGCTTGCCGCGCGGCCGCATCTCCAGTTGTTCGAAAACCTGCTCGAGTCGCTCCACCTGCCCTCGGGTCTCCTCGAGGTGTTCTTCGAGCGCGTTGCGCAGGTCTTCGGACGACGCGGAGCGCGCCACGCGGGGCAGCGCCTTGACGATTTGCTTTTCGGCGTCGTACACGTCCCGCAGTTCGTTCACGAAGAGGTCGTGAAGCGCGTTGAGTTGTTCAGCCATGGTGTCGCCCTTTCGAGAAAGTGCCGAATGACACGCGCGGGGCGTGTCACAAGTCCGCACTGCGCGCTGCAAGCGGGCCGCCAGGTCGGTTCGCGTCGAATGCTCCCCGCCCCGCGATGACGTCCGTATCGCGAGGAGCGCGGCTGGGTGTGGATTGCCGCGCATCCCATCCGCGCTACCAGTGCCGAGCTTCGGGCGAGCAAACACACAGTCCATCCGAACGTTCCTGGCCGTCGCGTCTGGAAACCTTACAGAGCCAGATGAAAATATGGCGTCGTCAACGCGGCTGTGGCGTGTTTCCCAACGATTCAACCGAGAGGAGGCGTTCTGTCTCATGGCAATGCACTTGCTATTGGCACAGCCGTGCCTGCCAATCCGAATTGACGTGAATACAGCGGACGTCGCCGGATTGGGTGGCACCATCAGTGAGGGAAAATCAGATGCGAATCGTCGTCATCGAAGATCACGAAGACTCTGCCGAGTGGCTTCGTGCCTTTCTCGAGCACCATGGCCACGATACGCGCGTGCTCCATCGCGGGGCCGACGCGGAGGAGGTCGTGGGTGACGTGCAGCCCGACGTCGTGTTGCTCGACATGATGCTGCCGGACGCCGACGGCCTGGACTTGATGGCGCCGCTGCGACAGCGTGCGCCCGAATCGTCGATCGTCGTCATGACGGGCCACGCGTCGGTGCCTCGCGCCGTGGACGCCATGCAGGCTGGAGCGCTGAGTTTCCTCGAAAAGCCGCTCGACACGGCGCGGCTCGTTCAACTGCTCGGTCAGGTGGAACGGCGGCTGGCGCAGCGTAAGGAACCCGAAACCGAGACGCGGGTTCTGGAAGACGTGGCGCGTTTAGGCGGCTTCCTCACGCGCAGCGAGCGGATGCGACGCGTATTGGACCTGGTGATGGCCGTGGCCGCGACCGACGCCAGCATTCTGATCTCCGGCGAGAACGGCACGGGGAAAGAGCTCATTGCCGACGCCGTGCACGCTCACAGCCAGCGCGCCTCCGGGCCATTCGTCAAAATCAATTGCGCGGCCATTCCTTCCGAGCTGATTGAGTCGGAGCTGTTCGGGTACAAGCGCGGGGCATTCACCGGCGCCGTCAGCGACCGTACGGGACTGTTCGAAATGGCGCGCGGCGGCACGCTGCTGCTCGACGAGATCGGGGACATGCCGCCGCACCTGCAGGCGAAGCTGCTGCGCGTGCTGCAGGACCGGCGCGCCCGGCCGCTTGGCGGCCAGCGGGACGTCGAACTGGATTTTCGGCTGATCTGTGCGAGCAACTGCGATCTGCAGGAGGCGATCAAGACCGGAAAGTTCCGCGAGGACCTCTATTTCCGGATCAACACGATCACCGTCAAGGTCCTGCCGTTACGGGACCGGCCCGAGGATATCGTGCTGCTGGCGGAGTTCTTCCGCGCCAGGTTCGCAGAGGAATACGGTCGCGCGGTCACGTCGTTCTCGCCTGAAGTGATCCAGCTCCTGGTCAATCACACCTGGCGCGGCAACGTCAGAGAGCTCGAACACGCCGTCGAACGTGCCGTCATCGTCGCGCAAGGTGATGCGATCGGTCCCGACGATCTCCCCGAAACCGTGCGCATGCAGCAGATGGAAACCAACGTGCAGATTGCCGCACCGCGGCTCCAGACGCTGGCGGCCATCGAGAAGTGGGCGATCCAGCGCACCCTGGAGCACACGCGCGGCAACAAGCGGGCGGCGGCGGCAATCCTCGGCGTCTATCGCCCTACGCTCTATAACAAGCTCCGCAAGTATGGGATTGGCGAGATCGGCGAGACGGCGCGACGCGATCGCGCTTGAGCGATCCGAAATTCGCGCAATTCACCTGGGCCCGCTGGCAGTCAGCCGTCACGACCCACCACGTCAACGGGCCCCGGGAGCGGACGCGGGCCCGAGAGGCCTCAGCGTCCCTTTCGTTGTGCCCGTCGCGCCGTGCCACCCGGCCGCCGCGCACCGGAAACGGTTCCACACGCGAAAGGCTCGCTAGGCGCGAACCAGCTCCGAGATGGTGGTCACCAGATCCGCAGGTTCCACAGGCTTGCGCATGTGAGCCTGGAAACCTGCGTCGAGAGCGGCACGCTGGTCTTCCGGACGGCCGAACGCGGTGAGCGCGATCGCCGGTACGTGACCGCCGGCGGCGTCTGGACGCCGGCGAATCTCGCGCACCAATGAATAGCCATCGCGTTCGGGCATACTGATATCGCTGACCAGCACGTGAGGCGGTGCACTCTCCCACTGCTCCAGCGCCGACTGTGCCGAGGTCGAGGTGCGCACCCTCGCGCCACACTCCTCGAGAATCCGCCTCAACAACTCGCACGTATCCGCGTCATCGTCGACGACAAGCACGTCGACGGATTGGAGCGGCCGCTCGGTTTCGGCGTGCGAGAGGGCGCCACCCGAGCGCGCCGTCGGCACCTCGATCGTGAATGTGGCGCCGCGCCCCGTGCCAGCGCTGTCGGCCGACACCTGACCCCCATGCTGCTGGACGATGGCGCGGACCAGGGTGAGACCAAGTCCGAGTCCCCCATGGCGCCGCGTGCGCGACGAGTCTGCCTGCTGGAATCGCTCAAAGACATACGGCAGGAACTCGGGCGCGATCCCCCGACCCGTGTCGGCGACGGTGATCGATGCGCTTGCCGGCGTCGTCGTGAGATGGACCGAGATCGAGCCGCCGGGCGAGGTGAACTTCACCGCGTTGGCCAGTAGATGCCAGACGGCCTGGTGCAGGCGATGCTCGTCGCCGTCCACATACACCGCTTTCTCGGGCAGCGACGTCGTCAATTGGAGCTGCCGGTTCCGAACAGGCGCGTCGACGGCGGTGATGGCATCGCGGACCACATCCACCAGGTTCACCCGGTCCCTCTTGAACAGCAGCCGGCCGGCCATGAGGCGGCTCATGTCCAGCAGATCGTCCACGATCCGCGTCTGCGCTCGCGCGTTCCGGTCGATGATTGCCAGCGCGCTCGCGCATTCCGGCCGATCGGCTATCTGTTCGCGCAGCAGATGCGTCCATCCGACGATTGCGTTGAGCGGCGCTCGCAATTCGTGCGAGACGATGCTGAGGAATTCCTCCTTGAGCTGGTTGGCGTGCTCCGCCTCGGCACGCGCGGCGCGCTCACTGTCGAGCAGGAACTCCCGCTCTTCGGCTGCCTGCCGGCGTTCGTGGATATCGATGCAGGAGCCGATGAACCCGGCAAAGTGGCCGTCCTCGTCGACAATGGGTACCCCGCGGTCGACCACCCACCGGTATTCACCGTCCCGGCGTCTCAACCGGTATTCGAGCTCAAACTGCTCCTGGGTGTCGAAGGCCTGCTCGTAAGTCGCCAGACAGGCCGGCAGATCGGCCGGATGCACGTTGTGCAGCCAGCCCGACCCTTGGTCCTGTTCAAGGGTGCGGCCCGTAAATTCCAGCCACCGGCGGTTGAGCCACGTGATGCTCTTGTCTGCGTTCGCCGTCCAGATGAGGACCGGGGCATTGTCGGCCATCAGGTGCAGCCGTTCCTCGGTGCGATGGGCGCGCAGGCGCGCGTCGCGCAGCGCGGTTCCGGCGAAACTCATCAGCACGCCCGTCACTGTGAAGACTACGGTGTTGAGGTATGCCTCGCTCGGGGTGACGAGGTCGGCCGATGGGCCCAGCAGGCGCATCAGCGTGACGGCCGCCCCGATGCCGGTCGCGAACAGCCCCGTCGGATGACCGCCGACCAGCGCGGCGACGGCCACCGAAAGATAGAGGAGTGACGACGCCGTTCCGGCGACGTGCTGCCCGCCAACGTACCCCAGCCCGACACAGAGCGAGACGGCCAGCGTCGCCACCACGAACCGCAGTGACGGCGTTAGCGCATCGATGTGCGCCCAGAGCGACCGCCACCGCACGCCGGGACCGTATCCACGCCACCAGTTCGGGTGTGTCCCGCGATCGGGCCAGCGCGTGGGAATGCGGGGCGTGAGACGCGCGGATCTCGACACGACGCGTTCGAACTCGAATCGGCCGAGAAATGGTGTGTCCACAGCGAACCTGCCCCGGCGGGCGTCTCGCTTAAAGCGCGTCCCGCTCACCGGTCATCTTCGCAACCATCGTGCCTATGGTTCGGCCGGATGTTTCGATCTGCAGCTCGTTGACGACCAGCGCCGTTCTCCCGGCGGCGAGTTGCGCGAGTCGACCCGCGCGAGCCCGGGTGGCTTCGTCATCGACGACGCCGCGCAGAACCAGGCAATGCTGCTCGGCGCGCCAGTCCACCTGAACGCCTGTCACACGACCGTGTACGAGAGCTTCAATCACCCGCGATGAGGGATCCCCCTGCAAATTCGAACAAGCGGTGAAGACGAGAAGGAGTGCAAGGGCGAGGATCGCCCGGTAACCTGACCTGCGCATATGGCTCCCCATACCGCCACACCCGCGGTGCACCGGCAGGGCACCGCGGCGGCAGCGTGGGGAGAACGCCAGCAAGACCAAGACCCGCATGGCGCGGCAAATTATTGACAGGCGGCAAATTGCAGCTGTCCTGCGGCGGCAGCTTTTTCAACGTGACGCTGTAGAAGCGCTAACACGAGGGTCTCGATCCGTGACAGCGACGGCGCGGTTTCACGACGAGCGTGGAGACCCGGCTCATCATTGGCCAGATCACCCAGCGAGGACAGTGCGCTTTCGGCGAAGGCTTCGAAGACGATCGGGTGGATGTAACACTTGCGACACACCGCCTTGGTGTTACCCAGCCGTCGAGCCACGCACTCGACAGCCTGCACGAGAGTTCGCTTCGTTTCAGCCTTGGTCGATGGCACCTTGACACCGCACAGCGCCTGCGTGGCCAGCACCGTGCCCGCCCAGGTGCGAAAGTCCTTGGCCGTGAAGTCAGCCCCTGACACCTCGCGCAGGTACTCATTGATGTCCGCCGAGTCGACCGTCTGGCGCGTTCCTTCCTCGCTGATGTATTGGAAGAGCGCCTGTCCGGGGAGTTCCTGGCAACGCTTGACCACGCGCGCCAGCCGCGGATCACGCAGCGTGAGCTCGTGAGCGATACCCGATTTGCCCGTGAACTCGAAGCGCAGCTCGGAGCCGTGGATCTCGACGTGCTCGTCGCGCATCGTGGTGAGCCCGAACGAGCCGTTCTGGCGAGCGTACTCTTCGTTGCCGATGCGAATGAGCGTTTTCTCGAGCAGTTGAACGATCGCCGCGACCACCTTGCGTTTCGTCAACTGGGGTCCGGCCAGGTCGGCCGATGCCTGCTGACGCACGGTGGGCAGCGCGTGAGCGAATGCCAGCAGCCGGTTGTATTTGGTGTCGTCGCGATGCGCACGCCAGCTCGCGTGATAACGGTATTGCTTGCGGCCGCGCGCGTCACGCCCGGTGGCCTGCAGATGCGCCCGTGCCGAGGGCGCAATCCACACGTCGGTCCACGCTGGAGGGATGGCCAGGGCACGGATGCGATCGAGCGTGGCCGCATCGGTAATGCGCCGGCCAGACGGATCGAAATAGGTGAACTGTGTGCCTCGGCGCTTGCGCGAAATGCCCGGCCGATCGTCGGTCAGGTACACGAGCCCGGCGGCCTCGGCCGATGCGGCCGGCGCCGGCTGCTGGCTGAGCGCCTGTATCAGCTGGCGCGGAACACGGCGCGCCCGGCTGCTTCGCCGCCTTGCCCGCGGCTCGCCAGACGGCCCCACCTCGTCGAGGGTCACCATATCGCCCATTCCGCTCTGGTTCTGCAAAGCCGATTCCGGCGGCGGTCCGCGTGTGCTGGCAACGTCGTTGCAGCTCAAAGGACCGTTGCACAAACGGGAGGTCTCATGGCGACGAGCGACTTCAACCGTGGAGACGACTGGAACAACGAAGACGAATACTGGCGCAGCAGCTACTCATCGCGTCCGTACGCGGGCGGCTCCAGCTACGACCAGTGGCGGCCGGCCTATCGGTTCGGCTACGAGTCGGCGGGCCGGT
>JADMIO012572639.1_pt1:5000-13581 | contig 13581 bp, 15 predicted proteins | sample 8958161 | NCBI WGS metagenome assembly JADMIO01 (sample SAMN16585339, study PRJNA669376) | soil metagenome | isolation source: Crop rotation soil | place: USA: Cullars Rotation, Alabama | collected 2011 | reverse complement strand
TTGGATTGAAATTCGGATTTTTGTCACTCCCCCATTTCTTCACCCCTCGCGTTCTTACGTGGCACATCATCATGCCCTATGCCCACAAGCATAACGCAATTTAAATTTCCATCCCCACTCACCTACAACGGGAGTTATGATGACCTCATTTAATCGAGATTTTGCCTTTGTCATTTTTTTCGAAAAATATTTTTCTCGATTAATTGATAGACCCATACATGGTAGCTCAGCAACCAGTGGTGCTGGAGAGTTGAAATTTGGTATCAAGGTGGGGGACGTGACCAAACCACATGTCCCACTCAAATGGTCATCCCCACTCAACCGGTTCGTCCGTTATTAATTTTTTTCTAAATCGAGGAAAATAATTTTTGCGTGAATTTGATATTTGGGTACCCCCAGAAAAGTGTGCTGAAACCTCTGGTGCACTTTTTTCGATGAAAAGTGCAAGAGGACACTCCCTTCTTATTCAAAAACACCCTCCAATCGAGAAAACCTCTCAAACCGGCGAGTGTGGTTTTCCTGCCTGTGCCAAACAAAATGGCGGCTCGATTGTTATGTTGAAAAGGAGGGTACATATCGAGGCAGGTGAGGAAATAATTGTGCTGGAGAGCTGAAATTTGGTGGGAATGTGTGCGACATTATCAGACACACACTTCCGTTGAGATTTTCATCCCCACTCAACTGGTTCGTCCGTTATTAATTTTTTTCTGACTCGAGGAAAAAATTTTCTCGAGTGAGTTTGATGTTTGGGTACACCCAGAAAAGTGTGCTGAATCCAATGGTGAAGTTTTTTCGATGAAAAGTGCCAAGAGGATATCCTCTTGTTATTCAAAAACACCCTCCACTCGAGAAAACCTCTCAAAACCGCGAGAGTGGTTTTTCTGCCTGTGCCAAACAAAATGGCGGACTTTTTGCCTTTGTCAAATTTTTTGGACGATTTTCACATTCGAGACAACTTTGCGAGGAGGGATGGGAAAGAGCTGAAATTTGAATCAGATCTCACCCCAGCAATGACAATTATAACCCAGTTCGCAGATCCATCCCCACTCAACTGGTTCGTCCGTTATTAGTTTTTCATTTTTATCGATAAACTCGATTAATTTCGAAAAAACACACATTTTGGAGGCATTTTAAAAAAACTGCCACGGCTCAATGCGTGAATCCCTCGGTCTGAAATTTGGAACATAAGGTGGAATGGATGTGCTGAATATTGTGAAAAAGGTCGCATCATCCCCACTCAACTGGTTCGTCCGTTATTAGTTTTTTATTTTATCGATAAACTCGATATTTTCGAAAAAAACACACATTTTGGAGGCATTTTAAAAAAACTGCCACGACTCAATGCGTGAATCCCTCGGTCTGAAATTTGGAACATAAGGTGGAATGGATGTGCTGAATATTGTGAAAAAGGTCCCATCATCCCCACTCAACTGGTTCGTCCGTTATTAATTTTTTATTTTATCGATAAACTCGATATTTTGCCTTTGTCAACATTTTTGGACGATTTTCACATTCGAGACAACTTTGCGAGGAGGAGTGGGAACGAGCTGAAATTTGAATCAGATACCACCCCAGCAATGAAAATCATAACCCAATTCACAGATCCATCCCCACTCAACTGGTTCGTCCGTTATTAGTTTTTCATTTTTATCGATAAACTCGATTAATTTCGAAAAAACACACATTTTGGAGGCATTTTAAAAAAACTGCCACGGCTCAACGCGTGAACCCCTCGATCTGAAATTTGGAACATAAGGTGGAATGGATGTGCTGAACATTGTGGAAAAGGTCGCATCATCCCCACTCAACTGGTTGGGGTGGTATAATTTTCTAAAAATAGGTCCAAAATGTGCACCACATTTTTCACATTTTTATGCTGTGGACCAAGGAGGTGAGGGAAATGCACCAAAATTGAATCCAATGTGGGGAAAAATATGCCCAGCATATGGGTTTTTGAATTTTGTTGCTACGACGTCTGGAACAAAAGTTACAATCTTGCAAGTGCATCGAGTGAAAATTTTTGCAAAACCAAAATTTTTTGATTTTCAAATGAATAATTGAGGGAGTTGTTGGCAAGCAAAAAATAAATTTCAAAGATGAAAAGAGAGCCTCAGGGGACCCACTCCCCAGTGGCATTCACAGATTTTTCTCCAACCATCACCAATGTGGTCTGCAAAGGGACCCCCTATTGGCGCAATTGAGAGATGGGAGAATTTTGGTTTCGCCATTTTGGAAAAACTGTAGGCAGCCATCTTGTTCGAAACAAGGGGTATGTTATAAGAGGCCTAAAAGGCTCCAAAGGATATATATGAGGGGTGAGTGAGACCTGAAAAGTCAAATGAACCTTTCTAGACGATTTTTTGAAAAATGTAAAAATTTTTTGGAAATGAGTTGGTGAAGTTCAAATGAAGGGATTTTTTTTCTTTGGCTGAAAGGATGTTGGCGGCATGGAGGCTCCAGGAGGAGCTATTCCCCCAAAAATGTTTGGAAAGCTGAGGATGGAATTCTGGATGGATTTTGCTCGGTGTTTTTTGAAATCTGGTGTTGTTCCCAAAGCTGAAAACGGAAGCAAGATTTTTTCTTTTTCGTTCTTTGGATTTTTTTTCTTCTTTTTTTCTTTTATTTGAAAGAAGAGGAGAGAGAGAAATTAAAAGAATGATTTTTTCTTTTTCTTTTATACAAAAAGGAAAGAAGTTGTTGTTTTCTTTGATTTTCGATTGGAAAAGAAAGCCTTTTTTTTGAATTGAAAAAAGACTATTTTTTTTCTTGGAAGAAGAGTGGAATAGAAAAGTTTTTTTGTTTTTTTTCTGAAAAGGAAACTGGAAATTTTGGACGAGGAGGGACCAAGTACAAAAGGGAAAGAAATTTTTTTGATATGGATGGAGTTTTTGAGATCTCTTCTTTTCAACGAGAGGAGGTTTCTGTTTCTCTTGAAGTTGTTAAAGAATTTTGGAATCTTTTCGAAATATGCTCTTTTCTTAGTGAAGAAATGAAAGGTTTTTTTGGAGGAGGAAGAATGAAGAGATGATTTTTTTTTACTTTTTTGAAGAGAGAGAAGAAGGTTTTTTGGAAAAGATAAAGAGAAGTTTTTTTTGAAGAAAGAGAAGAGAGGATTATGATGATTTTTTTCTTTTTTAAAAGGGAAGAGGGAAGATTGTTTTTTTGAAAGTATTTTTTTCTTTTTTTTGATGATATGAAAGGAATTTGGAGGAGAAGGAAAAAGAAGGATGGATATATGGGAGAAAGTTTTGAGACTAAAGTAAGCGGCTCTGAATCTGGAGGTACTGTACCTTTTCTGGATGAAGATAGATCGGATGATTGGATATTTTCTCTTTTTTTTTTGAAAAAAGGAAAGAGGAAGATCTTTTGATTTTGGTAGTTTTTTTCTCTTTTTTGGAATTTTGACTTGTTCTATAACCTCCTTTATAACATGTGATGGTCAAGAAAGTCTTCTGGAAAAAAGAGGGAGAAGAATGAAGAAAGATGAAAAGGATTTTCTTTTTTTTTTGATTGAAGAAGAAAAGGGGATAAGATGGTTTGGTTGTTTGGTTGAAAATAGTTTGGAAGGTTGTATCTTTGGATTTGTGGTTTTGTTCACAAAGCTGCTTATTTGGAGATATGATTTGAAGAATTTTTTAAAAAAAGCAAGAGTCAGAGCAGTGCTTGACTTTTGTGATGGTATTTTTGATAAAAGGGGTTTGTGCGGATTCTCGCTCAGTGAGGAGAGTAAGCAGACAAAGCAAACCTTTTTTTTTAGTGATGAAAGTGAAGTTGTTTTCTTTTTGGTGTAACAGGAAAAAAGCAATGTCACATCTCACATCTGAAACATTTCTATTAGGTTTGAAAAGCGATGAGCTCGTTAGAGGGGTAATACTCTCTGGTAGTCTCTATGACCTTTTCAGGAAGCGATGTGACCTATAAAATGTTGAGGAAACGAGAAAGACTTTGGCAAAATGTTATGAAGAGTCAAGAAGAAATCTTTTTTGAACTAATTGTGTTTAAAAAAATGTTGAAGAAAGGGATTTTCCTTTTTTTTTTTTTGGAAAAAAAAGGGGGGATGGAAGGGAATTGAAAGTATGAAAGAAAGAAGAAGAGGTGAAAGGGGGAAGAAAGAAATAGAGGAAGAGGGATTCATTTCCTTTTTTCTTTATAGTATTTTTTTTCTTTTTTTGCTTTTTTGGAACTTTTTTGTGCAATTGATTTCTTGAAGTTTTCTTTTTTTTTGAAGAAGAAGAATAAGAATAAGAGAATCTTTTTTGGAACCTTTTTTTTTTCTTTTTGGTTTGAGGGAGATGGTCTTTCTTCTCTTGTACACAAATGGTGTTGTTGTTTTGAAAGGAACTCCGAAGAGAGGAAAGAAGTTTTCTTTTAGTATTTTTTTTGGAATTTTTTTTTATTATCTTGGAAAGGAAAAATAAAGAAAAGGGAAATGAAGAAGAAGAGAGGGGATTTAATTCTCCACTTTGTATTTTTTGTTTTTCTTTTTTTTTAAAATTCTAGCCCTTGGTTTTTTTAAAAAAAAAGGAAAAAGAAAAGAAAGGGGAAATGGAAACCTTGAATCGTTAATATTTTTTTTGTATGTATAATCTTTGGATTATATATATAAAAGAAAGAAAAAAAGAAAATGAGTTACCTGGTTGATCCTGCCAGTAGTCATATGCTTGTCTCAAAGATTAAGCCATGCATGTCTAAGTATAAACAAATTTGTACTGTGAAACTGCGAATGGCTCATTAAATCAGTTATCGTTTATTTGATAGTACCTTACTACTTGGATATCCGTAGTAATTCTAGAGCTAATACATGCGAAAAGACCCGACTTTTTTGAGGAAGGGTTGTATTTATTAGATACAAAACCAATGCGGAGCAATCCGGTTTCGTGGTGATTCATAATAACTTTTGCGAATCGCATGGGTTCACCCCGGCGATGAATCATTCAAATTTCTGCCCTATCAACTTTCGATGGTAAGGTATTGGCTTACCATGGTTACCACGGGTAACGGGGAATTAGGGTTCGGTTCCGGAGAGGGAGCCTGAGAAATGGCTACCACATCCAAGGAAGGCAGCAGGCGCGCAAATTACCCAATCCTGACACAGGGAGGTAGTGACAATAAATAACAATGCAGGGCCTTAATGGCTTTGTAATTGGAATGAGTACAATTTAAATCTCTTAACGAGAACCAATTGGAGGGCAAGTCTGGTGCCAGCAGCCGCGGTAATTCCAGCTCCAATAGCGTATATTAAAGTTGTTGCAGTTAAAAAGCTCGTAGTTGGATTTCTGGGTGTGGTGAAAAGTGAGGGGTTGGTATGTGTGGCTGGGGGGAAGGGAGATGGGGCAACCTGTTTTTCTTTTCCTTAAGTGCATGTATTGGATTTCTCTGCGGTTGAGGCCTTCACGGGTTTCATTACTGCTAACTGCATCCTGTTTTGGAGGTTGAAACCCTTTCACGAGGGCACACAACTTTCAAGATCTCTTTCGAAGACTATGTGTGCTCTTGACTGAGTTGCACATTGGGACTCGAGACGTTTACTTTGAAAAAATTAGAGTGTTCAAAGCAGGCTTCTTTACGCTTGAATACATTAGCATGGAATAATGGAATAGGACTTTGGTCTTATTTTGTTGGTTTCTAGGACCGAAGTAATGATTAACAGGGACAGTTGGGGGCATTCGTATTTAATTGTCAGAGGTGAAATTCTTGGATTTATGAAAGACGAACTTCTGCGAAAGCATTTGCCAAGGATGTTTTCATTAATCAAGAACGAAAGTTAGGGGATCGAAGACGATTAGATACCGTCGTAGTCCTAACCATAAACGATGCCGACTCGGGATCGGTGGGGATTTCACAAAAAGACCCCATCGGCACCGTATGAGAAATCAAAGTTTTTGGGTTCTGGGGGGTGTATGGTACGCAAGTCTGAAACTTAAAGGAATTGACGGAAGGGCACACCAGAAATGGAGCCTGCGGCTTAATTTGACTCAACACGGGGAAACTCACCAGGTCCAGACATAATAAGGATTGACAGATTGAGAGCTCTTTCTTGATTTTATGGGTGGTGGTGCATGGCCGTTCTTAGTTGGTGGAGTGATTTGTCTGGTTAATTCCGATAACGAACGAGACCTCAGCCTGCTAAATAGTTACGCGATTCTTCACTGAATCGTGGTCACACTTCTTAGAGGGACTATCGGTGACTAACCGATGGAAGTTTGAGGCAATAACAGGTCTGTGATGCCCTTAGATGATTCTGGGCCGCACGCGCGCTACACTGGCAGAGGCAGCGAGTTTATAGCCTTGGATCGGAAGGTCTGGGTAATCTTCTGAAACTCTGCCGTGATGGGGATAGATCTTTGTAATTATCGATCTTCAACGAGGAATTCCTAGTAAGCGCGGTTCATCAGATCGCGTTGATTACGTCCCTGCCCTTTGTACACACCGCCCGTCGCTACTACCGAGTGAGTGGTTCAGTGAGGTCTCGGGACCGAGGTCATAAGCTGTCAAAGGCTAATGGCTTTGGGAACTTGCTCAAACTCGATCACTTCGAGGAAGTAAAAGTCGTAACAAGGTTACCGTAGGTGAACCTGCGGTAGGATCATTTCCGAAAAACAAAACAAATTCGATATCAACCAACATTGTGAAATCATTTGGGTTTTTTTTTTTACTTTTTCAGTGAGAAATGGACAAAGAAGAAAACAAAAAGATAATCTGGAAAACAAAAAAGTGGGATTTTGGTTTTTTGAGTGTTGTGTGTCTTTCTTTTTTTTAGAAATTCATTCAAGCGGAACCTTCTTCCTCTCTTTTTTTTTTGGAAAAGTCTTTTTTTTCTTTTTCTTGAAGAAAGTATCACTGAAAAAGCATTTTATAAACTACCTTTTTACAATTGTTTTAATCTCTTTCTTTGAGAGGGGTTTCAACTCTTGTATTTGAGGTTTTTTAACCAAGTAAACCACTTTTTTTTATTACTTTTTTTTCAATGTTTAGATTTCTTTACTGATTTCTAAATATTAAAAAAAAACAAAATTTATGACAACTTTTAACGGTGGATCTCTTGGCTCGTGCATCGATGAAGAACGTAGCAAACTGCGATACGTAATGTGAATTGCAGAATTCAGTGAATCATCGAATTTTCGAACGCAAATGGCGCTGCAGGGTCCTCTCTGTAGCATGTCTGTTTGAGTGTCAGTAACATCCCCTCCTGATCTGCATATATATATGTGGATTGGGGTTCTTTGAGGTGTTGACTTTTAACCTTTATTGAGTTGAAAGACATCCCTTTAAATCGAAAAAAAAGATTTATCAGAAAGAAATTCTTCTTTCTTTTAATACAATCTTTTTTTTATACCATCAAGATTGTGTTTGATAATTGGAAACAAATATCTTCAATACTTTTTCTTTTCTTTGAACAAAATCTTTTTTGTCAAATGAGGAAAAAAGGAGATGTTTAAAAAGAAAGAAAGAATCAAACCTTTTTTTCTTCTTGGAGAGAAAAGTTATCTAAACTTTTTTTAACAAAGACACCAATTCACACATTTCCCAAAATTACCTAAAGGGGCAGGACTTTTTTAATTAAGAGCCGGCAACTTGTGGGTGTGGTAAATCCTTTTTACCTCGTCCCTTGTTGTTTCTCTCATATTAGGTAAAAAGTAAGAAATGTTATCAGGGATTGTCTATCTTTTTTCTAAAAGGTTTTTATCTCTTTTGTTTCTTGAGAGAAAGATTGGAGAGATTTTCTCAAGTATTTTTTTACATACCAAAGTCTTCTTTTTTTTGAACTTGATTTTTAAAAAAGGTACCGTTTGGATTTAAGAACTTGTGTGCATGATTTTGGTACATGGTATGAAAATAAATGGGATTGTATATAAAGAGAAAGATATCAATTTTTAATATGATTGAATCTTTGGGTCAAACCAAAAAGGTAAAAGAAAAAAGTTTGGATATCAAAAGAGAGAGATTTTTTCTTTCTCTTTCGACTCCTTCTTTTTTTTTTAAAAAAACCTAAAACCATACATATGACCTCAAATCAGGCAAGACTACCCGCTGAACTTAAGCATATTAATAAGCGGAGGAAAAGAAACTAACAAGGATTCCCTTAGTAACGGCGAGTGAAGCGGGAATAGCTCAAATTTGAAATCTCCTATGGTAACATGGGCGAATTGTAGTTTAGAGAAGCGCTTTCTGAAATGAACTGCAGTCTAAGTTCTTTGGAACGAGACATCAAAGAGGGTGAGAATCCCGTATTTGGCGGCAGACTTTCGTTTCTATACGGGGCGTTTTCGAAGAGTCGGGTTGTTTGGGAATGCAGCCCAAAATGGGTGGTAAATTTCATCTAAAGCTAAATATTGGCACGAGACCGATAGCGAACAAGTACCGTGAGGGAAAGATGAAAAGCACTTTGAAAAGAGAGTTAAATAGCACGTGAAGCCGTTAAAATGGAAACGATTAAAGTCAGCAGTGTTTTGCCAATAATCAACTTGTTTTTTTTGGTTGACTGTTTTGATGGAGAAATAGAGGTACGAAAAGTATCCTATGCTCTGTTGGAGTATCGATTGAAAACTTGTGTACTTATTGGACTTTTAACGCGTCAAGA
>JADMIO011020088.1_pt1 | contig 13581 bp, 11 predicted proteins | sample 8958161 | NCBI WGS metagenome assembly JADMIO01 (sample SAMN16585339, study PRJNA669376) | soil metagenome | isolation source: Crop rotation soil | place: USA: Cullars Rotation, Alabama | collected 2011 | reverse complement strand
CTGTGCGTGGTCGGCAACGAAGCCCATCGCGCCGCGCTCACGCCCGATGCCGGCCTGTGGGAATACCGCGACCGCGAGGAGGTCCACACTTTTTCGGCGGCGATGTGCTGGGCGGCGCAGCACCGCCTCGGCCTGATCGCCAAGCGGGTCGGCGTCGATGCCGAATCGCGCGAATGGCTGGCACGCGCCGGCGTGCTCCGCCAGGAGATCCTGAAGCGCGGCACGACGTCGGAGGGCTGGCTGTCGGGCGTGCTCGACCGCGACATGCTCGACGCCTCGAGCCTGGTGCTGCCCGAGATCGGCCTGCTGCGTTCCGACGATCCGCGCTTCCACGCCACCATCGACGTGGCGGGCAAGCACCTGATGAAGAACGGCTTCATGATGCGCTATCGCGAGGCCGACGATTTCGGCAAGCCGTCGAACGCCTTCCTGCTGTGCACCTTCTGGTACATCGACGCCCTAGCGAGCGTCGGCCGCCGCGACGAGGCGCTGGAGCTGTTCAACAATCTGCTCGGCCGGCGCAACCACGTCGGCCTTCTGTCGGAGGACATCGATCCGCGCACCGGCGAACTGTGGGGCAACTTTCCGCAGACCTATTCGCAGGTCGGGCTGATCCTCTCGGCCATGCGCCTGTCCAGAAGCTGGGAGGAGGGACTATGGCACGCCTCGTGATCGTCTCGAATCGAGTGCCGATTCCCAAATCGCGGGCCACGACGGCCGGCGGCCTTGCCGTGGCGTTGCGCGACTTGCTGACGCCAGGCTCGATGTGGTTCGGCTGGAGCGGGCGGCTCACCGGCGAGCCCGCGACGCAACCGGCGCTCGTGGAGGCGCGCGGCGTCACCTATGCCACGATCGATCTCACGGCCGAGGCGCATCGCAGCTTCTATGTCGGCTTTGCCAACGGCGCGTTGTGGCCGCTGCTGCATTTCCGGCTGGGGCTGATGCATTTTCACCGCGAGGACTATGAGGGCTATCTCGCGGTCAACCAGACCTTTGCGGAGTCGCTCGAGCCGGTGCTGCAGCCCGACGACACGGTGTGGGCGCACGACTATCACCTGATCCCGTTTGGCCGCATGCTGCGGGCCCAGGGTTTCGGCGGACCGATCGGCTTCTTCCTTCATGTCCCCTTCGTGCCGCCCTCGATGCTGGAAGCCATGCCGGTCGCCCGCGAGCTGGTGGCCGATCTCTGCGCCTACGATCTGGTCGGCTTCCAGACCGAGGAGCATGCCCGCGACTTCCGTGACTGCGCGCAGCGCATGCTGGGCGCCACCATCGACGGCGAGTGGATTCGACTGAACGGCCGACGCCTGCGCGCCTTCGCCGATCCGATCGGCATCGATGCCGAAGGCTTCGCCGAGGACGCCGTACGGTCCGCCAGCGACCCCCTGGTGAAGAGAGTGAGCACCAGCATGGTGGGGCGCGCGCTTATCATCGGCGTAGACCGTATGGATTATTCCAAGGGCCTGCCGCAGCGCTTTGAGGCCTTTGCCCGCCTGCTCGAGAAGCATCCCGATCATCGTCGCAAGATTCATTACCTGCAGATCTGCCCCAGGTCGCGCGAAGAGGTCGACGAATATCGCAAGCTGCGCATCGATCTCGACCGGCGGGCCGGCCGCATCAATGGCAAGTTCTCCGAGTTCGACTGGACGCCTCTGCGCTACAGCGCACGGGCGGCGCCGCGCTCGACCCTGGCCGGCCTCTACCGCCTGGCGCGGATCGGCGTGGTGACGCCGCTGCGCGACGGCATGAACCTGGTCGCCAAGGAATTCATCGCTGCCCAGTCCGACGAGGATCCGGGCGTGCTGATATTGTCGCGCTTCGCGGGCGCTGCGCACGAGCTCACCGAGGCGCTGATCGTCAATCCATTCGACCCCGACGCTATCGCCGATGCCATGCACCTGGCGCTCACGATGTCGATAGACGAGCGCAAGGAGCGGCATGCTGCCCTGAAAGCCAAGGTGTTCCGGAGCACCGCCCAGCTCTACTGCCGCCGCTTCGTCGACGCGCTGGCGGCGCGTTCCCTGATGCGGGCGGCGGCCTAGCGGGCGATCAACTCCAGCGCGCCGGCGAGGTGCCGAGCGGCTCGGCGGGGCGGGCGTAGAAGGCGGGCGTTTCGCTCAACTGCACCACCGGCTTCAGGTGGCGGAGACGGCCGAAGAGACCATCGCTTTCCATCAGCAGGCGGGAGAGTTCGGGCTCGCTGAGTTCTGTCATGCCCTTGGCGGGATCGACGGTGCCCTGGCTTGCGATCCAGTGCGCGACCTGGACCAGCGACACCCGCACCAGCCACGAGCCGCCCTCCTCGACGCGCCGGGCGAGGCCCACCATGGCGCCGAGGGCGGCGAGATAGCCCGCGATATAGTCGTTGGCCTGCACCGGCATGTTGCGCGGCTTTTCCAAAGTGCCTTGCGTGGCTGATAGTCCCGTCACGTTCTGCACGATCGAGTCGAAGCCGCGCCGCTCCGACCACGGGCCTTCGTGGCCGTAGGCGCAGATGCTGATGCAAACGATGCCAGGCTTAAGTTCGGCCAGCCGCTCGGGCGAGAAGCCGCGCGCAGCCAGCGTGCCGGGTCGGTAGCCTTGCGTAAAAACATCGGCGTCGCGCACCAGGCTCTTCAGCGTCTCGATGCCGGCGGGTTCGCGCAGGTCGAGCCAGGCGCAGCGCTTGCCGTGGCCGGTGTCCATCAGAATCTCGGTTTGATAGGGCAGATGCTGGGCCGCGATATGCAGGACCTCGGCGCCATTCTCGGCCAGCACGCGGCCACTGGTAGGTCCCGCCAGCACGCGCGTGAGGTCGAGTGCCTTGATGCCGCTCAGCGGACGATCGCCTTTCGGCAGCGGTCGTGCCGGCGCCTCGCCGATCTTCACCATGTCGATCAACGGCAACTTGGCAACGGCGATGCCGTGCGGATGCGCGTTCCATTCGGCGCGGCTGCGCACCAGGCCGCCGACGCAGTTGCCCGATGCAATCGCCTCTTCGATGGCGAGCCCGTCCCACTTGGCGACTGCCTCGGCCAGCGCCTCGCGCGTCTCGGCCTTGGCGCCTGAAATGCGCAAGGCGCCAGCACGATGATGCGGATGGTTGGTGTGCAGGAACATGGTCCGGCCATCCTTGGTCGGATAATGGCCCGCCAGCGGATCCCACGACACCGGCTTGTTGCCGTTCTGCAGCACGTAGGTGTTGGAGCGCAGCGACGCGGTGGCGGCGTGGCGGTCGATCGTGACGGCCTGCGGTTTGCCCGTGCGCAGCCGCCAGAGATCGGAGAGCGCCAGGCCCACCGCGCCCAACGCCGCCGAGCCGGTGCGGGCGATCCGCCAGGGAGTCACGAACACCGGATCGTCGTTGCCCGTCAGGGTGAGTTGATCGTCCGCGCGCTTCTTGCGGCCGAGCAGGCCGAGAACGTCGTAGGTGAGCGCTTCGCTCACTTGTCTTCCCAGGTGTTCGGCATGATGCGGGTCAGCAACGCCATCAGTGCCTCGGGGCAGGTGATGTGTGGATTGTGGCTGGCATCGATCTCGTAGTGCTTCCAACCAGCCTCGCTCTTGGCGCGTTCGGCGAACTGGCGGAACACGTCACCGGGTCCGTTGCGGCTGGCGTAGATATAGTGGCGCGGCGGCAACGGCTGCTTCGAGGTGAGGACCACCTTCTGCTCGAAGGTCTTGATCGGCTGCGGCCGGCGCCGCGGACTGGCCCAGGCCACATCCTCGGGCGCGGTGTCGGGCGGCATCGGGTTGATGGGCAGCCGCCAGCCGTCGCCGTCCTTTGCCGCACCCGCCCGCATGTTGCCCTCGGCCTTGGGACCGACCAGGTCGAACAGGCTCTGCCCGTCCTTGGGTGCGAAGGCGTCAATGTACACGATGCGCGCAATGCGCCCGGGCGCCTTGTCGGCGACGCCAGTCGCCACCATGCCGCCGTAGGAATGGCCGAGCAGGGTGACGTCGGTCAGATCCTCGAACTCCAGCACCGCAAGGACGTCCTGGATGTGTGTCGAGAGATCGATCTCCGGGCGGGCGAGATGGGCGCGCTCGCCGAGGCCCGTGTAAGTCGGCGAGAAGAAGTCATGACCGGCGGCGCGAAAGAGCGGACGCATCTTTTTCCAGGCCCAGGCCGCGGACCATGCGCCATGCGCCAGAACGATCGATGCCATCGCCTACCTCCCTGCTGGAAAAGCCCGCTTTACAGTGCTATTACGAATTATTCGCAATGTCTTCCAAACCAACCATAGCATTAGGTGACGCGCACGTGGGTTTCCACGGCCGTATTGAAGCGCTCGACGTCGAGCATGTGGGTTCGGGCCTGCCTGCGCCCGAACTCGAGCGCCGCCTGATCGAACTGGGCTTCGTCGAGGGCGCCGATGTCGAGGTGCTGCACGAGGGCCTGTTCGGCAGGGACCCGATCGCGATCCGCGTGGCCCATTCGACGGTGGCACTGCGGCGCCGCGAGGCCATGGCGATCCTGGTGAGCAGCGTCGTCCCGGCATGACCGCCATTTCTCCCAACGTTGCCCCGGTCGTCGCTCTGGTCGGCAATCCCAACTGCGGCAAGACGGCGTTGTTCAATGCGCTGACTGGCAGCCGCCAGAAGGTCGCCAACTATCCCGGCGTCACCGTCGAGAAGAAAATCGGCCGCCTCACCACGCCGGCCGGCCGCTCGCTGCAGATCGTCGACCTGCCCGGCACCTACTCGTTGCGCGCCCGTTCGCCCGACGAGGAGATCACGCGCGACGTCGTGCTGGGGCGCCTCGCCGGCGAAGTGGTGCCCGACCTGATCGTGTGCGTGGCCGACGCCTCCAATCTCCGCCTCGCTCTTCGCCTGGCGCTGGAGCTGAAGCGCGTCGGTCGGCCGGTGATGCTGTCGCTCAACATGATGGACATCGCGCGCAAGCGCGGCATCGAGATCGACGCAAACCGACTTTCGCGCGAGCTCGGCGTGCCGGTCGTGAGTTCGGTCGCGGTGCGCCGCGGCGGCACCGACGACCTGCTGCGCGAGATCGATGGTGCGCTGGCCAACCTGCCCGCATCCAGCACGTCTTCCTGGAGCGCACCGAGCGCTGGTGAATTACGCGGCGGTCAGAGCGAAGCTGACCGGCTGCTGCGGGCTGCTGTCAGCCGTACGGGCGAACGCGACGTGGGCACCGCGCGGGCCGACGCCGTGCTGCTGCACCCCGTGGCCGGCATTGTCGTCCTGCTCGCCATTCTCTTCGTCATGTTCCAGGCGGTGTTCGCCTGGGCGCGGCCGGCCATGGATGCCATTGCGGCAGGCTTTGCCTGGCTGGGCGCTCTCGTCGGGTCGGCGCCGCTGCCCGATCTCCTGAAGAGCTTCCTCAAGGACGGGCTGATCGCGGGCGTCGGCAGCGTGCTGGTGTTCCTGCCGCAGATCATCATTCTCTTCTTCTTCATCCTGGTGCTGGAAGACCTGGGCTACATGGCCCGCGCGGCGTTCCTGATGGACCGCATCATGGGCGGCGCCGGCCTGCACGGGCGCGCCTTCATCCCGCTGCTGTCCTCCTTCGCCTGCGCGATTCCAGGCATCATGTCGACGCGCGTGATCGACGACCGCCGCGACCGCCTCACCACCATCCTGGTGGCGCCGCTGATGACCTGCTCGGCGCGCATCCCGGTCTATACGCTGATCATCGGTGCCTTCATTCCCGACCGCGACGTCTGGGGCTTCGTCGGCCTCCAGGGTCTGGTTATGTTCGGGCTCTACGCCACCGGCATCACGGGCGCGCTCGGCGTCTCCTTCGTGCTGAAGCGGCTGATCTGGCGCCATTCGGCGGGCGAGCCCTTCATGCTCGAGCTGCCCGACTACAAGATCCCGCAGGCGAAGAGCCTGGCCATCGGCCTGTGGACACGCGCCACCATCTTCCTCAAGCGCGCCGGCACCACGATCCTCTCGATGATGATCCTGATCTGGCTGCTGGCCTCGTTCCCGCAACCACCCGAGGGCGCCACCGAGCCCGCGATCTCCTACAGCCTAGCCGCGATGATCGGCTCGGCGATCCAGCCGCTCACCCATCCGCTGGGCTTCAACTGGCAGATCAACGTCGCCCTGATCCCCGGCATGGCGGCACGCGAGGTCGCAGTGGGGGCGCTTGGCACGATCTACGCCATCGACGGCGGCGAGGGGGCCGCCGAAAAGATCGGCCAGATCGTAGCCGGCCAGTGGAGCCTCGGCTCGCCTGGTACGTGTTCGCGCCGCAATGCGCCTCGACCCTGGCCGTCATCCGGCGCGAGACCGGTAGCTGGAAATGGATGTGGATCACCTTCTTCTACATGTTGGCGCTGGCCTATGTGGCCGCGCTGATCACCTATCAGGTTGCAAGCGCGCTCGGCGGGGGATAGCGGGCGGTCTTCTCTCGTATTAGTTCCGGGCCAGCCGTCGCCAGCCCCTTTCTCTTGGGGAATCTACATGGCCGGCACGCCTAAACCTCAACGCCGCACGTTTCGCTACTGGCTGCAGCAGCTCCATCTCTGGGTTGGCCTGATCCTGCTGCTGCCGCTGGTGATGATGGGTATCACCGGCGCGGTGCTGGTCTATGCCCACGACATCGAACATCTGCTGGGTCAGGGCGATCCCGAGCCCAAGACGGTCGGCGAATGGCGTTCCCCGTCCGAGCTGATCGAGGCGGCGAAGGCCGCGACCAAGGACCCGGGACGCATTCCCATCGCCGTGCGCTGGCCGATCGAGGTCGGCGAACCGGCAGCGGTGCGGCTATCACGTCCGGGCATGGCGAACGAACGCCCGCAATTCCGTGGGCCGCAGCCGCCCGCCGGTGCGCCGAGTGGCCAGGCACCTGCCCCAGGTCAGGCCCCCAACCAGGCACAGGGCCGCGTGCCGACTCAGAGCCCGTTCGCCGGCAGCCTGCAAATCCTGATCGATCCGGTGTCGCTGCAGCTGCTCGAGACGCAGCAAGCGATGACCGGCTGGGTGCGCTTCTTCCACGATCTGCACGGCCACATCTTCATCGCCGGTGGGCTTGGCCGCGAAATCGTCGGATGGCTGGGCGTGGCGATGCTCGTGCTGGGCTGCTCGGGCCTCTATCTCTGGTGGCCCAACCCCGGCCAGTGGAAGGCGGCTTTCACCGTGCGCCGCAAGGCCAAGGGCCTGCGCCTGAACCGCGAGCTGCATGGCGCCGTCGGCATCTGGAGCCTGCTGCTGTTCATGATCGTGAACTTCACCGGCGTCTATCTCGCCTTCCCGCAGCAGATCTCGGCCGCGGTCAATACCGTGTGGCCAGGCCGCGACATGCGCGCGGCGATGTTCCAGGCCCGGGTCGAGCCGATGCGCGGCGGAACGCCGATCACGCTCGATGCCGCGGTCGATCTGGCGAAGCAGCGCGTGCCCGACGCGCGGTTCCTCAATGCCTTCCTGCCGACGCGGCCCGATCAGGCGCTGCGCATTGGCATGATCCGTCCGGGTCACACCGAGGGCGCACCGATCATCACCGTGATCATCGATCCGTGGCGCAGTAACGTCGTCGATGTCTTCGATCCCCGGACCTTCTCGACGGGCGAATCGATCATCGCCTGGCAGCGCGCTCTGCATTACGGCATCGGGCTGGGTGGTGTTTACAAGTTCCTGGTCTTCGTCTCGGGTGTGATCATCCCGATCTTTGCAGTCACCGGCTTCCTCATGTGGTGGATCAAGCGCCGCAACCGCCGCGCCACCGAGCGGGCAAGGCGGGCAATCCTGCAGGCAAGTGTCGCCCGCGCCGCCGACTAGCGCGGCGCCAGCTCGTAGAGCGTGATCGACCGCCACGATTCGGGTGGCTGTGAGCGCCATAACGCAGGGTCGACCGGCGTGCCGCTGGCCCTGACCCACCGAGCGAACGGGCCCTGGCGTCCGCGATCGTTCACGAGGGCGTAGCGGAACTCGCCGCGCGCGGCCATCGCTGCCAGTGCCTCGGGGGTCAGGATCGGATCGGTCCCGGAGAAGCCGCCCGCCGCCAGCACAGGCAGCCCCGTGCGGACGATGATTGGCGCCGCGAGCACGGCGGTTGGAGCGGCGGCAAGGAAGCGGCTGTTGCCGCGATGGCTCAGCAGGAACTCGCGCAGCTTGGGATCGTCGCTCAACGACCGGAAGGTGCGTGACAGCGCGGGCCCGCGGCCGTCGTTGAGGCCGAGCCAGCGCGGCAGGCTGGCCGAGGGCAGGGTGAGGCTGCCCGGCGAGAAGATGGCGCTTATCGCCCAGGCGAGCGGCAGTGCCAGCAGCGCGACGCCGCCGATAAAGGCCGGCGGACGCTTGTCGCGCCACAGCGTGGCGGCCGCTGCGAGCAACGCGACCGCGGGAAAGCCGAGCCAAGTCGCGGTCCAGCCAAGCGACATGCCGGTGAGATAGCCCTGCCAAAGCGCCGTGGCCGCGAGGCCGAGCGCCAGATGACGGGAGCCACGGCGCCACATTTCGATGCAGCCGATGGCGCCTAAGGCTGCCATCGGTGGTCCCAGCGTCGCGAGGTAGTAGATGTGAAAGATGCCGCCGGCGGCGCTGTAGACGATGCCGTAGGCGAGCGCCCAGGTGCCCCAGAGCACGACCGACACGCGCCGCCGTCGCCACGCGAATATCGCGCCCAGAACGGCCGCCGGCAGCATCCAGGAAAATTGACCGGCAAGCATCGGCTCGGCGAGGCGGAGTGGCCCCACCGGCACCGAATCGTGGAGCCTGATCGGCGGGGTGGCGGTGGGAACGGGCGTTGGCGCATTGATCGGCCGGTTGCGCACGAAACGTTCGAGGCCATTGTGCATGACGATGAGCTCGAGCATCGAATTGCCGGTGCTGCTGCCGGCGTAGGGCCTGCTGTCCTTTGGCGTAAGATCGAACGCCACCGCCCACGAGAGGCCGACGATCACGAGAGCCGCAGCGCCGGCGGAAAGCCAGAGCAGGTGCCGGCGCCAGTCGAACGGGGCTGCCGCGAGGTAGGTCGCGACCAGCGCCGGCCCGCAGACGAGGGCTGCCAGCATCTTCACGTTGAAGGCGAGACCCAGCAGAACCATCGCCAGCACGAAGGCGAGCCCGCGCCCGCGCAGCGCCAGCATGGTGGCCAGCAGCAGCAGGAACACCAGCCAGGAATCGGTGTTGTTGGAGCGGTCGACCGCGACGGCGACAGGCGTGATCGCGAGCAGAAGGGCTGCGATCATACCCGCGGCCGCGCCGAACGGCCGGCGCACCAGGCGGTAGAGAATCGCCACCGAGCCGACCCCGGCCAGCGCCTGCGGCAGGTGGATGGTCCAGCCGTCGTAGCCCAGGACCGACGCGAAGGCGGTCTGGATCCAGAAGGCGAGCGGTGGCTTGTCGAGAGAGACGAAGCCTGCCGGATCGAAGGCGTTGTAGAAGAAGAGCCAGCCACCCTGCAGCATGCTGCGCACGCCGGCGGCGTAATATTCCGTGCCGAAGCCGTTGTCTTCCAGGCGCCATAGCCGCAGGACGGCGGCGATCGACAGCACGACGGCAAACCCTGCCGCTTCGATCCGCCGTCGGGCCGCAATTTCCATCGAGCGCCAATCTCCCCTGGAAGAGATTACGCAGGATAGGGCGTTTTCATCCCGTGTCAGGTCGGGATGGGCCCCTTGAAGACGAAGAAGGCACCGGCGCAGATCAGGGCGAAGCCCACCAGATGGTTGAGCGTGATGCGCTCGCCGAGATAGAGCACCGAGAAGGTGGCGAACACGGCAAGCGTGATCACCTCCTGCATGGTCTTGAGCTCGGCTGCGGAATAGACCGTGTGGCCCCAGCGGTTGGCGGGCACGGCGAAGCAGTATTCGATGAAGGCGATGCCCCAGCTCGCCACCACCACCAGCCACAGCGGCCGGTCGGTGAACTTGAGGTGCCCGTACCAGGCAAACGTCATGAAGACGTTGGAGATCAGCAGCAGGACGATGGGCGCGACGGCGGGGGGCAACCAGGTCATCGGCGGGTCTACTCCGGTTTGATTCCAAGCTTCTTGATCAGGGGCACGACCATCTTGTCCTCGGCGTCGAACATCGCCGCGGCTTCCTGCGGCGTGGTCGGATAGGCCTCGGCCGTGAGGTCGGCGAACTTCTTCACCACAGCCGGATCCTTCAGGACCTTGACCATCGCCTCGTTGAGCTTGGCCACGACCTCGGGCGGCATCTTGGCCGGTCCAAAGAGGCCGGTGAAGGTGCTGAACGTGAAGTTCTCCAGGCCCTTCACACCCGACTCCTTCATGGTCGGCACGTCGGGCAGCTCGGGCAGGCGCTTGTCGGAGGAGATGGCGATGGCGCGCATCTTGCCGCCCTTGATGTGGCCGATCGCGGCGTTCACCTGGTCGACCTGGGCCTGCACCTGGCCCGCGATAACGTCGATACTGGCGGCGCCCGATCCCTTGTAATGGATCAGCGTGTATTTCGTTCCCGTGGCTTCGCCGATCAGTTCGAGTGCGAGGTGATTGGTCGTGCCGATACCGGAATCGGCCACTGGGAACTTGCCGTCTTTTCCCATGGCAATGAAATCGGCCATGGTCTTGATCGGCGAGCTCGGCGTCACGAGCACGACGGCCGGCACGCGCTGCAGGTGGGTGATCGGCGTAAAGGCCGTGCGCCAGTCGTAGGGCGCATTGCCGTAGATGGCGGGCACGGCCACCAGCGAATTGGCCGACACCAGCAGCGTATAGCCGTCGGGGGCGGAGCGGGCGACGACGTCGCTGCCAATCATGCCGCTGGCACCTGCCTTGTTCTCGACCAGCACGGGCACGCCCAGCACGTCCTTCAGCTTGTCGGCGATGATGCGGGCGGTGACGTCGATGTTCCCGCCCGGCGCATAGGGCGCCATGATCTTGATCGGCTTGTCCGGATACTCCGCCGCGGCGGGGTAGGCGGCGAGCACGGCAAGCGCGCCCACCAATGCAGCAACGATACGCATGAAGATCCTCCCGGTTTCCTTGGGCTGACCTTAGCTCATGGTCTGCCGAGAACACACAGAAGGTCTGCACGCAGCTTTGCATCGCGGATCGGTGGGCTACCCATCCAGCCGCCGGGGTACATCGCCTCGGTATCGCCGAGGAAAAGATCGAGGCGTTCCGAGGTCCAGATGTCGCCCTTGTCCCGCGCTGCCCTCAGCGCTGGGGAATAGTCGAAGGCGGGGTCGCCCGCGACCGGCCGGCCGATCACGCCCACGAGCTGCGGGCCGGGTTTCTGGCCGGCATCCTTCGTGAGCGCATGACAGGCCTGGCAGGGTTCGAACGCCTGCATGTTGCAGGACTGCGCGCGCGCCATCCCCGATGCGGCAAACAATACTGCCGCCACGATCCAGAAGCGCATCCGCTCAGGCTTGCAGCTTGTCGATGGCGACGATGCGATTGGTTCCCGACTCGCCGCCCCAAGCCTCGCCGGGCCGGCCAGCCATCTGGCGCACGTTGGCGCCGGACTTGTCCGACGGGAAGGAGACGAAGGTCTCGGTCTTGGGATCGAAGCGCACGATGGCGTTGGCCGCGAAGTCGGTCAGCCAGACCGCGTCGCGATCGTCGACATAGACCGAATAGCAGCGCGGCTTCTCGCCCGGCAGCTTCCACTTCTTCCAGCTCGCGTCCTTGGGGTCGTGCATGGAAACGTTGCCGCTGTTCCATTCGCTGATCCAGAGACGGCCCTGGCTGTCGGACCAGACGCGGCGCGCGCCCTGCTGCGGTGTCGGCGGCTCGACGATGCGCGGCGTGCCGGAGGCAAGATCGATCTGGGCGAGATAGTTGCCGGCGAGCGACACGTACCAGACCGTGCCCTGCGGTGTCAGGGCGATGCCGTAGGGGCCATAACCGCGCGGCGCGTCCCACACCTGCATCTTCTCGGTCTTGGGGTCGAAGCGGCCGAGCGCGCCGCCCTGGCCGGTGAACCACAGCGTGCCGGTCTTGTCGAAGACCAGCGTGTTGAGATTGGCGCTGGCCGGACCGCCGTTCAGCTTCCAGAGCTCCACGCGATGGTCCTTCGGATCGACGCGGGCGATCGCGTTCTGCCCACCCTCGGTCACCCAGGCAGCGCCATCGGGCCCGACGACGACGCCGTGTGGCGCGGCGCCGGTGCCGAGGTTGATCACCTTCAGCCCACCGTCACGCGGGTCGAGCAGGTTGAGCGTGCCGTCGCGCTGGCCGCAGAACCACACCGTGCCGTCGGTGTTGCAGGCGACGTCGCGCGAGCCCGATCCCGGCCGGACGTTGAAAGTGCGGATGCGATAGCCGTTTTGTTCGCGGGTCTCGACTGCGGCGCGGGCAGGGGACGTGATCAACGAAGGGGCGGCAAGCGCCCCGGCGGACAGGGCGAGCAGATGGCGGCGGCGCATGAGGGCCTCCTGTGAAAAGGAAGGCCCCAAGTTTGCGCCCCCGATGCGGGGCCGATCAACGGGAAATGAATAGCGGGACCGTTACACCGCCGGCGGCCGGTGCTGGGCCCAAGGCCGAGCCTGCTCCAGAAGGGCGCCCAGCCGCAACACGTCGGTTTCGCAGGCCCACTTGCCCACGATTTGGACCGAGGTCGGCAGGCCGTCGGTGCCGAAGCCCGAGGGCAGGGCGAGCGCCGGATGGCCGGTCAGGTTGAAAGGGTACTGGTATGACGTCCAGCCCTGGCGGGTGATACCGCATTTCACGCCGTCGACCACGACTTCGTCGTTGGCGGCATCGTGCGTGACGTCGAGCGCGGTTCGCGAATTCGTGGGCGTCACCAGAAAGTCGTAGCGCTCGAACAGCGACTGGATCTTGCGGAACAGGACCGTGCGCGCGAACTGGGCATTGCGAAAGTCGGCCAGCGTGAACTTGTCGCCGCGTTCCATGAAGGCGAGTGTCACCGGGTCCATCTGGTTTTGCCACTTGGGCAGGTATTGCGCGCAGGTGACGGCAAAGCCCGCCTGGTAGAGCACGCGGCCTTCGTATTCGATCCAGTCGATCTTCTCGGTGACCTCTTCGACCGTCGCGCCCATCTCTTCCCAGGCAGCGAGGCTCGCGCGCGTGTTGGTGCGGACGTCGGCTGCGATGCGCGGATTGGCGCAGAGCTCGATGTAGCCGATGCGCACACCCGACAGATCCTCGCCTGAGAGTTTGGGCGAAAGCGGCCGCGGTGTCGGCGCCGCCAGCGCCCATGGGTCCTTCTCGGTCGGTCCGATCAACTGCGCGTGCATGACCGCGGCGTCGGTGATGGTGCGCGCCAGCGGACCGGCAAAGATGTTGTTGCCGTAGGCGTCGCGTGCCGTGTCGTAGGGGACGATGCCGAGCGTCGCTTTCAGGCCGACGAGGCCCGAGCAGGAGGCGGGACCGCGCGTCGAGCCCGCGCCGTCCGTTGCAAGCGACAGCGGTCCCAGTCCAGCGGCCACGGCCGAGGCGCCGCCACCGCTCGAACCGCCCGGCGTGCGCTCGAGGTTCCAGGGATTGCGCGTCGTGCCAAACGATGGTCCGTCGGTCAGGCCCTTGACGCCGAACTCGGGTGAATTCGCCTTGCCGATGATGATGGCGCCGGCCCTGCGCAGGCGCTCCACGAGAACGTCATCGGCCGCTGCGGGCGGGTTGTCAGCGAAGATCGCCGATCCATGCCGCGTCGGCACGCCTTTGACGTCCAACAGGTCCTTTATGCTGACCGGTACAAAATC
>JADMIO011000848.1_pt1 | contig 13582 bp, 15 predicted proteins | sample 8958161 | NCBI WGS metagenome assembly JADMIO01 (sample SAMN16585339, study PRJNA669376) | soil metagenome | isolation source: Crop rotation soil | place: USA: Cullars Rotation, Alabama | collected 2011 | reverse complement strand
TGTTTATACCAGGAGGGACACGATGATTCCTGAAGAGAAACAAGCCGTCGTGCGGCGCGCGCTATCTGAAACGTTTGGCGTGGAAGAATTCGAGGACATTCGCCTGTTGACGGGCGGCCTCAGCACCGCCCTTGTCTTTCGCATTGTGGTGCGAGGTCAGCCCTACCTCCTGCGCCTCATCATGAACCAGGCAGCCGTCTACGATCCCACGCGTCAATTCGCCTGTATGAAACTGGCCTATGAGGCGGGCATCGCGCCTCGCCTCCGGTACGCCAACGTCGAAGATAGGCTTATGATCACCGATTTTGTGGTGGCCAAGCCCTTCCCAGGCGATATGGTGCTACAGACCGCCTCGACGATCCGTACCCTCCATGCCCTGCCGCGTTTCGCCAAAGGCCCCGACTACCTAGCCGTGATGGACGGCCTCATTCGGCGCTTCCAAGACGCCAAGCTACTACCGGCCAGCGCTACCGACGAGTTATTCAGTGGCTACGCCGAGGTGGTACGCGTGTACCCATGCAACGAGGCCGACCTTGTTTCCAGTCACAACGACCTGAAACCACAAAATATGATCTTTGACGGGGACCGTCTCTGGCTCGTCGACTGGGAAGCGGCTTTCCTCAACGATCCGTATGTCGATCTAGCTGTCGTGGCAAACTTCTTTGTTCAAGACGAAGGCGAGGAAGAAGCGTATCTACGCACCTACTTTAGCGAGCCCGCCAGTGAATACCGTCGCGCCCGGTTCTACCTCATGCGTCAGGCCATGCACGTGTTTTATATCGCCTTCCTCATGCCCCATGTCGCCGCCGCGGGCGTACTAATCGATGAGAATATGACCGCGCCCGATTTCAGGGATTTTCATGAGCGTCTTATCTCCGGCGAGGTACCGTTACTAACGGCGGAGGAGAGGCTAGAGTATGCCAAGGTTCATCTCAACGAGGTGTTGAAGAATATGCGCACCCAACGCTTCAAAGACTCTCTTGACATTGTCGAGGCCGCTCATAAGCAATGAGACTTGATGGTGCCTCTATTGACACTGTAGCAAACAAACGTATCATTTCACGGCTTACCTACATTGACTTAGGTATTGACCCTATACACCTGACAAGGAGCACTGGACTTGGGCTATACATGTCGCCTTTACCAGGACGAAACTGACTATGCGCGAATGCGCGACCTGCTGCGCAGCACCTATCCGCTAACGGGTCCGCCGCTAAACTTTACCATTGGCGATCTCGACTGGCAGCGCGCCACCACCAATGACCCTACCATGATGAGCAAAGTGCGGCTCTGGTTTGATGAGCGTGGCGCCCTCATCGCCTTTGTCTGGCCGGGAGCGGATCAGGTCGATGTGATGATCCGCCCGAACCACCCCCGCCTGGAAGAGACTATCCTGACCCAGACCGAGGCCGAGTACCGGCAAAAACCAGGCGAGGGAGATAAACCGCGCCGATTTAGGTATTCGAGCGATGAGGTAGATCAGGTACGCAACGCCCTCCTGCAAGAACAGGCCTACACGCGCACCGACGAGTATTACGCATTTCACACCTATCCCCTGACCGGCCTCCCGCCCGCCCGACCTTTGCCAGAGGGCTATACGCTTCGCCATGTCCAGGGGGAAGCCGACCTGGAACAAAGGGTGGCGGCCCACCGTTCGGCCTTTCACCCTTCGCGTATGACGGTGGAGAAACACCGGGCGGTCATGGCTTCCCCCACCTATCGACCGGAGTTGGATATCATGGCGGTCGCGCCCGATGGCACGGTGGCCGCCTGTACCATTGTTTGGTTCGACGACGTTAATCGTATGGGCATCTTCGAATCGGTGGCCTGTCACCGGGACTATCAACGCCGTGGCCTGGCCAGCGCGGTGGTCGTAGAAGGGCTAAGGCGCTTGTCGGCTCTCGGCGCGCAGGTGGCGCACGTCAATGCCAGCCGCGAAGACTCCAGTGGGGCCAAGCTCTATCGGGCGCTTGGTTTTACCGTGACAAGTCGCATCTTTTACTGGGAGAAGCCGCTTTAGGCTGCACCGTCATGTAACTACGGGTTAGCATAGGCACCCCATTGTGGAAAATCTGGCGAAAATCCAACTATGGCTTCCATCGTCTCAGGTAGACACTCAGGGACCAACGCGTAAGTGGTCAGCCGAACGTGCCCCTCCATCACCACCAGAGGCTCCACGGGGGAAACGCCCGTCAAGATCAACGCTGGGAACTGTCCCCCGCGGCATAGCTCTTCGGCCAACGTCAGGTAGCCTTGCGTACTTTGCCCGTAGATGACCGTACCGGCGCGAATGGTTTGCGCGGCGACCGTCGGTAGACGCGTACCACGCGAGAGTTCATTCCAATAGGAGTAGTCAATATAGCGCACCTGTAGCAACTCGTCCGGTGTCAGGGCTGCCCAATGCCACGCCACCTCGTTCGGAAACCCATTAAATAACCCCATGTTACGGCGATAGCCGCGAAAGTCGCCCAAGAGCCCCAGCCGATACGCATTTTCCTGCCAGCTATTCAAATCAGGCGCGTCTACCACAGTACGATCTCGACCATCCCGATCAAGCAGCGCCAGGATCTGTTTGCCAAAGCGATTAGAGTTGATCTCTGTCCCGAGAAAATGGGCGATCATCTCGTCTTCGCTAATCGCGCTGAGCAGACGCATGAAACCTCGTCAATTAGTTGGCCGCCCAGGCCAAACCTCTTGTTCTACCCCGTAACGGCGCAGGATAACGAACATTCTAACAGCAATACTATCCCGGAGGAACAGCGAATGACGAGAGCAAGGATTGCGGCGGCGCGGCTGCTGGAAATCTGGCAGCACATGCAGGATGAACTGGTGCGCGTGATTGCGCCGCTGAGCGACGAGCAGATGAACGCGCAAATCGCAACTGGCCTGCGCACAGTGGGTGAACTGGCCGAGCATATTGTGCGCGGGCGGGCTCTGTGGGTCCACAAGGTGCTAGGCGACCCGTCGCTTGAGCCGATGATGACCTGGGACGAACCGGACGATCCGCCGCGCTCAGCCGCCGAGGTGGTGGCCGGGCTCCAGCACACCTGGCAAATACTGCGGGCCTACATCGAGCCATCCACCGCCGACGACCCCGGCCCAGTGTCGGAGCAGGAGCAGAACGATCTACGCATCGTTTGGGGCATGCTCGACCACGACTTGCCACATGCCGGGGAACTTTCCCTCATGCTGGGCGCTCTGGGCCTGGAAACGCCTGATTTTTAGCGCGGTGCCCCCTCTCAAACGTCCTTCCTGAATTTGTAGCCCACGCCATATACCGTCAATAGGAGGGGATCCGACATGTTGTCCGAACTCCAGTAGCGCAAGTTCCGACGCCTATTCCAGCTCCTCGACCTCAATCGGGACGGTCACATCGACCGCTCAGACTTTGAGATGAGCGTTAATATCTTCGCTCAGATGCGGGGCCTGAAGCCTGGTACCTCAGAGTACCAGACGTATTACGACGCGTACCTTTCCCGATGGGAGGACACCCGCCAGGCCGATATCGATGGCGATGGGCAGGTGACGCTGGCGGAGTATTTAGCCCACCAGGAGCAACTCCTTGAGGATGAGGAGACCTTCAACCGTAGCATCGGCAAGGCAGCGCAGGCGTTTCTAACAGCCATGGACTATGACGGCGACGGTAAGATCCAGTTGCGGGAGTTTTTGGCAGGCCACGCCGCATCTCAGGTAGACGCGGCGACCTCGGAGTCGATCTTCCACATGGTTGATACCGATGGCGACCAGGCCGTGGGCTACGACGAGATGGTGGCCGCGGTGCGTAGCTGCTACTCCTCCTCCGACCCAGCCGACCCGATGAACTATCTAATGGGGCCTTACTAAAGACCCAGCACCGTATGGCATTCCTCATCCACAAAAATGCCGATTTGTTCATCGGCTAATTTGACAGTATTCTGGTAACTCATATATTAAGCTCGTCGGATAACCGACGGGTTACCAGAAACTTGGCGCTTACTGCCGCTTGATGACAAGAAAGGAGTTTCACGGTGATGGACAATTATGAACAGAAGAAGAAAGAGTGGATCTTCAGAGAATACTATGGACTACCACAGGCGCCGGAGGGTTCCGATTGTATACAATTCGGCAAGGCGTTGTTATGCTGCGCCAATGGCGATGGCGAATTGACCAACGTCGAGCGGCAATGGGTGATTGGTTTCTCGTATACCAACGGAGTAGCTCAAGACGAGGTCCAGCAATTTCTGACCTATGATTGCAGCGATTCCCTGCACGCTCTTATGAAGAGCCGTCCCATCCTCAAGAATGCGCAGGGTGTTCTTATCTATGACGCTATTCGCGCGTGTGACTCTGACGGGACGTACAATGAGGGCGAGCAGGCGACCATTCGAAAAATGGCAAAACAGATGGGTTTGACCGAGATGGACGTCGAAAGGATCGAGGATGCCTGGACGGCTGAGAAGCAGGCCAAAGCCGAACGCATCGCAGCCATTTTCCCAGCGGGACAGGCTTTCTGAGCCGTGCCATCTATAATCGTTGTTACTCGGTGCCCCCAAACCTATCACCACGTCTGTAAGACATGAAAGGATTGGAGACCCATGCTAGACTTCAGTAGGCTGAAGGAACAGTTCATGTTACGTGAGTACTATGGGGTCCAGACGCCCCCCTCCCAGGAGGACTTTCTCCTCTATGCCAAACTTCTGTTGTCCTGCGCCAATGGCGATGGAGAGCTGACCGACGCCGAACGCGACTGGGTGTTATGGTTCTCGGCTACAAATGGCGTGCCGCCGGCCGGAATTGAGGAGTTGCGAACTTATCGGGCATCAGATGATGTGAGCGACCTCGTCACGCAGAGCCATGTCGTTGAGAGAGCCAAACATGCAGTGATCTATGATGCCATCCGGGCGTGCGATGCCGACGGCGAATTGACTGAAGGAGAACGATCGACAGTTCGTAAGGCAGCGCAACAACTCGGAATTCCAGACGACGCCGTTTCGCGTATCGAGCGCGCCTGGGCAGCCGAGAAGCAGGCGCGTCAGCATCGTATCCGTGTTATGTGGCGGGGCGTGCTAGGTTAGTAGCGGGCGCACCTTCCCGCTATTGTAATGCTCATTGACTAGAGGTGGCTTATGTATGATGTGATTGTCGTGGGGGCTCGCTGTGCCGGCTCACCGACGGCTATGCTGTTGGCGCAACAAGGCTACCGTGTTTTGCTCCTGGATAAAGGGCATTTTCCAAGTGACAAACGCCTATCTACTCATGTTGTGGTCCGGCCCGGTGGGGCCATGTTGCAGGAATGGGGGCTGCTTGACAGCGTCAAGAAGACCAATTGTCCACCCTTGAGCACCTTTGCTATTGACTACCATAGCCTGGTGCATTTTGAAGCGACCCCACCAGGGGTAGATGGCGTAGATGCAGTTTACGCTCCGAGACGGATTCTCCTCGATGACATTCTCCTGAAAGCGGCTATTCGTGCGGGTGTTGAATTCCGTGAAGGTTTCGTTGTCGAAGACCTGCTGTGGGACGAGGGTCATGTCGTCGGGGCACAAGGCAGAAGCCGCGATTCGTCCCTGAATGTATCAGAGCAGGCCCGTCTGGTGGTGGGTGCTGATGGCCTCGGCTCGGTAGTCGCTCGCCGAGCATCCGCGGCGGCTTACCATACGACGCCAACGCTGACGGCAGCCTGGTTTGGGTACTGGAGCGGCGTGCCAGCCGAAAAAATAAGGGTCTTCTTCCGACCCCATCGTTTCTTCGTGGCGCTGGCGACGAATGACAATCTCACCCTGATTGTGGGGTATATTCCGATCGAAGAGGCGCATGAGTTTCGGGCCGATGCCGAGCAGAATTTTATGCGCGATTTCGAGGCAAATGTTCCTGACCTATATGAGGCAATGCAGGCCGGTCGGTGTGAAGAGCATCTACTGGGTACTGAATTTCAGCCGAATTATTTTCGGGTAGCCGGGGGACCTGGCTGGGCGCTCGTCGGTGATGCGGGGAGGCACCACGACTCTATCAACCCCAGTGGAATCACGAACGCATTTATTGATGCCAGCTTCTTAACGGATGCCATCAATGAGGGATTTTCTGGGAGAACGTCTATGTCTGAGGCGCTGGCTACGTATCAGCGACGACGTGACGAGCGATGGTCACATCACCACGAGTTCGCTCTGCAGATGACGGCCTTGCCACCAGCGACACCTGAAATGGCAGGATTCATGCAGGCTCTAGCCACCAAGCCTGATCTGGCTGGTGAATTCGCGGCCTTCTTTGAAGGGCAAGAGGCGCATCTCGACTTCATGTCTCCACAGAAGCTTCAGAGGCTTGCGGCCTGAGAGCAGGAGTTAGAACAGCATAACGCAGGCAGCTTGCAAGCTGCCTGCGTTATGCTGTTTTCATCACGGCATGTCAATTACCCTCTTTTGAGACCTGGCGATCTATATCACTCTCATCTGCAAATTTGTAGCCCACGCCATAGACCGTCAACACGTAAGTGGGGTTGAGAGGATCTATCTCCAATTTTTTGCGTAGATTTTTTATGTGAGAATCGACGCTACGGTCGAAGCCTTCATAGACCACCCCATGCAGCCGATCTAATAGTTGCTCGCGGGTAAATGTTTGGCCGGGGTTCTGGGCCAGGGCCGCCAGGAGCGTGAACTCAGTGCGGGTTAGATGGATTGGCTCACCGCCGCGACTGACGCGGTGGCCGTTGACATCGATTTCCAGGTCGCCAGCGCGAACGATGCCCGACTGACGAGCACCGCCGCCATGCACCCGGCGCAACACGGCGCGCACCCGCGCCACCAACTCGCGGGGCGAGAACGGCTTGGTGATGTAGTCGTCGGCCCCCAACTCCAGCCCGATGAGGCGGTCCGTCTCGTCCACCCGCGCCGTCAGCATAATAATCGGCACTTCCGACTCGCGGCGCAGGTCGCGGGCCACATCCAGCCCATCCATGCCCGGCAAGTTGAGGTCGAGGACAATCAGGTCCGGGCGCTCGTGGCGCGCCTGGGCTAGCGCCGTCGTCCCGTCCCCCGCCGTCACCACCCGAAAGCCGCTGCGCTCCAGGTAATCTTGGGCCAACTTCGTAATCTTTGGTTCGTCATCGACAACCAGAATTAATTCGTTCACGGCCCCTCCCTCGTTTCCACCACAACCCTGATAGTATACAACATAACAAGTTTTCGAGAGTTTTTTCCACTTTACCGAAGAATAGCAGTATTGAATAAAGGAGAGCCTAGCCCGATAGGCTATAAGGGGGAGAGGGAGGAACTCTGCTTCCTCCCTCTCCTTTCCATCCCATCCTCGCACTATAGATAGTTCGCGGTCTGTTGCGGACGGTCGCTCGAAGCCTGCTCCGAGGGTGTCTCGGTGGGCGGCTGTTGCGGCTGCTGGGGTTGATCGCCCCAACCGCGCGGGCCATGCCCCTGCCAGCCCCACGGCTGCCCCTGCTGACCACTCGGCTGCTGCTCCCCCCAACCGCGCATCCCAAAACCATGCCGACCCCACGGCCCACCCTGCGGGCCACCCGGCTGCTGCTGCTCGCCACCCTGGGCGGGCGGTTGCTGCTGACCCTGCTGCCCCTGCCAGCCCCACGGGCCACCCGGTCCGCCTGGCCCACCAGGGCCGCCCCAGTGGCGCCAAGCCATAAACTTAAAGACGCGGCTCAGGCCGAAGAGGATCAACCCGAAGAACAGCAGCGGGAAGATGAACCCGAAGGGGTTCCCAAAGTGCGGGCCACCACCGAAACCGTAACCACCGTAACCCGGATACATCGGCAGCGGGGCGGCGGTCGCGCCTGCGCCTGCGGCCGGCGCCGCCGACAACCGTCCCATCATATACCCTTGCATCCACGCGTCTTGCCGCGCAGTGCCGGCGAAGCTAAAGAGACCAAAGATGACCAGCGCCGCAATCGCAATCCCAATAAATCGTCGCGGAAACATTTACACACCTCCACAGGAATTTGAGCAATTCGCTTCTGCAGACCCTAAAGGTTTTTGAAACCTTTAGGGTCTTGTGTTGATTTGCTCGTTCGGGTAACTGTTCACAGTGTATACCCGGCCTATGGAGGAAATGTGGAGAACTTTAGCAGGTGACTTGTAGATTGGGAACCGTTCCCCGCCTCATAGCGTCTCTGAGCTACCACTCAAACCCCACAGGAGGAGACCATGTGGCGTATGAAACTGCTCAGTTGGCTTGGCATGGTTCTGGTTCTCGTCACTCTAGCCGGCTGCGCCGCGAGCGCAACCAACGGCCCGGCCCCGCCCGCCGCCGCTCCCACGATTGTCATGTCAGGCCCCGCCGCGCCCAGAGCCGCGGCCCCAACCTCGGCGCCAGCCGCTGCCGCTCCAGGGTATGCCCCGCCCGTTGTCGGTGCGCCCAACACCGATAAGGCCGGCGCGGCCCCAGCTCAAGCACCGGCGGCCAATGTGCCCGCTGCCGCGCCCACCCCCGCCCCCAACGGGGGTGGCATCCTCGCTCAGCCCCAGCTCAATCGTGATGTCATCAAGACAGCCCAACTACAACTAGGGGTAGCTGACGTTGACGCCACGCTAAACCGCATTGTGGTCATGACCAGCGAGCTACGCGGCTTTATTCTGGATCAGCGGACTGCGGAGAGTGGCACCAAGCGCACGGCCGTCGTGGTACTGCGTGTCCCCGTCGACCGCTTCGAGGAGGCCCTCAAACGACTGGCCGAGATGCCCAATGTGAACATCGACAGCCAACAGGTCGGCGGCCAGGATGTGACCGACCAACTCATCGACATGGAATCGCGGCGGCGCAACCTGGAGGCTACCCAGACGCGCATCCGCTCGTTCCTCGACCAGACCAAGACCGTTGACGAGGCGCTCAAGGTCAACCAGCAACTGGCCGATGTCGAGCGCCAGATTGAAGAATTGCGCGGGCGGATGGAACTCACCAAGGACCGCGCGGCCTACTCCACCCTCAACCTCGACCTGCGGCTGATCGCGCCGACGCCGACCATTACCCCAACACCGACGCTCACCCCGACTCCCACACCGTCCGGCGCCTGGCACCCTGGTGACACCTACAACGACGCCTCAAAGGTCACCGTCTGGCTCTTCCGCACCCTGGCCGACATGACCATCTGGCTCGCCGTCGTCGGCCTGCCGCTCGCCATCCCCCTGCTAATCATTGCCGGCCTGGCCTGGCTCTGGCGTCGTGGGCAGCGCCCCGCCACGCCCCCACCCCCGCAGAACGCCCCCGGCCAAGGCGACTAATGACTAAAGATTAATGACTGAAGATTAAAGATTGAGAGAAAGCGGCCATCACCGCCAATCTAATCTTTAATCTTCAACCTTTAGTCATTAATCATCAGTCTCCAGTCATTCGTCTTTCGTCTATCGTCCATCGTCCTCCTACGGCGTCGTATCCGCGAAGTCGCGGGGCTGGATGAGCACGCTCAACCAGTGGATGGGCATGTAGACTTGCTCTTCGGTGCGCGGCTGGTGGTGAATGTGACCGGCGTACCACACAACCACGTCGGTGTTCTCCACCGCCTCGCCGTTGCTGACGTAGTCCGCCACATTATCACCGCAAGAGGGCGCGTCATTCGTTTCCTGGTTACGGAGGGCGTACATCTCGCAGCTATTCGCCCGCGTCACCCACAGATCGGCCTGGGTAAACGACTCGTCGGTGGGGCCGCGCATGATCCCCTCCGACTGCGGCACAATCTCATAGCTAACCGGCTTGCCTGCCGCGTTGACGTTGTTTGAGCGCACCCGCCACGATCGGAAGGTGTTTTGCTCCAGGCTCTGCTGCTGCTCCGTGGTGATGGGCGTCCAGGTATCGGCCCGTGAGCCATCCTCAGTGTTGAGCATGCTGGCAAAGGTGTCAACAGTGTTGCTTGGCCCGTCCACATCAAAGTCGAAGCGCCAGAAGGCGGTGTGGGTGTGTGGCGTGTCACCGATTTGCAGCCGCCCGGTGGCGCCGATGGCGGGCCGGAAGCTGCCATCATCCTCAAACGCCCAACGCATCAAGTAGTTATACTGCCCGATTTGGTGGCTCGTCCAGATGGCGAGTTCCTGGCCGCGGCGCACAAACGCCTTAGGGTCTTCAGAACTCACCGGGCTATACTTCATCCCCACCCCGCGATCGCCAAACTCCAAACACACCAGCGGCGCCCGGGTGAGTGAGCCGGGGCGTATCGCGCTCAGCAAGGTTCGCTCGGCGGGCGCCGCCGTGACTGGGCAGTCCGCCGTGGTCAACGGCAGGGCATAGGCGCCCAACCCTTCGTGAACATCAGAGTAGCGCGGCGCGCCAGGCGCATAGACGACAAACAACTCGGCCAGATTGGCGCGGCGTAGCATCAGGCGCTCGACCCCGCCCGGTGGCTGGTAGAACGCATAGCTCACCCGCAAACCCTCATGCTCGCGCAACTCCCAACAGAACGACCACGCCGCACCGTTGGCGAATTGCCGACTCACCAAGTTTGGTCCCGAACAATACCGCTTGGCATTCGCCGCCTCCGTCTGGCTCGGTGCGATGGAGAGCAGCGCCAATAGAATAGCGACCAGCGTCACTCGCAACACCGAAGAATTCATTCGCAGGTTGAGCTTGAGTCTGTTCATCGTCCCCCCTTATCGCGCCAACAGGCGTTCGACGCGCTGGGCGCTCAGGTTGACGACCACCGTCAGCGGCGTGCGGCTCCCCTGGGGCGTGTCCAACGTGAGTTCAACACAGCGGTTCATCTGACACGCCACATCGTGGTAATCGCTGGCATGGTACACCAGCCCGGTCGCCTGCACTTGCCGCGCCTCGATCTTGCGCGCCGTGGCGGCCTGGGTCACGCGGTCGTCGGCCAGCGCCAGCTTGCGCGCCGTGTCCATCTCCGCCAGGGTGATGGGCGGCTGGAAACCGGTGCGGGTCGTCAACTGCGTAACCTGTCCCGTCCCTAAGTCGACCTGGGCCGTGACAGTCGTATCCGTCCCCTGCGGGCTGGTGTAGACGTAGAACACCACCGTCGCGGCGCGTTGCAGTTGCTTCGCCTCGGACGCGTCCTTGTCCACATCCTGCCGCTCGATGTACACCAGTTGCGCCCGCGCTCCATCGAGCCAGGTTTTACCCTGGGCATCGGCGCGCGTAATCGCCTCCGCCTGCTGCATCTCCTCCACCGACAACGGGTCGTCTGGCAACAGCGTCTTGCCCTGCGCCAGGCCGTTCGCTCCTTGGCGGATCGTCACCCCCAGCGCGATCGCCAATATCATCAACACCCCTACCCCCACCCACCGCACGATACGCCTATACATAGGTGTCTCTCTTCTAAAGCCTGTTATGCTTGGTCGCTTCGACTATCATCCTTAATTTTAATACAAAGAAGCCAAGAGGCGAAGACACCAAGACTCAGGGGAATGAGTCTTCACATCTTCGCCTCTATTTACCCAATTGTAGGGGCGCACGGCGTACGCCCTATTGGGCTGATAGGCAGACAGGGCTCACGGTGTGCGCCCCTATAGCGTTAAATTTACGAGGGGTAGGCGGGCGCACTGCCACCCTTCTTCGTCTCGGTGGGGCCGGCTGCGACCTCGCCCTTGAGGCGAGCTAGGTCGGCCTCGATATCGTCGTTGGTTGACAAGGCATCAAACTGCGCGTCGAGCGAGTTATTCTGGACATCCTCCATCGCGCTGACCTGCGCCTCCTGGGAGCGGATCTTGTCCTCCATCCGCGACAGTTCCGACATCGGGTCGCGGGTGTCCAGTTTTTGCGACTGCTCCAACACCTTTTGCTGCGCCTGAGCGCGGCGGTTGCGGTTGACCAGTTCGTCGCGGCGGCGCACCGCGTCGTCGTATTTGAACTCCAGCTTGCCCAGGTCGTCCTTGAGTTTGTCCACCAGCGCTTGCTGGGTAGTGAGTTGCTGGGTATACAGATCCAGGTTCTTCTGGTAGTCGGCCTTGCGCTGGAGTGCCTGACGCGCCAGGTCGTCGCGGTTTTGCTGGACCGCCGCCCGCGCCTTGGCCTCCCACTCATCGCGTAGGGACGTAGCGCGTTGGACATCCGACTCGATCATGCGCTGCTGGGCAATCATCTCGGCGACCTGACCGCGTGCGTCGCCAATGGCGCTCTGCATGTCGCGCAGGATCTGGTCGAGCAGCTTCTCAGGGTCTTCCGACTTATCAAGCAAATCGTTAAGATTGGCGCGTAGAATCGTTCCAATGCGGTCCAGAATAGCCATCGTGCCTCCTATGTATCGCCAGCATCCTGCTGGCGCGCCGCCAAGCTGGCGGCGCTACTTATTTTGTCTGCTGGTACACTTCCAACTCGTACTTGCCCACTCGCTCGCCCTCAAACGCAAACAGCGAACCGTCGGGCCAGCGTTCCACCCACAATAGTCCGTCGTCTTGGCTAACCAGGCGGCGATAGTCAATCAGTAAACCACGTCGCGCGCCGCCCATACCTTCAATGGTGACCTCAGCCGTCCCCTGACTGCGCAGCGTGAAGCCAGTGACCTCGGCTGGACCTGATGAGCCAAAAAGCCCGCCCGGCACATCTCGCGGCGCGAGCCAGTAAGTATCCACGCCACCATTGAGCGCCAACAGCCAGCGCTCCTCCGTGCCCGACCGTAGTTGATAGCGGCTCCACTGGACGCCACGATCATCAAACAGCATCCGTCCGCTGACGGTGTAATCCTTGCCCCCCGCCGAGACCGCGTCGTTGAGCTTGAGCGCCGAAACATCGCCGCGCGGCGTGCTGGACTTGGCTTCACCGGCCAGCACCTCCCGCGCCGTCTTGAGTTGCGTATCACCTAGCAACACTTCGGTGCGGCGGTCGACCATCTGGCGCAATTGGCTCGCGCCATCGCGCAACGCATTCTGATCGCCCGCCAGCCAACGGTCAGTGGCTGTGTCCAACTCGTCGGCCTTGGCCATCAAGCTGGCATCCAGGCTCTTGAGGGCCTGGAAATTGTCGGCGCTGATGGTTGGCGGTACGCCCTGTTCGTTACCGGGGCGGCGTAGACGCTCGGCCAAGCCACGTAGCTCGGCCAGGAAGGGGCGTGGCGCAGCATCGTTGGCCCCAACCCGCGCCGCCGCCTGCTCCAGGCGATCCGCCACGTAGAGGCGAGCCCGTCGCTCCTCCTCGCGCCACTGCCACTGCTCTTCAAAAGACTTGGTCTGCGCCACTTCGACTACCGATTGGCGATTGAGATAGACCCCACCCATCACCAACGCGATACACACCACGGCGGCGGGCACCAAACACAACAGCGCCCCACCCGCGGTCGGACCGGACACGGCCAACCAGCCAACCGTCCCCACCGCCAGCGCCGCCGCCACGATCATGAGCAGCCGTCCGGTCCAGGCTGTTTGATTATTCATGCACTCTCCGCACTTCGACAGTCACTATAAAGCGGCTTGTGCTTCAGCCGTGGCGTTCAGGCCACGGTTCTCGCCATCACGCACCTTTGTTTTGGCGTAGACTGAGGCCTGAACGCCTCAGCGTGAAGAGACACTCCTCCGCCGCGTAATCCCTGTTATAAATCCGTCGGGGGCAAGCTCAGCATGACAGCACAATCGATCAACTGAACCCGCTGCTGGAGCCGCCGCCGCCACCACCGCCGCGATGATGCCCACCACCGCCACCGGGGTAGCCA